>Ga0210009_1001904_pt1 | contig 16393 bp, 9 predicted proteins | sample CryGeyCG2114_065_FD_185457 | JGI IMG/M metagenome (GOLD analysis project Ga0210009, IMG submission 185457) | Groundwater microbial communities from aquifer - Crystal Geyser CG12_big_fil_rev_8/21/14_0.65 (SPAdes) (version 2) | ecosystem: Environmental > Aquatic > Deep subsurface > Groundwater ... | reverse complement strand
TATGGGAGCTGCTCGTGTTGGTATTGATGAAAATGGCGAATTCATTTTGAATGTTACTACTAGTCAACTTGAAGCAAACAAAAAACTTGATTTATTGGTTGCTGGCAATCCAGACAAATTGGTAATGGTAGAAGCTGGTGGCAGTGAAGTCTCTGAAGAAGTCTTTTTCAAAGCTATGAAATGGGGATGCGAACAAACTGCTCCTATAATTGAATTTATCAAAAAAATTCAAGCTGAAGTTGGACAAGCCAAAGAAGAAATTATTTCTACAGATGATGTAGAGACTATTGGCGATCAAGTGAAGAGAGTGGCTGAAAAATTCATTGCTGACAACGCTGAAACATTGATTTTCAATTCTCCAAAAGTAAGTAAAGATGAACGCAAAAAAATGATAGAAGAAATTGAAAGTGCTTTGGCAGAATATTTGACTGTTCAAGGTTTTGAAGAAGTCGTTCAAAAGAAAGTTTTGTCAGAAGTCAAATATCTTATTTCTGTACAAATTACCAAAAGAATTTTGGATAAAGACCAAAGACTGGATGGTCGTAAAATTACAGAAATTCGTGAATTACAAAATGAAGTAGATTTGCTTCCACGTGTTCATGGTTCTGCTATGTTTATGCGTGGTGACACACAAGTATTGTCTGTTGTTACTCTTGGTGCTCCTGGAGATGTACAAACTTTGGATAGTATGGAAGAAGATGGTAAAAAACGTTACATGCATCATTACAATGATACACCTTTCACTTATGGTGAAGCTGGACCACTGCGTGGACCAGGTCGTCGTGCGATTGGTCATGGTGCTTTGGCAGAGAGAGCTTTGGAACCAGTACTTCCAGATGAAACAGATTTTCCTTATGCCATTCGTGTGGTGTCTGAAGTGATGGGATCAAATGGCTCAAGTTCAATGGCTTCTACTTGTGGTTCAACTCTTTCACTAATGGCAGCTGGTGTACCTATTAAAAAGTCAGTAGCTGGTATTGCGATGGGTCTGGCTTCTGATGCTGGCTCAAACAAGGGTAATGTAACAAAATGGAAAGTTTTGACTGATTTGCAAGATGTTGAAGATGGTCCTGGTGGTATGGACTTCAAAATTGCTGGAACTGTGGACGGTATCACTGCAGTACAGATGGATACCAAGACCAACGGTCTTACTTGGGATCTTGTAGAGCAAACTGTCAAACAATCTCGTGAAGCTCGTTTACAAATTTTGGGAGTAATGGCTAATCTTATTGCCGAACCAAGAGCTGAGCTTTCTCCATATGCGCCACGTATTGAGACTGTCCTTATCAATCCTGAAAAAATCAAAGACCTTATTGGCCCTGGCGGAAAAAACATCAACAAAATTGTGGACGAGACAGGCGCCAAGATTGATATTGAACAAGATGGTCGTGTACTTATCACTTCTAGTGATGGTGAACAAATGAAACTTGCTATCAAGATGGTCAAAGATTGTACTCGAGAAGTAGAAGCTGGTGAAGAATTTGATGGTAAAGTTGTTCGTCTAGAAGATTTTGGAGCTTTTGTGGAGCTTCTTCCTGGCAAAGATGGTCTGGTACATGTTAGTGAGATTGCTTGGGAACGTGTCAACAAACCTAGTGATGTTTTGAAAATGGGAGACATTGTCAAAGTAAAAGTAAAAGAAATAGACAATTTAGGTAGAGTTAATTTGAGTATGAAAATCTTAAAACCAAGACCAGAAGGCTTTGTAGCTCAAGATCCAGCTCCTCGTTCAATGGGTGGTGGACAAGGCGGACGTGGTGGCTTTTCTGGAGGAAACAATAATCGTGGTGGTGATAGAAAACCAGGTTTCTTCAAAAAGAGAGACTAATTATAAAAATTAAAATAAAAGAACGAGCTAAATGCTCGTTCTTTTTTTATTTAAAAATAATTAGTGTTTAATTATTTTCAATTCGACTTCATCACCAATTTTCAAACTAGCAGTACCACCAATCGGGAAAGTGAAGAGTGGGTTGGTGTGTCCAAAATCTGCATTGGCAATTATGGGCATACTTTGTAATTCTTTTTTGGTTTCAATAATATATTTTAATTTTTCTATAGTCATCCTAGAGTTTTTTTGAAAACGTCCGATTATCAATCCTTTAACTTTGTCAAAATTTGGTTGTTGAATTAATGATTGTAAATTTCTATCAAATTCTACATCAAAATTGTTTCCTGACATATCGTCATCTTCTAGAAATAAAATTGAATCAGAAATATCTGGCATGAATTCTGTTCCTTGCAATAAATTGAAGGTGCATAAATTTGCTCCTAGAATTTTTCCTGCTACTTCACCTTTATGTATAATTACAAAACCTTCATTTTTTATTAAGTTTCTGTTTTCTTGATCTTTATACCAAGCATCATCAGACCAAGTAGGTGATGTTTTGATTTCAAACTCGTCTTCGCTCATCAGACATTTCTCAAAATATTCTAGATTGTATTCAGATTCTTTTTTCATGGCGAAGTTAGAAAAGTGTATGCCTGAATAAGTTATCAAGTCAGTTTTGGCAGTGATAGCATTGGTTAAAGCAGTGATATCTGAATATCCACAAAGTATCTTGGGATTATTTTTTATCAATTCGTAATCTAGATATTGTAAAAGTTGGTTGGAGTTGAAACCGCCTATGACCGTCAAAATAGCTTTGACATTTTTGTCAGCGAAGGCTTCGTGGATATCATCAATTCTAGATTGTATAGAAGAAGACATAAACATATCTGATTCTTGGCAGTTTTTGGAAAAAGTGACTTTGAGGCCAATACTTTCCAATTTTTCTTTGGCTAGATTTTTGTTTTCTTCAGAAAGTAAAGATAGACTTCTGGCTGGAGCGATGATTCTAATTTCATCTCCTTGTTTTAATTTGTTTGGTATTATTATATTTTTCTTAAATTGTTATACTGTTAGTATTGCACACTTTGACTACTCACACAAGATTGACAAATTTTCTAAATTATTGTATATTATTCTCGTTATTTTAAGAAAGCCGACGTGGTGAAACTGGTATACACGCCTGCCTTAGGAGCAGGTACCGCAAGGTGTGAGAGTTCGATTCTCTCCGTCGGCACACGCTATATTACAAAAAAGACGGTTCATAAATGTGCACTGTTTTTTTATTTTAAATTAGAGACGAGAAGTTTATCTTTACTTTGAAAATTGCCTTGGAGATGGCAATTTTTTTGTACAAAAAAAGGCTTTGTTTAGGGCTTGAGGACTTGACAAAATTGCCTTTTTGTGCTAGCTTAAGTATATAGATGTTTTGAGATATTTTGTAAAAAAATTTAAACATTTAGATTTTGTATAAAATATCTTCTCTAAATTTATTAAAGATAGAGATTTCTATCATAAATAAAAAAATATGGAGAAAGTTAAATTCTCTATTATATATAGTCTAGCTTTTATTTTTGTTGTAGCTATCTTTTCCAGTGGCCTTTTTGTTTATCAGGTAAAAGCTACTACTCAACAAAAACTTACAGCCAGTGATCCTGGTAGTTCTGACAGATTTGGTGATGTAGTGGATGTGTCTGGAAATTATGCCATAGTAGGTTCAGCTCTTGATGATGATAATGGCAAAGATTCTGGTTCAGCTTATGTGTATTATTGGACAGGGTTTAGTTGGAAACAAATAGCCAAGTTGTCTGCTTCTGATGGTGTAGAGGGTGACAAATTTGGTACCAGTGTAGCAATATCAGGAAATACTATTGTTGTTGGTGCACCTACGAAAGATAGTCGTTATGGTCAGAATGCTGGTGCTATTTATGTTTTTACAAAAAATAATAATGATAAATGGGAACAAACTCAGGAATTAATTTCCAAGAAATTGAGTGCTAATGATAACTTTGGTTATAGTGTTGATGTTGCTGGAAATTATATTGTTGCTGGGGCTTATTTGGATGATGACAAATCTCCAGATGCTGGGGCTATTTATGTTTTTTCTAAATCTTTAACAAGTTGGACAGAACAAACTAAACTATTATCTAGTGATGGAAGTTGGGGTGATAATTTTGGGTTTAGTGTAGCTATTTCTGGTACTACTTTGGTAGCAGGTGCACCTAATCATACCAAAACAGGTTATGATGATTGGGGTTGGACTACTACACCTAATTCTGGTTCAGCTTATGTTTTTTCTTTGAATAATAATGTTTGGCAACAAACAGCCAATTTGTCTGCTAGTGATGCTAGCAACTACGCTGTGTTTGGTTATAGTGTAGATATTTCTGGAAATAATTTGGTAGTTGGTGCGATAGGTGATAGTCAAAGAGGTAGTCAGGCTGGAGCTACTTATATATTTGCTAAAAATAGAATAGGTAATTGGTCAGAGAGTCAAAAGTTAACTATACCAGGCAGACTTTCCTATATCAATTATGGATTTGATGTTTCTTTAAGTGGAAACAATTTGGTTGTTAGTTCTGTTTACAAATCAAGTAGTTATTTACAAACAGGTGCTGTCTATTTATATAGTAATGTTTACGGAACATGGTCTAATAATACTGAGTTTGTCACTGACAGTTCTTATCCTGATGCCTTTGGTAGTAGTGTGTCTTTGGGTTCTAATGGAGTTTTAGTTGGCACACCACAAGACTTGTACAAAGAACAATTTTATTATGGCTCTGTGTACTATTATTCTTTTTAAAAATTTTATATAAATAAAAAAGTCAGATTAATTTCTGATTTTTTTATTTGACCACAATTTAATTTTGTAATATAGTTAAAAAAGATTTATTATAAAGTATTTTTTATAATATGAACAAACAAATGGAAGAATTGGCTCAAGAATTATTATCTTTGGCCGGTGTAAATATAAATGGTGAGAATCCTTGGGATATTGAGGTAAATGATGAGAGACTATATGACAAAGTATTTCGTGAAGGAACCCTTGGTTTTGGTGAAGCATACATGGATGGTTGGTGGACTGTAAAAAAGTTGGATGATTTTTTTTATCGTGTTTTCATGGCGAATTTGGATAAAGAAATAAGAGGGAATTGGTCTGTACTATGGTTGACTATTACTTCTAGAATTTTTAATAGACAATCAAAAAGTCGTTCGGGAATTGTCGGTGAAAAACATTATGATACTGGCAATGATTTGTTTACTAAAATGCTCGGAGAAATTATGGCCTATTCTTGTGGTTATTGGGCAGAAGCTGACAATTTGCAAGATGCCCAAAAAGCTAAGTTTGATTTGATATGTCGTAAACTTGGTTTGAAATCTGGTATTCATATTTTGGATATTGGTTGTGGTTGGGGAACTTTTCTCAAATATGCTGCTCAAAATTATGGTGTTTCTGGGATTGGTGTAACTATTTCAAAAGAGCAAGCTAAGTTTGCCAAAGAAGTTTGTACTGGTTTACCAATAGAAATTAGATTGCAAGATTATCGTGAGGTGACAGATAAATTTGATCGAATAGTTTCGGTCGGGATGATGGAACATGTGGGACACAAAAATTATAAGACATATATGAGTACTGCAAATAAATGTCTCAAGGATGATGGTCTGTTTTTGCTTCATACGATTGGTTCCAATAAGTCAGAAAAAGCAACTGACCCATGGATAGAAAAATATATTTTCCCAAATAGCCACTTACCATCTATTAAACAAATAGCAGAAGTACTGGAAGGAAATTTTGTCATGGAAGATTGGCACAACTTTGGATCTGATTATGACAAGACGCTAATGGCTTGGTATGATAATTTTGAGAAATTTTGGCCAGAATTAAAAGGCAATTATGATGAACGGTTTTATCGTATGTGGAAATTTTATTTGCTTTCTTGTGCTGGACTTTTTCGAGCGCGCAAGACTCAATTGTGGCAAATAGTTTTGTCGAAAAAAGGAGTTAGTGGTGGGTGGAAGAGTGTAAGGTAAACCTCCAATTTTCAAATTACAAATTCCAAATAAATTACAATACACAATATTAAAAATATTTTTGTCATTTGTGTATTATTTGGGATTTGTTTATTTAGTATTGTTTATTATGAATAATGATTATCTACAATTTGCTCATCCTGATTCTATTATTGATCTTCACGAATTTCGCAATTCAGAGGAAGCTCTAGAATATTTGGAAAGAGAATTATATTCTGCTTACAAAAACAGCAAAGAGTTTGTGCGCGTGATTCATGGTATTGGCAGTGGGGTGATGAAAGATGTCGTGACCCAGGCTTTGCAAAATAATCCGTTGGTGCATGAGTTTGCTTTGGAGGAGAGTGGAGGAAGTACGATGGTGAGGTTGTGACGTCAATGAACAATTAGCAACTAACAACTAACAAACGAGGCTTGACAGGAGTCTTTTTTTGTGCTATAATTCTTTGTTGATATATAATTTTCTTTGGTTTTCTTTTGGCTTATTTTAGCATAAATAATCTGAAAGAAGGCCAAAGACTTCCTTTGGTCACTGTGGTGTCTGTTCGATAATGGCAGTAATATGCTGGGCACGGTGTCCTGGTGTAAAGCTGTCTGTCGGCAGATGCAAGGAAGAATATCGTGAGTAACCGCATCACCACCGACCAGCTTGCTGAGCTTCATGCTCAGGACAAGGCCGGTCGTGTCACACGTGAGCTCCTGCAGGCATTCCTGCGGGATCCGAGCGGGTGGAAAGAAAAAAAGTGTGAGACGGGGTTCAATGCCTCTATCCTCACGATGGAGGACATTGGACCTGAGAAACGGTCGTTCGAGGCTTGCGCTTTCCTCCTGGACGGCGAGACCTCGGTCATCGGTCACACGATGATCGAGCGGACGGCTGGAATGAGTGGTAAGGCCTGCGGACAGGACGACGGGCAGTACCTGCTGGACAACCAGCAGGACATTCCGTCCGAGTTCCGCAAGTTCTACCTTGTCGTCCAGGACTGGCGCCATCCCGACGGCTCCGACGACGTCTGCTACCTCTACTGGGGCGGGTACTCGCGTCAGTGGTTCAGGGACTGGGACTGGCTCGGCGGCGGCGACTGGAGTGGTGACGGTCGGGTGCTTCGTCGTAAGTAGGTGATTGTGCCTTTGGATTTTTGGAACTGGTTCTTGGTTCCTTGGATCCTTGGCACTTGCACCTCGTCACAAAAACCCCGTACGTAAAAATTTCGAAAGAAATGAGTAACGTGCGGGGTTCCTTCATTATTTATGGTATGATAATTTTGAGAAATTTTGGCCAGAATTAAAAGGCAATTATGATGAACGGTTTTATCGTATGTGGAAATTTTATTTGCTTTCTTGTGCTGGACTTTTTCGAGCGCGCAAGACTCAATTGTGGCAAATAGTTTTGTCGAAAAAAGGAGTTAGTGGTGGGTGGAAGAGTGTAAGGTAAACCTCCAATTTTCAAATTACAAATTCCAAATAAATTACAATACACAATATTAAAAATATTTTTGTCATTTGTGTATTATTTGGGATTTGTTTATTTAGTATTGTTTATTATGAATAATGATTATCTACAATTTGCTCATCCAGACTTCACAATTGATCTTCATGAATTTAGAAATACAGAGGAAGCTTTGGAACATTTAGAAAGAGAACTTTATTTTGCTTACAAAAACGGACAAGAATTTGTAAGAATAATTCATGGTATCGGCAGTGGAGTAATGAAAAATAGAGTTCATGAAGCTTTGGAAAATAATCCACTTGTTGGTGAGTTTGTTTTGGAAGAAAGCGGTGGAAGTACGATGGTGAGATTGTAATGAACAATGAGCAGTTAACAACTAACAATAAAGGCTTGATAAAAGTTTTTTTGTTTGTCGGTTTCTTTAAAAAATTAATGTGATTATTTTTGGAGTGTTATCCAGTGTTGTAACGAAATTCGTTCTTTCAGACTCATTTCGTCATTCCTTTTTTAATATAGAAAAGCAATTTAGCAATGTAACAATGTAACAATTTTTCTATTAAAAAAGCCTTTTCCGCCCACAGCCCAAGGCGTGCACGGCAAGGCGGATCAGCCTATGGCTGACAAGTCACTCAAGCCTTCAAATTTATCCCCATTTATCCACAGTATAAATACTTGACATAAGTTTAGTTTTCAGCTAATATATCGGGGCGTGAATATTAATCCCGATCAAATCGGGACCAAGTCCAAAGACACACGCTCTTCAAGTTTGGACCTCTGGGTAACTATAGTACTTTATATAACAATGATGTACTCAAACAAATTCGTTACTCATGGTATCCAAGCGGTAAGATAAAAAAGATACACAATATCTTTGAACCGCTTTATTGCGGTTCTTTTTTTTCAAAAATTTTATTTTCATTTTATTTCGTGATTTTGTACAGATTATAAATGTGTATAATTCATGATTAGAAATGTTAAAAAGTTGTAGACCGATTGTACCTTACAATTCACTCAAGTTAAAAAATAAATTCAAGAGTAAGTCGAGAATCTATCATTTCGATAAATGATAGTAATTCACAAATTGCATAAAAAAAGCAAAAAAGAAACAAACACGATTGTATGTTTCTGTAGTGCAATCAAGAGCGCACGGTGGATGCCTTGACACTGTCAGACGAAGAAGGACGTTGTAGGGTGCGATAAGTCTCGGTGAGGTCCCAAACAACCTTTGACCCGGGAATTTCCGAATGGGGGAACCCACTCCGATTAACATCGGATTACTGTGTAGTGAATACATAGCTACATAGAGAAGACCTGGTGAAGTGAAACATCTCAGTAACCAGAGGAACAGAAAACAAAAAAAGACTTCTTTTTTCTTACCTTACCTTCATATCTTTTATTAGATGTAAGATAAGGTAGATAAGAGAAGTCGTGATTCCGTGAGTAGTGGCGAGCGAAAACGGAACAGCCCAAACCTATATATGTGTTGGGTACAGAAAGATTGGTCTTAGGACTTTTTAGACTGTATTCTTAAAGGACAGGCCGTTGCTATATAGGTGTTGTAGGTTATGACGTTGGCTACCTGCTATGCCAGTCATTTATTATATATTTATAGCTGAAGATCTCTGGAAAGGGACATCAAAGAGGGTGATAATCCTGTAAGCGAAATGAATATATAAGATGAGGTTATATACCTGAGTAGGGCGGAACACGTGAAATTCCGTCTGAATCTGCCGCGACTATGCGGTAAGGCTAAATACTGACAGTGATCGATAGTGAACCAGTACCGTGAGGGAAAGGTGAAAAGTAGCCCGGAGAGGGCGGTGAAATAGTACCTGAAACCGTGTGCTTACAATGAGTTGGAGCCCCGCCTGTACTCTGTCAATGTCTATTTGTATGTTAAAAATTAAGTCGCTAGGTGACTAGTGTCTTTAATATTGATTAAAGAATAGATGTTGCTGGAGTACAGGCGGGGTGACAGCGTTCCTATTGAAGAATGAGCCTGCGAGTTACTTCTATGTGGCAAGCTTAAGGACCTTTGGTCCGGAGGCGTAGCGAAAGCGAGTCTTAACGGGCGTTTAGTCGCATAGAGTAGACCCGAAACTGAGTGAGCAACCCATGGTCAGGTTGAACCCTAATGAAAATTAGGGGGAGGACCGAACCGACTCGCCGTGCAACACGAGCGGATGAATTGTGGGTAGCGGAGAAATTCCTATCGAACTCAGTAATAGCTGGTTCTCCTCGAAATAGCTTTAGGGCTAGCTGCATGTGTTCCTACTGGTGGTAGAGCACTGGATGGGGTTTGGGTCCGCAAGGATACCACCCCCAATCAAACTCCGAATGCCAGTAATTTAAAATATGCAAGTCAGACTGCGGGGGCTAAGCTTCGTAGTCTAAAGGGAAACAGCCCAGATCGCCATTTAAGGTCCCTAAATTGATACTAAGTGTATAAGGTGGTGTCGATTCTCAAACAACCAGGATGTTGGCTTAGAAGCAGCCATCATTTAAAGAAAGCGTAATAGCTCACTGGTCAAGAGTCTTCGCGCCGAAAATGTACCGGGGCTCAAGTATCATACCGAAACTGCGAACCCCGCCTCTCTCGAGAGGCGGGGTGGTAGAGGAGCATTCCTGTCTGCGTTGAAGTCGGACCCGTGAGGGCCGGTGGAGTGGCAGGAAGAGAGAATGCAGGCACAAGTAGCAAGAATGTAGGTGAGAGTCCTACACGCCGAAAACCTAAGGTTTCCAGGGCAACGAGAATCGTCCCTGGGTTAGTCGATCCTAAGGCCAGACCTTCGCAAGGGGGTGTAACCGATGGAAGAGCAGGTTAATATTCCTGCACTTGGTATTGTTTGTTATAGTATGCGGATTTCAACGGCATGAGCGTATTTAAGGTAATGTACGTCTCGCAAGAGAGAGATCAATTCTTCGGAGGAGATCAATTCATGTTTGAGAGGTTCCTAGAAAAGTATTATAACGCTAGGCAATATCGAACCGTACCGCAAACCGACACAGGTAGGTAGGTCGAGAAGACTAAGGCGCACGAGAGAAACATTGGTTAAGGAACTCGGCAAAACAGCGGCCGTAACTTCGGGATAAGGCCTGCCCCTATTTATAGGGGCTCAACAAAAGACTCCATGCAACTGTTTATCAAAAACACAGCTCCCTGCTAACTCGTAAGAGGATGTATAGGGGGCGATGCCTGGCCAGTGTCAGAACGTTAAAGGGAGAGGTTAGCTCGCCTATTCGGCGAGCAAAGCTTTGAACTGAAGCGCTGATGAACGCCGGCGGTAACTATAACCGTCCTAAGGTAGCGAAATTCCTTGTCGGGTGAGTTCCGACCCGCACGAATGGCATAATGATGTGGAGACTGTCTTAACCATGTACTCGGCGAAAATGCAAGAGTCGTGAAGATGCGACTTACCCGCAACTAGACGAAAAGACCCCGTGAAGCTTTACTATAACTTGACATTGATACATTATTCCATATGTTCAGCATAGGTGGGAGCCCGCCGAATAGGCGGGCACCAGTGAGATACCACCCTTGTGTTATGGTGTGTCTAATCTTATCCCATGAATCTGGGACGGGAGACAGTGTCTGGTGGGTAGTTTAACTGGGGCGGTTGCCTCCCAAATTGTAACGGAGGCGTTTACAAAGGTCGGCTTGATCCGGATGGAAATCGGATTGGACGTGCAAACGCAGAAGCCGGCTTTACTGCAAGGGCTACCACCCGAGCAGTCACGAAAGTGGAAGTTAGTGATCCGACCGTACGAAATAGGACGGCGGAAGCTCAACGGATAAAAGTTACTCCGGGGATAACAGGCTGATCGCATCCAAGCGTCCATAGCGACGATGCGGTTTGGCACCTCGATGTCGGCTCATCGCATCCTGGGGCTGGAGAAGGTCCCAAGGGTTTGGCTGTTCGCCAATTAAAGCGGTACGCGAGCTGGGTTCAGAACGTCGTGAGACAGTTCGGTCTCCTATCTGTTGTGGGCGTTGAATATTGAGGAAACTCATCCCTAGTACGAGAGGACCGGGATGGACAAACCTCTGGTCTACCAGTTGTGCACCACGCATCGCTGGGTAGCTAAGTTCGGCACGGATAAGCGCTGAAAGCATCTAAGTGCGAAGCCGTTTCCAAGATTAATATTCGTTATTAGGGTCGTCCGAGACTAGGACGTTGATAGGCACTAGGTGAATGCCAAGGTGTACTAATTACCCGAGCACTACGGAAACATAGAGTTGTGTTTCTATGCAATAAACTTACGATTGAAATTTTATTTTTACTTGAATGAATACGAACAGAACTTATTAAAAATAGGTATAAAGTCTGGGTGCTTTTTGAGACGAGGGTCCGCCCGATCCCATCCCGAACTCGGAAGCTAAGCTCGTTATCGCCGATGGTACTCGTAAGGGGAGAGTAGGCCAGCGCTCAGACTTTGTACCTATTTTTTTATTGTCTTAAAAAATGGAGTGAAGAATTCTTGCCTGCTGGCAGGCAGGGAATGTGTAACAATGAAATTCGTTATATAGCGTTGTAACAAAATTCGTTCTTTCAGACTCATTTCGTCAATCCTTCTCTAAGTTAAAGTTAGAAAATCATTTACAGATAGATTAGAAATAGGTATAATACATATATCTATTTTTTAATATCCAAAGATATGGAAATAAATTTTGAACAACATACCATAGAGTTTTTTTTCAAGAAGTTTGGGGTTGCAGAACCAGAGGAAAAGGCCAAATTATTACCTTTGGTCACGGAGATTATCTATGAATATAATACTCATGTGATAAGGTTGGAGAAAGAAAAAGACGAAATTCGTAAATCAGCTATTTTGACAAACTTACAAGAGATAGAAGCAAAAATAGCTGATCTTTTAACTAATAAATCTAAATAGTTTTTTTATGGCTGTTTCCTCAAGACCAGTGGCTCTTATTGTTTTGGACGGGTTTGGTATTGCCCCAAAAAGTAATTCAAACAGTATTTCCGTTGCTAAGACACCTTTTTTTGATTCTTTACTTACTCATTATCCTGCCATGCTTCTCAATGCCTCAGGGCTTAGTGTTGGTCTGCCTCGTGGTGAAGTAGGAAATTCTGAGGTTGGACATATTACTATTGGTTCGGGTATCTTGCGTTATCAGAGTTTACCTCGTATTGATAGGTCTATTTCTACCGGACAATTTTTCAAAGATCCTATTTTGATGGAAGCTTTTAAGCGTGCCAAAAAATCCAAAGCTAAATTGCATTTTGTTGGTTTGATTGGGAACGGTGGAGTACATGCTTCACAAGAACACCTGGAAGCCCTTCTTAGTTTTGCTAGATCTATGAAATTTAAGAAAAATGTTTTTATACATACTTTTTTAGATGGTCGTGATACAGCTAGGGATATTGGTAAGCAATTTATGGAGAAGTTGCTCAGTGTTTGTAAAAAAGAAAAAGTGGGAGAAGTAGCATCAGTTGGTGGTAGATTTTTTGGTATGGACAGAAATAATAATTGGGATAGAATTGCCAAAGCTTATTATGCTATTGTTAGGGGTGAAGCTGAATATACTTACAGTGATCCTTTGGTAGGTATCTCTGAATTTTATGAAAAAAATATTTTTGATGAAGAAATAGAACCGTTTGTGATAGTAGATAGAAAAAATCAACCAATCGGAAAAGTAGAAGATGGTGATGTAATAATATTTTTTAATTTTCGTGCTGACAGAGCTAGACAGTTGGCTCAAGCTTTTGTAGAAAAAGATTTTGACAAATTTGATGCTACCAAATTTACTAATTTGGATGTGGTTACTTTTACTGAATACAAAAAAGGTTCACCTGTCAAAGTTGTTTTTGCACCAGAGATAATTGCCAACCCAATTTCCAAGGTGGTGAGTGATTTCAATTTGAAACAGTTGCATATTGCTGAGACGGAGAAATATGCTCATGTGACTTTTTTTATGAATGGTATGACAGAGGCTCCTTTTGTAGGTGAAGACAGAATACTTATTCCTTCGCCTGATGTAATATCTTACGACCAACAACCAGAGATGTCGGCTTCGTTGGTTACTGACAATATTTTGAAATCTCTTAAGGCTAATAAACATGATTTTTATGTAGTAAATTATGCCAATTCCGACATGGTTGGGCACACAGGTAACCTACAAGCCTGTATTCAAGCCATAGAGGCGGTTGATAAGAATTTGGAGAAGGTAGTGACAGATATTGTCAAAAGAGGTGGAGTGGCCTTTATTATGGCTGATCATGGCAATGCTGAAGAATTGTTGAATCCTTTGACTGGTGAAATAGATAAAGAACATAACAATTATCCAGTACCATTTTTAGTGGTCGGTAATAAATTTGAGGGGCAAGTCAATCTTGATTTACAAAATATAGAATTACCATATTTGTCACCAGTTGGAATTTTGGCTGATGTGGCTCCTACTATTTTGAAAACTATGGATTTGGATATTCCAAGTGAAATGACGGGGACGAATTTGCTTTAAGGGGAATGGGGAAGAAGGAATGGGGAATGGGGAAATGATTTTTAAATGAATTGAGATCCACCCCCACCAAAGGCGGACAGGCAAGGCGGACATGTAAGGAGATAAAATAGAGATAATAGTCAAATTTTTTATTTCTATTTTATCTTCATTTGACTCTCTTTTGGAAATAAAAAGATAAAGTATTAAAATTATACAATGTAGAAAAATTTTTATGACATTGGAAACAAAAGATAACGCAAGTCGGGAGATAACAACTGGGAGTAAAGGATTTTTTGATACCAGAGAAAAATTGATGTCTTATAAAAAATGGAAAGAAATGGTAGCTTCGGAGTTTAGGCAAATTGTAGAAGCACATTTGCAAGGAAAAGATACTAAGATGAACAAATCTTATACTCCACTTGTCAGACAATTTTATGATGGTTTGTCACTTATGCTGGATGATCCTGATTTGATAGTGGATAATTTTGAAATGGATAATCGGGTAAAAAAGCAATTGGAAACTTTGCAAAAGACAAAAATAAATGAGAGTGGTGACCAAGTAAATATTTTTAAAATAATGGCAAATAAGGCTGTGGATTTTTCTGTCAGGCAGGATTACTTTTATAAAAAAATAAAAAGTAGGATTGATTGGTTGAGTAGCCAAGATAAAAAAGACCTAGAAAAATATAATGACAGTGAAGAAAATGCTGTGGTAACTGGTAGTGAAGAAGATGATGAATATGAACCACATCGCCAACCAAGTCAAGAGCGAGAGGGTGAACCGACTGAGGCTATAGCGACTGTCTATCCTTTTTTTGGTGGTTATTATAAAGATGCTGTATTTCCAAATTTTGATCCTCAAACTTTGAAATGGAGTAAAGAAACTGCTAAGTTTCAGAATTTAGTAAAACAGGAAATTTCTGAAGATAAAAAAAGAGTTTATAGGACTGTCGTCAAATCAGGTAAAAAAGAAGTGATCAAAGTGCCCTATAATTGGGGTGTTAATCAAGAAAGTGTAAAATTTTTTGGTAGTAATCCACTTGGCTATGATTTTTATCAAGATGGTAATGGTTTGAGTTATATTCAGGTCAATGGGGACAATGCCGAATATCAAGTGCAACTTGAAATTGGGCCAACTAGTAAAAAACCTAAAATAATTGAACTCCCAAAAGAAATTGAAGATGTTACAGATATTTTTTCTCCAGAACTGGAACAATTTGTCATCAGTTTGCAAACAGCCAAAATTACCAATATGCAAAAATGTCGCAAATTGGTTTCTTTTATTCGTAATCGTTTGGAGTATGATAAAGATGATGTTAGTTTAGACGTTTTGTACAAACAAGATATTTCACAGTATTTTGTCAAAATATGGGAAAATAAAAAAGCCAAATGTGATGAAGCTAACACTATGGCTGTTAGGGCATTGTTGAAGGCTGGTTTCATCGCTCGTTTTATTTCTGGACACAGTGTACAATCTAAATCAGAAAAGGGTGAAGCGCTACTTCTTGATAACAACAGGCACGCTTGGTGTGAAGTCTGGGATGAAGAAAATAATAGTTGGCTTAGATTGGATGCTACTCCTAAGGGAGATCCAAATATTGAAGAAGAGGAACAGGAACAAGATTTGGAAGGTAAGGAAGGTGATTATGGTGAAAAGGACGCAGAACTTATGACGGATGAAGATTTGGAAAAAGCTTTGGTTGATTTGCAAAAACAAGAAACAAAGAGTCTGGTCCCAGAGGAAATTTTTGCTAAGGAGGCAGGCTGTACTCCCGAGGAAGCACGAAGAGTGCTTGAAAAAATAAGTTTTTTGCGAGAAAAATATAAAAGAGAGTTGAATGAAAGTTATAATTATTGGAAAAAAGTTTTGAGGAAAAATATCAAAGAAAGTTTTGAATATAGTGGCCCTGTCCGCCAAAGTGAAGGAGACGAGCTTTTTGATCCGGTGGAAGCACGAATAGATTTGCGAGTTGGTGAAAATGACCCTAGTGGTTTTGAAAAGCAAGTTGTAGAAAAAAAAGTAGAAAAATTATTTGGTGGTTATGAAGTTTATATTATGGCCGATATGTCTGGTTCTATGGCTGAATATTTGGGAGGTGTCCAAAAAGAAGAAATGCAAAGAGATATGGTTTTTTTGCTTATGGACAGTATCATGAGGAGCGCTGCCATGTCTAGAAAAGCTGAAAATAAGCTCAAAGTACCTTTGCCTAACAAAGTTTGTCTGACCGTCTTTGGAGCTACGACTGAAATTGTTTTACCTACTACGGACAAATGGGGATCAGCTGAGCAAATAAAGGTCTATAGAGCTTTGAACAAAGGCGCTGATGGTTCTACCCCAGACAGTATAGCTCTTGCTATAATAAAAAAGCAAATAGAAAATTCTAGAGAAGAAGAAAATAAAAAAACACCAAAGAAAAAATCTAAAACAACCAAAATGCATCGCTTTGTCATAGCAACAGCGGATGGTGGTTCGGACAACTACGCTCAAGTTAAGCGAGTTAATGATGAACTACAGACAATGGGAATTCCAGTTGATCTTTTTTTGCTTGGGCTTAGAGAAGATGAGAGACTTTTATCTCTAGCCCGTCAGACTTATCAGAGTGTTACTGGAATAACAGATGTAAGAGAA
>Ga0210009_1001901_pt1 | contig 16422 bp, 16 predicted proteins | sample CryGeyCG2114_065_FD_185457 | JGI IMG/M metagenome (GOLD analysis project Ga0210009, IMG submission 185457) | Groundwater microbial communities from aquifer - Crystal Geyser CG12_big_fil_rev_8/21/14_0.65 (SPAdes) (version 2) | ecosystem: Environmental > Aquatic > Deep subsurface > Groundwater ... | reverse complement strand
CTTATGCAAGAATTATTTTCCATAAGCACAAGATAGTCAAATTGTTTATTTAAGCAAATGCTAAAATAAGATTCATTAAAAATAACCCGATTTGGTTCTCGGGTCGTTTTTCTGCCTGACCGCTAACGTCTCAATAAACGTATTGCGTTTATTAAGCATATATGTTAATTTGTTATTCGTTTATTACGAATATATCCCCATATCTATGGAAAAGCAAGATATTTTAAAGAAATTTTCTAATCAATTGATAATTGAAAATTATTCAAAACAAACAATAAGAAGTTATCTATCAGCACTTAATTTATTTCTTGATTGGTTAATTACTAATAAAGTTGAAAAAGTTACGGATGATGTTATTGTCAATTATTTATTGTTTTGCAAAGAAACTAAAAATTACTCTTTTTCCTCAATGAAACAGGCGATTGGGGCAATTCGCTATTTTTTCTTAAAAGTATTAAAAGAGAAACCTCCTGAAAGCTTAAATATAAACATTCGTAAACCCTCTTATCTTCCGGTAGTGTTATCACAAAAAGAAGTTGGTAAACTAATTAGTTTAACAGATAACCTTAAACATAAAACTATTTTACTGCTTATCTATTCTGCCGGCTTAAGATTGGGCGAATTGTTAAATCTCAAAATTTCTGATATCGATTCCGAGTCAAAGAAAATTCACATTAGACAAAGCAAAGGTAAAAAAGATCGTTATGTAATGCTGTCAGAAAATATTTTCCCTTTATTAAGAAAATATTATAAAGAATACAGACCGAAAGATTATCTTTTTGAAGGACAAAAAGGGGGGCAGTACAGTCCTAAAAGTGTTCAATCCGTTTTCAAAAGATCTTTGAAAAAAGCCGGCATAAGAAAAAAGGCAACTGTTCATTCGCTTCGCCATAGTTTTGCTACGCATCTGTTGGATGATGGTACAGATATCAGATACATTCAAGAACTACTTGGGCACAAGCGGCTTGAAACTACACGGATTTATACTCACGTTTCATCTTACTCGATTAATAAAATTAAAAGCCCAGCAGATAATTTAGACTTCTCTAAAATCTAAAATAATTTGTAAATAGAAATTCCATAATTTATTTAAATATACTTGCATATAAGTTTAAGCATCCTTAAATTTATTATTAAGGTAATTAAATATGCAAAATATATCAACAGAAAATTATTTAAGTGAAATTTACAAGCTTGAACAGAGTAATGTAAAAGTAAAAACAAATGTAATTGCCAAGAAATTAGAAATATCCAATGCTGCAGTTACTGATATGCTTAAAAAGCTTTCTAATAATGGATGGATTTTGTACGAACGCTATAAAAATATTGAACTTACAAAAAATGGAAAAGAGTATGCTTCTCAGATTGTTAGAAGACATAGAATCTGGGAAATTTTTTTACATCAAATTGTTGGACTGCCTTGGGATAAAGTACACGATGAAGCGCATAGATTAGAACATTCTGCTTCAGATGAATTAGTTGATAAGCTGGAAGAGATGTTGGAGTTCCCGGAGTTTGATCCTCACGGTGATCCAATTCCAGGGAAAGATGGAAGTATGCCTAAAATAAAAGACAGTATACCGCTGTCAAAAGTTAGGGTTGGTATATCAGGTAAGGTTGTTAGAGTAAATGATTTTGATAACAATTTTTTAAATTACTTATCTCAAATAGGATTGAAACTCGGTAAAAAAATAACTGTAAAAGAAAAATTAAGTTTTGATAATTCTTTGCTGATAAAAATTAATGATAAACAAATTAATATCAGTAATAAGTTAGCTTCAAATGTATTTATAAATTTAAACTAATATGAATAATCCTTTAGAGACTTTAATATTTGGAACACTTATAATTTTTATTATATCAGTTTTTATCTGGCCGGATAAAGGTGTTGTTGCAACCTGGAAAAAAGCAAAAAAACAATCACTAAAAATTCAAATTGAAGATGCATTAAAACATCTTTATGATTTTGAAGAAAAAAGTATAAGTATTACACTGCATAGTTTAGCAGGATACTTAGGAATAAATGGTGATGAAGTAGCAAGTATAGCAGAGACATTAAAAGAGATGAAATTAATTACTATTAAAAATGAAAAACTTAATCTAACATCTGAAGGTAGAGCCTATGCTTTAAAAATTATTCGAGTTCACAGATTATGGGAAAGTTATCTTGCAGAGGAAACAGGTATTAAAGAAAAAGACTGGCATATATATGCTGAAGATAAAGAACATTATATAGATCAAAATGAAGCTGACTTATTAGCAGCTAAGATGGGCAACCCATCATATGATCCTCACGGCGATCCAATTCCAACCTCTGACGGTGAAGTCCCTACCAAAAAAGGAATTCTCTTAACTGAAATAGTAGATTTAAATAAAATATTTCAGATAGTACATATAGAAGATGAACCGCAAGCGATTTACTCACAAATTATTGCTGAAGGATTGTTTCCCGGAATGCAGATAAGGGTAATTGAAATTTCCAAAGAAAGAATAAAATTTATTGCAGAAGGTGAGGAATGTATTTTGTCTCCATTAATAGCTGCTAATCTTACAGTTGTTCCATTGCTATATGCTGATAAAATTAAAAAAGAATTTAAGACACTTTCTTCGCTTGGAATTGGAGAAGAAGGAGAAATTGTTGGAATTTCCAAAGCCTGCAGAGGACAGCAGAGAAGAAGATTATTAGATTTTGGTCTGGTGCCTGGTACAAAAATAATTGCTGAATTAGAAAGCATTGGTAAAGATCCTATTGCTTTTAATATCCGCGGAGCTTCAATTGCATTAAGAAAATCTCAAACAAACTATATATATATCAAATAAAATATGAATAATATATCCGGACATAATTGCGAAACCTGCCCAGTTCATAATGTTGGTAATTTAACCAAACTCGGTATAGATATGGGAAATTATGATTTTGTAATTGCTCTTGCCGGAAATCCAAATACCGGAAAAAGTACTGTATTTAATGCAATTACAGGATTAAAGCAACATACCGGAAACTGGCCGGGTAAAACTGTAACAAGAGCTGAAGGCGGTTTTATTTTTAATGATAAAAAATTTAAGATCGTTGATCTACCCGGAACATATTCACTTCTCTCAACTAGTACAGATGAAGAAGTAGCAAGAAATTTTGTTTTATTCGGTCAGCCTGATGTAACTATAATTGTTGTTGATTCTACAAGACTTGAAAGAAATTTAAATTTAGTTTTACAAGTTTTAGAAATAACTGATAGAGCAGTATTGTGTCTGAATTTAATAGATGAAGCTGACAGACACGGAATTAAAATTGATGACAGGACTTTATCAAAAGATCTGGGAATACCTGTGGTACCAACATCTGCAAGAAATAATGAAGGTATAACTGAATTGTTGAATGTTATTTTTCAGGTTGCTACAGGTGAATACAAATGCAAACCACATAAAATTAAAACTGAATCAAAACAAATAAAAAATGCTGTTGAAATATTAACAGAGAAATTATTAACAGCTTTTCCAAATCTTCCAAATGTAAAATGGGTTGCTCTAAGATTATTAGAAGGTGATCAGGAAATAATTAACGCTGTTAAATCCGGTGAGCTGGGTCAATTAGAAAATCAAAATTATTTTTCTGAAATGGTTGATCAAAATTAAATTATGACAGATATAAAAAAAATAAATACAGAAGATATTCTAAAAGAAGCCAATAAACTTAAATGGGAAATTGGTGATAATTTACACGATCAATTAATTGAGTCTATTTATAAAGATGCAACAGAAATAGCATCACATTCTGTAATAACGGATAACAAAAAAAATAAATATACATTTGATCAAAAGTTAGATCAAATAGTTACTAGTAGATATTTGGGCTTTCCCATAATGTTTATACTTTTAGCGGTTGTCTTTTGGCTTACTATTATTGGTTCAAATTATCCATCAAAGTTTTTAGCAACAATCTTAATTGATGACATTCATCCTTGGTTAAATAATATTGCGGCTTTAATATCTACACCTGCCTGGATCAGTGGATTACTAATAGATGGTGCTTATCTTGCAGGTGCGTGGGTGGTAAGTGTTATGTTACCTCCAATGGCTATATTTTTTCCTTTATTTACCTTACTTGAAGATTTTGGATATTTACCAAGAGTGGCTTTTAACATGGATAATCTATTTAGAAAAGCCGGTGCACATGGTAAACAGGCGTTGACTATGAGTATGGGTTTTGGGTGTAATGCTGCAGGTGTAATAGCAACACGTGTAATAGATAGTCCAAGGGAAAGATTAATTGCAATTATTACAAATAATTTTGCTTTGTGTAACGGTAGATGGCCTACACAAATATTAATTGCTACAATTTTTATCGGAGGAGCCGTACCAAGTTATTTAGCGGGAATCGCATCTGCTGGAGCTGTTGTAAGTGTAGCATTATTAGGAATAATTTTGAGTTTAGTTGTTTCCTGGGTATTGTCTAGATCAATATTAAAAGGTGAAGCTTCTGCATTTAGTCTTGAATTACCTCCCTACAGACCACCTAGAATTCTTCAAACACTTTATACATCATTAATAGATAGAACAATAATAGTGTTGTGGAGAGCTGTAGTGTTTGCTTTTCCGGCAGGTTTGGTAATTTGGTCTGTTGCAAATATTTCAATTGACGGAATGAGCATTGCACAATATTTTATTAATTGGTCCAATCCGTTTGGATTATTGCTGGGATTAAATGGTGTAATATTATTGGCATATATAATTGCAATTCCGGCAAACGAAATAGTGATACCTACTATTTTAATGCTTACTGTGTTAACTTTAGGGTTGAATTCTGTTGGTGCAGGTAATGGTGTTATGTTTGAACTTGATAGTGTTAATGCTACAGCCGATATTTTTAAAGCCGGTGGATGGTCATTACTAACAGGTATAAATTTAATGTTATTCAGTTTAATTCATAACCCGTGCTCAACAACTATTTATACGATCTATAAAGAAACTAAAAGTGTTAAGTGGACTGTAATATCCGCTTTAATGCCACTGATTATGGGCTTTGTAATTACTTTTTTTGTTGCTCAGTTATGGAGAATTTTTAATCTTTAAAAAAGTATGAAATTTATGAAAGATATTACTCTGCTATCCTGGAATGTTAATGGAATAAGGGCAGTTCATAAAAAAGGATTTGTAGATTGGTTTAAAAGTGTAAAACCTGACATTTTATGTATTCAGGAAACAAAAGCATGGGAAGAACAATTACCTGATGATTTAATAAATATTGATGGTTATCATTCATATTTCTGTCAGGGAGAAAGAAAAGGTTATAGTGGAACTGCTATTTATACAAAAGAAAAACCAAAAAAAATCACAAGAAAAATTGGAATTAAAAAATTTGATAATGAAGGTAGAATATTAGCTGCAGAATACGATTCATTTATTTTATTTAATATTTATTTTCCTAATGGCAAAGCAAAAACAGAACGGTTAAAATATAAAATGGAATTTTATGATGCGTTTCTTAAACACATTAACAAATTAAAAAAGAAGGGAAAAAAAATAGTTGTTTGCGGAGATGTAAACACTGCACACAAAGAAATTGATCTATCTAGACCTAAAGAAAATTCAAAAACATCCGGCTTTTTACCCGAAGAAAGAGAGTGGATAGATAAATTATTAGCACACGGATATTTAGATACATTTAGGTTATTTAACGACCAACCCGAACAATATACCTGGTGGGATATGATAACTAGAGCAAGAGAGAGAAATGTAGGGTGGCGTATAGATTACTTTTTTATAAGCGATAATCTAAAAAAACAAATCAAAGATGCATTTATACTTCCAGAAGTAATGGGCTCTGATCATTGTCCGGTTGGAATTAAATTATCTGTTTAAGTTTTAAGATAATTTATTATTTTTGAACCCCAATAAGTTTTATTCTAAAAGAACAAAAATGAAAAATTACAGAGTTTTATTATTTTATAAATATGTAGCAGTTGATGATCCTGAAAAATTTAAAGAAGATCATCTAAATTTTTGTTTTGAAAATAATATTAAAGGAAGAGTTTATATAGCAAAAGAGGGCATTAACGGAACTGTCTCCGGGTTGACAAGAGATATTGAAATATATAAAGAGAATTTGAAGAGTTATCATTTTTTTAAAGATATAGTTTTCAAAGAAGATGAAACCGATGAAATAGCCTTTTCAAAAATGCATGTAAGAGTAAAAAAAGAAATAATCCATTCAGGTTTATTAGAAACATCCTTAAAAAATGGAGGGAAAAGATTAAAACCTGATGAGTTATATAATTTTTATAAAGAAGATAAAGATTTTGTAATTGTTGATGCAAGAAATTGGTATGAAAGTAAATTAGGTAAATTTAAAAATTCTATTACTCCACCGATGAAGAATTTTAGAGAATGGAAAAAAGCTGTTAAAGATTTAGAAGAATATAAAGATAAAACAGTTGTTACATACTGCACGGGTGGAATTAGATGTGAAAAAGCATCTGCATATATGGTTGAACAGGGATTTAAAGATGTTTATCAGCTTGATGGGGGAATAGTTACTTACAATAAAAAATATCCTGATACTTTTTGGGAAGGCAGTGTTTGGGTTTTTGACGAAAGATTTGCAGTTGATGTTAATACTAAAGATGAATTGAAAAGCGCAACAAATTGTGAATATTGTGGAAGACCAACATCGTATTATATTAATTGTCACAATGTTAAGTGTGATAAAATAATATTTTACTGTCACGATTGTAAAAAAGAAATGGATTATTGCTGTTCAGAAGAATGTAAAAAAGCACCAAGAAAAAGACCAAGATATTATGGATAATATTTTTAATTATTCTTCACAAAAAAAATGATATTAACTAAAATCTTATTCTTCTTGTTTATCACAACAATTCCGTCCTTGCTTTTCTCCCAAGCTGATACTGTAAAGACATATTATCTAAATAATAAAATTGAATCAGTTATTCCTATGTTAGATAGTTTAAAACATGGTCTTTCAATGTATTATTTTGAAAATGGAAATCTTAAAGAAGAAAGGCCTTATATAAACGGTAAGGTAGAGGGTGTTGTAAAGCAGTATTATGAAAACGGAAAATTAAAAGAATTATTTTCTATTTATAGAGGTAAAAGAGAAGGTATAACAACATATTATGATGAAAATAGCGGTATGATAGAAAATGTGAAATTTATTAACGGAAAAATAGAAGTAAATAAAGTTCCGTTTTATGTAGATAAAAATGATGATGTATTATTAAAGAAAACAATTAAAAAAATAACTGAAAAAAGAACAGGTGTTTTTCTTCCGCCCAAAATTGATGAAGATGATTTTAAAGATGATCCCGCTTATTACGTAAAAGCTGAAGTTATGCCGGAACCTATAGGTGGAATGGAAGTGATTTATAAAAAATTATATTATCCCAGGACAGCAATTGATAATGATATTTCGGGATCTGTTGAAGTAAAAACATACATTAATAAAAAAGGCAAAGTAACTAAAACGGAAATTGTTAAAGGTCTTGGACATGGTTGTGATGAATCAGCAGAGATTGCTATAAAATATTCAAGATTCAATCCCGGACTAATTAGGGGACAAAAAGTAAATGTTCAAATGATTATAAAACTAGAATTTAAACTTGACTAAAAAGTTTTAATATTAAATCTTAGTTTCTTTAAGATGTTAATTTCATTCTTAAATTTTTTGTTAATCAAAATTGTGTAATTATTAAATTCTCTTCTCTCTCGGTAATCTTTTCTTAATTTATCAAAAACATTATTGTTAGAAACACCTGATTTCTTTAATAATGTATTATCATAATTTATATCATAAACTTTTTTAATAATATTATAAATTGATTCTTCTAAAGTATTTTCTTGCTTGAATTTTATAATTTTATTTTTACTTTTTGTTTTATTTAAATGCCAGATATTTTTTTCTTTAAGGTATTTGCATAATTCAGAATAAATTTGTTTTGTGCCGTTTAATTTACCATCAATAGAATATCCGGCAATATGTGCCGTACCAATATCAACATGATTAAGTAGAACTTTATTAATATTCGGTTCGTTTTCCCAAACATCTAAAACTGACATTAGTTTTTTTATTTTTGATGTTTCTAGAAAATCACCGGTATTAATTACACTTCCCCTTGAGGTATTAACAATCACACTGTTTTGGTTTATTTTATTTAGATTATTTTTATTTAAAAGATGATGTGTTTTATATCTTCCTTTTTTATTCAAAGGAACATGTAATGAAATGATGTCAGTCTTGAGAATATTTCTAAGTGGTAAATATTTTAGATTACCTGTTAATTTTTTTAATGGGGGATCATTCAATAGCACTTTCATTTTGAAAGCTCTGCAAAAAGTATCAACTTTTTTTCCAACATTTCCGTGACCGATTATACCGATCGATTTATCACTTAATCTAAAATTGTATTTTACTGCTAAACTCAAAAGTGCAGTTATTACATATTCAGCAACAGAATATGAATTAGAGCCTGGGGCATTGCAAAAGAAAATTTTATTTTTCCTTAGATAATCTAAATCGATGTGTTCGAACCCAATAGTAGCAGAACCTACAAATTTAACTTTGGAATTTTTGAGTAATTTTTCATTTACATTAGTAATTGATCTGACTATGAGTATGTCAGCATTGCCTAGAGTTCTATTAGTTATAATTCTTCCATTTATAAGTTTTACTCTGCCTAAATGAGAAAAAACTTGTTCAGCTAATAAAATATTTTCATCAATTAAAATATTTAACATTAAAATTCTTGTTTGTTACAGTATAATAGAATATATTTTTTAATAAAATAAATGTAACTATATAAATATAAATTTTATTTTCCAATGTAATTAACACTTAATTTTGTGAGATGAGTAATGCTAAGCAAATTACTAAAACCCGAAATAAAAGATTTATTAAATGAGAAAAACCTTAGCACTCTAAAGGAAGTATTAAACGATTGGACACCTGCCGACCTTGCTAACTTAATTGAAGAAACATCAGAAAAAGATAGAGTAATTCTATTTAGACTTTTACATAAAGACCTTGCTACAGATACATTCGAATTTATAGAAGTGGAACAACAGATAGAATTAATTAAAGCAATGGGCAATAAAGAAATTGCTGCTATCTTAAATGAAATGGCTCCGGATGACAGAACCGCATTATTTGAAGAACTGCCAAGCTCTGCTGTAAAACAATTTGTTACTTTACTTTCACATGAGGAAAGAATAATTGCGCAAACTCTTCTTGGATATCCTGAGGATAGTGTCGGACGTTTAATGACTCCGGACTATATTGCTGTAAATCCAAATTGGACGGTTTCTGAATCTATTAAATATATACGAGAAAATGGAAAAGACAGCGAAACATTAAATATAATTTTTATTGTTGATGAAAAAGGTAAACTAATTGATGACTTAAAAATAAGAGAATTGATTCTTGCCGAACCTGATAAGAAAATAAATGATCTTATGGATAAAAATTTTGTTGCCTTGCATGTTACCGATGATCAGGAAAAGGCTGTAGTGGTATTTAAAGAATATGACAGAATAGCTTTACCCGTTATTGATAATAAAGGAGTTTTACTTGGATTAGTAACGGTTGATGATGTTTTGGATGTGGCTGAAGAAGAAGCAACAGAAGATATGCAAAAAATAGGTGGTTTAACCGCATTGGAAGAATCTTATAGTAAAATATCAATTTTTCAAATGATGAAAAAAAGAGCTGGATGGCTATCTTTATTATTTATCGGTGAATTACTTACAGCAAGCGCAATGGGTTTTTTTGAAAATGAAATTGGAAAAGCATTAATTTTGGTATTGTTTGTTCCATTAATAATATCAAGCGGAGGTAATTCAGGTTCACAAGCTTCAACACTTGTAATTAGAGCACTTTCTGTTGGTGAAATCAAATTGAAAGATTGGTTCTTTGTAATGAAAAGAGAAATTATTTCCGGAATTATTTTAGGAAGTATTTTAGCAATTTTGGGATTTTTGAGAATATTTGTTTGGAAATCCTTTTCCGATATTTTTGGAATTCATTGGTTTCTACTGGCATTAACAGTGAGTGTATCTTTACTAGGTGTAGTTTTATGGGGTACACTAGCAGGTTCAATGCTGCCGATTATTTTGAAAAAATTAGGTGCGGATCCAGCCGTTTCCTCCGCTCCTTTAGTTGCAACTTTGGTTGATGTAACGGGATTAGTTATTTATTTTAGTGTCGCAATATTATTTCTTAGCGGTACTCTTTTATAAACAAAATATAATTAATGAAAGGAATTATTTTAGCCGGCGGATCGGGTTCACGCCTTTATCCAATAACCAAAGTCTACAGTAAACAGCTTGCTTTACTTTATGATAAACCACTAATTTATTATCCTCTATCTATATTGATGCTTGGAGGAATTAAAGAAATATTAATTATTTCTGATTCAGATACAATTCCGCTTTATAAAAAATTATTTGGAAGCGGTAAGAATTTGGGAATGAAAATGAATTATGCCGTACAAAAAGCTCCCAATGGCATTGCTGAAGCTTTTATAATCGGAGAAAAATTTATTGGCAAAGATGATGTTACATTGATCTTGGGAGATAATATTTTTTATGGTTATTTGGATTTTCTTTACAAAGCTTTTGAATCTCATAAATATGCCACAGTTTTTGCATATAGAGTAAATGATCCCGAAAGATATGGTGTAATTGAATTTGATAAAAAAAACAGAGCAATATCAATTGAAGAAAAACCGACAAACCCTAAATCAAATTACGCGGTTCCCGGTATTTATATTTACGATAATAATGTAGTGAAAATTTCTAAAAATCTAAAACCATCAAAAAGAGGTGAATTAGAAATTACTGATGTAAATAAGGAATATTTAAAACAAAAAAAATTATTCGTACAAAAAATTGGAAGAGGGATTGCTTGGTTGGATACAGGTACACCTCATGCTTTGCTTCAGGCAGCTAATTTTTTTGGAGTAATTGATGAGAGACAGGGATTAAAAGTAGGTTGCATTGAAGAAATATCTTGTAGAAAAGGATTTGTTGACAAAAAACAATTTAAAAAAATAATTTCAGATATGCCTAAATGTTCCTACCGTAGTTACTTAGAAAATGTACTAAAGGAAATCTAAAAACATTATGGCTTTAATTATTGAGAAAACTAATATTGAAGATCTTCTATTAATAAAACCCAATGTTTTTGAAGATACAAGAGGATATTTTTTCGAGCTTTTTAATTCAGATGAATATAAAAAAGCAGGTCTTAATTTTAATTTTGTACAAGACAATATTTCCAAATCACAAAAAGGAACAATAAGAGGATTACATTTTCAGATTGGTGAATATTCACAAGGAAAACTTTGCCAGGTAATTGTAGGTAATGTTTTAGATGTAGCAGTTGATATTCGTCCCGATTCAAAAACTTTCGGTAAACATTATTCTGTTGAACTTTCTTCGGAAAATCATTATCAATTATGGATGCCGCCAGGATTTGCGCATGGTTTTTCTGTTCTTTCAAAAGAAGCTGTTTTTCTTTACAAATGCACTAATTTTTATAATAAGAATAATGAAAGAGCAATTAGTTTTAATGATAAAGAATTAAACATTAATTGGAAAGTAGAAACACCTGTAGTTTCTGAAAAGGATAAATCAGCCCCTTCTTTCAAAGATTATTTTAATAACCGCTAATACCATTCAAAAACATATTAAATATTCTGCTAACATTGTTATATTACAATATTGTTTTAAAATAATTGTAATAAAATATGAAAGTCCCATTATTAGACCTTAAACTTCAATACCAACAACATAAAATAGAATTGGATGAAGCTGTATTAAAAGTTGTTGAATCACAGTATTTTATTTTGGGTCCTGAAGTAGAAAAAATGGAAAAAGCATTTTGCGATTATTTAAATTGTAAATATGCAGTAGGTGTATCTTCCGGTACAGATGCACTATTACTGGCACTGATGGCAATTGGGATAAAACCCGGAGATGAAGTCATTGTTCCTACATACTCTTTTTTTGCAACCGCAGGTGTTGTAAGCAGATTAAATGCTGTTCCGGTTTTTACAGATATAGATCCAATTACTTTTAATATTAATCCCGAAAATATTAAAAGAAAAATTACAAAAAAAACAAAAGCAATCATTCCCGTTCATTTATACGGACAAAGCTGCGAGATGGATAAAATAGTTGAGATTGCTAAAGAAAATGATCTTAGAATTATTGAAGACGGCGCTCAGGCTATAGGAACACAGTACAAAGACGGAAGATGTGTGGGTACAATTGGTGATATTGGCTGCTTTTCATTTTTTCCATCAAAAAATTTAGGGTGTTATGGAGATGGCGGACTTACAATTACCAATGATCCTTTGCTTGCAGAAAATTTAGATATAATGCGTGTACACGGAGGTAAACCAAAATATTATCATAAAGTAATTGGCGGAAATTTTAGATTGGATGCTATTCAAGCTGCAGTTATAAATGTTAAGTTACCATATTTAAATGATTGGTCTGCAAAAAGAAGAAAGAATGCTGAACTATATAATAATTTTTTTATTGAAAATAATATAGCTGGAAAAATTGGTGCGACTGAATTTGATGAAAATAACAGAGTCCTTTTACCCCAAGCTGTTTATAAATGTTATTCAGATTCAGCAGGAAATTATCATATCTATAACCAATATATTATTAGAGTTCAAGAAAGGGATGAGTTAAGAAAATATTTAACAGAAAAAGAAATAGGAAATGAAATTTATTATCCCGTTCCATTTCATAAACAAGAATGTTTTTCTGATATAGATTGTGGTAATAGTAAATTTCCGGTTGCTGAAAACTCATGCAGTACTTCAATAGCATTACCAATTTACCCAGAGTTGACAGAAGAACAAATAAATTATGTTGTTAAAACAATTTCAGAATTTATAATTAAATAAGAATGAATAATTTATTAAATAAAAAGATTTATCTAGCCGGACATTCTGGAATGGTAGGCTCTGCCATATTCAAACAATTAAAAAATAAAGGGTATAATAATTTATTAACAAAATCATTATCTGAATTAGATTTAACTAGGCAAGAATCAGTTGAAAAATATTTTGAAAATGAAAAACCAGAAATAGTAATTGTTGCAGCCGCAAAAGTAGGGGGAATACTTGCAAACAATACTTATCGTGCTGAATTTATTTATGATAATCTTATGATAGAAGCTAATATAATTAATACAGCTCATAAGCACGGTGTTGAAAAGTTAATTTTTTTAGGCAGCTCATGTATATATCCAAAATTAGCACCACAACCCTTAAAAGAAGAATATCTTTTATCAGACTATTTAGAAGAAACAAATGAACCTTATGCCATTGCTAAAATAGCAGGTATTAAATTATGTGAAAATTATTATCGTCAGTATAAATGTAATTTCTTTTCTGCTATGCCTACAAATCTTTATGGTCCAAATGATAATTTTAACCTGGAAACTTCTCATGTTCTGCCTGCTTTAATTAGAAAATTTCACGAAGCAAAAAAAGAAAATAAACCTGAAGTAATTCTTTGGGGGACAGGAAATCCTAAAAGAGAATTTCTTTTTGTTGATGATTTAGCTGAAGCAATAGTTTTCCTTTTGGAGAATATAAATTCAGAAGATATTTATGAAAAAGGAATATCACAGATAAATATTGGAACAGGAGAGGATCTAACAATAAATGAGCTGGCAGAAATTATAAAAAATATAATAGGTTATACTGGAAATATTACATATGATAGTTCCAAGCCTGATGGAACACCAAGGAAATTAATGGATGTTACTAGAATTCATAATTTAGGTTGGAAACACAAAACAAGTTTAGAAGACGGAATTAAAAAATCTTATGAATATTTTAAAGAAATTGAGGGATAATTAATGAAAAAAGCAATAATAACCGGTATTACCGGACAGGACGGAAGTTATTTAGCAGAAATTTTATTGGAGAAAGGTTATGAAGTTCATGGAATTATAAGAAGAAGCAGTTCTTTTAATACATCAAGAATTGATCATTTATACAACGATAAAAAAATATTAAATAGAAAATTATTTTTACATTATGGTGATCTGGTTGATACAAGTAATCTAAATCGTCTTTTGGAAAAAATAGAACCTGATGAAATTTATAATTTAGCAGCACAAAGCCACGTTAAAGTTTCATTTGAAATTCCCGATTATACTGCACAGGTAGATGCTTTAGGCACTTTAAGATTTTTAGATGCAATCAGAGAAGTTGGATTAAAGAAAGTAAAATTTTATCAGGCTTCAACAAGTGAATTGTACGGCAAAGTTAGAGAAATACCACAGAGCGAAAATACTCCATTTTATCCGCGCTCACCTTACGGTGTTGCAAAACTTTACGGTTATTGGATAATAGTAAATTATCGGGAAGCATATGATATCTTTGCTTGTAATGGAATTCTTTTTAATCACGAATCTCCTCGAAGAGGTGAAACATTTGTAACAAGGAAAATAACACGCGCAGCAGGTAAAATTTTAGCTGGATTGCAAAATAGAATAACACTTGGTAATCTTGATGCAAAAAGAGATTGGGGTTTTGCGCCTGAGTATTGTGAAGGAATGTGGAGGATATTAAATCATAAAACAGCTGAAGATTTTGTGCTTGCAACAGGTGAAACTCATACGGTAAGAGAATTTACAGAAAAGACTTTTTCAAATTTAGGAGTAGAAATTAAATGGTTTGGCAAAGGAGAAAAAGAAAGAGGAGTTATAAAAAACATAGATTTTACTGTTGCGGAAAAATTAGTTAAATCTGAAAAAGATAGATTTAATTTTTCTTTATCAAAGAAATTAAAAAAGGGTGATGAAATTGTTGGAATTGATCCCAATTATTACAGACCTACCGAGGTTGATTTACTAATAGGTAATCCTGCTAAAGCCAAAAAAGTTTTAGGATGGAAAGCTAAAACAAAATTTGAAGATCTGGTTGCAATAATGGTAAAAGCGGATATGATAAAAATATTAAAGAGAGGTTTTTAATCTTTAATAGATTCTTTTTTTGATTATGAATTTATGGATAGTTGCTTTAATAGTTTTTGTATTTAATATTCCTTTTGGATATTGGAGAGCAAACACTAAAAGATATTCGTTTCAATGGTTTTTATCTATTCATTTACCAATACCTTTTATAATTATTTTAAGAATGATTAGTGGCTTAGGATTTAAATTTATTACTTACCCGGTATTAATTGGAGCATTTTTTAGCGGTCAGTTTTTAGGAAAAATTATTTTTACTAAGCTTCATTCAAATAAAGATATTAACCTAAGTTCTTGTTTAGTAATGGATATTTATAGAATTTATTATTGCAAAAAATAACAAAAATGAAATTCCAGGTTATTTTCCTTAATTTTAAATACAGATTAAAAGACACTTGAACAAAAGGAGATTATTATGTTTGATGAAAAATATCAATTTACCTGCGTTGAAAAATTTCTAGAATATGTAAAGTACGATACACAATCAGATGATGAATCTGAATCATTTCCAAGCACTGAAAAACAAAAAATCTTATCTGCAGACCTTGCTAAAGAATTAAAAGAAATGGGGCTGGAAGATGCACATATGGATGAGTGGGGATATGTAATGGCTACTCTACCTTCCAACACAGATAAGAATGTAGATACAATTGCATTTATTGCTCATGTTGATACTTCGCCTGCTGTTACAGGAAAAGATGTTAATCCTATAATTAACAAAAATTATCAGGGCGGAGATATTGTTTTAAAGAATGATACTTCCAGAGTTATAAAGGCGGATGAAAATCCTTATCTACAAGAAATGATAGGTTATGATATAATTACTACTGATGGAACAACATTACTTGGTGCAGATAATAAAGCAGGTGTTGCTGAAATAATGGATGCAGTAAATTATTGGCTTACACACCCTGAAGTAAAACACGGAACAGTTAAAATATGTTTTACTCCAGATGAAGAAGTAGGAAGAGGAACAGAAAAAATTGATCTTAAAAAACTTGGAGCTAAATATGCTTACACGGTCGATGGATCAGCAAGAGGAGAAATAGAATCTGAGACATTTAGTGCTGACGCAATGGTTGTAAATTTTATTGGCAAAAATATTCATCCCGGTTTTGCTAAAAATAAAATGGTAAACGCAATAAAAGTAGCTGCAGCTTTTATTGAATCTTTACCTAAAGAAGAGTTATCACCCGAAACCACCGAAAAAAGAGAAGGATTTGTACATCCTTGGATAATTAATGGTAACGAAGAATTAACATCAGTTAAATTTATTATCAGAGATTTTATTACTTCAAAATTAAAAGATTACGAAAACATTGTTAAAGACCTTGCTGAAAAAGCAGTTGCAAAATTTCCAGGTGCAAAAGTGGAAATTGAAATTAAAGAGCAGTATAGAAATATGAAAG
>Ga0210009_1001888_pt1 | contig 16487 bp, 15 predicted proteins | sample CryGeyCG2114_065_FD_185457 | JGI IMG/M metagenome (GOLD analysis project Ga0210009, IMG submission 185457) | Groundwater microbial communities from aquifer - Crystal Geyser CG12_big_fil_rev_8/21/14_0.65 (SPAdes) (version 2) | ecosystem: Environmental > Aquatic > Deep subsurface > Groundwater ... | reverse complement strand
AATTGCCGCTGGCGTTCTCGGCGCGCTGTTTCACTGCCCGCCACTACGGGCTGAACAAGGACGATTGCCAGTTCAAGTGTGTGGAACACCCCGCAGGCATGACGCTAAAAACCCGCGAAGGCCAACCCTTCCTGGCCATCAACGGGATTCAGACCATGTCGGCACAGCACTATAATTTGCTGCATGAAGTGCCGGACATGCTCAAAATGGGCATTGACATCATCCGCATCAGCCCGCAGGCACAACAGATGGCGCAGATTATTCAGGCATTCGATGCGGCGCGGCGCGGAGAATCGTTTGAAACCGATACGGGTGGCTGGAGTGACGAGGGTATGGTTGACGGCTACTGGTTTGGTGATGCGGGTATCGCACAGCGTCACCAGAGTGAAATTGGCAAGCTGCAAGGAGCTTAAATCATGAGCAAAAAAATCAGCATCCCGAAATTCCAGTTGCCCGCCATCGTTGCGCGGTTCGGCGGGAAACTGCCGCAGTGGCCGCACACTATGGTGCTTGTCACCGGATTGAATGCCGCGGTAAAAATGAAGCTGCTACCCTTGGAAAGCCTGTCCATGCTGGAAGGCCGCAGCTTTTTCGTCGAAGTGCTCGATACCGGCGGCAAGGCGCACTTCACCTACCGTGCCGGGCTTTTTCGCCCGCTGTTTTCGGCGGCGCAAACGCCCGACCTTTCCTTCCGCGCCAACCTGTCCGCTTTTATGCAACTTCTCGCCAGGCAGGAAGACCCTGACACGCTGTTCTTCAATCGCGAACTTTCCGTCGAAGGCGACACCGAGCTCGGCTTGTATGTGAAGAATATGCTCGACGCTGTCGAATGGCCGCAACTGCCCGGATTGCCCGGCTTCAGCCGTTAAGCGAGTGCACCACGCCGGAAAAATAACAGATCAAGAGGTTCTAGCCTGTCGCTCGCAGGCGCTGCGGTACAAGCAAACCAAGCTGAATTGATTCGGTGAAGTTTTGGAATGCAAGAGAAAACCTGTGCTAGCGGTTTTATTGTTTTGGCTGGGGTGCTGATGAGTCGCATCGTTGCGCACCGATAGCACATATGCTATCTCTTATCGTATGGCTCAACTGGTTATTGATACCGACGTATTCATTGCCGCGCTGCTTTCACGGAACGATAGCAGTATTGCACGTGAAATCATCCGCAGATGTTTGCAAGGTCATTACCAGCCGTTGTTTGGCGTGGCTTTATTTTGCGAATATGAAACACTAATGTCACGCGACAAATTATTTGTAGATTGCCAGCTGACTAAAAAAGAGCGCGAGTCAGTGTTTGCGGCGCTACTTAAACAGGCTTGATGGGTGGAGATTTACTTTGCATGGCGCCCCAATTTAAGGGATGAAGGTGATAACCACTTTATTGAGTTAGCTGTGGCAGGTGGGGCGGAAGCCATTGTGTCGCGCAATACACGCGACTTAAAAAATGCAGAACTACTTTTCCCTGAAATCAAAATCTTGACCCCGAAACAATGCTTGGAGGTATTCAAATGTCCACAATGACCATCAGACTGCCCGATGACAAACACCTGCGGCTGAAGCAACTCGCCAAGTCGAAGCATCTCAGCATTAACAAATTGGTCGAAGAATTGACTACATCAGTGTTGTCCGCACACGATGCCGAAGTTCGCTTTCGCACACTTGCTTTGCGTGGCAACCCAGGAAAGGCGTTGGACTTGCTGGACAAGCTTGATAACGGCTAATCATAATTGCGCAGAGAAAACCCGCTTGCGCGGGTTTTCTCTTGGGGGGTTAATTTCGTCTGCCGAGGCTCGGCAAGCCCCCAGAAATCAAGGAAACGTGAACGTTATAGGGGTTCTCTGGTAAGGTGGAGTTTCTCTCCGGTCCCTTCATTTTATGAATTCTTTTCCTATCGAGAGGGCGTTCAACTATTTTCTTGAGCGTGTTTCTTGGTACTAGTTGGCGCAACTTTTGAGATTTTTTTGTTCCTCACGAACACGGGCCAGCGCTTCCTGCGGCGATATTCTAAGTTTTGTGGCTAGAACCCTGGCTTGGCGTCCTGGTTTGACCGGTACGCTAACAGTGCCGAAATCCTCTATTGCTTGTTGGCGAAGCTGTTCCTTATTCAGGGATGTCGTTAACTTGATTTTCACACGGGTCACACCATATCTTCAGCAGCCGCCCACACTTGCGCTTTCATATAATCGCCGAACACCCGGATATCCGCATCCACGAACAGGCGCGACAGCCAAGCCTGCCAGGTAAGCCACTGATCGTCGGTGACGACGGCAATCTTGTCGAAGTCGTGGTTGTGCTGGCGGCTGAAGAATTTGATTTCTTCCCACGCCACATCGGGGGTATAGGCGAGCATGCCGCGCAGGTCGAATATCAGATTCGCTTTTCCGCCGCCCTTTAGTTTGTATAGGGCGTGTTCTTCAAACTGTTTGAAATCGGCGATGGTGAATTCGCCCATGACGGCGATGTTGACCAGGTTGTTCTTGTCTTCGATGGTGATCATTTTGTTATCTCTTTGAGGTGGGGCGACAGGCGCAAGCTTAACATGCCGCTGGCGATGATGAGTGCGATGCCGAACCATGCGCTCAAGCTCAATAACTCGTTCCAGAACAGCAGGCCGAACAGCGCGGAGAATACGATGGTGCTATAGGCCAGGCTGCCGACCACCAGGGTCTGCCCGGTGCGGTAGGCGCGCGTCATGGCAAGCTGGGCAAAAGTCGCGGATGCGCCGATGGTGACAAGCAGGAGAAGATCGCTGAGTGCAACAGGGTGCAGCGGGTATTGCAGCATCCACGCGCCGCTGACGAGGGTGGCGATGAGATTGAAATAGAACACGACGCGCATGCCGGATTCGCCCAGCAGCCCAAGTTGGCGCACGTTGAGGAGGGCGACGCCGGCCAGCATGCCGGAGATCAGGCCGAGCAGCCCTGGCACAAGCTGGTCCTGCATCAGCGTCGGGTGCAGCAGCAGTACGACACCGGCAAAACCGAGGATGAGCGAACTGCTTAACGGTGCATGGAATTTTTCTTTCAGCACCCACACCGTCAGCGCGGAAAGAAATAGTGACGAGGTGTAGTTAAGAGTGATGGCTGTCGCCAGCGGCAGCACGGTAATGCAGTAGAAAAACAGCATCATGGCGAGGGTGCCGGACAGTCCGCGCCACAGATGTTCGCGCCAGTGGGCGGTGTGCAGTGTGACCTGCTGCTGGCGCAGCATGCCGTACACGACAAGCAGGCCGAAGAAGGAACGATAGAACACCAGTTCACTGCTGGAAAAATACGGTGCGCTGTACTTCACCAGTGCGCTCATGCAGGCGAACATCAGTCCCGCCACCAACATCCATAAAGAACCCATGTTAGCCCGTCATTCCGGCGCAGGCCGGCATCCAGTTGGTGGATATATCCCGCGCGTAGCGGGGACGAAAGCGTAAAGGCATTTTGAAAAAAACGCTGGATACAGGCCTGCGCCGGTATGACTTTCAAAGGTGCGACTCAAGATTGCGGCGCAGATATTCGTGGAAGTGCAGCATGCCGTCCTCGGTCGGCGACTGGTAGGGGCCGACCTCCTCGATGCCTTGTTGGTACAGTGCGCGTCGTCCCTGCTGCATGCGCAGGCAGATGATGTCGTCTTCCCTGGAGGTTTCCTGGTAGGCCTTCTTTTCGGCTTCGACGTAGTCGCGCTCGAACAGCACGATGTCTTCCGGATAATAGAATTCGACGATGTTGGTGCAGGCGTCCACTCCGCGCGGCACGACAGTGCTGACCACCAGGGTGTGCGGGTACCACTCGACCATGATGTTGGGATAGTAGGTGAGCCAGATCGCGCCATGGCGCGGCAACTCGCCGCTGTTGTAGCGCAGCACTTGCTCCGCCCATTGTGCATAGACGGCGCTACCCGGTTTCTTCAATGCGTGGTTGATGCCCACCGTCTGTACGCTGTAGTGTTCGCCGAAATCCCACTTCAGATCATCACAGTTGACGAATTGACCGAGGCCGGGATGGAAAGGGGCGACGTGATAGTCCTCCTGATAGACTTCGATAAATGTCTTCCAGTTGAAGTTGTATTCTTCCACCTCCACCCGATCCAGCATGTAGCCGGAGAAATCAATCTCGCTAAAGGCGGGTACGTTTGCCAGATCGCGCGCGATGTCGCGCTGTCCGGCAAACAGCAGACCGTGCCAGTTTTGCAGGGGTGTCTTGTTCAGGTGCAGACAGGGGTTGGCGGGGAAATGCGGTGCGCCGATCAGCTCGCCGTCGGTCTTGTAGGTCCAGCGATGGATCGGACACACGATGTGCTTGGCGGTGCCGCGGCCCTCGAGCAGGGTGGCCTGACGATGGCGGCAGATATTTGATAAAAGTTCCACACCATTCTCGTTGCGCACCAGCATCCTGGCGTTGTCCATCCATTCCAGCACGTGATAGTCGCCGGCATTGGGGGTCATCAGTTCGTGCCCGATATAACGCGGCCCGGCATCGAACAGCACGCGCTGTTCGACCTCAAGTACCTGTGGGTCAAAATACCAGCGCAACGGGGGTTGGGCTGAGACAGGATTGAATTGTTTGAGTTTGGCGATTTCGAACATGCCCACGGTTCCTCAATGAATACGGGGTGTAGAGCAGGGCGGCGATTGTCCCCGAAATCGATGGGGCGGGCAACAAAAATTGGCTCTGCCGGGTCGGCATGGGTAAAATGCCAACCTTTCCCAACAAGGTGTTCCCCATGCCCGGCAAAGCACATAAAACGTTGAGTTTCGAGACGGCGATGGCCGAGCTGGAGCAGCTCGTCGCCGAGATGGAATCGGGCAAGCTGGCATTGGACGATTCGCTGGCGGCCTACAAGCGCGGCGCGGAATTGTCCGCTTTCTGCCGCTCGCGGCTGGATGATGCGCAACAGCAGGTGCGCGTGCTGGAAGCAGGTATGCTGCAGGAATTCTCCGCAGCGGATGACACGAACGCTTGATGATGTCTGATTTCGCCTCCTGGATTGCCGCCCGCCAGACTTCCTTTGAAAGCGTGCTGCAGCGCTTGCTGCCGGCATCCGCTATTGTGCCGCAGCGTCTGCATCAGGCCATGCGCTATAGCGTGCTCGATGGCGGCAAGCGTGTGCGCCCATTGCTGGCGTATGCGGCGGGTGAATTGGTGGGCGCTTCAATGGCGCGGGTGGAGATCGCTGCGGCTGCAGTTGAACTGATTCACGCTTATTCGCTGGTGCACGACGACATGCCGTGTATGGACGACGATGTGTTGCGCCGGGGCAAGGCGACCTGCCATGTCGAATACGATGAAGCCACCGCGCTGCTGGTGGGCGATGCGCTGCAGAGCCTCGCCTTCCAGTTGTTGGCAGAGCATCGTTTGCACGACAACGCGAATCAGCAATTGCAGATGGTGAAACTGCTGGCGGTGGCGTCCGGCTCGCGCGGCATGGCGGGCGGGCAGACTATCGATCTGGCCAGTGTCGGCCGGCAATTGACCCTGCCGGAACTGGAGAACATGCATATCCACAAGACGGGTGCACTGATCCGCGCTGCGATCCTGTTGGGGGCACACTGTGGTCATCCTGCACAAGCGCAGCTGGACAAGCTGGATCATTTTGGCAAGCTGATCGGTTTGGCATTCCAGGTGGTGGACGATGTGCTGGACTGCGAAGCAGACACCGCCACCCTGGGCAAGACAGCGGGCAAGGACGCCGATCACGGCAAGCCGACCTACGTCAGCCTGCTGGGGTTGCCGGGGGCGAAAGAAATGGTGCAGCGCCTGCATCGCGAGGCGCTGGAATCCTTGAGCGAGTTTGGCGAGCCTGCGCGCCGCTTGCGTGAGTTGGCTGACTTTATCGTGTTAAGAAAGTTCTGATGTTCAAGTTGCTCGATACCATTAACTCCCCCAACGATCTGCGCAAGCTTGAGCGCGATCAGTTACCGCAACTGGCGGCGGAGGTACGCGAATTCATGGTCGAGTCGGTGAGCAAGACAGGCGGTCACCTGTCTTCCAATCTGGGGACGGTGGAATTGAGCATCGCGCTGCATTATGTGTATGACACGCCGCACGACAAGCTGGTGTGGGATGTCGGCCATCAAACTTATACACACAAGATTCTGACCGGACGGCGTGCGGCGATGAGCGGCCTGCGCATGAAGGGCGGTATCGCCGGTTTCCCCAAGCGCGAAGAAAGCCCGTATGACACTTTTGGCACCGGACATTCCAGCACCTCGATTTCGGCGGCGCTCGGCATGGCCGTGGCAGCCCAATTGCGCGGCTCGGACGAGCGCGCCGTGGCAATCATCGGCGACGGAGCGATGACCGGCGGCATGGCGTTCGAGGCGCTGAACAATGCAGGGGCGATGGACGCCAACCTGCTGGTCATCCTCAACGACAACGATATGTCGATCTCGCGCCCGGTTGGCGCGTTGAGCAATTATTTTGCGAAACTGATGTCGGGTCGTTTCTACGCGGCGATGCGGCGCGGCAGCGAGAAGGTGCTGAAAAGCATGCCGCCGATGCTGGAATTTGCCAAGCGTACCGAGGAGCACCTGAAAGGCATGATGATGCCGGGCACGCTGTTTGAGGAATTCGGTTTCAACTATATCGGCCCCATCGACGGCCACGACATGAATGTTTTGCTCGATACGCTGACCAACATCCGCAAACTGGAAGGGCCGCAATTTCTGCACATCGTCACGCAGAAAGGCAAAGGCTACGCACTGGCGGAGCAGGATTGTCTGCTCTATCACGGCGTCTCCAAGTTCGACCGCACCAGCGGCATCATCCCCAAGCCGGCGCCGCATCAAAGCTACACCCAGGTGTTCGGCGACTGGCTGTGCGACATGGCGGCGCAGGATGAAAAACTGGTCGGCATCACACCGGCGATGTGCGAGGGCTCCGGCATGCCCAAGTTTGCCGAGCAGTTTCCGCAACGCTATTTCGATGTGGGCATCGCCGAGCAGCACGCGCTGACGTTTGCGGCGGGACTGGCGTGCGAAGGCTACAAGCCGGTGGTGGCGATCTATTCCACTTTTTTGCAGCGCGCCTACGACCAGCTCATTCACGACATCGCCATCCAGAATCTGCCGGTGCTGCTGGCGATCGACCGCGGCGGACTGGTTGGCGCGGACGGCGCGACCCATGCCGGCAGTTTCGATTTGAGTTTTCTGCGCTGCATCCCGAACCTGACGGTGATGGCGCCCGCCGATGAAAACGAATGCCGCCAGATGCTGTTCACCGCCTACCGCATGGGTACGCCGACGGCGGTGCGTTATCCGCGCGGGGTTGGTCCCGGCGTCGTGGTGCAGCAGGCCATGCAGGAACTGCCGCTGGGCTTGGGCGAGATGCGCCGCAGCGGCAAACAGGTTGCGATTCTCGCCTTTGGTTCGATGCTGACCCCGGCACTGGCTGCGGCCGAACAGCTGGATGCGAGCGTGGCCAACATGCGCTTCGTTAAACCGCTGGATGAAGCGCTGGTGCTGCAGCTGGCGCGTGAGCATGAGCTGCTGGTGACGGTGGAAGAGAACACCGTGCAGGGCGGGGCGGGCAGCGCGGTGGCGGAATGTCTGGCGCGGCACGGCGTGGCTGTTCCGCTACTGCATCTGGGCTTGCCCGACCGTTTTATCGAACAGGGCGACCCGGGGCAGTTGCTCGCGGAGTGCGGCCTGGATGCAGCGGGCGTCGCGGCCAGTATCCGTGCCGCCTGCAAGGGTTAACCCGAGTAAATTTGTCGGGTATGGTTTATAATTTCGTCCCCGACCAACTATGAGAGATTCATCATGAATTCGATCTCACCCATTCCCGACGTGCAAAGCAGTGCCGATACGCGCCATCTTGCGATCAACAAGGTCGGGATCAAAAGCATTCGCCACCCGATCAAAGTCAGCGACAAAAGCATCGGGGTGCAGCACACCATCGCCACTTTCAATATGTATGTGCATCTGCCGCACAATTTCAAGGGCACGCACATGTCGCGTTTTGTGCAGATTCTGAACCAGCACGGGCGCGAGATCTCGGTCGAATCGTTCGAGCGCATCCTGCGCGAGATGGTAGAAAAGCTGGAGGCGCAATCCGGCTACATCGAGATGGCTTTTCCCTATTTTGTCAACAAGACTGCACCAGTCTCCCGCGTGCAGAGTCTGCTCGATTACGACGTGACTTTCATCGGGGAAATCATCGAGGGCAAGTACCGTTTCAGCATGAAAGTGCTGGTGCCGGTGACCAGCCTGTGCCCCTGTTCGAAGGAGATTTCCGAGCGCGGCGCGCACAACCAGCGTTCGCACGTCACGCTCACCGTGCGCACGCGCAGTGTGGTGTGGATCGAAGAGTTGGTGCGCGTGGCGGAAGACCATGCATCGAGCGAACTGTACGGCCTGCTCAAGCGTCCGGATGAAAAATTCGTCACCGAGCGGGCCTATGATCATCCCAAGTTCGTTGAGGACATGGTGCGCGACATCGCTGCCGCGCTGAATGCGGATGAGCGCATCGAGGCCTATGTGGTGGAATCGGAGAACTTCGAATCCATCCATAACCATTCCGCCTACGCCCTGATCGAACGCGACAAACTGAAAGACCGTGCATGAAACCGGTCGCCGTTTTTCGGCATGCAGCCCCGGAAGGCCCGGGTTATCTGGCTGCATTCTTCGGTCGCCACGCCATCCCCTGGCAGCTTGTCGCGATCGATGCGGGCGATCCGGTTCCGCCGGCGGCAGAAGCATTTTCCGGTCTCGTGTTTATGGGCGGGCCGATGAGTGTGAATGACGATCTGCCGTGGATCGCGCAGGAGTTCTCGCTCATCCGCGAGGCGTATGCGAAAGACATTCCCCTGTTGGGACACTGCCTCGGCGGACAACTCATCTCCAGGGCCCTGGGCGCCGTGGTGAGCCAGAATCCGGTGCAAGAAATCGGCTGGGGTGAGGTGACGGTGTCTGACAATGCCACAGCACGCGAGTGGTTCGGCGACAACGGGCGATTCGATTCATTCCACTGGCATGGCGAAACCTTCTCGCTGCCGCCGGGTGCCGTGCATCTGCTTTCCAGCGCGCATTGTGCCAATCAGGCCTATGCCCTGGGCAAACATCTGGCGCTGCAATGCCATGTCGAGATGGACGAACAGATGATCCGTGACTGGTGTGAAGTCGGCGCGGATGAGATTACAGCTGCGCGCAATGGCGGTGCTGTGCAGTCTGCCCAGACCATGCAGATGCAGATGCACGAAAAACTGCCGCAACTGCAGCGTGTCGCCGAACGCCTTTACCAACACTGGCTGCAGGGTATTGCGCGCAAAACCGGTTAGAATGCGGCATGGCCTACGTCGTCGCCGATAACTGCATCAAGTGCAAATACACCGACTGTGTCGAGGTGTGCCCGGTGGATTGTTTCCGCGAGGGCGAGAACTTTCTGGTGATCGACCCGGCCGAGTGCATCGACTGCTCGTTGTGTGTGCCCGAATGTCCGGCCAATGCCATCTTTGCCGAGGATGATGTACCCGCAGACCAGCGCCAGTACATCGCGCTGAATGCCGAACTTGCCAAAGTGTGGAAGCCCATCGTCGCGAAGAAGGCTGCGCCCGCTGATGCGGATGCATGGCTCAACATCAAAGACAAACTGCACCTGCTGCGACGGTGAATCCGGCAACACACTATTTCGACCAGATCGCACGGCATATCCTCGCCGCGCATCCCGCGCCTGACCTGCGCGGCATCACCATCCTGCTTCCCAACTTTCATGCCGCACAACCGCTGGCACAAGCGCTGATGCGTGCGGCACAGCGGCCTGTGTTGCTACTGCCGCAGATGGTGACGTTGAACGAATGGGCGCAAAGGGTTCCACTTGATGCGCCGGTGATCAGCGGCAGCCGGCGCAGCGCTTTGCTTTACCAGCATCTGCGCAAGCACCCCTGGTTCCAGAATGCCGACCTGTGGAGCATGACGCAGGAGCTGCTCAAGCTGTTCGATGAACTCACGTACTCCCTGCATGAACTGACGGGCGATGCCGAGACATTCGCTGTCGCCGTACAACAAGCCTATCAAGCGCGGCAGAATGAAACCCTGCAACTGGAAGCACGGCTGGTGTTCGAGTTGTGGCATGCGCTGCAAGCTGGTCAGGAGTTGGATACGGCACGCGCCTACCAGCAGCGTCTGGCGCAGCTGGCGGCGCAGGCGGTTACACCCTTGTACGTGCTGCGCACTTCGGATTGGGATGCGCTGGAGCAGCGCTTTCTCGATGAATATGCCAGACATGTAGCGGTGGAAATATTCGACTTGCGTGAAATGGGAACGCCAGGTGCTTCACCGCTATTTTTTGCTGCCACCAGTCTGGAACAGGAAGCCCGCGCCGCTACGATGCAGGTGCGCCGCTGGCTCGCCACAGGCAAAAACAACATCGCCATCGTCGCGCAGGACCGCGTGGTGGCGCGGCGTATGCGCGCCCTGCTGGAGCGCGCCGAGGTGCTGGTGGCAGACGAGACCGGCTGGACTTTCGCCACGCTATCGGTGAGCACGGTGCTGGAGCGCTGGCTCACCGCGTTGCAGAGCGATTTTTACCATCACGATTTGCTCGACCTGCTCAAGTCGCCGTTTATCTTCGCCGACATGACGGCGAGTGAACGCAAAGCGGCGGTGTATCAACTGGAGCAACTGCTGCGCAAGCAAGGAGTGGTGGCCGGGCTGGAGAAATTCATCGCACTCGCCGCACCCGAAGTGACGTTGCATCAGCCGCTGGTACGCCTGCAGCAGGCAGCGGCATTGCTGGGACAGAACAAGAAAAGATTATTGGCGGATTGGTTGTCCGCGTTGCGTCAGAGTTTGAGTGTGTTGAGCATCGACACCGGCCTGCAACAGGACGACGCGGGGCAGCAGTTACTGCGCGCGCTGGAGGTCTGGCAGCAGGAACTGCAAGGCGACGAAAGTCGCTACCGCTTCAGCGAATGGCGGCGCTGGCTGGCACAACAACTGGATACCGAAACCTTTCGCGACCGCAGTATCGACAGTACGGTGCGATTCACACACCTCGCCGCGACGCGCTGGCGTGCCTTCGATGCGGTGCTGTTGCTGGGCGGTGATGCCGATCATCTGCCCAGCGTGACGGACAGCGGGCGCTGGTTCAATGATGCGGTGCGCGGCAGTTTGAATTTGCCCACGCGCAGCACCCATGCCACGCGCCAGCGCGATGATCTGCTGGCGCTGTTGGCCCTGCACGGCACGGTACTGGTCACCTGGCAGAAGGAGCTGGATGGCGAGGTGCGGCTGTTGAGTCCGCTCTTGCAGATACTGCGCGATGAGCATGAACAGGCGGGCGGCGGCGATCTCGCCGAGCGCGAACTGCATGCCTGTCTCGCAGCGGAAGAGAAGCATCACGCGGCATTGCCGCAGTCGGTGCAACCCGCGCCCCAGGTGCAGCAGGAAATGGTGCCCGGCAGTGTCTCCATCAGTGCCTACAACGCGCTTGTCGCCTGTCCCTATCAATTCTATGCGCGGCATATTCTGCGTTTGAATGAACTCGACGAAGTGCAGGAAACCATCGAGAAACGCGATTACGGCGAGCGGGTGCACGGCATCCTGCAACGCTTTCACGAACGCTACTCGCAAGTGGGCGGACAGGATGCGGCGGCGATGGAGGCTGCCTTGCGCCAGATCAGCGAGGAGGTGTTTGCCGACCTGCTGGCGCATGATTTCGCTGCGCGCGCCTGGCTGGCGCGTTGGTACCAGTCGCTTCCCGCTTATCTGGCATGGCAGACGCAGCGCGAGGAAGACGGCTGGCGTTACGCGGAAGCAGAGACAAAATTCGACTGGCCGTTGGAGGGGGTGAACCTGCGCGGACGCATCGACCGGCTGGATGTCAGGGGTGATGAGAAGTGCGTGCTGGATTACAAGACCCAGAGTGAACCCGCGTTGCGCAACAAATTGAAAGAGCCTGGCGAGGATGTGCAGCTCGCGTGTTACGCCTACGCGCATGAAGCCGCAGATGCGGCATTCGTCAGCATCGACAATGGCAAGGTCAAATCGGTCGCGATCAAGCAGGATGCTGCGCGGCTGGCGCAGCTCAATGCCGAGCGATTGGTGAGCGTGATGGGGGCGATACGCGGCGGGGCGGGTCTGCCCGCGAACGGGATCGATGCGGTGTGCCAGTATTGCGAAGTCCGCGGCGTGTGCCGCAAGGGAGAGTGGAGTTCAGGATGCAGGATGCAGGATGCAGGATGCAACTCCTCTTTTCCGCAGGCGGGAGAGCGGTTGGTGGGGAGGAAGGATGGATAAATATATCGCTCTCGATCCCCGGCGCAGTGTCGTCGTCGAAGCCTGTGCCGGCAGCGGCAAAACCTGGCTGCTGGTGTCGCGCATCGTGCGGCTGCTGCTGGCCGGCGCGCAGCCTTCGCAGATTCTTGCCATCACCTTCACGCGCAAAGCAGCGCAGGAGATGCAGGCGCGCTTGCAGCAATGGCTGCGCGATCTGGCGCTGCAAGACGACGCCTATGTCCGTCAATTCTTCCGCGAACGCGGCATTGAAAATTTGGGTGACGCACAACTGCAACGCGCGCGCGGCCTCTATCGCAGTGTGTTGCTGGCGCAACCCGCCATCGCCATCAGCACTTTCCACGGCTGGTTCATGCAGGTCATGCGGCGCGCGCCATTGAACGCCGACGTGATGCAGGGTTCGTCGCTGTTGGAGCGCGCCGGCAGTGGGCAGGAAGAAGCGTGGGAGGAATTGCTGGAGCAGATGCGCAAGCAGCCAGACGGTGTCGAGGCGCAGCAGATGGAATGGCTGTTCAGCGAGTGCGGCCTGTTCAACACTCGCAAACTGCTGTTCAACTTCCTCGGCAAGCGCGCGGAGTGGTGGGCTTACACCCAGGGGCAGCAAAATGCGCTGACGTTTGCGCTGGATAATCTGCGTGCGGATCTCGCTGTAGATATGGACAGCGACCCCATTGGCGATTGGTGCATGAGCGTTCCAGGTAAAGAAGTTCTATTTGCGTTTGCGCATCAACTGGCGAGTCATGGCACGGCAGTACAACAAAACAAGGCGAGCGAGCTGGAATCTGCATGGACGGATAGCCCCGAGGACGATCGCTTTGCCAGGCTGTGTCCTGTGCTATTCACTCAGGCAGGTGAGCCGCGCAGCTTCAAGCCGACCAAAACACAGGATGCGGAAGCATTTCCGGTGGCGCGCGATAAATTGTTCGACAGTCTGCAAACCGTGCGCGACACGCTCGTCGAGCAGCAGGCCTATCGCCTGAACGAGGCAGTGCTGCATTGCGGCGTGGCGTTTCTTGAGGGTTACCAGGCACTCAAGGTGCAAAAGCAGCAGATGGATTTCTCCGATCTGGAATGGCAACTGTGCCGCCTGCTGCAACAGAGCGAGCACGCCGAAACCATGCAGTACAAACTCGACAGTCGCTACCGCCATGTGCTGCTGGACGAGTTTCAGGACACCAACCCGCTGCAATGGCAGATCCTGCGCGCGTGGTTCGATGCGGCGGTGGCGGTCGAGTCGCAGCCCACCGTGTTCGTGGTCGGCGATCCCAAGCAATCCATCTACCGTTTTCGCCGTGCCGATGCGCGGCTGTTTGGCGTGGCATGCGAATATCTCAAAGAAAACTTTTCTGCCAAGACGCTGGGCAACAGCCTGACGCGCCGCAACTCGCAGCCGGTGGTCGATGCGGTGAATGCCGTGTTTCGTGAGCAGCCGGACGGTTTCGAATTCGTCGAGCATCAAACGCAGCAAAAGGAATTGCCCGGTCATGTGCTGGTGTTGCCGCTGGCCGTTGCCGAACATGAGGAAAAGGATGAGACGGTTGGTGATGTGCCGCTGATCCTGCGCGATCCGCTGACCACGCCGAGAGACGAAACGGAAGAGGGCGCACGCCAGAAGGAGGCGACGCAGTTTGCCGACTTATTGCAAACCATCGTCAGCGACTGGTCGGTGAACGAGGGCGGCAAAATACGCCGAGCCTGCTACGGCGACATCATGGTGCTGGTGCGCAGCCGCACCCACCTCGTGGAATACGAAGAATCCTTGCGCGCGCAACACATCCCCTTCATCAGCTCGCGCCGCGGCGGCTTGCTCGACACGCTGGAAGCAGAAGACGTGCAGGCGCTGCTGCTGTTTCTGATCACCCCCTTCGCCGACCTCGCGCTGGCACAAGTGCTGCGCACGCCGATCTTCGCGTGCAGCGATGCGGATTTGATGCGCATGGCAACAGGCGAGGAAGTAAGTTGGTGGCAACGCCTGCAACATCTTGCCGGGCCATCGCCTGCACTGCAACGCGCCACCGAGCTGTTGCAACACTGGCTCGCACTTGCCGACAAACTGCCGGTGCACGATTTGCTTGACCGCATCTATTTCGAGGGCGATGTGCTCGCGCGTTACAGTGCCGTGCTGCCGCCCGAGATGCGCGCCAAAGTCACTGCAAACCTGCACGCCTTCATGGAGATCGCGTTGAGCGTGGATGCCGGACGCTACCCCAGCCTGCCGCGTTTTCTGCAAGAGCTGCGCGAATTGCGTGACAGCACGGACGATGCGCCGGATGAAGGCAAGCTTGGCACAGCGGGCGATGCGGTGCGTATCTACACCGTGCACGAAGCGAAAGGGCTCGAAGCGCCCATCGTCTGGCTGCTGGATGCGAATGCCGAGAAGAAGAACAAAGACGGCAACGATGTCCTGCTCGACTGGCCTACCCATGAACGGAAACCGCTGCACTTCTCCCTCTATGCCGACCAGGCATCGCGCGGCAAGAAACGCGCCCCGCTGTTCGAGGAAGACGCTGCCCAACAAGCGCGCGAAGAGATGAACCTGCTCTACGTCGCCATGACCCGCGCCCAACAAACGCTGATCGTCAGCGGCAGCAGCAAGGGTGAAGACAAGGAAGAAAAGAAGAAAGCGCCATCGTGGTACGACCGCATCGCGGCGGTGGTTGCGGAAGCCGGCATTCCGGCGCAGGCCAGAATCCGGCAATCAGAAAATTCCGCGCAGCGGACAAATCCACCGCTTGGTCTTGCAGCGCAAGAAATGTCCGATCTACCGGATTCCGGCCTGCGCCGGATAACCAGCGACTTGCCCGCTTGCGGGCTTAGTCGAATGGCCAGTAGTTCCATCAATGACGACAGCGACGTGATTGAAGTGCCTGCCATCCTTCCCACCGGAAAACGCGCCGCCCGCAACACCGCGCAACAACAGCGCGGCATCTGGCTGCACGCCTTTTTACAAAACATCACCGACGGCTGCGCAGCAGACGAGCATGAACTCCAGCGACGCCTCGCCATTCCTTCAGCTGAAATGTCATCTCTCCGGCAACAAGCCCGGCACCTGCTCGCCTTGCCGCATTTCGCCCGTTTCTTTGACGCACAGCAATACCGCAGCGCCTGCAACGAGATGCCCTACATCAACGCCAAGGGGGAACTGAAGCGCATCGACCGGCTGGTGGAGTTTGACGATGCAGTGTGGGTGCTGGATTACAAGCTGGGCGACAGCGAAGACGCGGCGCGTTATCGTGCGCAGATGCAGGAATATCAAAGCGCGATGCAATCGGTGTATGCGGACAAGACAGTGCGCTGCGCGCTGGTCTATGCGCAGGGTGAGTTGCTTGAGATGTGATCTCTATTATTGAATGGGCAGGGAATCAGCGCCTGCAAGGCGGGGGGTGAGATGAGTATCGTGGATTGGCCGAAGGGCGAACGTCCAAGAGAGAAGTTGTTGCAACGCGGTGCGCAGGCGTTGTCCGATGCAGAGTTGCTGGCGATCTTTCTGCGCACCGGGGTGACGGGCAAGAGCGCGGTCGATCTGGCGCGCGAGTTGCTGGAGCGGTTCGGTGACCTGACCCGTCTTTTTGCCACCGGCGAAAAAGAGTTTTGTCAGGTGCACGGCATGGGGCAGGCCAAGTACGTGCAATTGCAGGCGGTGCTGGAAATGGCGCGGCGCGCACTGCAGGAGGAGATGCAGGTTGGCGATGCGCTGAATTCCCCGCGCGCGGTACGCGACTATCTGCAATTGTTGCTGGGTGGGCGGCAGCAGGAGGTGTTCGTTGCGCTGTTTCTGGACGCACAACACCGCGTCATCGCCTCGGAAGAACTGTTTCAGGGCACTCTGACCCAGACCAGTGTCTATCCGCGCGAGGTGGTGAAGCGCGCCCTGCATCACAACGCGGCAGCGTTGATCTTCGCCCACAACCATCCGTCGGGGGTGGCAGAACCGAGTCAGTCCGATCAGTTGCTGACGGATGCCTTGAAGCAGGCATTGCAGTTGGTGGACGTGCGGGTTCTGGATCATTTCATTGTGGCGGGAATGAATGGCTGCTCTTTTGCTGAAAAGGGCATGCTCTAACACGCCTTGCGCCATTTGAGTGCGCTCTCCCTGAAATATATTGCTTAAATTCCGTATTAACCCTTTGACACAGGCTTGGGTTATATGGATAATCGCGCGCTCTTTTTGGAGGGGTGGCCGAGTGGTTAAAGGCAGCAGACTGTAAATCTGCCCTCTCAGAGTACGAAGGTTCGAATCCTTCCCCCTCCACCAGTATTTTGCAGT
>Ga0210009_1001887_pt1 | contig 16502 bp, 15 predicted proteins | sample CryGeyCG2114_065_FD_185457 | JGI IMG/M metagenome (GOLD analysis project Ga0210009, IMG submission 185457) | Groundwater microbial communities from aquifer - Crystal Geyser CG12_big_fil_rev_8/21/14_0.65 (SPAdes) (version 2) | ecosystem: Environmental > Aquatic > Deep subsurface > Groundwater ... | reverse complement strand
TGATCATTGGCATGGGCACGCGCGTCACACTCGGCCATTCCGGCTTGCCCTTTGTCATCGACACGCCGGTCAAGCTGATGTTCATCGGCATCCAGCTCACCGCAATCGTGCGCGTGGCAGCCGACCTACTGCCATCGCACTCTGCATGGCTCTATATTGCCGCCTCCGCGCTGTGGCTTGCCTGTTTCGGCCCGTGGGTGTGGCGCTATCTGCCCGCCTACTGGCGGCCGCGCGCGGACGGGCAGCCGGGGTGATCAATCCTGACGCGAGGTCTTGCACCAAACCCATGCGCGGCGCACTGTAATTGTGCATTTCCCCGCAGTTTTCCTGCCTTCGTCCTTCCTGATCCAACGTCTCACTGCTCTGGCTCACTTATTGCTCGGGTATGGGGCAGGGGGCTTCTTGAAAAAAATTCTGATCATCGATGATGTGCGAGATCGAGCGGCATGGTTGAAGGCCAGTCTTGAGTTGGCCGAATTCGATGTCGTCGGGGTATTGGCTTGGGAGCAAGTTGATGAGCGCTCGATTCAAGCCGCGTCAGCCGACGTGATCATCGTCGATGCCAATGCGCCGGGACGCGATACGCTGGAGCAGATCAGTCTGATGTCCACCACGCTGGAGAAGCCGGTGGTCGTGCTGGGTGGTCGGAAGGACCAGCAAAGCATTCAGGAGGCGATGCGCGCCGGTGTCAGTGCATATGTGGCGCACACCATTCAGGGCGAGGATTTGAGCGGGATCATCCATGTGGCGGCGGCCCGCTTCCTGGAGCACAAACGGCTGCGGGATGAATTGAAGGAAGCCAAGAACGAACTGGTTGAACGCAAGACGGTGGATCGGGCCAAGGGCATCCTGATGGCCGATAACGGCTATAGCGAAGCAGATGCCTACAAGCGGATGCGCAGCATGGCGATGAGCAAAGGCAAGCGCATGGCGGAGATCGCCGAGGCGATCATTCTTGCCAAAGAGCTGAGCTCCTGACAGACGATAGGGCGACCGGGTGCACCGATGTGGGAGGGTTGGTGCACCGGAATGGGACGACAGAGGATGTCGTTGCGCAGGTTAAAGAAGCCGGGCATATCGTTATCGTCATGAATAACAAGGAGTAAGCGTTAATCGTATTTGCTGGCATGACTGTTGCTTAACATTACACATCAACGAATCAACGGCGGTTCGGAAGATTTGCATCAAAGGACAAAGGCGTCCCACTGCGTACCAACGCAGTCGGACGCCTTTTTATTTTCTGGGCACAGATTTCCTCAAAGGAGAATTGGGAATGGACAAGTCAAGACTGGAAGTGGTCGCCGCGAGCTCGCAAGCTCCCGAACAGAACAGCCGGAGGGATTTCATGAAACAGACAGGTGCGGTGTTGGGTATGGCGGGAATCATGTCGATGGTGCCGATGGGAACACGTTCTGCTGCCTGGGCGGCGGGTTCGGATGCGCCGGAACTGAAGGAGGTCAAAGTGGGTTTCATCCCGCTGACCGACTGCGCCTCGGTGGTCATTGCGTCGCTGATGAAATTCGACGAGAAATACGGCATCAAGATCATCCCGTCCAAAGAAGCCTCATGGGCTGCGGTGCGTGACAAAGTGGTCAATGGCGAACTGCATGCCGCACACATTCTTTACGGCATGGTGTACGGCGTGCATCTGGGCATCGGTGGGTTGCAGAAGGACATGGCTGTATTGATGACCATAGACAACAACGGCCAGGGCATATCGCTTGCCAACCAGCTGAAGGACAAGGGGGTCACCGACGGTCCCTCACTGGCGAAGCTGATCAAGGCCCAGCCGCGCGAATATACCTTCGCCCATACTTTCCCGACCGGGACACACGCCATGTGGCTGTATTACTGGCTGGCGAACTACGGTATCAATCCCATTTCGGAGGTCAAGACCATCACTGTGCCGCCGCCGCAGATGGTGGCGAATGCGCGGGTTGGCAGCATGGATGGTTTCTGCGTGGGCGAGCCGTGGAACGCCCGCGGCATCTACGACAACGTCAGCTTCTCCGTTGCCTCGTCGCAGGATGTGTGGCCGGATCATCCCGAGAAAGTATTGGGTGCCACGGACGAGTTCGTGCAGAAATATCCCAACACCGCGCGCGCACTCGTGATGGCCATGCTGGATGCCGCAAAATTCATCGATGCCGAGGCCAACCGGGCGAAGGTTGCCAAGATCATTTCCGCCAAATCGTATGTCAATGCGCCGGTTGAAGTCATTGAAGGCCGCTTCCTGGGCAATTATGAAGACGGCCTCGGCAAGAAGTGGCACGACCCCAATTACATGAAGTTCTTTAACGACGGAAAAGTGCCGTTCCCCTATCTTTCCGATGGCATGTGGTTCCTGACGCAGCACAAACGCTGGGGTCTGCTCAAGGAAGATCCCGACTATCTGGGTGTCGCCAAGCAGATCAACAAGATCGAGTTGTACAAGCAGGCGGCGTCGCAGGTCAAAGTGGCCGTGCCCAAGGATGTTATGCGCACTTCCAAGCTGATCGACGGTACCGTCTGGGACGGCAAGGATCCGAAGAAGTACGCGGCCAGCTTCAAGGTGCGGGCATGATGAAGATCAGAAGCTTCTTCGCGGAGCATCTGCTTCCGCCGGCCATCGGCATCGGCTTGTTCATCCTGGCCTGGAGCCTGATCGCGCAGACCGGCGACAACTTGCCGGGGCCGCTCAAGACCTGGGATTCGGCAGTGGTGCTGTTCAGCGATCCGTTCTACCAGAACGGGCCGAACGACCAGGGCATCGGCTGGAACGTGCTCGCTTCGCTGGGGCGCGTCGGTATCGGCTTCGGTCTGGCTGCGCTGGTCGGCATACCGCTCGGCTTTCTGATCGGTCGCGTCGACTTCCTCAACAAGATGAGCGCGCCGGTGGTGAGCATGCTGCGGCCGGTTTCGCCGCTGGCCTGGTTGCCCATCGGCCTACTGGTGTTCAACGCATCGAATCCGGCCGCCATCTGGGTGATCTTCATCTCCAGCATCTGGCCGATGATCATCAACACCGCGATGGGCGTGCGCCAGTTGCCGCAGGATTACCTGGACGTGGCGCGCGTGCTGAACCTGTCCGAATGGAAGGTGTTCGCCAAGATACTGTTCCCGGCGACCTTGCCCTACATGCTGACCGGCATCCGTCTGGCCATCGGCACGGCATGGCTGGTGATCGTCGCGGCGGAGATGCTGACCGGCGGCGTGGGTATCGGTTTCTGGGTGTGGGACGAATGGAACAACCTGAACGTCGAGCACATCATCATCGCCATCTTTGTGGTCGGCATCGTCGGCCTGTTGCTGGAGATGATGCTGATCCAGATCGCCAAACGATTCAGTTACTGAGCGGGGATGCCATGAGTAAATATGTGCAAATCGAGAATGTGCAGATGATGTTCGGGACCAAGCAGGGGCCGTTCATCGCGCTCCGGGACATCGACCTCAAGATCGATCCGGGCGAGTTCATCACCCTGATCGGGCACTCCGGCTGCGGCAAGTCCACCTTGCTCAACCTGATCGCCGGATTGTTGCTGCCCACCGACGGCGTCATGCTCTGTGCGAATCGCGAGATCACCGGGCCGGGACCGGATCGCGGTGTGGTGTTCCAGAACCACTCGCTGCTGCCCTGGCTGACCTGTTTCGAGAACGTCCATCTGGCGGTCGAGCGCGTGTTCGGGGCGATGGAAAGCAAAGCGCAGCTCGCGCAGCGTACCAACGATGCGCTCGAACTGGTGCATCTGACACATGCCGCGCAGAAATTGCCGCATGAGATCTCCGGCGGCATGAAGCAGCGGGTCGGCATCGCGCGCGCGCTGTCCATGCAACCCAAGGTGCTGCTGATGGACGAGCCGTTCGGCGCGCTGGATGCGCTGACCCGTGCCCACTTGCAGGACGAATTGATGAAGATCGTGGCAGCCACCCAAAGCACCGTGGTGATGGTGACGCACGACGTGGACGAGGCGGTGCTGTTGTCCGACCGCATCGTGATGATGACCAACGGGCCGGCCGCGACCATCGGCGAGATATTGACCGTCGATCTGCCCAAGCCGCGCGACCGTCTGGCGCTGGCCAACGATGCGAGATATCACAACCTGCGCGGTGCGGTGCTGGAGTTTCTGTATCAGAAGCAGGCCAGGAAAGCGGCCTGATGCGATGGGGCGAACCATGACGAGCATCGACATCCTGTACATCGGGCGCCCCAGCGAATTCCTGCTGATGACGTCGGAACAGATGGATGTCCCGCAGGCGGCCCTGACGTTGCAGCATGTGCTGTGCAGATTGAGGGAACGGGGTGCCCGCTGGGCTTACGAACTCGATGAGCGGCATGTGATATGCACGGTCAACCGGACCCCGGCTACTTTGTCGTACCGCCTGAAAGAAGGGGACGAGATCGGCATCCATTCCAGCAAGTCCATCTTCGAGACCTAACAGGCATGGCGAGTAGCCCTCCTGATTATGAAACTCGCCATGCCTGTTTCCCCCTATCCAACTTTCCCCCGCAAGCGGGAGAAAGGGCAAACGAAAAAGGCGATTTTCACGTTAAGGCATCGCATACGGGCGGCAGAGATTCACACGCAGTGACGGCAAACAATGGATCGCACCCAACGGCGGGCGCGATCCCGGCAGTAACAACGACAAAGGCGTCGTTTCGGCTCACCCGCACGGGTAGGGTCCGGACGGCGCTTTTTATTGAGAGGAGTACGTGATGGCAACAAACAAAATGCGACTGGTGGTGATCGGCAACGGCATGGCGGGCATCCGCACCATCGAGGAATTGCTCAAGATGTCGGCGGACGAATTCGACATCACCGTGTTCGGCGCCGAGCCGCAGCCCAATTACAACCGCATCCTGCTTTCTCCCGTGTTGTCCGGCGAGATGAAATTTCAGGACACGGTGCTGAACGAATGGAGCTGGTACGAAGAGAATCACATCACCCTGCACACGGGCAAGACGGTGACGAAAATAGACCGCGTGCGCTGCACGGTCGAAACGGAAGACGGGATCATCACGCCATATGACCGCTTGCTGATTGCCACCGGTTCCAACCCCATCATGCTGCCGGTTCCCGGCATCAACCTGCCCGGTGTGCTGGGCTATCGCAGTATCGATGATGTGGAAAAGATGCTTGCCGCAGCCATGCCGGGAAAACGCGCGGTAGTGATCGGCGGCGGCCTGCTCGGTCTGGAAGCGGCGAACGGCTTGTCGCTGCGCGGCATGGACGTATCCGTGGTGCACCTGTGCGAATGGCCGATGGAGCGCCAGCTGGACAAGGTCGGCGGCGGGCTGTTGAAGGAGGCGCTGGAGAAACGCGGCTTGAAGTTCTATCTGTCGCGCCAGACCGATGCCATCCTAGGCGAGCGCGCGGTCACCGGCTTGCGATTCAAGGATGGGGAGGAGATCGCCGCCGATCTGGTCGTGATGTCGGCGGGTATCCGCCCCAATATCGCACTGGCCAAGTCCGCCGGCATCCATTGCGAGCGCGGCATCGTTGTCAGCGACACCATGCAGACCTACGACCCGAAGATCTATGCGGTGGGCGAATGCGTGCAACATAGAGGCCAGACTTACGGCCTGGTCGCGCCGCTGTTCGAGCAGGCCAAGGTGGCAGCGAACCATCTCGCCCAATACGGCCGGATGCGCTACGAAGGTTCATCGGTTTCGACCAAGCTCAAGGTGACCGGGATCGACCTGTTCTCGGCCGGCGATTTCAATCCCGGGGCGGAAGACGAAGAGCTGCTGTTGCAGGATGCGGCGCGCGGCGTGTACAAGAAACTGGTGCTACGCGACAACAAGCTGCGCGGTGCGGTGATGTACGGCGACACCGTGGACGGCCCCTGGTATTTTCAGATGATGCGCGACGGCACCGATGTGTCGGAGATGCGCGAGCATCTGCTGTTCGGCCAGACGCACCTCGGTGATTCCGGTCATGGTGCCAAGGCAGGCGTGATGAGCATGCCGGACACGGCCGAGATCTGCGGCTGCAACGGCGTATGCAAGGGCACCATCGTCAATGCCATCATCGACAAGAAGCTGTTCACGCTGGACGAGGTGCGCGCCCATACCAAGGCTTCCGCCTCGTGCGGTTCGTGCACCGGGCTGGTGGAGGCGATCCTGGCGAACACGCTGGGCGGGGACTATTCCGCCAAGCCCAGCAAGAAGCCGATCTGCGGCTGCACCGAATACGCGCATCAGGACATGTACAAGACGATACGCGAGCGCAGCCTGAAGACCATCCCCGAAGTGATGCAGGCGCTTGAGTGGAAAACACCGGACGGCTGCCATGTTTGCCGCCCGGCACTCAACTACTATCTGCTGGCCGCCTGGCCGGGCGAATATGTGGACGACAGCCGCTCGCGCTTCATCAACGAGCGCGTGCATGCCAACATCCAGAAGGACGGCAGCTATTCGGTGATCCCGCGTATCTGGGGCGGTGTCACCACACCCGCCGAGTTGCGTTCCATCGCCGAGATCGCCGAACGTTATGAAGTGCCCACGGTGCACATCACCGGCGGACAGCGCATCGGTCTGTACGGCATCACCAAGGAGAACCTGCCGAAGATGTGGGGCGAGCTGGTCGAGGCGGGATTCGTCTCCGGCCATGCCTACGGCAAATCGTTGCGCACGGTGAAGACCTGCGTCGGCTCGGAGTGGTGCCGCTTCGGCACGCAGGATTCCACCGGCCTCGGTATCAAGGTCGAGCAGATGACCTGGGGTTCGTGGACGCCGCACAAATTCAAGATCGCCGTGTCGGGCTGTCCGCGCAATTGCGCCGAGGCGACCATCAAGGATTTCGGCGTGGTCTGCGTGGATTCCGGCTATGAGATCCACGTCGGCGGCAATGGCGGCATCAAGGTGCGCGTGACCGATTTTCTGTGCAAGGTCGATAACGAGGCGGAGGTGCTCGAATATTGCGGTGCGTTCATGCAACTCTACCGTGAACAGGCGAACTACCAGGACCGCACCGCGCCGTGGTTAGAGCGCGTTGGCCTGCCCTACATCAAGCGCCACATCGTTGATGACGCACAGGGCCGCGCCGAGTTGTACGTGCGTTTCCTCAAGTCGCAGCAATACTCGCAGGACGACCCATGGAAAGAGCGTGTGCAAGGCAAGGATACGCACGAGTACGTCGCACTGGCCACCATTTGATAAGGGGAAAACCATGAACTGGATACAAGTCGGAAAGCTGGAAGACATACCGCGCCAAGGCTCGCGGGTGGTCAAGACTGCAACAGGTGAGATCGCACTGTTCCGCAGCATCGACGACCAGGTGTTCGCGCTCAACAACCGCTGTCCGCACAAAGGCGGGCCGCTGTCGCAGGGCATCGTGCATGGCAAACGCGTCACCTGCCCGCTGCATAGCTGGGTGATCGATCTGGAATCGGGTTCCGCCATCGCGCCCGACACCGGCTGTGCGCACCGGCATGAAGTGCGGATCGCCCATGGCGTGTTGTTTCTTGAAGTAGAGGCCGGGGTATGCAAGGATTGAATGCGCCGGAAGCAATCCGCACCACCTGTCCGTACTGCGGCGTGGGGTGCGGCGTGCTGGCGACGGTGGCAAAAAACGGCGCAGTGAAAATATCCGGCGATCCGCAACATCCGGCCAATCTCGGGCGGCTGTGCTCCAAGGGCGCCGCGCTAGCGGAGACGCTGGGCAGCGCAGGACGTTTGCTCCACCCCATCGTTGATGGTCAGCGCGCCACTTGGGATGACGCACTGGATCGCGTTGCCAAAGGATTCAAGAAAATCATCGATGAGCACGGGCCGGATGCGGTGGCGTTCTATGTCTCCGGGCAGTTGTTGACTGAGGATTACTACGTCGCCAACAAGCTGATGAAGGGTTTCATCGGCAGCGCGAACATCGACACCAATTCGCGCCTGTGCATGTCCACAGCGGTGGCTGCGCACAAGCGCGCCTTCGGTGCCGATGCGGTGCCGGTTTGCTATGAGGATGTCGAGGCGGCGGACCTGGTCGTCATCGTCGGTTCCAATTACGCGTGGGCGCACCCGGTGTTGTACCAGCGTCTGGCCGCGGCGAAGAAATCGCGCCCGGACATGCGGGTGGTCGTGGTCGATCCGCGGCGCACGGCGACCTGCGACATTGCCGACCTGCATCTGTCCATCGCGCCCGGCAGCGATGCGTATCTGTTCAACGGCCTGCTGCACCACCTGCGGCGCGAGGACGCACTCGATCTGGCCTACGTCGAGGAACATGTGGAAGGGTTTGCCGCAGCGTTCGAGGCGGCGCGTGCCGTCAGTTCGATCCCCAAGGTGGCGCAGGTTTGCGTCGTCGCCGAGACTGAGGTCAGTGAATTCTTCCGCCTGTTCGCGCGCGCCGAACGTTGCGTGACCATCTTCTCGCAGGGCGTCAATCAGTCTTCCAGCGGCGTGGACAAGGCCAACGCCATCATCAACGTGCATCTGGCGACGGGGCGGATCGGCCGGCCCGGCATGGGGCCGTTCTCGGTGACTGGCCAGCCGAATGCGATGGGCGGACGCGAGGTGGGTGGGCTGGCCAATCAACTCGCGGCGCATCTGGATTTTTCCGATGCGGCGAGCGTCGATCTGGTGGCGAGATTCTGGGGGGCGCCGAACATCGCGCATGCACCCGGCTTGAAAGCGGTGGACATGTTCCAGGCCATCGCGGAGGGAAAGATCAAGGCGGTGTGGATCATGGGGACCAATCCGGTGGTGAGCCTACCGGATGCGGACCGCGTGCGCGCCGCCTTGCAGGCTTGTGAGCTGGTGGTAGTTTCCGACTGCGTGGAGCATACCGACACCACCGCTTGTGCCGACATCCTGTTGCCGGCATCAGGATGGGGCGAGAAGGACGGTGCGGTGACCAATTCCGAACGGCGCATCTCGCGCCAGCGAACTTTTCTGCCGACGCCGGGGGAGGCGAAACCGGACTGGTGGATCATTACCCAAGTGGCGCAGCACATGGGTTTCGCCGGGGCGTTCGCCTACACGAAACCGGCGCAGATATTCCGCGAACATGCGCGCCTGTCCGGTTTCGAGAATGAAGATCAGCGCGCGTTCAATATCGGCGCATTGTCCGGGTTGGACGATGTGCGCTACGACGCATTGCAGCCGTTGCAGTGGCCGGTCAATGCGCAGTCACCCAAGGGAACGCAACGTCTGTTTGGGGATGGGAAGTTTCATACATCCAGTGGCAAGGCACGCATGGTCGCGGTCGTACCGAGATTGCCCGCCGTCGCGACCGACACCGATTTTTCGCTGGTGCTGAATACCGGCCGCATCCGCGACCAGTGGCACACCATGACGCGCACCGGCAAGGTGCCGCGCCTGAATGCGCATGTGTTCGAACCGTTCGTGCAGGTACACGCCGCCGATGCGCAGATGCATCAATTGCAGGACGGCGGCCTGGCGCGCCTGACCAGCCGCCATGGCAGCATGCTGGCGCGCATACAGGTCAGCGAAGATCAGCGTCCCGGCTCGGTGTTCGTGCCGATGCATTGGAGCGACACCTTTGCCAGATCGGCGCGCGTGGATGCGCTGGTCGCGCCCATCACCGATCCCATCTCCGGGCAGCCGGAGTCCAAACACACGCCGGTGCGGGTCGAGCCGTATCTCGCTGCCTGGCAGGGATTCGTGTTGAGCCGCTCGCATCTGGATTTCAAGGATGCCGGTTATTGCGCCTGCTCGCAGGGCGCGGGTTACTGGCGGCATGAGATTGCCGGCGAGCAGTTGCCGGAGGATTGGCGTGCCTGGGTGCAGACAGCTTTGCCAGATTCAGCAGAGTGGGTTGAATATAGAGATGCGGCGATGGGTCGTTATCGTGCCGCATGCCTGCAAGATGGTCGTCTGCAGGCGGTATTCTTCATCGCGGCGGATCAGCGCCTGCCGCAACGCGAATGGCTGGCCAGCCTGTTCAGCCAAGCCCGGCTGGAACCTGCCGATTTGGCGGGATTATTGTCAGCGCGCCCGCCGCAGGGGGCGGTTGCCGATACCGGACGCATCGTGTGCGCCTGTCACAGCGTGGGAGAAAAAACCATTCTGAACGCGATTCACACACAAGGTCTGGATAGCGTCGAAGCGGTGGGGAAATGCCTGAAAGCCGGAACCGGTTGCGGTTCGTGCGTGCCTGAGATACGTCGCTTGCTCATTACTCGGTAATTCAATATTCAGTAATTGAGAAACTCTCGCTTCGCCCATCTGCGGGGCGAGAGATAAGTGCTTGTGCCGGATCGTGATGGGGTGGACAGCAGGGGGTATAATGCCCGCACTTTTCCGACCACGACCCAAAAGAAGCCCACATTGAACACCGTCAGTTTTGCCGACCTGAAGCTCGCTCCCGAAATCCTCAAGGCGCTCACCGAAGCCGGATACACCACCCCCACGCCGGTCCAGGCGCAAGCCATCCCGGTCGTGCTCAACGACGAGGATCTGATGGCGGGCGCGCAGACCGGCACCGGCAAGACCGCCGCCTTCGCCTTGCCCCTGTTGCAAAAATTGTTGCCGCACGCCAGCGCCAGCACTTCGCCGGCACGCCATCCGGTGCGCGCGCTGATCCTGGTGCCGACGCGCGAACTGGCGGTGCAGGTGGAAGAGAGTGTGAAGGGCTACGCGAAATACACCCATCTGCGCTCGCTGGTGGTTTATGGCGGGGTGGATATCCGGACGCAGACGCCGCACCTGAAGACCGGCGTGGAGATTCTGGTGGCGACACCGGGGAGACTGCTCGATCACATCGAACAAAAAACCGTGTTGTTGAATCAGGTGCAGATGCTGGTGCTGGACGAGGCCGACCGCATGCTGGATATGGGCTTCATGCCGGCGCTGAAACGCATCCTCGCGCTGTTGCCGCGCCGCCGCCAGAGCATGATGTTTTCCGCCACCTTCTCCGACGAAATCAAGAAGCTGTCCGAAGATTTTCTGATCTATCCGACGCTGATCGAAGTGGCGCGCAGCAATGCCCTGGCCGAGAACATCACGCAGAAAGTCTATCTGGTCGAACAAGCCGACAAACACGCGCTGCTGGCGCAGTTGCTCAAGGGCGACGATGCGAAGCAGGTGATCGTGTTCACCAAGACCAAACTCACCGCCAGCCGTCTGGCGCGGCAGTTGCAGCGCGAGGGTGTCGCCGCCGATGCCATTCACGGCGACAAGAGCCAACTGGAACGCCAGCAGGCGCTGGAGTCTTTCAAGCAAGGCAAAGTGTCGGTTTTGATCGCCACCGATGTTGCCGCGCGCGGGCTGGACATCGACCATCTGCCGATGGTGATCAACTACGAGATTCCGCACGCGGCGGAAGATTATGTGCACCGCATCGGTCGCACCGGTCGCGCCGGCGCCTCGGGCAAGGCGATTTCACTGGTGTCGCCGGAAGAAGAGAAATATCTGGTCGAGATCGAGAAACTGATCAAGACCGGGATCGAAAAAGAAACCGCTGTGGTGCCGCACGCTGCCAGATCGTCGCGCCCGCCGGCTGCGGCGCACGAACCGCATCACGCCTATCACAAGCCGGCAGCGAACAAACCGGCCCACGATCCGTGGTTTGACCAGCCCTACGTGCCCAAGGTCACCGAACCGGCGCCGCCAACCGCCAAAGCGGAATTCGCGCTGGACAAACCGAAAGCGCCGATTCCGGCCTTGTTCCGGCGTTCGAACTGACGACGCTACCCGGCGCGCGGTGAGTAGAATGCCATGACCGTCGCGCTGACCATCGTCCCCATCTTTCTGCTGATCCTGCTCGGCGCGGTCATGCGCCGCTGGTTCGGTTTGCGCGACGACTTCTGGCCGCAGCTCGACCGCCTGATCTATTACATCTTCTTCCCCGCGCTGCTGTTCCATACGCTGTCGCACTTCACCATCGACGTGGGCGCGGCGACACCGATGCTGGGCGTGGCCGCGCTGTATATGGGCGCGGGCATTTTGCTCGGCCTGCTGGCCCGGCCGCTGCTGCATGCGCCGGGCAAGGTGTATGCCGCGACTTTTCAATCATTCTTCCGCTTCAACAGTTACGTCGGCCTCGCCATCGCCGGCAGCCTGCACGGGGCGCAAGGACTCGCCGCCATCGGCCTGCTGATGGGATTCATGGTGCCCATCGCCAACGTGGCCAGCGTGCTGATGCTGGCGCGGCACAGCGAGAGCCACTGGCTGCGCGAGATATTGCTCAACCCGCTGATCCTGGCCACCGCCGGCGGCATCACCTTCAGCCTGACTGGACTGGCCTTGCCCGCGATGCTGAACAGCACACTGGGTTTGCTGTCGCAGGCCTCGCTGCCGATGGGGCTGATCGCGGTCGGTTCGGGCTTGCGGCTGAAGGGGTTGCACAGCCAGCGCGACACCTTGTGGTACGGCGTGACGGCAAAGTTGCTGATCGTGCCAGCAATCGCCTGGGGATTGGCGACCCTGTTCGGTTTGAGCGGTGTCTATTTCAACATCGCCGTGCTGATGGCGGCGCTGCCGGTCTCCACCATGGCCTACGTGCTGGCGACGCGCATGGGCGGCGACGGCGACACCATTGCCGCACAGGTAATGTTAAGCACCTTGCTCGCCGCGCTGACCCTGCCGCTGTGGTTGTTCATGCTGGGGTTCTGAAAGTGGCAGTCTGAGTTCGGTCACCGTACCGCCGCCCTCGCGCGCATGGAGTTCGATTGACCAGCCGTTGGCAGCACACAGCTGCTGCACGATGGCCAGCCCCAGCCCGCTGCCGCCGGTGACGGCATTGCGCGATGATTCGATGCGGTAGAACGGGCGGAATACCTTGTCCATCTCTTGAGGTGGGATGCCGTGGCCGCGATCCATGATGCGAATGTGCGCCTCGTTCCCGTTTTGCCTAGCCTCGATGTGAACGGGCTGGCCGTTGCCGTAACGGATTGCATTGCCGATTAGGTTCAGCAATACGCGCTGTAGCGATATCGGGCCGGCCTCGATTGCGAGGTCGGGTTGCGCATGGCATTCGACTTGCGCGCCTTGCGCTCTGGCATCTTCCGCCATCTCTTGCAGCAGCGGTTCGAGTTTGATCGCTTGCGGCACTTCCTGCTGCAGTTCCCTGCTCAAGGCGAGGAACTCGCCGATCAGCACATTCATCTCGTCGATATCTCGCCGCAAGCGCCCGGTCATTTTTGCATCGACAGACTCGGGCAGCATCTCGATCGACAGACGCATGCGCGCCAGCGGCGTGCGCAAATCGTGCGAGATACCGGCCAGCAGGGTGGTGCGGTTGGACAGCAGTTCGCGCACCTGTAATGCCATTTGATTGAATTTGGCCACCAGGCTGGAAAGCTCCTGGATGCCGTTGTCAGGCAGCGGTTCGGGCATATCTCCGGCGCCGATACGCTGCGCGGCGTGCGACAGCTGGGCGAGTGGGTGGGTGATGCGACGCGCCAGGATGAGGGCGGTGAGCAGGGACAGGATGAGGGTGGCGATCAACGCCAGAAACAACGTCATGGACAAATCAGTATTGAGGCGGGATTCCGGAAATCCGATGCGTGTCAGTTCTCCGCCGAGTGGAATTTCCACCCAGAACCAGGTGGCGTCGAGATGCGTTTCCTTGACCGTAATTGGGATTTGTGTTCTGGCCGAAAGTGCATCATCCAGCAGACTCAAGTAGGGGAGCAAACCGCTGCGCGGCGGCAACGGTGCCACATCATGAAAAATCATGAACTGGTGCTGCCGAAACAATTCCAGTTCAAAATCCTGGCGCGTTTCTGGCGGCAACTCTACCCAAGTTTGCGCCGACAATACCAGCAAGGACGCCAAGTCATCGGCTGACCGTTTCGCCATGGGCAGCATGACGTAATAGATGATTACTGCAACGAGGACGAGCTGGAAAATCAAAAGGGCGGCGGCAACAGTGCTGACGGTGCTGCGAAACAGGGAGTGCGATTTGCCGGAAGGCTGCATGCTATTTCGCGGCACCGGGTGAAAAAAGATAACCTTCGCCCCACACGGTGCGGATGTACTGCGGTGCGTTCGGATCATCCTCGATCTTGCGCCGCAGACGGGTCACCCGCACGTCGATGCTGCGGTCGAACGGCGAGCGCTCGTAACCCTTGAGCATGTCCATGATGGTATCGCGCCCCAACACCCGGTTTGGATGATCGATGAAGATGCGCAACAGGTTGAATTCGCCTGCTGTGAGCTGGACCGTCACCGCATGTTTGCTCAACACGCGCGCATCCACATCCAGCGTGAATGGGCCGAAATGGCGCGTATCAGGTTCGGCCTCATCTTTCCTTGCATGGTGGTGCCCGTTGCGACGCAGCAGGGCACGGATGCGTGCCAGCAGTTCGCGCGGATTGAAAGGTTTGGACAGATAATCGTCAGCGCCGACTTCCAAACCGACGATGCGGTCGATGTCTTCGCCGCGTGCCGACAGCATGATGATTGGCAGATCGCTCTGCGCGCGTACCCTGCGTGCCAGTGTCAAGCCATCCTCGCCCGGCAGCATCAGGTCCAGAACCAACAGGTCAACGGCATGTTGGGCGAGATAGGCGTCCATTCCGTTACCAGCGCTCACAGTCGCCACCTGAAACCCCTGCAGGGAAAGATACTCCTGCAACAGTTCGCGCAATCCCGGGTCGTCATCCACTACCAGAATGTGTTTGCTATCCATGATGTGCACTATAACCGATGGCTGTTTCCTGTGTTATGTGGGCATGGGTGTGGTAACACATTGTTACAAATTGATCCAAAGCGGAAATTGTCCGGCAACGGTTGACCTGCATGATGCGGACATCAGGTTAGCGACCTGATATTTGAAATCAACCATTGAGACAGGAGAACATGATGAACACAAAAAAATTGCTGCTGAACAGTGTGCTTGCATTGGGGCTGGCCGGAATCGGAAGTGCTTACGCCGAGGAAGTTGCGATGCCAGTGCAGGATCGCGAAGCCGTTCGTGCGCAGCATCGCGAGGAAATGGCAGGGATGAAGGCGGCGGAGCGCGAGCAGTACCGCAGTGAAAAGCAGGCGGAGATGGCCGGTGCTGCAGATGCGGGAGCCCGCGCAAAAAACGAAAAAAATAGTGCCGGGAAAGGCGCGAATTTCGGCAAGGCAGACAGTACCATGGCGCATAATAACTCGACCGCAGGATCGCGCCATGGTGGCGGATCCAATACGGGAGGCGGGACGCATGCACATTGATGCGTGAGTTAAGCATGGCTGGCCGGTTGGCAACGCGTTGCCGGTTAGCCGCGCTTTTACAGAAATTTGGAGGCTGGCCGTGAAATATGCATATCGACTTTCTACCCTTTCCATCCTGGGCGTCCTGCTCGCCAGTGAAATGGTTTGGGCGGATGAGGCGGTTCGTGGCGAAATGACGCAGGCGGAGTATGAAGCCTACCGCGCACATATTCAGAGTCAACTCGAAAATGTGGAAATCAGATCTCCAGAGCATTCGGCTGAAGCGGCGACCAGCTCTGAAGCGACGCCTGCCGAGCCGGCCAAGGCCGGTTATGGCCAAGGATATCGGGCGCGGCAGGAACGGAGTGAGCGTGCGCGCAGTATGGGTGCTCGCCATGGTGGCGTGATGAACCACGGCACCGGTGGCCACCGACATTGATAGGAATATAGGAAAATGACGATGAAATCGGTAATGAGTTGTGCAGTCTGTTTGTCGCTGCTTGTTGCGGCAAGTTCCGGCGCTGTTTGGGCGGATGATGAGGCGAGTTTTTCAATGGGTGCCGGGCTGGATTACAGCACTGGAAATTATGGCACGGCCAATACAACTAACATCAGCGCCACCTCTGTGTATGCTACTTACGCCAATGATGCATGGCTGATGAAGCTGACTGTGCCCTATTTGAGAGTCAGCGGTGACGACAGCGTTATCGCCAGTGGAGGCGGCATGGGCAGCAGCCGTGGCGGGACAGGCATGGGCGGGACGGGTATGGGCGGTGGGGGCACAACCAACAGCACGACGCAATCCGGGATCGGCGATGTGGCGGCACTGGCAACCTACAATGCAGTATCCAGTGCGGACGGCGAAACGGGGATTGATCTGACGGGGCGTATAAAATTCGGCACCGCCAGCTCTACATTGGGAAGCGGGATGAATGACTACGCCGTCGAGTTGACTGCCTATTCGCGCATGGGGGAATTCTCCCCCAGCCTGACAGCAGGTTATGAGTTTTTGGGCAGCTCGGCGGAGTTACCGCTGAATAATGTTGCTTACACGACGCTGGGTGGTGGCTATGCCTTTAACGATCAAACTCAGGCTGGTATTGAATATCACTATGCGCAGCGCGCTTCGGCGACCGGCCATGTAAAGCGCGAGGTGAACCTCAATGCCAGCACGCAAATCGGTGAAGATGTCTACCTGCGCGCCTACATGTTGCAGGGGTTGTCTGATGGCAGCCCAGACAAAGGCTTTGGCTTGTCGGTTTCCGCCGGATTTTGATCGTTCGGCCGGATCACAACCTAGCTATTTCTTGAGCAGCGATCTCAGGTCGGCGAAAGGATTGTGCGTCGCCGCCGCCGGTGCGCCGGCGGCGCGGTCGCGCACCACCTCGTCCATCACGCGCGAATGTTCGTTGTCGTGGCAGTA
>Ga0210009_1001879_pt1 | contig 16542 bp, 9 predicted proteins | sample CryGeyCG2114_065_FD_185457 | JGI IMG/M metagenome (GOLD analysis project Ga0210009, IMG submission 185457) | Groundwater microbial communities from aquifer - Crystal Geyser CG12_big_fil_rev_8/21/14_0.65 (SPAdes) (version 2) | ecosystem: Environmental > Aquatic > Deep subsurface > Groundwater ... | reverse complement strand
CATTGCCGGTTTCACCATTCTCAACGACTGGTCAGCCCGTGATATTCAACGGGAAGAGATGAAGGTCGGTTTGGGACCCGCCAAGGGGAAAGATTTCGGCACGAGTCTCGGTCCATTCCTGGTAACCATTGATGAGTTTGAGTCGGTCAAGGTCGGGAAAAGCTATAATCTCACAATGATCGCCCGGCGCAACGGGGTGGAACTTTCCCGGGGAAATGCCCAGGATCTGTACTATAGTTTCGGCGAAATGATCGCCCGGGCTTCAGAGGGAGTCGAATTATTTCCCGGTGATGTCATCGGCTCCGGGACGGTTGGTACCGGTTGCATTCTGGAACTTCAACCTGAGAATGCCGGGGGCTGGCTTGAGGTTGGTGATACCATCGAGTTGGAGATTCAGGGTATCGGTACACTGACCAATTCCATTGTCGCGTACGATTCTACCGAAAATTTAAACCACAGGTGATCCATGCCATTTTATGTCCAACAGGGTAACATCCCGGCCAAAAGACACATCCAACATCGTGACCATAACGGTAATCTATATTACGAAGAGTTGGTTAGCCGCCAGGGTTTTTCCGACATCTATTCCAATGTCTATCACATCCATCCACCGACGCGTGTTCAGCGAATGGGTGCGTTCGAGCCCATTGAATTAATACCTACAGCCGATAAAACCCATCGTCATCATCATGTGGAAACCTTCAAACTCTCTGTTGGAGGCGATTGGATCAGCGCTCGGAAGCCCCTGTTTTTCAACAGTGATGTGGTTTTGGGAACCGCCAGTCCGACTAAAAATGGAACCTTTATTTATCGCAATGGACATGCGGACGAACTGATCTACATCCAACACGGAGCCGGTGATCTCATTTCTCTTTATGGAAAAATGTCATTCCGTGAAGGCGATTATATCGTTATACCAAAGGGCATACCCTACCAACTGAATTTTACATCCGAAACCGGCAACCAATTCTTCTGGGTGGAGTCTGCCGGTCCCATTGAAACGCCGGAGCGGTATCGCAATCAACACGGTCAGCATTTGGAACATTCACCGTTTATGGAGCGGGATTTTCGTACGCCTGAATTGAAAGCGCCAGTTGATGAAACAGGCGAATTCGAAATTAAAGTCAAACTGGTTAATGGCTATCAAACCATCTTCCAGGCCAACCATCCGTTTGATCTAATCGGTTGGGATGGGTATTACTATCCGTGGATATTGAACATCCATGATTTCATGCCCATCGTGGGGAAAATCCATCAACCACCTCCCGTGCATCAGACATTCCAGGCACCGGGATTTGTGGTGTGCTCTTTTGTGCCCCGCCTTTTTGACTGGCACGAACTGTCCATCCCGGCCCCTTACGCTCACAGCAATGTGGACAGTGATGAGATCATTTATTATTCCCGGGGAAATTTCATGAGTCGCAGCGGCATCGGCGAAGGCTCCATCACCCTGCATCCGGCCGGATTGCCCCACGGACCGCAACCCGGAAAATATGAAGCCTCCATCGGTAAACAGGAAACGAACGAATTGGCTGTTATGGTGGATACTTTCAAGCCGTTGCAGTTCACGGAATTCGCCATGCAAATTGACGACGCGAACTATCCCTTGAGTTGGATTCAGGACAAACAGAATGATCATTGATCCGAAGAATCAGACCCGCCAGGAAAATTACAAATTGATGATCGGGAGTATCGTCCCGCGCCCCATCGCCTTCGTTTCCACAAAATCGAAAGATGGTATTTTAAATCTGGCGCCGTTTTCCTTTTTTACCGCCATTTCATCCGCGCCACCGACAATTTGTTTCTCACCGGGTCGTAAGGCTGATGGCAGTAAAAAAGACACGCTGGTGAATATCGAAGCGACCGGTGAATTCGTAATCAATGTCGTTACCGAGGAAATGGCCGAAGCCATGAACGAGACCGCCACGGAAATTCCATCTGATATGAGTGAATTTGAATATGCCGGTTTCACGCCCGTCACCAGTGAATCAGTTCGTCCACCGCGGGTGCAGGAATCGCCCATCAATCTTGAGTGCAAGCTGCTTCAAATTGTAAACGTGGGAATTGATGGCCCCGGCGGTGCATCCCTGGTGATTGGTGAAATTGTTCGATTCCACATCGCCGATTTTCTCTACGAGAATGGCCGGATTGACACGGGACTGCTTAATCCAATTGGTCGCCTGGCGGGAAATCAGTACACGACTCTGGGCAGACGGTTTGGTCTGGATCGCAAACCCTGGCCGCCCAAAAGCTAAATCCATTCTGAACATTCGCATGAACGCAGACCATCGAATCCTTTGGCAACCAACACCGGAGGCCGTTGCGTCGTCACAAATGACGCAGTTCCGGGAATATGTCAATCAAGCATTCAACACGAATCTGGGCGACTATGCTGAACTTTACGACTGGTCAATCACCCATATCCTCCAATTCTGGACCGCGATCTGGGATTTTATGGAAATTATCCATACAGCGGAGCCGGAAGAGGTCATAGATGATCTGAACAAAATGCCCGGTGCGGATTGGTTCGGTGGAGCACGACTCAATTTTGCTGAGAATTTGCTGCGTTTTCGGGACGACCGGATTGCGATTCGTTTTCAGGGGGAAGATCAGATCGCCTCCACCCTCACCTATGCAGGGTTGTATAAAAAAGTCGCCCAAACCGCAGCGGCTTTGAAAGCTACCGGAGTCGGTCAAAACGATCGGGTGGTGGGATTTATGCCCAATTTGCCGGCGACCATAATCGCCATGCTGGCGACAGCAAGTCTGGGTGCGATCTGGTCATCGTCGTCACCGGATTTTGGAATTAAGGGCGTCCTTGATCGTTTTTCCCAGATTGAGCCGAAAGTGATTTTCGCAGCGGACGGCTATTTCTACGGCGGAAAACGATTCAATACTCTGGAAAAACTGGAGGGTATTCTGCATGAACTGCCGACAGTAGAAAAAGTCATCATCGTCCCATACACGGAAAAAAATCCGGACATAAAGTCGTTTTCCAATGCCGTCCTCTGGGATGATTTTCTCATCAGGAATCCACCTGAGTTGACATTCGCGCAGGCGCCGTTTAATCATCCCTTATACATCATGTATTCCAGCGGTACCACCGGATTGCCAAAATCCATCGTCCACAGTGCTGGTGGCACTCTGACCCAGCATTTGAAGGAATTGCGCTTACACACGGACCTGACCCGTGACGACACCATTTTCTACTTCACCACCTGTGGCTGGATGATGTGGAACTGGCTGGTTTCGTCATTGGCAGTGGGCGCTACCGTCGTTTTGTACGACGGTAATCCGTTTTATCCGGGACCTGAAGCACTTTGGAAAATGGCGGACGAACTCGGCGTGACGATTTTCGGAACCAGCGCCAAATATCTGGCGGCGTTGGAAGCTGCCGGCACCAAACCGGGACAAAAATTCAGTTTGAAATATTTGCGCGCCATTCTGTCTACCGGATCGCCACTGGCGGAGGAGAGTTTCGATTTTGTCTATCGGGACATTAAGCAGGATGTCCTTTTGGGTTCAATTTCCGGGGGCACGGACATCATTTCCTGTTTCGCATTGGCCAATCCGGTTCTGCCGGTTTATCGCGGTGAACTCCAATGTCGTGGATTGGGAATGAAGGTTGAAGCGTATGATGAAACCGGAGCGGCCGTGCTGAAAACCAAGGGAGAATTGGTGTGCACAGCCCCATTTCCATCCATGCCCATCTATTTTTGGAACGATCCGGATGGGCATAAATATCACGATGCCTATTTCTCGGAATTCCCCAATATCTGGCGACACGGGGATTTCATCGAGATCAATGACCACGGCGGGGTGAAGATATTTGGCCGCTCCGACGCCACCCTGAATCCCGGTGGTGTCCGGATCGGGACTGCGGAAATTTACAGGGTTGTAGAAGCGATTCCTGAAATTGCTGACTCGTTGGTCATTGGTCAGGAATGGCAGGGTGAGGAGCGGATCGTATTGTTCGTCAAATTAAACGAACCAGGCCGATTGACGGATCAATTGAAACAACGAATCCGGGCGGTAATTCGTGAAAATTGCAGTCCACGACATGTTCCCGCCAAAATTTTGGAAACACCGGACATTCCTTATACCCTTAATGGTAAAAAAGTTGAAATCGCCGTCAAGACGCTGGTCCATGGGGGTGAAGTGAAAATCAGGGATGCATTGGCCAATCCGGGTTGCCTTGATTTTTTTAGACATATCCCGGAGTTACACGACGTGTGATCGCCATTTCGCGACACATTATTTTGATAGAATTAATATCATTCACGACCGGCCGGGATAAAATTTGACATTCCTTCTCATGGCAATCTTAAGGATTGGCATGTATTTTTCGCTGAAATGGTCGCTATGATAAAACGAATTTTGAAGACGCTTACCCGCCTACCCAAAACCAGGGGCGGCCACATCAAGCTTATCGCAGTGGGAAATTCCATTCTAGCCAACAACCGGTATGCCGGTGGACCAGGTCGCTCAGCGCCTGAATTATTATTTGAGAACAATAACCAGGATTTTCCTGGGCAAATGAAGCAGGACATAAAATCTCTGGACCCTGAAGCTGAATTATTCCTCCTGGCAAAAGATGGCGGTACGTTTGAATCCGTCATTGAGGAGCAGATGGTGAATTTACCGATCCGTAATACCAAAGATGTGGTGATCGTTTTAATTGCCGTGGGTGGAAATGACCTGATTTCCAGAATTCAGGATCAAAACAAGTTTTCTGAAACGATATACGCCCACTTCGTTACCCAGATCAGAATGTTGGTTGATTATCTGGAAGAAAGTCTACAGCCCGACATTCTGCTTATTGCCAACACGTATGACCCAACCGGTGGTGCGGGTGATGAAAGTTCCGAGGCTTACGCAGGCATATTGCCGGTTTCCAGTGCACGGCGAGCATTGCTGCGGATAAACAATGATTTGAAGTCTTTTTGCGAATCCAGGCATGCGCGTTATATCGACCTGTATCGACGATTTCTGGGACATGGGTTCAATCAGAATGAACCCTGGATAACACAACATATCGAGCCGAATTATCTCGGGAGTCATATCATCCGGAGGATGTTCTGGGATGTGATGGTTAAGGATTTGGTAAAGTATGGATTTAGTCCGCTTATCAGGAAAATTAATTGAAGTTGACGGCGCATGGCGACTCCGCTATATTTGCCCGCTTTTTGATTCTAACACGGTGGGTGTAGCTCAGTTTGGTAGAGCGCCAGATTGTGGCTCTGGTGGCCGTGGGTTCAAGTCCCATCACTCACCCCGAACATCAACAGAATGGCCATTACAAAATAATTGGACATTCTGGACCTGGCGGATATATTCGCCAGGTTTTTTTGATGCGCCGGCCCCTTCGTCTAGTGGTCAGGACTCGAGATTTTCATTCTCGCAACAGGGGTTCGACTCCCCTAGGGGTCACACATCTGAGCAAAACAGCCTTCCGGAAACGGGAGGCTGTTTTTTTATTCCCCCACCCGTAAAAAATGAACCCCTGCCAATTGGCGTTTGGCCAAAATCATTTCACCATCTATATTCGCCTCCAAAGCTTTCAAAATATCAACGGTTAACCACTTCCAAAGAGGTGCGCAATGCGCTTACAGCATATCATTCCCATGGCTCTCGCGGTGTTCATCCTGACAAATTGCAGTAGCAATAATGTTGGCGTTTTCGAAAAAATTGACGCTGGAAAGATGGATAAAACGATTAATAAATATATGGGTACACCCTATGTGTGGGGTGGAAATACACCCGGCAAGGGTGTTGATTGCAGCGGGCTAACCTACAGTTTGTACAAGTCGCAAGATGTTGATTTACCGAGGGTTTCCCGACTCCAATACGCAGTGGGTGATGCCGTTTCCCAGAAAAATCTTAAATATGGTGACCTGCTGTTTTTTGACACACTGGGCAAAGGCGTGAGCCATGTTGGGCTGTATGTTGGCGATGGAAATATGGTTCACGCCAGCTCTTCCAAAGGCGTGTCGGAAGCCAATATCCGCACGGAATATTGGGCAAAACGCTACATCGGCGCCCGGCGTATCGTGGGCTCGCCAATGGCGTCCGGTGAGACGACATCCGAACGACACATTCTCTCCGCGAGTTACCCCATGACGATCCGGCGACTGATGGACATTCCCACCACGGACATCATTGATAACAGCTTCTTTGGATTGGATGTACAGACCGATGTGAATGGCAATTTGCGCCTGGCGACAGCCATCAGTTTCTGGAATTTCTTTGAAATCGGTGCGGAATGGCAGGTGAACCAATTTTTGGGACACGGGGAACTCGGGCTGGAAATTCCATTTATTAGCACAAAACTGGAATTCTGGGAGCAAGGCCGCTGGTATCCTTCTGTGGCCGTTGGAGCGGAGAGTAATGCGCAACAGTGGATCGTACAAACTCAGACTCCGGACTCGGTGGGCAATGTATGGAGTCCTGAAAAGAGTGCGTTTTTGGTTACAGGCTGGCAATATCGGCATACGCCATTTTTTGATCTGGGTAAAGGTCGACTGAACATTGGCATCGCGGCAACCGACTTGTGGGATTATCAGGACAAAACGAGTACCTGGGATGGTTGGCACGATGTCTATGGGTTTATTGGTGTAGAGCAGGAATTCTTCCGCCGCTTGTTGTGGATGATGGAATTTGACCAGCTCGGTCTTGGAAGTCGTGGCAATACTTTCAATACCGGTTTTCGTCTGGCATTGAATGAAGAAACCAGCATTGAATATACTTTTTTGGATCTGGGACATAAAAATCGCGATATGGTGCGGGCGATGCGGTTTAGTTATATCCTGGATTTTTAGAGTAAGAGGAAAGAAGAAGAATCGAGTACGAGTACGAGTACGAGAACGAGAACGAGAACGAAATATTCCCCAATTATTTTGGCATATGAAGGTCACAGGAAGCAGCAAGGAACTATGCTCGCCTTGGTTGGGAAACAATCAGCGTGAGAAGGAGAGAAAAAAATCTCAATGTCTGTCTGGGCTTTGTCGAAGACCGAGTAGGGATATGCTTTTACGATTCACAGATTCCCTTCGGGTTATCAGCCGCCAGGTTGAGGTTAATATCAACTTTCACCCAGGTCTTAACATGAAGACCAGGATTATCCGTTCCACATGACCGACACCTTCAAACTCACCCTGGATCTCAATAAAAATATCTTCATCGAGGCGTGTGCCGGAGCTGGTAAGACCTATGTTCTGGCAAAACGCTACGCCCGGATCATGGACGCGTTTGCGGAAACGGGACAATTCGATGCCCGGAATATTCTGGTCATCACCTTCACAAAAAAAGCCGCCGCTGAGATGTCCGGTCGAATCTATCAGGATCTGAATTTTCTGCTGAATGACGAACCGATTCCCGGTTTACCAGAGGACTTCGGGCAAAACCTGCGTCAAGCAAGTCCGGCCTACAAACTTCAGGTTCGCGCGACATTTGGTCAGAATGCTATTTCCACCATTGACAGTTTTTGCGCCGGCATACTTCGTGACCACGCCCAATTGGCCGGACTGGACCCCGAATTCGTGCCCCAGGATGAGGCTGATACAGACCGTTTGTACCTCGAAACCTGGCGGGATTTTCTGCAACGCACCAGTCGTCAACATGATCAAAATTTGGCTGGACTATTGGAATTTTTCTCCCGCAGCCGCATTGAAAATGCCGTCAAAACGATTCACTCGAACCGCCAACTACTCGATGACTGGTTGACCGACGCCGCAGAATCGGCGGACAATTTGAAATCACGGTTAACCGACTATTTCCCTGCCCCAATCAATATCTCCTATTGGTCTGAGGCGCTGGTGAATCTGTTGGCATTATTACCTGATCCTGCGGAAATGTTGAACCCTGATGAAAAAAACTACCAGATGTACGCCAAGTCCAGGGACGGACTTTCCCAGCTCAATCTGGAGAATCCTGCTTTGGAGGATATTGCGAGTCTGATGGAGATTTTGTGGAATATCACCATCTCTCCCAGCAGTAAAGATTGGCGTAAACAAATCGCCATGCCATTGCAAAGTTGGCCAAAGGGTCCGGTGCGGGATCAATTCAACCAGGCCGTCAAGGATTTCATCGCAGAATTCTCCAGTCAGTACGATCCGGAGATTTTTATCCAATACGCTACTCTGGAGGATATTCTGGCTTGCGAAGCGCAGCATCTGTTGGCGCGATTCTACCACGAATTTGAAAAAGAGCTCACCAAAGCCTTCGACGCTAAAAAAGTCCTCAGCTTCGACGAGATTATTACCCACACGCATGGACTTTTACTCGACCATCCGGAAATCGCGGCAGGTTATGGTCGCCAATTCCGACATATCATGGTGGATGAATTTCAGGACACAAACGAATTGCGCTGGGATATTATTCGCCAGATCGCCAGCTCCGATAACGGTCAACTACGATCCACCGGATTATTTGTGGTGGGTGACACCAAACAATCCATTTACCGGTTCAATCAAGCGGATGTTACGGTGATGCACCAGGTGAAACGGCTCATCACTGACAGCGGAAATCAACCGATTCATCTGAATGAAACCTATCGCAGTTCTCAGGCTTTCGTAGACCGGGTCATCAATCCACTAATGAGTGAACACTTTACGCCGAGCGCGAGTGCCGAGCCAATTCCGGACTTTGATACGCGTTTCGATGCTACGCGCATGGCAGCCGCATCCCCTTTGCAAAAAGAACCGCTCAAAGCTCAATTGTCGCGCTGCATCGTGGCTGCCGTAACCAGAGACAGAACCGTTGATCCGCTGGAATTGGGTGGCAGTCCGGATGTCATTCAAACCGCTCAACTGGCTCGTGAAATGTTGGCTTGGGCGCGGGAAAATCAGCTCAATGAGCCGGGGAAACCAGTTGTTGGGATTCTCCTGCGTGCATTCACTCGCGTCGGTGAGTATATCCGCGTTTTTAACCGGATGAACATTCCACTCCAGGTCGTGGCTGGTAAGGGATTATTCAAACAACAAGAGGCTTTTGATCTGTTTCACTGGGTGCGGGTTATGATCAATCCCTTGGATGATCTGGCGCTGGTGGGTCTGTTGCGCAGCCCCTTTTTCGCATTGCCGGACCGTGAAATTCATGCCCTCCGACCCGTTTCTGGCGGGACTTTCCGGGCACAATTAATCACCCACCAGCCGGCGGTTCATGATGCCATTTCAACATGGCGAAAAATGTTGCAAACCGAACCATTGGATCGCGTGTTGGAGGCAATTTTAACCGGGCAGGATCGGTTGCTGGGATGGACTTCCGAAACCGCCGGTTCCCAACGCGTCGGCAATCTGGAACGCCTCATTCATCTGCTGCACCAACAAAGTATGCAGGGGCAGACGCTGCATGATATTTACCACTACCTCAATTTTCAGATCAATCAGGACGGCGATGCTCCCCAGGCGGATCTTCCCAGTCCGGCGGACATTCAGATTATGACGATTCATAAGGCCAAGGGTCTCGAATTTCCCGTCGTCCTGCTACCCGAACTACATCGCAAAGGGAATAGCGACAACAGCGGAATTGCTGTTGAACGCTGGCCGGCAGGCAAACGGAAAGGTGAATGGCTGCTGGGTGTGACATTGGACAGTCTCACCGACGGCAGCCGGAAGACCAACCTTCAGCAATTCCTCAATACCCAACGCAAACGGGAAGAAGAAGCTGAAGATCGTCGTTTGTTTTATGTGGCTGTCACCCGAGCCAAATACGGGCTGGGATGCCTGGCGGCGATTGATCCGGAAAATTTTTACACCGACAAGACCTGGTGGGGTAAATACATCGCGCCCCACTTCGAACTACCTCATAAGATCGATAAAGAAGAAAAATGCGAACTGCTACCCGAACCAGCAATCTGGGCAGCACAAGCCTTAAAATTTGCCGCTACGGAAATTCGCCTGGAGACACCCGATGCATTGAGTCTGCCTCAGCTCGAATCTGTGGATTGGAATCCGCCGGTTCACATAAACAACGCCCAACAATTTGCCGAGATTTCACCCCACGATATTATGGACTGGGTCAATCCCGGAAGTGGGAGCTTTATACCGGAGGTTATGACGGACGCCGACGAAGATGGTAATCCCTACGCTTTGACATTCGGCCGGGTCTTGCACCGAATTATGGAGATGGGTTGGTGGGATGTCCGCAAGTATGGAAACGACATTAAAACTTATTTGGAAACGGAGGGTGTTTTCGAAGGGCAGGCGGCCTATTTCACGGACCTGCATGAGATTTTAGCTCGCTTCCACGCCAGCGCATTTTTCAGGGAATATTCTGCCCTGGCGAAGAACCAGAAATTCCCGGAATTGCCGATCCTGGGATGGCTGGAAAATGCCACCCACCGCTATCGCGTCACTGGCATCATGGATTTGTTATACCACCGGGAAGATGGTCAATGGGTGGTGCTGGATTATAAAACCGATCAGGAAATACCTGAATTTTCAGACAAATCTCCGCACCGGCACCCCTACTGGTTTCAGATCCAAACCTATCTGTGGATGGTCCGGCAGAGCTTTGGTATTGAAGCGGTAGGTGAGTTGCTGTTCATGCGGACCGGGGAAAAAATCGGTATTAAGCCCGATTTCGAACAGTATGCCGAACTGATCGCGGAAAAAAAGGGTGGTGCAGCACTCGGCATCGCCTTACTCAAGCCAGAAGTAATGACCACCGACCTGAGCAAATCCATCGCCCAATTCGCTTCGGAGGGACCCTATTTTTTACTCGAGCCGACGCGGGGGCTGGCGATGCGGGCATATCAAACCCTCGCGGCTGCTGGAAAACTACGGCCGGGTTGCATGATCCAATCCCAACGCGAATTTTTTAAAAACCGGGCATTCCCTGTTGGCCGACACCTCAATGCCGATGTCGTCTCAATGGCTGTGGCGGACATCCTGAAAAAGGATGATCTGGGTTGGGGTGTGCATCAGCAGTTGGCAGATGCTGTTCTGCAACATTTGAAATTTGGGACACTGCTTTTAGCGCCATTTACCGACCTGCCCGGGGAAGTTCTGCGCTGGTGTAAAGCGCATCAGGTCATCTCGGATCAAGACATTTTACCTGTTAATGAGTGGGACTTGCCGGCGGAATCGGTACCGATAATGGTGGATGGGATGTTCAGCACGAATCCACTGGATTACCAATTGGTGGAACAACTCCGACAGCATTTTCCCAAATTAATTTTTCTGCAAAAAACTGACCTGGATAATGTGAGCAACGGTTGGCGCTGGGCTGAGCGTGTTCAACCCGATTTGCACCGTTTGCCACCGGCGACACCTCCACCACCGGTTTTCGTCTGTTTTTCCGCAGAGAATGAGGTTGACCAGGCAGCGCAGCAAATTCTTCACCTGTTAAGGCAAAATATTCAGCCAATCGACATCAAAATAGCCGTCTCCTCCATGGAACGGTATGTTCCGGTCATCAAGCGCACCTTTCAGGATTACGGCATTCCGGTGACCATTGCCAAACACGAACCTGTTGCTGAGCGTCCGGCCACGCAGTTGGTGCTCAGTCTGTTGGATGCGCACTTGTCGTTTCGATTGAGCTGGCAACAGGTGACGGCGGTCTGGCTGCACCCGTTGTTGGATCATGTCACAGAAATCCGGTGGCATGGGCAAACGTCGGACCTTAGCACTTTGAAGGATCGGCTGAAATTGGATCGCTTCGTCCGGCAACAGGGTTGGCGTGGATTGGCAGAATTGCGGGTATTCGTTGCTGCCGTGGCCGAAAAACCAGACACACTCGATAAAAAGTTGCATGCACGTTGGGATGTGGTGGAGCAGTCGGCTATCAATTTACTGAAATTTTACGATACCATTTTGAAGGGCAGCCGGGACGATTCCATGCAAAAGGCGGCCGATTGGCTGGAACAGCTAATGACATCGCTCCGGTTGGAGAACACATTGAGCAAGGACGAAGTGGCCCGGCGAACCCTGTTTGCCATTAAAAATACGCTGCGCAAGATTGAGTCAACCTGGACGACCTACGCCCATCGGCCGGGAACGGCGGCTGAACTTTATCGTGAGCTGTCAGAAAAACTGGGCAAAGAGGAGATCAAATCCGGCCCGCAGCCGTTCGGTGTGGAAATTTTAGGTAATCAGGAATCGGTGAATCTCGCACCCAAACACCTGATTGTACTGGGTTTGTCCGAGGGTCAATTCCCGGTCAAACCCCACAAAAATCCTTTTTTGGACCATTTGCCGTTTAATCCCTGGTATTTCAATCTGGCCATCTTCATGCGTTGGTTGAATCTGGGTGAGGAGCGGGTGACATTTTACGCGCCGGAGATGACCGTTGGCGGTGAGTCATTGCAACCCAGCACATTCACAGAATATTTAAATGTTCGGCGCGACAATCCCTGGTCATCCCAACAGAGCCGATCGTATCGCCATTATTTGGAGACGCTCTCAAATCGCCTGTTGAATAACCCGGGCAACCACCAACTGGCCCGGCATAACGCCTATCTCACCGCGGCTCATCATGAATTTGCCGGGGATGTTGGTCCTGATTCCGAAACTGAGTTTGCCATGTCCGCCAGCCGTCTGGACAATTTGCTGAAATGTCCTCAGCGCTATTGGTATGCCAGTCCGCTCAATTTGTCTCCCTTGGATGACGATTCCGAAAACGCACTGAATCGGCGAATCGGGAATTTCATCCACAAGGTTTTGGAGCGATTTGGTGATGCGACGGTTGATCAGGTTGATGGTTTTGACTTGCTGAGTCATGATTACCAGCAATCGGTGGCCTATTTGGCGGATGTGGTTGACCGAATTCGGGCAGAGTATCATTTCGACGGTGAGTTGGATTTATTGACCCAGGGCAAATTATTCCCCTACCTCAACAACCTCCGGGAAAGCCCGGAAGGAACATTGTTGGGGAAATTATTGGAATGGAATGTGCCGCTGACCGGAAAATTCGATCAGCGTTATTATGAGCAACCATTCGGTATGCCGGATAAAGAAAATTCCTGGCCAGCAGTGGAAATATCGTCTCTTGGAGACCCGTTGGTACTGAAACTGCGTGGCTATATCGACCGCATTTTTGCAAACGACCAATATGTCTGGGCAGTGGATTACAAAACCGGCCGGGTATCCATTAAGGACACGCGGGATTACTTTGCCTCCCAATTGTTCGTCTATTTTCTGGCATTGCAGCAGCGATTTCCGCTGCGAGATAACATTTTGAGCTACGAAAAACTCAAGTCCCTTAAAAAAGACGATTTCGGCATTTCAGAATTAGCGGGCATGCTGACAGAAACTCATCCGGTCAATCTGAATCGCAAATCCCGGAAAAATGACATTCCCATCGGTGACCCCGGAGATGTTGCGACCGCTGTATTGACTGTGGAGACCATCACGCAGCAACTATTGGCATTTGCCCAACCCCTGAAAACCGGGTCCTTCGCCCTCACTGTACGCGAGGAAAAACGCGCCTGTAAATTCTGTGAATTTGAGCAAATTTGCCGAAAAACGACGGTATTTCATCGTGCCGAAAATGACGATTCTGAAAAAGACGAGGGTGATGCAGACGAAGCGACTGAGTCTTAAATTGGTCAGAGGAATTTCTTTTAATCCGGAGCTTTGAAACTCAAATTTCGTTCACTTGAAAAAGAAAAGGGTATGTCAAATGGCTGGACAAGGATCAGGCGGAAATGTATTAGCGGCATTGGCTAGTTTATTCATTCCAGGGTTGGGTCAATTATTACAGGGACGGGTATCAGTCGGCGCATTCCAATTTATTTTCGCCATGATAATGTGGTATTTCTTTTTGGGTTGGTTGATCCATTTATGGTCTGTTGTTGATGCCGCAAAATGGACGCCCTCAGACTAATCAGCCCATGTCACTTTTTTCAATTCTAATCATTCTTTTAGTCGTCTGTCTCATCCAATGGGTGCGCTGGCGACCCTTGGACCTGGCGCATTTTTTTTCTCTGACGAATGACCCGATCCGGTATGGCCATCGTGGCGCGAATAAATACCAACCCGAAAATACGCTGGCCTCTTTCCGCCAGGCTGTGAAAGACGGTTGTACTGGTATCGAACTGGATGTCCATTTAATAAAGGACGGTGCGTTGGCGGTCATTCATGACAAGGAATTGAAGCGCACGACGGGTCAGACTGGCTTGATAACGCAATGCACCCGGGACCAGCTGAAATCCATCAATGCTGCGGCCAATTGGCAGGGAAGATTCGAAGCGATCCCGACACTTGACGAGGTTTTAGAGGCAGTTCCCGAAAATTTGACCATCAATATCGAGATCAAGGATTTCGAATTTCTCGGCGCACCGGATACGGAAAGGGCGGTGGTGAAATTCATCCAAACCCACCAAATCAAGCACCGGATCGTGGTGTCGTCATTCTATCCCCTCGTGTTGCGACGCATAAAAAAACTGGATGGGACGATTATCACCGGATTATTGTGGGATTTCACGGACTGGCGTGAAGGGCTGATTCCCTTTTTCTGCTTGGCCGTGAGACCCGATATTTTGCACCCAAATTATCTGGCGATCCGTCCCTGGACACGCTGGATCGCCCGAGCAAAAGGGCTGGTGATGCAGGTTTGGGTCGTCAATGACGCCGATCGCATCCGGCAACTCTCCCGGGATCCGCTCATTAAAGGCATTATGAGTGATGACACGATTTTACTAAACGATATACTTTCTCCAAAAAAAGGACAATCATGAATATCAACAAAAACAACCGAATTTTATTGGGTATTGGCCTTATCTCAGTGGTCATCACCGGCTGTGCCTACCTCCCTTTCCCGGAACAAAAAAATAACGAAATCTCCATCGCAGCGTTACGCGGACACATTTATTATCTGGCTTCCGATTCTCTCGAAGGTCGCGGAACCGGAACACCCGGGAATCAACTCGCAGCAGATTATATCGCTGACGAATTGTTCAAAACCGGTGTAAAACCGCTGGGTGATAATGGCTATCAGTATTTTGATGTGGTAACCAATGTCGCCGCCGGCCCGGACAATGTTCTGAAATTCGGCGATTTTACGGGAACATTGGGGACGGATTATTCCCCGGTCGGGTTCTCTGAAAATGCGACAGTCACAGCACCGGTCATTTTTGCGGGTTATGGTTTTGACTTTGATCTGGACAGTCTGCAATGGCATGATTATACAAACCTGGATGTTGTAAAAAAATGGGTGCTGCTGTTCCGGGGCGATCCTGATCTGGATAATCCGCACAGCCCGTTGCTCCAATTCAGTTCCTTACGCAGCAAGGTATTAAAAGCGAGAGATAAAGGCGCTGCCGGCGTGTTGTTTGTCTCTGGTCCGAAACTCGATGAGGCGGATGATTTGATGCCACTCCATTATGATCAAACCCAACAGGGTTCGGGTCTGCCGGTATTTCACATCAAACGCAGTGTTGCTGACCAGTTACTGGCTGGTACCGGAAACACGGTCGCTGACCTTGAAGCCAAAATGATTGAAACCATGCAGCCTTTTGGAAATGGCGATTTATCAGCCATTACACTCACCGGCACGGCTGACACGCATAAAACCACTGCTAAAGCTCAAAATATTGTCGGCTATCTGAAGGGTTCAGATCCCGTTCTCAATGATCAATTGATCGTTATCGGTGCGCATTACGACCATTTGGGCTATGGCGGCGTTGGCTCGGGGTCACGCACGCCGGACACGACTGCAATTCATAATGGCGCTGACGACAATGCTTCCGGTGTGGCAGCCATGTTGGAACTTGCCAGAAAATTGCACCAGGAGCGCAACCAACTCAAACGCAGCGTTCTTTTCATGGCCTTTGGCGGAGAGGAGATGGGACTTCTGGGGTCGAAATACTTCAGTAATCACCCACTCCTGAGTCTCGATAAAATTCAATTGATGTTGAACATGGACATGGTGGGTCGGCTTGATTCTACCCTGACAATTGGTGGAACGGGTACCGCGAAAGGGCTAGAGTCCATCGTTCTGGATGCGGCCAAATATGAACCTTTCAAGGTCAAAGTATCCCCGGAAGGGTACGGTCCCTCCGATCACGCCTCCTTTTACATCAAGGATGTCCCGGTGCTTTTCTTTTTCACGGGTATCCATGATGACTATCACACACCCGCGGACGATCCGGAAAAAGTCAATTACAAAGGTGAGCAGGCGATCACGGAATTTGCAAACGAGCTGGTCATGACCTTGGGAAACAGGGCCGAAAAATTAATCTGGCAAGAGGCCGGACCGAAGGACGGCGGGGAGATGCGTCGGGCTTTCAAAGTAACACTGGGCATCATGCCGGATTACGCCGGACAGACCAAAGGTCTGCGTATTGATGGCGTTCGCAAAGGCGGTCCTGCTGATCGCGGTGGTATACAAAAGGGTGACATCATCATCGCCATGGAAGGTAAATCGGTCGAAAATATTTATGATTACATGTACCGACTCGCCGAGTTTAAAGCCGGCCAGAGAATTAGTGTGGATGTGATGCGGGATGGGAAGAAAGTGATCCTGATAGTGGATTTGTAAGCAAATTCACCACGAAGAACACTAAGAATTCCGGTGCTTTCGGTCGGGATAAGTAGATAGTAG
>Ga0210009_1001878_pt1 | contig 16547 bp, 14 predicted proteins | sample CryGeyCG2114_065_FD_185457 | JGI IMG/M metagenome (GOLD analysis project Ga0210009, IMG submission 185457) | Groundwater microbial communities from aquifer - Crystal Geyser CG12_big_fil_rev_8/21/14_0.65 (SPAdes) (version 2) | ecosystem: Environmental > Aquatic > Deep subsurface > Groundwater ... | reverse complement strand
ATGGCTGAAGTATTTTCTGCCAAAAAACTCCCGCTTATCGGAAATTTCCGCGATGAATCGGATGAGAATATCCGCATTGTGATTGAGCCTAAATCACGCGCCGTTGATGCAGAAATGTTGATGGAGTCTGTGTTCAAACTCACAGAATTTGAAAAGCGCATTTCACTCAATCTCAATGTGATTGATATTAACGGTGTGCCGCGTGTGTTGAACATCAAGGAAGCGCTAGAGCAATTCTTGCAGCATCGCGATAATGTGATTATGCGCCGCAGCCAGCATCGCTTGGCAGAAATCGCCCGCCGCTTGGAGATTCTGGACGGGCTGTTGATTGCCTATCTGAATATTGATGAAGTTATCCGCATTATCCGTGAAGAAGATGAGCCGAAAGCGGTGATGATTAAGAAATGGGCGCTGACCGATTTGCAGGCAGAAAGCATCCTGAATTTGCGCCTGCGTAATTTGCGTAAACTTGAGGAATTTGAAATCCGCAAAGAGCATGAGGAATTGCTGGCAGAACAGGCAGAATTGCAATCACTCATTGAAGATGAATCAAAGCGCAAAAAGATGATTAGGGCGGAGTTGCAAGATATCCGTGAAAGATTCGGCAGTGGCACAAAACTCGGTGCGCGCCGAACCATCATCAAAGAGCCGGGCGAGGCTGTGGTGGTGGATATTGAGGCATTTATCGAGAGTGAGCCGATTACGGTTTTGCTTTCCGACAAGGGCTGGATTCGTGCGCTAAAAGGCTATAAAGATGACGTTTCCGACACGAAATATAAGGAAGGCGATGCCGAGCGTTTTGCGCTCAAATGCCGCACAACCGATAAATTGCTGATATTCACCACTTCCGGCAAGTTTTATACAATTGGCGGTGATAAAATCCAAACCGGAAAAGGCTTTGGCGCACCGATAAGCTTGCTTGTCGATATGGAACAGGATGAAAAAATCCTGAATCTGCTGGTCTATAAGGCTGGCGAAAAATATCTGATTGCATCAACTATGGGCAAGGGTTTTATTGTTGCGGGAGCTGATGTTCTGGCGCAAACCAAAGGTGGCAAACAAGTGCTGAACGTTGGTGATAAAAAGGCGCTAACCATGGTCAAAATCAATGGCGATATGGTTGCAGTTTCGGGCAATAACCGTAAATTGCTGATTTTCCCGCTTGCCGAATTACCGGAAATGAAGCGCGGGCAGGGTGTTGCCTTGCAGAAATATAAGGATGCTGAAATTGCCGATATCACCTGTTTTAATCTCGCCGAAGGGCTTTCATGGTCGCAGGGCAAGAACCGCACCCGCACCGAAACTGACCTCACCCCGTGGATAGGCAAGCGCGCGCAGTCCGGACGCATGGCACCGCAAGGCTTCCCGCGCGATAATAAATTTTAAGCGCGTGGCGGTGTATTATCAGTAGCCACTTCCGCACCTTGGGTTTGTGCTAGTTTTGTTCTATAGCTTTCAGGAATTTGTTCTAGGAGTGATTGTACCTGAGTTACTACTTTATTAAACATATTATCCATAAAATCAGGAAATGATTCATGGCTAGTATCGATGCTTATAGTGAGTTTATATGTAGGAACATCAGGCCTGTAGACTTTGTTATCCATGTTGATGACTCTAGATAATGATACAGCACCTTCCGCCAAACCTCTGTGATACATTGGATGTAAAGTACTATCTATGTGATTATCTAATTCCTCCGCACTACAATTCATGGTAGTTCTATGCACTAAGCTTTTGCCTGTATCCGTATCCTCAACTGTAAAACTAGTGTAATCATCGCTTAATAGTGCGGCTAGTTGTTGCAAAGCTGTCTTCTGTTCTGTATCAGTCATTTTTCATTCCATAGTTGTTTTGATTATGCTAAGCTTGTAGTTAATTAATATTAACCTGTCAATACTGTAATGAAAACCAGAATCCGCGTAAAAACCGCCAAGGGGCGCAAGCTTTCCTCAACTTTATGGTTGCAGCGCCAGCTAAATGACCCGCTCGTGCAAAAAGCCAAGAAAGAGGGCTATCGCTCGCGCGCGACTTATAAATTGGTGGATATTAATGAGAAATTCAAAATCCTCGGTAAGGGCAAAAAACTCATAGATTTGGGTGCTGCCCCCGGTGGCTGGACGCAAATTGCCGTGAAAAACGGCTGTGATGTGACCGCGATTGATTTGAAGGAAATTGAAGCGATTCCGGGCGCGCGGATTATTGAGGGGGATTTTTTGGATGATGAAATCTATGAGCAGCTCAAGCAAAATTATGATGTAATCCTTTCTGATATGGCGCCTCCTGCTACGGGGCATAAGCAAACCAATCATCTGCAAATCATGAATCTGGTGGAAACCGCATATCATTTCGCGCAGGAGTTTTTGAATAATGACGGGGTTTTTGTCGCAAAAATCTTTCAGGGCGGCAGCGAGCAGGAATTAATCAAGGATATGCGCAACCGTTTTGAAAAAGTTAAGCTTTTCAAGCCGGAATCCAGCCGTAAAGACAGCAACGAAATTTATATTGTTGCAATTGGCTTTAAAAGATGATAAATCTCCCGCGCAACTTGAAACAAGGAAAGTTGCTATGAAACTTGAAACTTCTCTAACCTTTGATGATGTCCTCTTAAAGCCTGCTGCGTCAGACATTTTGCCGGCAGATGCGGATATCAGAACCAAACTCACAAAATCAATTGAACTTGGCATTCCGCTTATGTCCTCGGCGATGGATACGGTGACGGAAAGTGCGCTGGCGATTGCTCTTGCCCAGCATGGTGGGATTGGTTGCATCCACAAAAATCTGACAATTGAAGAGCAGGCAATGGAAGTGCGCCGCGTCAAGAAGTTTGAATCAGGTATGGTGGTTGATCCGGTAACAATCAATCCTGAGCAAACTCTGGCGGAAGCGTTGCAAATTATGCTTGAGAATAATATTTCTGGCATTCCGGTGGTGGAAGCGGGCGGCAAATTATGTGGAATTTTGACGAACCGTGATGTGCGCTTTGCTGAAAATACCAGCCAGCTTGTCAAAGATTTGATGACGAAAGAAAATCTGGTGACGGTCAAGGAAGGCGTAGATATTGATGAGGCGAAAATATTGCTGCATAAGCATCGTATTGAAAAATTGCTGGTGGTAGATAATAAATATACGCTGATTGGGCTGATTACCGTAAAAGACATTGAGAAATCGCAAAAATTTCCCGCAGCTTGCAAGGATAAGATGGGGCGTTTGCGGGTGGCAGCCGCCATCGGCACAGGGGCAGAGGGAATTGAGCGCGCCAAAGCTTTGATTATCGCCGGTGTGGATGTAATCACCGTTGATACCGCGCATGGGCACAGCAAGGGCGTGATTGAAATGGTAAAAACCGTAAAAAAACTTGATAGTAAATTGCAGGTAATCGCCGGAAATATAGCCACTGCCGAAGCGGCAAAAGCATTGATTGCAGCCGGCGCAGATGCGGTAAAAGTCGGTATTGGCCCCGGTTCAATTTGCACCACCCGAATTGTTGCAGGCGTTGGTGTGCCACAATTAACCGCGATTATGGATGTTGTAAAAGAAGCGCGCAAAACCAAAACTCCGGTTATTGCCGATGGTGGAATCAAATATTCAGGTGATGCCGCAAAAGCAATCGCTGCCGGAGCAGATGTGGTGATGCTCGGTTCAATGTTTGCCGGAACGGAGGAAAGCCCCGGTGACGTTGTGCTTTTCCAAGGGCGCAGCTATAAAACTTATCGCGGTATGGGTAGTATCGGTGCGATGTCACGCGGTTCTGCCGATAGATATTTTCAGGCTGAAATCAAAGATAAGCTCAAATTAGTGCCCGAAGGTGTGGAAGGTCGCGTGCCCTATAAAGGCTCGGTTTCCGGAGTTATTCACCAAGTAGTCGGCGGTCTGAAAGCCGCGATGGGCTATACCGGAAATGCAAATTTGCAGGCGATGCAAACCAAGTGCGAATTCGTGCGGATTTCCAATGCCAGCCTCAAGGAAAGCCACCCGCATAATATTATGATAACGCAGGAAGCGCCAAACTATCAGGGCGACAATTGAAACAGGAAATCATAGAACGCATCGCGGCGGAATTGTGGCTGGAAGTGGAAAAGTTTGAAAAACCTGCCGCCAGAATCATCAATAAATTCGTTCGTGACAAACGCATAAACTCCAAAAAAGCGCGCGCAATTTCGGATATCATTTTCACAAAATTGCGTGAAATGCCCTTGCCGGAATGGTATGTGGCGTATCTGCCTGCTGATTTTACGGAGGAATTGGCGGCGTTGAATGAAGCGGCCCCGACAGATTTACGGGTGAATACTCTCAAGCTCTCGCGTGAAGAAGGTTTGCAGCTATTGCAGGAAATGGGCTGTGAGGCAGAAGCAACTCCGCTCTCAAAAACAGGGATTCGTTTGGCAAAAAAGATTTCACTCAAAAAAGACGGGAAATTTGAAGTTCAGGATGAGGGCTCGCAATTATTAGCGGAATTTTGCGGCGCGCAGGCGGGAGAAAAAATCTTGGATTTTTGTGCGGGGCAGGGCGGCAAATCGTTGGCTTTGGCGGCTTTGATGGAGAATGACGGGGAAATTGTGGCTTATGATAAATTCCCTGAACGCATGACGAATTTCAAAAAACGTGCGAACCTAGCGGGGGCAGAGATTATCAAGATATGCGATAAGCTTCCCGATGAGGAATTTGACTTAGTGTTGGTAGATTCGCCCTGTAGTGGTAGTGGCACATGGCGGCGCGACCCAAGCCGCAAATTTTCGTTGAGCGAAGATGAGTTGAATTCGTTGGTAAAAACCCAGCAAGAGATTTTGTCACAGGCAGCAAAATATGTGAAGAAGGGCGGCAGGATGATTTATGCAACATGTTCATTGCTGCCGATTGAAAATATTCAGCAGATAGAATGGTTTATGAGTCAAAGTGAAATCTTTGATTTAAGTGGTGATTTGCTGGAATTAAGCCCGCGTAAAACTAACACGGACGGCTTTTTTGCAGCGAGATTAATCAAAAATTAGCTGGCTAACGGCGGGGTTAATATACTCACGCTCAAATTCATCAACGCTCATCACCTGATAATCGTAAATATCTTTTTCTGCGTTATATCCCTTATATATCCTGATTTTCTCGCCTAGGGTGATTTCAAGAGCCTCAGTTCCGCAATAATCAGCGAGACGATAATCCGTAAAAGCGCCGTTTTGTTGGGCATTGGCGAAGAAAATATATTTCTTACCATATTCGGGGATGAATAATTTGGAGTCGCAGGATGGGGTCATCATACTCACGATTTTCGCCGTGCCACCTGCAATATCACCGCGCATCACGCGGAAAACTTGCACATCCAATGATTGCCCGAAGGCGGCAGTATCTATGTTATAATGTTGCGTTTCCAGTTTTGTTGGGGCTTTTAACGTGCCGATAAAAATCGTATCGACGTTGCGTAATGAATATTCCAGCATGTTAGCGCATGGTTGGCAAGCTTGTGCATTCGCGCTGAACGAGAAAATCAATGTCATAAAAATTAGTATTTTTTTCATAAATTAGCTCCAAATTAATCAAATATTATTCGCAATTTCCAGCCATTCTTCCTCGGTTAAAATCTTTACACCCAATTCCTGCGCCTTTTTGAGCTTGCTTCCTGCATCTGTTCCAGCGATTACAAAATCAGTTTTTGCAGAAACCGAGCCGGAAACTTTTGCGCCCAGAAATTCCGCTTTAGCTTTGGCTTCATCGCGCGTCATTTTTTCCATACTTCCGGTAAAAACCACAGTTTTATCAGTGAGTTGCGATTGCTGCCGATTATCTTCATAATCCTCAACTTGCACATGTCGTAATAAATTTTCTATAAGTTTTTTATTATGTTCTTCTTGCAAAAACTCAATAAACTCAGTTGCGGCTTTTTCTCCCACCCCATCAATTGATATTAATTCATCGAATGAACTTTTCTCCATAAGATATTGGAAAGACTTATAGTTTTTGGCAAATAGCTTGGCGGTTCCAAGCCCGATATGTCGGATGCCAAGCGCGTATAAAAATCTAACGAAAGAAATTTTTCTTTTTTCACTTATCGCATTTAGAAGATTATCTATTGATTTTTCACCCCAACCCTCGCGCTTCTCCAGCATTTCGCGTTCAAGTTTAAATATGTCGGCAGGTTCAGAAATCAACCCGTCTTCCCAAAAACTCTGTATGTTTTGCGCGCCAAATCCTTCAATATCAAAGGCTTGGCGGGAAACGAAATGTTTGAGGCGTTCAACAATTTGTGCGCCGCAAATCAGCCCGCCCGTGCAGCGCCGTACAGCTTCATCTTGCTCGCGGATGGCGTGGCTGCCGCAGACAGGGCAGATTTCGGGGAATTTATATGGTTGCGAATCCGGCTGCCTCGCGCTTTTGTCAGCCTCGATAATTTGCGGAATCACATCTCCGGCGCGCTGCAAAATTACCAAATCTCCTTCGCGGATATCCTTGCGTTCAATCTCATCCTGATTATGCAAAGTTGCGCGGGAAACCACCACTCCGCCCACGGTAATCGGCTCTAGCTCTGCCACCGGAGTGAGAGCACCTGTGCGCCCAACCTGAATTGTGATTTCTTTGAGGATGGTTTTTGCTCTTTCAGCGGGAAATTTATGCGCGATTGCCCAGCGCGGAGTGCGTGATAAAACGCCCATACGCTGCTGCCAATCAAAGCGATTAAGTTTATATACCATGCCGTCAATATCGTAGGATAGAGTAGGACGTGAATTGTAAATATTATTATAATTATCAATAAGTTGTTGCGAGTTATTGCAGTTCTTATTTAAGTTGTTGATATTGAAGCCCAAAGCGCTTAAACGCTCCATCAACTCTTCCTGTGTGGTGGCGAAATCGGCATTATATCCGGACACTGAATAAGCGAAATAATTCAAATTTCTGGCAGCGGTGATTTCCGCATCCAGTTGGCGCAAACTTCCGGCGGCGGCATTGCGCGGATTGGCGAATTTCCCGTCATTTTCGGCATTTAGCTTACGGAAATCCTCATGCGTCATATAAACTTCACCGCGAATTTCCAGCGTTTCGGCATAATTTATTTCTTGTGGCAGAGTTTTTATAGTACGCAGATTTTCAGTAATATCCTCGCCGGTTGTGCCGTCCCCCCGCGTTGCGCCTTGCACAAATTTTCCATTTTCATAACGCGCGGTAAATGAAAGCCCGTCAATTTTCGGCTCAGCGAAAATTTCAACAATTTCGTTTTCATCCAGTCCCAAAAATCTCCGCACGCGCTCAATAAAATCAATAACATCTTCTTCCGAAAAAGCATTGCCGATTGAGAGCATCGGGTTGCTATGCTTGACTTTGCCGAATCTGCGTGATGGGGATGTTCCAACTTTCTGGGTGGGGGAATTAGCATTTGTCAATTCCGGAAATTCACGCTCAATTGCTTCTAATTTTTGGCGTAATTCATCATATTCTGCATCGGAAATTGCCGGAGAATCTTCGCTGTAATATAATTTATCATGCTCGCGAATTTGCTTCGAAAGTTCAAAATGTTCTTGCCGCGCTTGCTCAAATTTATCAAAAAGCATATTGTCAATATATGGCAGATGAGAATCTAAGCAAGTCTTAGATTTCGGCTTTTTTTGCGAGGCTGGATTGCGCCTTGTCCTTCACGCCTTCAAGAATCACGCGGAAAGTATCGCAGAAGCGGAAAAACTCTTTGCGCTTTTTGAAATATTCACGAAAATCATGCTGGGTCGGCATAGAATAATAGCCATCTTTTTCATCCTCAGCGAACATAACCGGAACTAAGTCGCGACCTTCTGCCAGTTCTTTTATGGCATGATGCACAAGCTTTGCGCCAATCTTAGCGGTTTCGACCATAACTTGTTGTTGCGTTGCACCCTGATGGATATTGAATTTCTCACGCGCAATCAATTCGCCGGTGTCGATTCCTTCATCCATCCAATGAATTGAAACGCCGGCCTCATCCTCGCCGTTTTTCAGCACCCAGAAATAGCTTAGAGCGCCGCGATATGCGGGGAGCCATCCGGGATGGATGTTCAAAATCCCATGTTTCGGAATTTTAATTATTTGTGGGTCAATTAATTGGCTAAAATATGATGATATAATTATATCGGGTTTTTGCTGACGAATAAAATCAGCAGCTTCCGGCGTGTTGATGTTCAGGCATTCAAAAGTTGCGATATCCATCTTTTTGGCAATTTCTTTGCAGGGTAAAAGCGGATTTTCGGAAAGCGGCAAAAATCGCGAGAAAATAAATGCAAGGCGTAAGGCAACCCATTGAAAAAACAAAGTAAAGGCGAATTTCCAACCAATCTTTTTTAAATGCTGCGCCAATACGGATTTTCCTTTGCGTGAAACCGGAATCGGCTTTGAGCGCATGACTCCGACAAACTCAATTTCCGGCGCATGGCGTAATATATTGAAGATAATAGTGCTGCCGAGATGGCCGGAGGAATATAACAAAACTGCCCGTAAACGCTTTTTCTGCATAGGTCATTATATCATGGGAATAGTAAAGCATTGCTTAACATCCTTGTATTCTGCGGGTTTTATGCTGCGATGCACAAAGCACAGGGTAGAAAATTATGCATGGCAGAGTGGATGATTTACGCTGAAAACTTGCTAAATAACCATCTTAGCAGATTATGAATGCAGAGGTTTTATGGCTGGTGGCGGTTCAAAAAAAGTTATTATCATATCATTATGCGCAAATTTTGGTATTGCGCTTGCCAAGCTTGGCGGCGCATTATTCACAGGTAGCGCGTCTTTGATGGCGGAATCGGTGCATAGTTTTTCTGATTGTGGCAACCAGCTATTGTTATTATATGGCCAATATAGGGCGAAAAAACCACCAACCAAAAAGCATCCAATGGGGTATGGTAAGGAGGGTTTTTTCTGGTCATTCGTGGTGGCGCTGATGCTGTTTTCGATGGGCGGGCTTTTTAGTATTTATGAGGGCGTGCATAAAATCCAGCATCCGGAGGAAATCAGCCATATTTATGTTGGTATAATTATCCTGCTCCTCGGCTTAGTTTTGGAGGGGTATTCATTCTATATGTGCCTGAAAGAGGTGCGCGCGGAAAATGCGCATAAATCGCTCTGGTCATGGATTCGCGAAACAACAAGCTCGGATTTGCTGGTGATTTTTCTCGAAGATTTGGCAGCATTGCTTGGGCTTTTGGCGGCTCTTACCTTCCTGTTGATTGCGTGGATTACGAATAATCCGCTCTGGGATGGAATTGGCTCGGTGGTGATTGGCTGCTTGCTGGTCATTGTTGCGATTATTCTCGCGCGTGAGGTGAAGTCCTTGCTGGTAGGTGAAGCTCCGATTGTGAAATACCAAGAAAAATTGCAAGAAATTCTGCGTGAATTCCTGCCTGCTGCTGAAATTATTCGTTTAGTAGCTGTTCAGCAGGGAATAGGGGAAGTTATGCTTGCGTATAAAATTAAGTCCGAAAGTCTGGAATTATCTGTGTCGGAAATTATCAATAAAATCAATGGGTTTGAAGAGGAAGTTAAACTAAACTTCCCGGAAGTGAAATGGCAGTTTGCCGAGCTTGATAACAAAATTTGAGGCTGGTTTTTATGGAAAAATTCTATAGTCGCGCGTTTTTCTTGCTGGCAGCTTTGCTGCTGGGCGCTTTTTTTATCCATCTTATCAATTGGGCAGATTATGCTTTTTTCGCGCTTAATTATCCCTATGAAATTGACCATGTTGAAGGGCCGATAATCCATCAAGTCAGTATGATTGCCTATTCGCTTCCGGTCTATACGCCGCTGCAAACTGCGCCATATATTGTGATGAATTATCCACCTGTATATCATTTTCTAACCCTGCTATTTTCGATAGCCACTGAGGATTTTCTGATGGCGGGGCGTTTAATCTCAATGCTCAGCATGTTGCTAATCGGTGGAGTGATTTATTATCTGGTTTTCAATGCGGATAGAGAGGGGTTATCCAAGAAAAGTTCGGCAATAATCGCAGCCTTGGCGGCGGGATTATTCATCGGCAATTATTACGCGCAAAACTGGTCGATTCTGATGCGCGTGGATTTGTTGGGAGTTTTGTTTGAAATTATCGGCGTTGCAGCATTCCTTAGCATTAAGGAGAAAAACAAGAAAATTATAGTTGCGACATTGTTCTTTTTATTGGCGGTATATACAAAGCAGAGTTTGTTTGCCGGAGCGGCAGCCTGCTTTTTCAGCGCCCTTATTTATGACAGGAAATCTGCGCTAAAGCTTGCCACAACAATGGCAGCCGCAGGGTTGGTTATATTCGCAATTGGTTGTTTTCTGACCGATGGTTTGTTTTTTACACATCATATTAGCGCGAATATTAATGCTTTTAGCTGGCAGCAAGCCTTCAATAAAACCGGCACGATGCTGGCGGAACATTGGCTAATCTTTTTATGCTCGCTGATATTTGTAGTGAATTCTCTTTGCGGGAAAGATTATGAAAAAACAGCTTTGTCATTATTCTGGATATTCGCATTAATAATGAGCCTTTCAATTGGAAAATTCGGCGCAAATTATAATTATTACCTTGAATTCATAACAGTTAATTCACTTGTTTTCGGCTTGGCACTTGCTTGGTTTTTGCAGAATATAAATGATAAAAGATATATCGCAGTAAACATGCTGATTATCCTAACTTTATTCGTGCAGCTGATATTATCCGTAACTGATATTAATCGTCCGTGGCATGTTCAAAAACAAGGTTTGCTGGAAAAAATAGCAGATAGCGAAATTATTATCCCTAATCTACAAAAGATAAAAGGTGAGATTGTGGCGGATAATATGGTGCTGCTCTATAATGCTGACCGCCGCTTATATTTCCAGCCGATTATGATGACGCATATGCACGAAATCGGCGCGTGGGATGAATCTGCTATGATTGCGGATATTGAAAATAAACGCCTTGGCGGTTTTGTCTTTAATGATTTTAATTGCGATGAGCGTTATAGCCGTGAGTTTATGAGAGCTGTCAAAGAAAATTATAAGCAAACGCTGAGTACGCCACATTATAAATTATATGAGCGGAAGTGATTCGGCTAAAATCTGAAATCTAGAAATCTGAAAATTTAAAATGGGCCTTTGAAAGCTTCAATCTCGGCGCGATGAATTTCTACTTTCTCCCAGTCAATTTTCATATCATTCTTCCCCAGAACCTTCAGCGTTTTTTGCGCAATGGTTTTTGAGCTTGGATAAAATATATCTTCCAGTTTTCGCGTGGTCGGGCAGGTGGAATCGGCATAGCCCATGCGCGCAAATTTTATGGGTGAATCAATGCGCTCCATAACTTGCGTGATAATCTCCGCACTAGCCCCGCAATTTAGCCAACCATTATCCACCACCAGTAAATTTCCGGTTTTTTTCACCGATTCTACAATCAAATCTATGTCTAGCGGGCGTAGCGTAATTGGGTCAATCACCTCGGCAGAAATTCCGGATTGCGCCAGAATATCGGCAGCGCGCAGGCTTTCCACCACCATATGGCTAATGCCGACAATTGTGATATCCGCGCCTTTACGCATCACGCGACCCTTGCCAAGCGGCACGATATATTCGCCTTCAGGTACGATAGATTCCAACCCGCACACCATGCGATGCTCCATAAATATCACCGGATTATCATCCCGAATTGCGGCGGCTAGCGTTCCTTTCGCATCATATGCGGTGGAAGGCGCAACCACTTTCAGCCCCGGAACATGCATGAACATGGAATGCAGCGCTTGCGAATGTTGCGCACCTTGCCCCCAAGAGCGCCCAATCATCGTGCGGATAACTAGTGGCACTTTGATTTCACCGTTATAAACATAATGCGATTTTGCTGCCATATTGATAAGCTGATTCATGCAAAGCAGCATAAAATCCATGCGGATATGGACGTGAATCGGGCGGTATCCTGCCATTGCCGCGCCAATTGCAACGCCTGTCATCGCATCCTCGGAAAGTGGCGTGCCGAACACACGTTTTGCGCCGAATTTTTCTAGCAAGCCTGCGGTTGTCCCCTGAATTGCAATATGGTCATCAACATCAAGTCCGAACAAAAAAACCTTTTCATCACGTGACATTTCCTGCGCGGTTGCTTCGGCAATCGCATCGGTGAATTTTAGCAATCTTTCGTTTGGGACGCTAGGCGTAGACATGTGTCAACAACTCCTCATCTTCCGGAAACGGACTGTTTTCAGCGAATTTCACCGCTTCCTCAATCTGTGATTTTACATCTTTTTCAATTTGCGCCGTTTTTTCATCACCCAGAATTTTTGCCAATTTATCAATCTGGTCATTATCCTTCCATTTTTGATATTCGGCCATATCGCGATAATCCTCATGCAAATCTTCGGCAATTCCGACATGTTGTTTATAGCGATAAGTGGCAATTTCCATGAATATCGGCGCATTTCCTTCGCGGATTTTCTGCAATGCTTCATTTGTGGCTTGATGAATTTCAAAAACATCGCCGCTTTCAATTTTGCAAGTTTCAATACCATAGGTTTTGATGCGTTCACAAATATCGGAATTTGCCCATCTTCTCTCAAGCGGATTATGGATGGCAAGGCGATTATTTTCGCAGACAAAAAGAATCGGTAATTTGTGCAGGGCGGCGAAATTTATGGTTTCGCTGAATACACCTTCTTCGGTTGCGCCATCGCCAAAAAAGCTGGTCACAACTTGTTTTGATTCCTGCATTTTTAAGGTGAGTGCCCAGCCTGCGGCTACAGGAATTGTGGTTGCTACTACAGCGCTTGCGCCCAAAATGCCTTTTTCAAACTCTGCCAAATGCATTGAACCTGCTTTGCCACCTGCGCAGCCACCGGATTTGCCATATAATTCTGCCATCATTTTGTTTAAATCTCCGCCCTTGGCAATATGGGTTGCGTGGCAGCGATATGTGTTGGAAACAAAGTCATCCCCGCGCAGATTATCGCACACGCCAACCGCCACCGCTTCTTGCCCGATGGAAAGATGGACGGGGCTTTTGACGACATCTGTGTTATAAACTTCGCAGATTTTTTCTTCAAAGCGGCGGATTAGCAGCATTTGCTTGAATAAGTTTTCAGTAAGTTCCATATTTTGCGAGGTTGCTAATGACATTATGGCTAAAATGAATATAGTTAAATCCATGGAAAAACAAGATAAAATACTCATCACAGGTGCGAGTGGGATGATTGGCTCGGCGATGTGCAGGGTTTTGCGCGGGCAGGGTTATGAAAATTTGCTAACGCCCAGCCATGCCGAGTTGGACCTGACAAAGCAAGCGCTGGTTCAGGATTATTTTGCCAAAGAAAAACCGGATTATGTTTTTCATTTAGCGGCAATTGTTGGCGGGATTCATGCAAATAATACATATCCGGCAAAATTTGTTTATGAAAATACAGCGATGCATAGCAATGTGATTGATGCGGCATATCGGGCGGGGATAAAAAAACTGCTTTTCCCCGGCTCTGCCTGTACTTATCCGAAATTTGCGCCGCAGCCAGTGCAAGAGGCTAGTTTTCTGGATGGTTTGATCGAGCCGACAAATCTCGCCTATGCCAGTGCAAAAATTAATGGTATCGTGATGGCGCAAAGCTATCGCAAAGAATATGGCTTCAAAACCATAATTCCGATGCCGACAAATTCTTATGGAATCGGTGATAATTTCAATCCTGAATATTCGCATGTGATTCCGGCATTGATGTCACGCTTTGTTTTAGCGACAAAACAAGAATTGCCGAATATTGAAATTTGGGGAAGCGGCACACCATTGCGGGAATTTATTTATGCTGATGATGTGGCAGATGGGATGATTTTTCTGATGCAGAATTATGATGAAGGGCAGATTATCAATCTTGGCAGCGGCGAAGAAATCTCAATTTTTGAGCTGGCAAAGCTGATTGCCGAAATTGTCGGATATAAGGGTGAGCTAACATTGGATGAAACAAAGCCGGACGGTGCGCCGCGAAAATGTCTTGATTCCTCAAAAATAAAATCTATGAATTGGCGACCCTCATGTAATTTGCGTGAAGGTTTGCAAAAAATGTATGAGCATCATTATGGTTGAGAGTATGGCTGAGTTGAAGTTTCCGAAAGAAAAATATCCGAAAATCACAGTGATGATAACCTCGCTCAACCGCGTACATACGATTGAAAAAGCGGTAAAATCAGTGCTCGATCAAAATTATCCGAATTTAGAAATCTGCGTGATGGATGCCGCCTCCACCGATGGTACGGTTGCGGTGCTGGATAAGTATAAGGAGCATTACGCATATTATCGCAGCCGCAAGGATAACGGCACGGCGTCAGCGCTTAATGAGGCGATTGATAACTCGGAGGGTGATGTTTTATGTTTGGTCAATTCCGATGATTATCTTGAGCCAAATACGCTTGTGCAAGTGGGTGAGGCGTTTATTGAAAATCCCGATATTGATATGGTGAATGTGCTGGGTAGGACGGTCAAACTTCTCAAGGATGGGAGTATTAAAGTTGAGCATGAATGCAATGTCGAAATGATGGATTTGTCTGGACGGCAAGTACGCACGCTGCACCCGAATTGCCGTTTTTATAAGCGTCATCTATTTGATAAATATGGAAAATTTATTGAGGAGCGTGATGGCAAAATGACGCTTTATTCAGATTTTGAATTTATCACCCGCCTGAGCCTGTATGATATCAAAAATGTGACTTTGCCGATTTTTGGCTATACTTATCTTGCGCATGAGGATTCGCTCACTTTCAATACAAATAAATATACCAAGCTCAAGCAATATGATGAAAATGCTTTTTATGTTGAAACGCTTTTTGCCGAGCATGGAGATATTATGGATGAGCGTACTAAAGAATATCTTGGCAAAAAATATCGTAAATCTTTCTGCCGCAGGGTGGTAAAAAACATTGTGGATAAAGATACGAATTTAGCGCGGAAAAATGCAGAGCTTGGCGTGAGGAAATGGGGAATAGCGTTTTTATTGCAGGTTATTCGCTATTGGGCGTCATATCATTTGCAATTAAACCGCTTGGTGAGAAAATCTACTTGAGCGTTTGTACACGCTGCGCCGCGCCTTCACTTTTTATTTTCTCAATAATTTTTTGAAAATCTTTTTTCTTTTGAATCTTGCGCATTTTATAACTCCAAAAAATCGGATTCAAAGCCTTGCCTAGTTTTTTATATTCATTCGCTTTTTCTTCGTTGCCCAAAGCGGAATTTATCAGATGCAGGCGTGACGTGGCTTTGGTATGAATTTTTCTGAAATGCTTCAGAAGTTTTCGTGAGTATAATTCAGATTTTGCAACATAACGTGAGGAAGTATCAACATGCTCTTCCAGGATTTTTTGCAGGGTTTTATGCTGGCTGCTACCATAAGAAAAAGATTCCGGCTGCATGAGATATGTATAGCCGATTTTTGGAATTAATTTATGCTTTAGCGGGAGGATGGAAAATCTCAACATCAGCTCCCAATCTGCACAAAGCAAGAATTCGCTATTTCTATCGACAATTCGCATTTGACCATAATTTTCAAAAACCTGCTTGCGGTAAAATCTGCCATTTGGTGCAGCCTCGCCAAATGTGTTTAGTTCCATATTATCGCTGATAATTTTATCCTCTTGCTTATTCTCTGAGCATTTATAACGCACATGAAAGCTCAGAATGTCCAAATCCTTATCTTTGCTGAAATTCTCGCCTACATCGTGAAAAATTCCCGCTTCGTACCAATCATCGGCGCAAAGCAAACCCAAAACATCACCGCTTGCCATGGCAAAGCCCTGATTGACGGTGTCATTTGAGCATAAATCTTTTTCACTGCGCCAAAACGCAATATGTTCGGAATATTTTTTTATGACATCCAGCGTATTATCGTTTGAGCCACCGTCTAAAATAATCAATTCAAGATTCGGATATTTTTGCGCCAACACGCTTTTGATAGCGGTTTCCAGATACCTGCCATAATTGTATGATGGGATAATGATTGAAATTTTTGGTAGCTCCATGGCGGGATTACTATAATTCATTTGCACATATATCTAATATGCTTATTTTATAAATTTGTAATCAAAAAGTGAGAATAGGTGATAATTATGAGTAATTCTTCCGGACGTAAATTGGATGTGCTTTTCGTGAATCCAGATTCATCCTCCAAAGCATATCAGGGTTTGGCGCAGGTTTATTCTGCCATTGAGCCACCAACATGGGCATTGTTATTGGCGGAATCCTGCCGTTCAAAAGGCTATGGCGTGGGGATTCTGGATTGTGATGCGGAAAGGTTGACGCTGGAAGAATCTGCAAATCGTGTAGCAGATGCGGCTGCGCGTTTGATTGTGATTGTGGTTTATGGACAAAACCCAAATGCCGGAACAACTAGTATGATTGGCGCGCTGGCATTTGCTGAGCATATCAAAAAAGAGCAGCCGGATAGCAAGATTTGTATCGTTGGCTCTCACATTAGCGCGCTGCCGAAGGAAGTTTTGGCATATCCGTGTTTTGATATGATTCTGCTTAATGAAGGGGTTTATGCCTTGCATGATTTGCTGGCGGGAAATTTGGAATCGGATTTGGAAACAACCAAGGGTATCGGGCATAAGCGCAATGGCGTGCT
>Ga0210009_1001877_pt1 | contig 16548 bp, 15 predicted proteins | sample CryGeyCG2114_065_FD_185457 | JGI IMG/M metagenome (GOLD analysis project Ga0210009, IMG submission 185457) | Groundwater microbial communities from aquifer - Crystal Geyser CG12_big_fil_rev_8/21/14_0.65 (SPAdes) (version 2) | ecosystem: Environmental > Aquatic > Deep subsurface > Groundwater ... | reverse complement strand
CCCGCCTCGCTTTCGGCGAGGATCATCTCGCGCACCGCGGCGATCCGCGAGGCATCGAAGAACATGTGCTCGGTGCGGCACAGCCCGATCCCCTCGGCGCCGAAGCCGCGCGCAGTACGGCAGTCTTCGGGCGTTTCGGCATTGGTGCGCACGCGCATGCGGCGCGCTTCGTCGGCCCAGTCCATGATGGTGGCGAAATCGCCGACCAGTTCAGGCTCGATCCGGGCGACTTCGCCCGCCATCACCTCGCCGGTCGCTCCGTCCAACGTCACGACGTCGCCCTCGGCGAAGTCGCGGCCGCCGATCGTCGCCCGGCGTTTGGCGATATCGATCCGCACCTCGGCGGCACCCGACACGCAGGGCCGCCCCATGCCGCGCGCGACCACCGCGGCGTGCGACGTCATGCCGCCCCGCGCGGTCAGGATCCCCTTCGCGGCGTGCATCCCGTGGATGTCCTCGGGGCTGGTCTCGACGCGCACGAGGATGACGTCATGGCCGCCATTTGCCCATTGCTCGGCGGTATCGGCATTGAGCGCGATCCTGCCCGAGGCCGCGCCGGGAGATGCGGGCAGGCCCTTCGCCAGGACGTCGCGCGGCGCATCGGGATCGAGCGAAGGATGGAGCAGCTGGTCGAGCGCCATCGGATCGATCCGCGACACCGCCTCCTGCCGGTCGATCAGCCCCTCGCCCTCCATCTCGACCGCGATCTTGAGCGCGGCCTTGGCGGTGCGCTTGCCGGTGCGCGTCTGCAGCATCCACAGCGTGCCGCGCTCGACCGTGAACTCGATGTCCTGCATATCGCGATAGTGGTTCTCGAGCAGGTCGAACACGCGCGCCAGCTCGGCATAGGGCTCGGGCATGGCCTCTTCCATCGAGGCAGGCTTCGCCCCGGCGGCCTCGCGCGCGGCCCTGGTCAGGTAGCGCGGCGTGCGGATCCCGGCGACGACATCCTCGCCCTGCGCATTGATCAGGTATTCGCCGTAATAGGCGCGTTCGCCGGTCGAGGGGTCGCGGGTGAAGGCGACGCCGGTGGCCGAGGTATCGCCCATGTTTCCGAACACCATCGCCTGGACGTTGACCGCAGTGCCGAGGTCGTGCGGGATGTCGTTGAGGCGGCGATAGACTTTGGCGCGCTCGCTGTCCCAGCTTTCGAACACTGCGCGGATCGCACCCCAGAGCTGGTCGTGCGCGTTCTGCGGGAACGGCGCGTCGTGTTCGCGCACGACGATCGCCTTGAACTCGTCGACCAGCGCCTGCCAGTCTTCGGACTGCATCTCGGTATCGTCGAAGAAGCCCTTGTCTTCCTTTGCGATTTCGAGCGCTTCCTCGAACAGGCCATGGTCGAGGCCGAGCACCACGTCGGAGTACATCTGGATGAAGCGGCGATAGCTGTCCCACGCGAAGCGTTCGTTGCCCGAAGTCGCCGCGAGGCCCCTCACCGTTTCGTCGTTGAGGCCGAGATTTAGGACGGTGTCCATCATCCCCGGCATCGAGATCGCCGCGCCCGAGCGGACCGAGACGAGCAGCGGATCGGCGGCATCGCCGAGCCTCTTGCCCACGGTGCTCTCGATATGCGCGAGCGCCTCGCCCACCGCGTCGCGCAGTTCGGGGGCGAAATCGCCGCCCTGCTTGAGATAGCGCAGGCATTCCTCGGTGGTGATGGTGAAGCCCGGGGGTACCGGCAGGCCGATGCTGGCCATTTCGGCGAGGTTGCGCCCCTTGCCGCCGGTGACGGTCTTGTCCTTCTGCCGCGGGTCCGAATGATCCGCGTCGCCGCCGAAGGGATAGACCGTCTTGTTCATGTTATCGCGTTCCTCGCTGAAGGCATGGACCGGGTGTTACACTGTTCAGGGCGGAAAAACTCAGCCCTCGATTTTCGAGAAATCCGCCACCCGGTGGACGGCGTCGCGGAAGCGCGCGAGCAGGTCGAGCCGGAAGGCGCGCTTGGCCGGATCGTCGTCATTGACCGTCACCTCCTCGAAGAATTGGTCGATCGGCGCGCGCAGGGACGCCAATGCCGACATGGCGGCGGCGAAATCTTCGTCGTTCACAGCGGCTTCGGCCTTGGGTCCCGCGCTGTCGAGCGCATCGATCAGCCCCTTTTCGGCCGGTTCTGCCGTGTAGGAAAGCGCTTTCCCGCCGTCCCACTCTTCCTTCTTGAGGATATTCGCCGCGCGCTTGTAACCGGCGAGCAGGTTGGCGCCGTCTTCGGTGTCCATGAAGGACTGGAGCGCCTTCACCCGCGCTAGCAGGCGAACGAGATCGTCCTCGCCGCCGAGCGCGAACACCGCGTCGATCAGGTCGTGGCGGACACCCGCCTCGCGCTGCTGGACCTTGAGGCGGTCGGCGAAGAAATCGAGAACCCATTTACGGAGCTCAACATACGAGGCAAACCAATAATTACCCGCATAATAGTCACCTTCATCAATCACTTCACCGTTTGGTGGCTCACGATTGGTGAAAGAGAGCGGAAGTCGTTTCCAATCGATATCGTTGTCGAAGCCCACCCAAACCCGGATCGGTTCGGCGAGATCAATGCTATCTTTCAGTTTAGCCAGGTTTTCTGCTGACAAACGCTCTTGGAAGTAGGGTGTTACTCGCCCTTCAACTCGATAGGATGGATCATTGGCAACTAATTCCGTGTAGCTTTCGACATCGCCAAGCGGTGTTGATGAGAAACACCGGTACCAACTTTCCAATGCCGGCCCAAGATTGAGACGAATTGCCGAGCTGGTCAAAACACGAACCACACCGAGAGCTGCTCGACGGAGAGCGAAAGGATCACGCGAACCCGTTGGATGCAGTTCTTTGTCTCCAAAGAATCCGAACAGCGTATCCAGCTTGTCCGCCAGCGACACCGCCACCGTCACCGGCGCGGTGGGGACATCGTCGCCCTGCCCGACGGGCTTGTAGTGGTCGCGGATCGCGTCGGCGACGGCGTCGGGGAGGCCCTCGGCGCGGGCGTAATAGCCGCCCATCAGGCCCTGCAATTCGGGAAACTCGCCGACCATCTCGGTGACGAGGTCGGCCTTGCACAGTTCGGCTGCCTGGCGCGCCAGCTTCGGGTCGCAATCGGGTACGATGCCCTCGCTCGCAAGCCACTCGGCCAGCTTGGCCACGCGCTCGACCTTGTCGGCGACGGTGCCGAGCTTCTCGTGGAAGGTGATCCGCTCGAGACCCAGCGCATGCTCGGCCAGCGTCTTCTTGCGGTCGACGTCCCAGAAGAAACGTGCATCGGCGAGCCGCGCGGCGAGGACCTTGCGGTTGCCTTCGACCACGCGGGTGCCGCCATCGGCGGCCTCGATATTGGCTGTGCAGATGAAGGCGTTGGCGAGTTCGCCCTTCGCATCCTCGCAGACGAAATATTTCTGGTTCACGCGCGCGGTGAGCTGGATCGTCTCGGGCGGGACTTCGAGAAAATCCTCCTCGAACCGGCCGAGCAGCGGGACCGGCCATTCGGTGAGACCGGCATTCTCGATCACCAGCCCCTCGTCCTCGACGAGCGTGAGGCCCGCTTCCTCGGCGACCCTGGCCGCGCCTTTGCGGATCAAATCCTGCCGTTCCGCGTGATCGACGATCACGTGGCCCGCGCGCAGTTTCATCGCGTAATCGTCGGCATTGCCGATCGTGATGTCGCCCGCATGGTGGAAGCGGTGGCCGAGCGTGACCGCGCCCGAGGTGACGCCGTGCACCTCGCACTCGATCACGTCGTCGCCAAGCAGGGCGACAATCCCAGAAAGCGGGCGCACCCAGCGCAGGCTCTCGGTGCTGAGCGAGGCCGCGCCCCAGCGCATCGATTTGGGCCAGCTGAAATCGCGCACGATCGCGGGGATCGCCTCGGCAAGCAGCGCCGAGGTCTGGCGGCCGGGAATGTTCTTCACCGCGAAATAGGTCGCGCGGCCCTTCACGTCGCGCACTTCGAGTTCGTCGCGGGTGACGCCGTTCTTGCGGCAGAAGCCCTCGACCGCCTGATCGGGCGCGCCTTCGGGGGGGCCCTTGGCTTCCTCGCTGACCGCCTCGGTCGCATCCGGCAGGTCGCGCGCGATCAGCGCAAGGCGGCGCGGGGTCGACCAGACGGTGACCTCGCCCACCGCCACGCCGGCGGCGTCCATCTCGCGGCGGAACAGTTTTTCGAGTTCCTTGCGCGCGCCGGCCTGCATCCGCGCGGGGATTTCTTCGGACCGCAGTTCGAGGAGGAAATCGCTCACAGGCTCCACTCCGGGAATTTCGCTTTCCATTCGGGCGCCATCTTCTCGGCATAGGCTTCGCACGAGCCGCGCGCGAGGTCGCGTACGCGGCCCATGTAGCTGGCGCGCTCCTGCACGCTGATCACGCCGCGCGCCTGCAGCAGGTTGAAGATGTGGCTCGCCTCGACCGCCTGTTCATAGGCGGCGATGGGGACCTCCGCGTCGAGCGCGTTGCGGCACTCGGCCTCGGCCTTGTTGAAGAGGTCGAACAGCGCGTCGGTCTCGGCCACCTCGAAGTTCCACTTCGACATCTGCTTCTCGTTTTCGAGGAACACGTCGCCGTAGCTCACGCCCTGGCCGTTGAACGAGAGGTCGTAGACGTTGTCGACGCCCTGGATGTACATCGCGAGCCGTTCGAGCCCGTAGGTCAGCTCGCCCGCGACCGGCTTGCAGTCGAACCCGCCCATCTGCTGGAAATAGGTGAACTGGGTCACCTCCATCCCGTCGCACCAGACTTCCCAGCCGAGCCCCCATGCGCCCAGCGTGGGCGATTCCCAGTCGTCCTCGACGAAGCGGATATCGTGCTTCAGCGGATCGATCCCGATCACGCGCAGCGATTCCAGATAGAGCTCCTGGATATCGGGCGGGCTCGGCTTCAGGATCACCTGGTACTGGTAATAATGCTGCAACCGGTTCGGGTTCTCGCCATAGCGCCCGTCGGTCGGGCGGCGGCAGGGCTGGACGAAGGCCGCGTTCCACGGCTCGGGCCCGAGCGCGCGCAGCGTGGTCGCGGTGTGGAACGTCCCCGCCCCCATGCGCATGTCGTAGGGCTGAAGGATGACGCAGCCCTGCGCGCTCCAGAAATCGTGGAGCGCGAGGATCATGTCCTGGAAGCTGCTCTTCGGATCGCGTCCGGCAGGCTGTTGCATCGGCGTGTTCATCGTGTCGCGCGCAATGGCGCAGGGGTGGCCGGGGGTCAATCCGGGCGATGCATCGGTGCTCAGATGTCGCATCGCCCGATCCGCCGTGGCACCGCATGCTTGCTTTTGCGGCGAATACGCGTATAGGCGCGCCCACCTGGAGCCATGGTCATCCCTGGAGGCGTGGCGAGACCGGGACTTACACATATGCATTTCGAAAGGCATTGATATGAGCGACGCTCTGACCCTGCCGGCCGAGACGCGCGAACGGGCTGGCAAGGGAGCCTCCCGTGCACTGCGTCGCGAAGGCCGTGTCCCCGCCGTGATCTATGGCGGCAAGGAAGAACCCACCCCGATCCACGTCGAGGCCAAGGAACTGGTCCGTCTGCTGGACACCGGCCACTTCATGAACTCGATCGTCGAGATCGAGGTCGGCGGCAAGAAGATGAAGACCCTGCCCAAGGACGTCTCGCTTCACCCCGTCACCGACCGTCCGGTCCACGCCGACTTCTTCCGCCTCGCCAAGGGTGCGAAGGTCGAAGTCCAGGTCCCGGTCGTGTTCGTCAACGAAGCGGCTTCGCCGGGCCTCAAGAAGGGTGGCGTGCTCAACATCGTGCGTCACGAGCTCGAACTGGTCTGCGATGCCGAGAAGATCCCGAGCGAGATCGAGATCGACGTCGAGGGCAAGGAAGTCGGCGATTCGATCCACATCAGCGAAGTGACCCTGCCCGAAGGCAGCGAAAGCGCGATCACCGATCGCGACTTCACCATCGCCACGCTGGTCGCCCCGTCGGCGCTCAAGAAGGCCGAAGAAGAGACCGGCGAAGAAGTCGATGCGGAAGACGTCCCCGCCACCGAACAGGGTGACGACGAAGACGCCGCCGAAGAACAGGAGGAAAAGAGCGAGGACTGATCGCTCTTTCCTGCGAAGCAATCACCAAGGCGCCGGGTTCCCTCGTGGAACTCGGCGTTTTGCTTTTCCGAGGGCGCTGGCTAGGAGGGCGCGATGCAGATCTGGACAGGCCTCGGAAATCCCGGACCGCGCTATGCGATGCACCGGCACAATGTCGGCTTCATGGTGCTCGACACGATCGCCGAGATGCACGGTTTCGGCCCGGTGCAGAAGAAGTTTTCCGGCTGGGCGCAGGAAGGACGGATCGGGCGCGAGAAGATCCTGCTGCTGAAGCCCGCGACCTTCATGAACGAAAGCGGCCGCGCGGTGGGCGAGGCGATGCGCTTCTACAAGCTCGAACTCGATGCGCTGACCGTGTTCCACGACGAGCTCGATCTCGCCCCGTTCAAGGTCAAGGTGAAGCAGGGCGGCGGCACCGCCGGGCACAACGGGCTGCGTTCGATCGACAACCACCTCGGCAATGATTTTCGCCGCGTCCGCATCGGCATCGGCCATCCGGGGCACAAGGACCGCGTCACCGGTCACGTCCTCGGCAATTACGCCAAGTCGGAGCTGGACGATCTTGCCGCCATGCTCGGCGCGATCGCGGCCGAGGCCGAATGGCTCGCCGCGGGCGACGACGCGCGCTTCATGAACGACGTCGCGCTGAGGATGCAGGCTTGAGGCCATGCAGCGCGTCCTCGTCATCGGGCCCTGCGGTTCGGGGAAGTCGACCCTCGCCTTTGCGCTAGGGAAGAGACTGGACCTTCCGGTCCATCACCTCGATGCGGTCCTCTGGCTGCCCGGCTGGCACGAGATGGAGCGCGCCGAATATCTCCGGCACCAGGAAGAGATCGTGGCCGGAGAGCGGTGGATCATCGACGGCACGCACGGCAGTTCGCTGCAGCTTCGACTGCCGCAGGCGGACACGGTAGTCTATCTCGATTTTCCGATCCCGCTCTGCCTGTGGCGGATCGTTCGGCGCGTGTGGACCTGGCGCGGGCGCACCCGGCCCGACATGGGCGAAGACTGCCCGGAGCGGTTCGATCTGTCTTTCCTGTGGTACGTCGCCAACTGGAACACCGGGCCGCGGGTGCGATTGCATCGGCAGCTCGAAGGACACTGGGACAAGGTCGAGCGCCTGCGCTCGCCGCGAGCGCTCGAGCGCTGGATGGACTCGCTTCGCGCCGAATAGACGCTAGGCTGGAGCGCGAAGGAGACCCGCCATGCCCGATATCACCCGCCGTTCGCTGCTTGCCGGAACCGCCGCCGGGGCCGCGCTGGTCGCAACCAGGCCCGCCATCGCCAACCTGCCGCAAGTCGAACCCGACCTTACTGGCAAGTCGATCCTGATCACCGGATGCTCGTCGGGTTTCGGGCGCGCCGGGGCGCTCTATTACGCGCGACGCGGGGCGAAAGTGTTCGCCACTATGCGCAACCTGCCCCGGCCCGAGGCCGACGAGCTCGAAGAGATCCGGTGGAACGAGAAGCTCGACCTCGTCGTGATGGAACTCGACGTGCTCTCGCAAGACTCGATCGATTACGCCGTCCAAATGGCCCAGTCCGAAGTGTTCGGGGCGCTCGACGTGCTGGTCAACAATGCCGGGATCGGCATCACCGGCCCGGTCGAGGTGCAGGACATGGAGGCGACCCGGCTCGCCTTCGACACCAATGTGTTCGGCTATCACCGCATGGCTCGCGCGGTGCTTCCGGCGATGCGCGAAGCGGGCAAGGGCCAGATCTTCAACGTCTCCTCGCAGCTCGGGCGCGTGATCGCCCCATCTGCGGGCCATTACTGCGCCACCAAGTTCGCGGTCGAGGCGATGAGCGAACAGCTCGCCTACGAACTGGTGCCGCACGGGATCGAGGTCACGATCATCGAGCCGGGCGGCTATCCGACCGAGATCTGGCAGAACCGCAATCGCTACAACAACGCGCTCAAGGCCCGCGCCGAAGAAAAACATCTCTCGGGCTACCCGGCGCTCGTCGCGCGGATGGGGACCGAGACCGGCGACGGGCGCGATACCGATGTCGACGACGTGCCGCGCGCGATCGCCGAGATCATCGCGATGCCGCCGGGCACCCGCCCGCTTCGCCGCCCGGTCCATCCCCGTTTCATACCCCAGACCGCGATCAACGCAGTCAGCCGCCAAACCCAGCTCGACTGGCTCGGCGAAAGCAGCGCGGGCCCGTGGATCAAGGCAGTCCTCGACTAGGCAGGGATTGGCGGACAGCTGTCGGAAAACATTACAAACACGGCATTAACCAACGCCTGTTAACCATTTTATTGCGCGAAAATCCGCCATTGGCACGTTGCCTGCATAGAGGTTCGGTAACGATATAGACTGTTCTTTCGAGGGGCCCACCCGATGCTTCGCAAACTGTTTACCGCCGTTCTCGCCACGGTCGCCATGCTCGGCGCGAGCCCTGCCCTGGCCGATCCGATCACGCTCGGCGCCGGCGACGAGGGTTCGACCTTCACGATCGATTTCGACGGCGAGGACGGAAGCGGCACGGTCGACGGGCTGACCTCCTCGATCACCTTTACGCTGGTAAGCATCTCGCCCGACGGGAAGACCTACAATTTCACCTACGACGCGGCGAACACGAGCACGACCTCGACCGGTTCGCTGACCGGCTTCGCCTTCAACGTGAACCCCGACATCACCGGGGCCGATTCGACCGGCACCTTCGACTATTCGAAGCTCGACAAGAACTATCCCAACGGGATCGGCACGGTCGATGTCTGCTTCAAGGCCAAGGACAGCGGCTCGTGCGGCGGCGCCGGTTCGGGCACCAACGGCCTCACCAATGGCGAAAGCGGTTCGGGCACGATGAGCCTCTATTTCTCCGACCCGACCAACCCGATCACCCTGTCCGACTTCTTCGTCCGGTACCAGGCGGTCAACGGCGACGGTTCGGCCACCGGTTCGCAGGTTACCTCGACCACGACGTCGACCACCGGCGGCACCCCGGTTCCCGAACCCGGCATGCTCGGCCTGTTTGGCCTCGGTCTCGTGGGCATCGGCCTGATGCGCCGCCGCCGCAAGCTGGCAGCCTGATCGCACATCGCAGATAAGAGAAAGGGCGCTCTCCCCACCGGGAGGGCGCCCTTCTTCATTGGCAGGCCCAGGTGCGTCAGTCGGCTTTCGCCAGGCGCAGGTGCTCGGCGATCGTCCTGTTCTTCGGGGCGAGCCGGGCGGCCTTTTCGAGCAGCCGGATCGCCGCTTCGCGATCGCCGTCGGTCTGGACCATCAGCCATCCCGCGGTATCGAGCACCGACGGATTGTCGGGGGCCAGCGCCAGCGCCTTCTTCGCATATTCGAGCGCGCGGCGACGGTTTCCGGCCTCACCGAGCGCATAGGCGAAATTGTTGAGCACCAGCACATTGTTTTCGCCGGTCGCCTCGATCACGCGCTCATAGGCTGCGATCGCCTCGCGCCAGTTGCGCGCGCGCAAGGCGGCATCGGCACTGGCGATCTCGGCGGCGATGTTCTCGGGTGACGGCACGCGCGCGCGGACGCGGTAATCGGAAGCCCGCTCCGAACCTGCCAGCCTGGCCGCGCGCGCGGCGAGCACGAGGTCGGTCTGCGATGCCTCGGCACGGTCTGCAATCGGACGGATCGCCGAGAGTGCACCGGCACCGTCGCCGGTCGCGATCATTGCCCGCGTCAACAGCCGGCGAGCGTAGACATTGCGCGGATCGCGGCGCAAGACGGGGCGCAAGCGCGCGAGGGCCAATTCGCTCTGGTCGAGCTCGAGCAGAGCCTCGGCATACAGGATCTGGGCATCGTCGCGGCCTTCCAGGCGGCGCTCGTTCAACTGGAACAGGCGACGGACTTCGGCCCACTCCCCCCGTTCGCCGGCCAGGCGTCCGCGCAAATAGACCACCGCCGGATCATCTGGTGCCTGCTCGGCTGCGCGCTCGATCAGCTGTTCCATCTCGTCGAGCCGGTCGAGATCGCCGAGCACCCCCGCCTCGCCGAGCAGCGCGGCGCGGTTCTCCGGATAGGCCGCGCGCGCCGCGACATAGGCGTCGAGCGCCGTGCCGAGATCGCCCTCAGCCACAGCGACGCGCGCATTGGCAAGCAGCGCATCGATCTGGTTTCGATCGATCGCGATCGCCCGATCGGCGAGTTCGCGGGCCCGTGCCAGCGCCCCGTTCCCCAGTGCGAAGATCGCGTAATCGGCGAGCAGGCGCGCGGTCGGCCGCTCGAGCGCCGCGCCTTCGCCGAACGCCACGGCCGCCGCCTCGGGATCTCCCTGCCCGACGCGCGCGATCGCGCGGATCCGCCAGGCTTCGGCGCCGCTTGCGTCTTCGACCGCGGACAGCGCCTCGTCGAATTGTCCGCGCAACAGTGCCGCCTCACCGCGCAGCAGCGGGGCATCGCCCGGCAGGCCGTCGACGGCGGCAAGCCGGTCGAGCGTCGCCTGCGCGCCCTCGCCGTCGCCGAGCGACAATTGCGTGCGCGCGAGCAGTTCGAGCATCGCGACGTTTTCGGGCTCCTGCTGGAGCGCCGAGACGAGGTCAATCCTCGCCTCGTCGTAGCGATGGGCGGCAAAGGCATCCTGCGCCCGCGCGAACTGATCACCGGGATCGGCACTGCAGCCGACCAGCCATAGGGCGGCGGCAGCCGAGATCGTTACGATAGGTCGTCTTCTCATGCCTTCGCCTCTAGCCGGCAAATTCGAAAAATTCCGTTAGCCACTGTCGGTTACTTTGACACGCGGATGTCGGCGAGCAAGCCGTTAACCATCGAAAGCCCCGGAAAAGCGCGATTGGCACGGGCATTGCTTTGTATGACGGTAACCATTCCAAAGGGGGATATCGGTTATGAAGAAGGCAGCGACGGCAACGATGGTCGTGGTGCTGGGCTCGATGGTTACGGCCTCGCCCGCCCATGCGACCTGGTGGAAGAAATGGGGCGGAAGCGGCACGCACACGCATTACACCGGTTGCGGCCACAACCCGCCGCCGCCGCCTCCTCCTCCGCCGCCCCCGCCTCCGCCGCCCCCGCCGCCGACTTCGGTGCCCGAACCGGGCATGCTGGCCCTGTTTGGCATGGCGGCGATCGGCGCCGGCGCAGCGCACAATTCGCGCCGCCGTCGCAAGGACCGCAAGTAAGGTTTCTTCGGTGCCGCGCCGGTTCGCCGGCGCGGCTTTGAAGCTCTGATATCCGGAGGCCGGCCCCTATTCGCTAGAGGCTGGCCTCTATTTCTTCGAGCAGCGACTGCGCATCCGGATTGCCGGGGAACCGCCGGTTAAGGCGCTGCGCTCTCCGATACGCGAGCTCCGACTGTCCGAGCCGATAGAGCGCCGTCGCATAGAGCAGCTCGGCCACCGGGCGGTTGTCCAGCTGCGCCTCGATCGGCTGCATCAAAGTCCGGACCTGCTCCCACTCGCCCTGTTCGGCGGCGAGCTTGGCGCGCAGGATCGTGAATTCGGGGGTTCCGCCGAACCGCGCGCGCCCTTTTTCGACCAGCTGTTCGATCTCCTCGAACCGTCCGGCCTGTCCCAGGGCCATCGCCAGTTCCTCGAACAGCCGCAGGTCGGTCGGGTAGGTCTCCGCGCCTTCGCCGAAGATCGCGATTGCGTCGTCGATCCGCTCCTGCGCCTGCGCGAGACGGCCGGCTGCGAGATAGGTCTCGAGCGCTTCTGGCGCGGACTGCTCCGCGAGGCGCACATAGCGCGTCGCTTCGGCGATCTCCCCATCGGCGAGCCGGAACATCGCGTATTCGGCGTAGAGCGCGCCCTTGTCCCCCGGCATGTCGAGTCCCTTGCGCAGCGTCTCGCGCGCCTCGTCGATGCGGTTCATGCCGGTCAGCGCCTGCGCGCGCAGGCGATAGGCTTCGGCCGTCTCGACCTGCGACAGCGCTTCGAGCGCGCCTTCGGGGTTGCCGCGCATGTTTTCCGCCTCGGCGAGGAGAAAGGCGTAGTCCTCGGGCACCGCGCCCAGTTCCTGCAACCGCAGCAGCCGTTCGCGCGCGCCTGCGCCATTGCCCTGGGCGAGCTCGGTGCGCGCCAGCAGCAGGAGGGCCGCTGCATTATCGCGATCTTCGTCGAGTACGCTGATGAGATCGATCCGCGCCTCTTCGTACTCGCCCGCCTCGAAACTGGCCTGCGCGCGCTCGAACCGGTCGGCGCTGTCCCCCGAGCACGAGGCGAGCGCAAGCGCGCCCGCCACAATCATGGTCCGTGCAATCATTTCTTCCCCCATCTGGCATTCTGCCCGCGCCACGGCTAAGCGGCGCGCAAATCCTTATCGCCCACATTGTAGGAAATTCCCATGGGGTTCAAATGCGGCATCGTCGGCCTGCCCAATGTCGGCAAGTCGACGCTCTTCAACGCACTCACCGAAACGCAGGCCGCGCAGGCCGCGAACTATCCTTTCTGCACGATCGAGCCCAATGTCGGGCAGGTCGCCGTGCCCGACGAACGGCTCGAGAAGATCGCCGCGATCGCCAAGAGCGCGAAGGTCATCCCCACCCAGCTCGCCTTCGTCGACATTGCCGGCCTGGTGAAGGGTGCGAGCAAGGGCGAAGGGCTCGGCAACCAGTTCCTCGCCAATATCCGCGAGGTCGACGCGATCGTGCACGTGCTGCGCTGTTTCGAGGATGACGACATCCAGCACGTCTCCAACCGGGTCGACCCGCTCGCCGATGCCGAGGTGGTCGAGACCGAATTGCTGCTGTCGGACCTCGAAAGCGTCGAAAAGCGCGCCGAGAACGCCAAGCCCGCGCGCCTCGTCGAGCCGGGCGACGACGAGGAAGCCCGCCTGTTCGAACAGGCGCAGCTCCTGACCGCCAAGCCGGTGCTCTATGTCTGCAACGTCGCCGAGGAAGATGCTTCTAACGGCAACGATCTGACCGAAAAGGTCTTCGCCAAGGCCGAAGCCGAGGGCGCGCAGGCGGTGATCGTCTCGGCCGCGATCGAGGCCGAACTGGTTGCGATGGAAGGCGAGGAACGCGCCGAATACCTGTCCGAACTGGGGCTCGAGGAAAGCGGCCTCAACCGCATCATCGCCGCCGGTTACAAGCTGCTCGGCCTGCAGACCTTCTTCACCGCCGGCCCCAAGGAATCGCGCGCCTGGACCTTCCCTGCGGGCGCCAAGGCCCCGCAGGCGGCGGGCGAGATCCACACCGATTTCGAACGCGGCTTCATCCGCGCCGAAACCATCGCTTACGGCGATTACGTCGCGCTGGGCGGCGATAGCGCCGCGCGCGAAGCGGGCAAGCTTCGCCAGGAAGGCAAGGAATACCTCGTCCAGGACGGCGACGTGATGCTGTTCAAGTTCAACGTCTGACTTCCACGGCAACCATTCCGCCCCTCGCCCGTTGGTTTCCCAAACTATAACAGGGGAGACCACGGTGGTCGACAAATCGGAAAAATTCAGCTGGTTCGTGCGCCTTGGCTACATGGCGCGCGGACTCACCTACATGCTGCTGGGATACCTCGCGCTCGAGACAGGCAGCGGGGAAGCCTCCGAAGGCTCGACCGGCGTGTTCGACATGCTGCAGGAGGTGCCGCTCGGGACGCCGCTATTGTGGGTGATCGCGATCGGAATGCTGGGCTATGCGGCCTACAAATACCTCTCGGGCTTCGCGAACATCTACAACCGCAACGACGATATCGAGGGCGGGCTCAAGCGGATCGGCGATGTCGCGAGCGGCGTCGCGCACACCTTCCTCGCCTTCGCCGCCTACCAGTTCGCGACCGGCACCAAGAGTTCGGGCGGCGACGGCACGCAGGAACGTGCCAGCACGGTGCTCTCCTACGACCTCGGTGGTGTAGTGCTCGGCGTGATCGGTCTCGGGTTCCTCGTTGGCGGACTGATGCAGGCCAAGAAGGCGTACGATCTCGGTTTCATGAAGCGGATCAGCGGCCGCGCGCCTCATTGGGTCTGTCACATCGGCCGTGCGGGACACGCCGCGCGCGCGGTGGTCTTCGCGATCATCGGCTGGTCGCTTATGCAGGGTGCGTGGTTCTCCTCCTCGAGCCAGGTCAAGGGGCTCGGCGAAGCGATCGTCAGTCTCAGGGACATGGGCGTAGTCTACACGCTGGTCGCGATCGGCCTCGTCATGTTCGGCCTGTTCAGCTTCATCACCTCGCGATACCGGGTGATCCCGCACCTGACGAGCGGATCGATGAAGCCGGACGTCCCCGGTCGGCACTGAGGGTCGCCATATGGCCGAACGCAAGACCGCCCGCCTCCACCGGATGGTGATGGACAAGCATGTCTGCCCCTACGGCATAAAGTCCAAATGGCTCCTCGAAAGCGAGGGCTACGAGGTCGAGGACCATCACCTCACCACGCGCGAGGAAACCGACGCGTTCAAGGCGAAGCACGATGTGAAAACCACGCCGCAGACCTTCATCGGGGGCGAGCGCATCGGCGGCTACGAGGCGCTGCGCAGGTACTTCGACCGCAAGGTGAAGGACAAGGACAAGACCAGCTACCAGCCCGTGATCGCGGTGTTCGCGGTCGCGCTGGCGCTGGCGGTCAGCCTCGCGACCTGGAGCTTCGGCACCCCGCTGGTCGCGCGCACCGCCGAATGGTTCGTGGCCTTTTCGATGGCGATGCTCGCCATGCTCAAGCTGCAGGATGTCGAGCAATTCTCCTCGATGTTCGTCGGTTACGACCTGCTCGGGCGCAGATGGGTGCCCTACGCCTATGCCTACCCCTTCCTCGAGGCGGCGGCGGCGGTGCTGATGGCGGGGCACCTGCTGCCGTGGCTGTCGATCCCGATCGCTCTCACGATCGGCACGATCGGCGCTGTCAGCGTGTTCTACGCGGTCTATGTCCAGAAGCGCGAGATCAAATGCGCCTGCGTGGGCGGCGGCAGCAATGTCCCGCTGGGCTTCGTCTCGCTGAGCGAGAACCTCGCGATGATGGGCATGGGGCTATGGATGCTGGCGCGCTACGGCCTGGCGTAATAGAGCGCTCCCCATGATGCATTACGAAGACCTCGAAGTCGGGATGACGAGCAGTTCCGGCGCCTACGAAGTGACCGCCGAGGAAGTCCGCGACTTCGCGAGCAAGTACGATCCGCAGCCGTTCCACCTGTCGCAGGAAGCGGCGGCGAAGACGCATTTCGGACGTATCTCGGCGAGCGGCTGGCACACCTGCGCGATGACGATGCGGATGCTGGTCGACTCCATGAACGAAGTCCCCCGCGCCGGCATGGGCTCGCCCGGGATCGACGAATTGCGCTGGAAGCACCCGGTCTATCCCGGCGACACGCTGCGGATCGAGACCGAACTGCTGTCGAAGCGCCGCAGCAGGTCCAAGCCCGAACTCGGCCTGTTCAAGACCCGCGTGCGGACCTTCAACCAGGACGATGTGATGGTGCTGGAGATGACCTCGAACGGCATGATCGGCGTGCGGGAGCCGGGTGCAGCGACGGTGTGATCGCCTTAAGAGGGAGGGCATCGGGAACGGGTGGAACGAGGTAGAGAGCGTACTCTCACTGAGGCTGGCAATAAGCCTTTCTGCTTTCGCCTTTATTCGCCGGATTCTGACGGGCTGTCCGGCTCCTCCCACCAAGGGATTGAACCTGGCAGTTCTCTTCCCAGACCAATACCGATCGAGACCTGCCCTTGCTCTTGGCAGTCATGACGCTTCTCAAGCTCAATTAAAGCACGCTGGACACGCTTTAGCCCTTCCCACAACGGCACGCTCAGATAATCGGGCAACGGGACTTGATCGGTGAGATAGAACATCACGTCGTTTCGAAAAGCGTAGAGGCTTTTCGCTAAATCATCCGCGTCGAAATCCGCTTCCATTCAATGCCGTCCGAACAGTTTCTCGACGTCGTCCATCGATAGCTTCACCCAGGTCGGGCGGCCGTGGTTGCACTGGCCCGAGCGGGGGGTGTTTTCCATTTCGCGCAGCAGTGCGTTCATCTCGTCGACGCGGAGGACGCGGCCCGCGCGGACCGAGCCGTGGCAGGCCATGGTGGCGAGGACGAGGTCGAGCTTTTCGCCGAGCAGCAGCGCTTCGCCGTGCTTGGCGATATCGTCGGCGATGTCGCGCAGCAGCGCTTCGGGTTTCGCCTTTTTCAGCGCGGCGGGCATTGCGCGGACGAGCATGGCTTCGGGGCCGAAGCGCTCCATCACGAGGCCGAGTTCGCCCATCTTGTCGATCGCGGTTTCAAGCCGGTCGCAATCGGCTTCGTCCATTTCGATCACGTCGGGCATCAACAGCGGCTGCGACTGTTGCATCTTCGCTTCCGCCCCCGCCGCCTTGAGCCGTTCGAGCGTCAGGCGTTCATGCGCCGCGTGCTGGTCGACCAGCACGAGACCGTCCTTGGCCTCGGCGACGATATAGGTGTTGGCGACCTGCCCGCGCGCGATGCCGAGCGGATAGTCCTGGCCCTCTTCGATCGGCTGCGCTTCCTCGGCGCGGCCCTGCGGCAGCGCGAAGGCGCTGCGATGCTCGGCGGCGTATTCGACCCGCGGCTCGCGGAAGCTCGTGCCCCCTGCCCCGCGATCGCGCCCGGTGAAGAGCGAGTGCAGCGCTGGCGAGACGTCGGCCATGGCGGGTTCGCG
>Ga0210009_1001869_pt1 | contig 16589 bp, 23 predicted proteins | sample CryGeyCG2114_065_FD_185457 | JGI IMG/M metagenome (GOLD analysis project Ga0210009, IMG submission 185457) | Groundwater microbial communities from aquifer - Crystal Geyser CG12_big_fil_rev_8/21/14_0.65 (SPAdes) (version 2) | ecosystem: Environmental > Aquatic > Deep subsurface > Groundwater ... | reverse complement strand
ATTATGGTGGTGCTGTGAGCTGCCCAAGTTGTAAAAACAATCATGGCATAGTATGTTGCCATTGTAACGATTAGTTCTATTTGATTTTTGTTTTACTTTTAGATGCCAACATCTTAAGATTGGCAAGTTCTGTTTTTAATGATTCAATCTGAACTAAAGTATGTAGATTTGAAATTTCCTGGTTTAGTCTTTCAATCTCACTATCTTTTAGTTTTACGCTTTCTTTGAGTTTGTTTAATTCTCCAGATAATTCATTTTGTGCTACTTTAATTGTATTAGGACTTGCTTGTTTTCCATCTGATGTGTAAATTTGAGTCGTTTGTGAATTACTCAAGCTTTTTTTTTCACTGTGACTAGCATGAGGTTCATACTTATGCATATAATCAGTACTCTTTTGAGAAATCCAACAAGCAAATGTAAGGAACCAAGTTATTGGTACAGCCATAATAAATACAAAATTTAGGATAGGTGCAAAATCTATGAAATAAGGCCACAGTCCTGTAAGTACAGCTGCAAAGACTCCAGTAACCACTGTTGCTAAATGGTTTCCAAGATACCCCATAATTTATTTGAAAAATTCATTGTTTATAACAGTAATGCTAATGCCGAAAATTGATATTAAGTAAAAAGAAAAAAAGAGTCTAGTTTATTCCTCTTCATTTGATGTTTTAGGCATATCTGATTGTAAGATCTGGATTTTTTGTAGTAATTCAGTTCTCAAATCTCTTGCGACCCTTCTTACTGTAGGTCTTGGGACACCAAGTTCATCTACAACTTTGGTATAGATATCTTGTTTGTCAGTTACCCCTTTGTCAAGATAAGAATTAATTGCTTCTTTAATGATCGTGCTTTGGTTTGTACGATTCAACGAATTCTAAATTTTAGTTGTTCTATATAAGACTATAACTTTTTGATATGATTTAATTTTTGATTCAAGTGTTAATAATTGTAAAAAATCCTCATTCAAAAATATTCTATAATTATTAAATAATTATTGTATTAACGAAAAACGTACAGATTATTATGAATTTTTCAAAAATAAATAACCGACTATAAAAATTTTAATTTACTTGATACAAAAAGACTCTTATGATAATACTGTTGATAGGTCTCATTGAGTACAGCAATTATTGAAACTAACTTGGGAACAATTGTATTTAAATTACTTCCTGATTTGGCTCCAGAAACTGTTAGAAATTTTGAGAAATTAGCAATAGATGGATTCTATAATGGAACACTATTTCACAGAGTTATTCCAGGATTTATGATTCAGGGTGGTGATCCTAACACAAAGAGTGGAAGTAAGAGTACTTGGGGAACAGGTGGACCTGGCTATACAATTAAGGCTGAATTTAGTTCAAGATCGCATCATAGAGGTATTGTGTCTATGGCTAGAGCACAGGATCCAAACAGTGCAGGTTCACAGTTTTTCATTGTTACAACAGACAGCACATTTCTTGATAGACAATATACAGTATTTGGAGAAGTCACAGAAGGGATGGATGTTGCAGATAAGATCGTAAAGTTACAAAGAGATGGTAATGATTGTCCTCTCCAAGAAGCAAAAATGATTCACGTCAAAGTGGAGTAGATGGACATAAAGCAAGTTGGTTTTTTCATAATACTGTTATTCATAATAGCAATTCCTACAGTATATGCTCAAGTGTCAATTGGTGAAGAAGCAAGGCAAAAATCAGTTGAAGTCACAATTAATTCATCAAATGAAATTCATGTAAAGCATGTAGTTGTTGCTTCAAATTCGCCTAAACAAATACAATTGATTGATGGAACTAAAACCAATCTTAAAGTTACGGATGTAGAAGGAGATGAAAAAGAATTTGGGATTATAGGCGATGATAATGGTATTATTATTTTTCCATCACAAAAAAATATAGTTGTAGAATATGATCTCAAAGATGTTCTATTTCTAAAAGATAATGTTTGGACTTTAGATTTTAGGTATCTTCAAACAACTAATTTCATATTTCCAAAAGAAGTAGAACTGATTTTTGCAAATAACAAACCGGTGTATTTGGGTGAGAAAAAGGGAATTGCATGTCATGGTTGTCAAATGACTTTAGAGTATTCCATTAATGAACCAAAAATATTAAAAAACATAAAATATGACAATAAAGATTTTTTAATTGAAATAAGAACATTTGCAGAAATAAATGAATTTAATTTTGATCAATTAACGAAAAGAGTTAGTTTTCACGTGAATGGAGAAAAAGAATTTGTAACAGCAGTAATTCCATTAGAACTATTACCAGAATCATATAATGTATTAGTAGATAATGAAAAAATCTTGTATCATGGATACATCAACAATGGAACACATGTGTGGGTTAACATAAGAACAGACTCTTCAGGTACCGTATCAATTATAGATGCAGAAAATACTAGTGAAGAAAGTCCCATCATACAAAACAAACCTACAGTATCAAGTGTAAATCAAAATATCATTGTTTTACTTGGGGTTTTAGCAATAGTTGGAGTCATAGTTATTGTAATTATCATGAAAAAGAAGCCATCCGAAACTTCAAAAGTTATTGAAGATAGCAATTCACAAGATATCTAGTGAATTTATTATCTAAAATATTAGTAATTGATTTTAGATTATTGTTATAATATCATGTAAAAATTAATTTCCACCTGATCCACAAGAACAAAAACCATATTCATCAATTCTAACATTACAAATTACACATTTTTCGCCATAATCTACTTCCCATGGTTCTTTTCCATATAATTTAAAATGATCATCAATCTCAAGTGGGATTTCACGTTTCTTTCCCAATGATTTGTATATGTAAAACAACTATACATAGATTATTGGGGATTAAACGATGAAAGTTGAATGTGGATGTCATTGTATCAAATGCAAAAGCACAGATCTTGAATCAAATAGAGTGGGACAAATTGAGAAAGATGGGTATTTCGATATGCATCATACATGCAACCAATGTAACACACATTTTGATCATTTAGAAGGAGAAATTTTTAATAACTGTGAAAAGTGTCAGTATAAAATTAGTTAGACACTATAGCATTTTCTACGAAATAATGAGCTCTATTTTCTTTTGAATTTTTTAGAATCTCTCTATTAGATGCCATTTTTGCTAAAGCTTTTGATACATCTAAAGGACTAGCACTCCATCCGTATTCTCGGAGTTGTTGAACAGTTTCTGTTACGGTTCTAGGAACATCAAAAAATTTGCTGGTTTCCAATATTCTTAATTTTGCTTTAATTTCATGAGCGGTAATTGGTTTTGGCTCATTAAATTCTGGCTCATATGCTTCTGCATCATCTAAATATTCAAGACCAAATTGATTAGACTGTATAGTTTCATTTGATTTCGAAATTACTTCATTTGAATTTTCATGGATAATTTTTGCTTGATTTGCATGTATATGATTTGATATATTTTCAATGATTTCACCTAAAGTTTGATTATCAACGTAGAAATCTCTAGACTCAACCTCAATTTCACTCTCGCCAAGTTTAAGTTTTATTCTAGCCATCTACCCTTAAATCGTAAGGTTTTGATTTATTCTGCTAGCTCTAATGAGCTTCAAGATTAGATCAAAACTTTTACACATAGAAATGGGATTTTTTTCCTATTGAGTTAAAAAGCGATCTTGAGATAGTGTGGTGTATGGGTCCCAAAGCGAAGAAAATAATCATAATAATCATTATAGGATTGAGCCTTTTTGGATTTTCACAGTATGTATTAGCCTCACAAATAGGTGTAACAGTTACACAAAGTAATATTCTTGAAGAGAATGAAAGGGGAACAACACATAACGTTGAACTAGAATTTAATAATCCATCATTATTATATTTGACTGCCGGCAAAACAGAGTTTTTTGTAATAGCTAATGAGGAAATGATAGGAAGGGGAGATCTAGAATCATTTGTACTTCCAGCATTAGGAAATAGTTCTGTAAGTGGAACATATCTTAGAGATTCTAATGTAAATGCGCAAGAAGGTTCAACAGTAAAGATAAGTGGAGTCATAAAATATGACGTGATCTTTACATCTATTGATGTACCATTTGTATTTTATCCAACAGAAGAACAGGCAAGAGAATTTATACGTCAAAATTAGTTTTTTAAAGAATGTTAACTGTTTTTGGATCAACTGCATTAGATACTATTAGAACACCAAAAAAAACTTTAAAAGATGTTTTAGGTGGCGCTGCTACATTTGCAGCTATATCAGCAAGTAACTTTGTAGATACTGGATTAATAGCGGTTGTAGGAAAAGATTTTCCTGATAAGTATCATCAAATTTTAGCAAAATATCTTGATTTGCAAGGATTAACCATTAAAGATGGTAAGACTTTTCGTTATGACGGAAGTTATGATAAAACACTTAGTTCAAGAGAAACTTTGAAAACTGAGCTAAATGTACTAGCAGACTTTAAGCCAACAGTTCCCAAAGAATATAAAAAATCACAATTTGTGTATTTAGCAAATAATGATCCTGATCAAAACTTGATGTTAATTAAAGAATTTGATAAAGTAAAATTTTCAATGTGTGATACCATAGAATTTTGGATATCAACAAAACGTGAATCAGTAATTAAAATGATTAAAGATGTAGATGCTGTTGTAATAAATGATGAAGAAGCTAAATTGCTAACAAAAGAATTCAATCTTATAAAATGTGCAAAAAAGATGATGGAATGGGGTGCAAAATACGTAATTATTAAAAAAGGAGAGCATGGTTCAATGATGTTTTTTGATGACGTTGTATTTCCATCTGCAGGATTTTCATTGGAAGACGTAGTAGATCCTACTGGTGCGGGGGATTCGTTTGCTGGTGCTATGATAGGATATTTAGCTAGTAGAAATTCAGTCAAGTTATCGGAGATCAAAAAAGCTGTTGTGTATGGAAATGTTTTAGGTTCATTTGCTGTTGAAAAATATGGATTAGATGGATTACTTCAGATTAAAAAAACAGATATCATGAAACGAGTTAAACTGTATGAAAAAATGATACGTTTCTAAAAAGATTTAAGTTCAATTATTTCTGCAAATAAGTTGTATACTCTAAGATATGTCTGAAAAAAATGAAGATCGTTTAGAAACTATATTCAAATTACAAAAAGGCTTATCAGAAATGATGAATCTGGATAGATATCCAAAAGATTCTGAAGGAAGAATTTCTGCATTATCAACGGCAATAATGCATGAAGCAGTAGAACTACAAAGAACTACAAATTGGAAATGGTGGAAAACCCCGATTCCATTTAATGTATCAGAAGCAAGAGAAGAATTAATCGATATTTGGCATTTTGTGGTTCAGGCATCATTAGAGCTGAATTTGACTCCAGAGGATATTCTTGAAGAATATAAAAAGAAAAATGAGATTAATCGAGAAAGACAAAGAAATGGATACTAGTTTACATATTTTTTGATTGTTTCAAAATTTGTTTCATTAATTATATTTATTAGATTAATTTCATTTTGGAAATAATTTATTTCAGATTTTGTTGCATTGAGAAAAGGATCAGGGCTAGTTGAGTTAATTATTCTTCCATGATTATCAATTCCATTTTCATATAATTTAAACAAAGAATAACCAGCTTTATGACCCCAAACATCTTTACCGCAAACTATAAGCGTTTTTACTTTTTTATTTTGATTAAGATATTTAATGATAGAATCAATACCTTTGTTTTCAGAAAGTAATCTTCCAACAATTGAAATATGATTCAAAAGTTCAGAATTTGAAATTTTTTTAAGTAAATTCATGCTTGAAAGTGTACAAATTGCTATCGAGGAGTCAGAATTTCCTAGGTATGATTCTTCTGGAATTGGCAGTATAATCTTGCATAATTCTCCAATTACATTTCCAATGCTATTCATTGACTATATCACGAAGAGTTTTTGCGATAAATTCAATATTTTTGTAAGTAACTTTAGGATGTATTGGGAGAGATAATGCATGAGATGAGGCCCATTCGGTTATAGGAAGTTTGATTTTTTGTTGGTAAAACGGTGTTTTGTGAACTGGGGTTGGATAGTAAGAAGTGGCACCTATTCCTTTTGCATTAAGTTTTTTCAAAATTTTATTTCTTTTTGAAGTCGCTATTGTGTAAAGATACCAATTCACATTTTCATTATTTCGTTGATGTGGTAAAATGATATTCAAATCAGAGATTAGTTTTGATAATAAGTTTGCATTTTTTTGTCTTGCTTTAAGAAAATCAGGAAGTTTTTTCATTTGTATTGTTGCTATGGCAGCACTTATTTCTGGCAATCTAAGATTTAATCCGAATATTTTAGTATCATAACCATGAACCATTCCATGATTTCTAATCATCAATAATTTATCATGTAATTTTTTATTATTTGTTGCAACAAATCCTCCTTCACCAGAAGTCATTACTTTAGCAGGATACATACTCCAACAACCTAGTTCAGAAAATGTTCCAGCATGTTTTCCTTTGTAAGTAGAACCTAATGATTGTGCCGAGTCTTCTATTATTGGTAAATTATGTTTTTTAGCAATTTCTAAAATTTCATCAATAAATGCTATATTACCATAAAGATGTACAGGCATAATTGCTTTAGTCTTTTTTGTAATCTTTTTTTGTAGATCATCAGGATCCATAGTATAATTTTCCTTCAATATATCAACAAAGACAGGTTTAGCTCCAGTAGATACAACAGAGTTAGCAGTTGCAACAAATGTAAATGATGGAACTAATACTTCATCACCTTTTTTGATATCCAAAGCATAAAGTGAAGCTTGTAAAGCTGCAGTGCCAGAATTTACAGCAATAACATATTTCGATTTAATGAATAAAGATGCTGATTTTTCAAATGCTTGCACGTGTTTTCCCCCATGATTAGCTGCTGATGTAAGTGCACCATTTTTAAGAATTGAAGTAACTGCTGCAATTTCGTCTTTACCTACAAAGGGAACATTAATTGCAATTTCCAACAAAGATTCTCTTTAAAACTAGTCTATAAATCTCATGAAATAGGCATGAATTTTTATATTTCAAAATTAGGAAATTCGCATAATGAATCAACATCTTGAAAAATCAGATCCAGGTTACAAAGTTTACCTGTACATTTTCTATGTTTGTGGATTTATCATGGTTTCAAGTCTTGTTTTTGGAATTTACATCACTATGATAGAGTGGATGGAAAATGGAACATATGTAATGGGGGAAGCAATTCAGAATACTTTCATACCATTTGAAAATTTTTCTAGGGTTTCAACATGGATATTCTTTTCTACAATTATTGGATGGTATTGTGTTTCAAGAATAGGATGGAGAAGAACTGCGGGAAATAAAATCATTGGTTGGAGAATGGCATTACTCCAGCTTATGTTGTTAGGATTTGCAATAATTACATTGTATGAAGTATTATACAATTTTACGGTTTTAAACGCAGGAATCACAGCAAGTATGATTGAAGGTAATGTTCCCAACATAGACATGTTATCAATTGCATATCCTGATCAAAATAGACCATGGAATTTAGTTTTTGCAACAAAGGTTTTCCTTGCTGCATTCATAATTAGCTCTCATGCATTTTATCTCAGTACTAAACCACGAAAAAGATTAGAAGAATAAATTAAAAATATTTATTTAGATGCGAACGTTTTTCCTAGTTTTTCTTGATCAGCTTTAACTTTACCAAAAGCTTTTCTGTGAGTTTGATTGCAGAATTTTACAGTTTCTGAACGTGGATCATTTTTTCTTGTTTCTTCAATAATTCTATCACACCAAAAACAATATTCTTTCTTAATAACTCCTAGTTCCCATCCTAAAAATTTAGAATCGTAGTATCCTTTTTCTTTTGGACGTATAGAATTTAGAAAATCACCCTTATCAGATTTAACCCAAATATTTTTTATTTTAGGATGAAATGGTTTATTCCATCGTCTTTTCTTATCATCCCATTCAATATTATTTTCAGTACAAAATTGATAAAATTGCTCCTCAAAATGTTTAGAAACCATAATTTTATTCACAGTTTCACCTATGAAAGGATTCCCAAAAGATAATCTTGTAAATTGACGATTTTTAGTTTTTTATGAATTTTTTAAGAATTAAATGGCTTGTAATGAGGAAATTAGTTTTTCTACTAGATGATACTATACTAAGCATGGGATTGTTTGGTAGTTCTAATGAAACAAAATGTAAAAAGTGTGGAACAGTACTTACTGATCCAGAAAGGCTAAAAAAACATCAAGAAGTTGCACACAATAAGAAAAAGGAAAAATGTAGAGCGTGTGGTTCAGAATTTGATTCTTCTGAAGATCTGAGAAAACATAAAAAAAATTGCAAGTAAAATATTTTTTAGATATTTATTTTTAGAAATTTAATTTGTTTAACTATCATAACTTGTGATAAAGATTATCTGTTCCTAATTTGTATAATTTAGAAAGTTTTTCATCTGCTTCTTCTTTACTTAATAGATCTTTTTGAGTAAATAAACGAAATTTTTCATTATATTCTATATCATCACTATGTCCAGACATACAGAATAATCTTGATTTATTTTTTCCCCTATATTCTACGATTATACCTCTTTTCACTAACAAATCAATATGGTTAGTTAATGTTTGATGTTCAATTTTTGCTTCTATTGATAATTGCATAAAAGAAATCCAATTTTTATAGGTTGTAAATTTTTCAATTATTAAAATAATTCTTCGTTCGCCCCTATGCCATTTATCTTCAGTCATAATTATTATTCAATTCCTATGTTTGTTATACTATTGAATAATAAAAGGATCTAATCATTTAGATGAACCTCATTTGGGTGAGCGTTTTAATGCTTTTTCTATTGCTTCCAAATTTGCAATTTCATTTTTTGAACTCAATGTTAGAGTTTTTATCATTTCAGAGCCTATCTGAACTGCTTGTTCAGGGAGTACATCTAGAAATTTTTGTAAACCTTTTTTGTAGTTTTCAATGAGTTCTAATCCTTCCTCAAGTGTCATATCAGTAATTAATCATTTGACTATTTCAAATCTTGCAAATATGAACTAAATTATATTTCAAATAACTTTATAGACCTACATCTCAGAAGTTGTTTTGATTTGGATATTACTGAAAAAATTGAATTAATTGAAAGACCCCCTACTGAAGAGGTAGTTACACATGAAGAATTAATTGAATTATTCAAAACAAATTCTTCTCCAAAACATTACATCGGTTTAGAAATTTCTGGCTTCTTACATCTAGGTAGTTTAATTAGCACCGGTTTCAAAATTAATGATTTTGTAAAGGCAGGTGTTAAATGCACAGTTTTTCTTGCAGATTGGCATACTCTAATTAATGATAAATTAGGTGGGGATTGGGAAACCATAGCAAAAGTTTCAAAATACTATCAAGATGCATTCAAGCTAATTTGTCCAAATGTTGAAATTGTTTTAGGATCAAAATTGTATGAAGAAAAAACAGAGTATTGGTCTAATCTTGTTAAATTTACAAAACACATGTCAATTGCTAGAACCATGAGAACTCTTACAATCATGGGACGTTCAGAGGATGATAAAAAAATAGACGTAGCTAAATTACTCTATCCCGCAATGCAAGCAGTTGATATTCATTCTTTAGGTGTAGATATTGCTCATGCTGGAATGGATCAAAGAAAGATCCACATGCTTGTAAGAGAGATTTTTCCTAAAATGGGATGGAAAGTTCCTGTAGCTGTTCACCATAAATTATTACCAGGTTTAACAAAACCGGGAAATGTAAATGGAGAATTAACTAAAATGAGTAAATCAGATCCAAATTCAGGAATTTTTATTCATAACTCTGATGATGAAATTAGAACAAAGATCAAAAAAGCATGGTGTGAAGAAGCAAATATTCAGAACAATCCATTATTAGAAATTTCAAAACAGGTTATTTTTCATGAATTTAATGAAATTAAAGTAGAAAGACCAGAAAAATTTGGTGGAAACATGACATACATGAATTATAACCAGTTAGAATCTGATTTTGCAGAAAAAAAATTACATCCAACGGATCTAAAACAAACAGTTGGAGAGTATTTAGTTAAGATGATTTCACCAATTCGTGAAAAATTAAATCTTAGTCAAGAGTTGTTTGACGCAATTAAGAGAAATTATTAAATTTTAAGATTTGGGTTTGTTTGTTCTTCCAAGTTATACTTTGATTTGTAGCCTCTAGGATTAATCATTAAATCTTTGTAGGTGTAAGTTGATGAGTTTCCAATAATTACAGTACTTATCATTCCCAATTGATCAGAATGATTTGGAAGATTTTCCAAGTCAGTCATTACAATTGTTTGAGACTCTCTAAATGCACCTTTAATTATTGCAACAGGTGTTGTAGGTTTTCTATATTTCAAAAGAATTTTTCTAGTATCTACCAGTTGATGTATTCTTTTTTTACTTGCTGGATTATAAATTACAATTACAAAATCACCCTGTGCTGCAGCTTCAACCCTTTTTGTTATTATTTCCCATGGTACCAATAAATCACTCATACTTACAACTGCAAAATCAGTCATTAATGGTGAACCAATAATTGATGCACATGAGTTCAATGCAGAAACTCCAGGTACTATTTCAACTTGCAAACCATCTTTAGGATTCCAATTTGTTGCCGCAAGCGTTTCATAAATTAATCCAGCCATTCCATAAATTCCAGGATCACCGCTTGAAACAAGTGAGACTATTTTTCCAGATTTTGCCAGATCAATACATTGATGAGCACGTTCAACTTCTTGAGTCATTGCATAACGATGAACTGTTTTTCCTTCAATAAGATCTTGGACTAAGTTGACATATGTTTCATATCCAACAATTGTATCACTTTCTTCAATTACTTCTTTAGCTCTAAATGTCATATGATCATGATGTCCAGGACCAACACCTACGATGTAGAGTTTACCAGTCAATTTAATATTAAATTTTCTTTCAAGTAATTTATCCGTTTAGTGATTTTATTTTTTATTGGAATGGATCTATGAGAGGGCTATTAATCATATGATGGCTATTCATGGGACGTGCTAAACTGACTGAAATTAGGTCATTTGCTTTGAATAGATCAATATCAGATATGGTTTCAAGGATTTTTGCATCTTCTGGATTATGCCATTCAATATTATAGATACGCCATATAGGACTGTAACTTTCATTGTCAGAATTTACACTGGCTACCCCTGGTTGAAATCCTAGAGAACCTGAGCCTTTAATTCCATTTTGAAATTGAAATAAATCAGCAGCAGAAGAATTTGTAATTAGATTTTCATATACAGGAGAAAATGGAACGCCCATTATTTCTGCTGGACCTGAAGGTGTTGCATCAGTTATTATGTAATAGATTGTCTTACCATCTGGTCCCCAAGCACGGTGAGCAACAAATGTTACTGTCATCTCATCTTTGTTAATTTTAGTAATTTGACCTCCACTAAATGTTAAATCATCAGTAGTTTTGTTATCATTTCTGACTAACATTTGTCCATCCGGCCAAATTATTTGAGGGGAATTAATTACCACACCAGTTTTAGTAAATTCAACTCTACCATCTTTTTCTGCATTAATTACATCTTCAGATGATTCAAGAACTTTTGCATTTTGACCTTTTTTCCATGCAACTTCAACGATTGAATTTAGTGCACCGTATTCTAATTCTTGAACTGGAGTACTAGAAAAAATTTCTTTTTGGTGACCATATATTCCGTTACCTCTAACTCCATTTTTAAAAATGAATATTTTTTGTAGAACCTCTTCAGGCATTTTTTCGATTAAAGGAGAAGTTTGGACTGTCCAACTTTGTTTTTCAGTAATTATTTTAGCATAATCTTCCCTACTAGAATCGGTTATAATGTAAAAAATAGAATTGCCTTGATAAAGTCCTTCATGCATTGGGATAGTTGCTGCAACATTTGTTCTTGATAATAATAAAGACGGTTCTTTTTGTACTTCTATTTTTTGCATAATTACTTCTGTTGGTTGACCTCTAATCCAACCATCAACACTTACAGTTGCAGTAAATTCTTTTGAATTAAAAGAGTGCAATGCTAAAGCAGCTCCTGTAAATTCAAATGAGTCAGATTTTGATTTAAGATCAATCAAAGACATGGCATAAATGGTTTTTCCATCAATAGTCCATGTTGGTTGTCCTTTTACATCATTACCAGTGATTTCGTGTAAAACAACAATATCTACGGGCTCATTTGATGTGAATGTCATAGAACCATCATACAAAGTACCTTCGTTTGGCGATAAGATTAGGGATAGTTGGTGATTTTCATGCCCTTGACCTGGATCTTGTGATGAGGTTATAGTCTTAGTAAAATTAACTTTTTTTGTAGAGTTTGCATCAACATAGCTGTTAGAAATAAAAGAAATTGTAAGAATTCCAGTAATGAAAATTCCCGCAATTAAGATAACTGTAAATCTATTCAACGAAACTCTTTGAAGTTATTCCCCTTAAATGATTTTATTTCTAGTTAATTTTATCAAGTTCAAATGCGTCATGTAAAGCCTGAACCGCCACATTAGAATCAGAATTTTTAACCACAAATGCAAGATTTAGTTCTGATGAACCTTGGGTAATCATTGCAACGTTAACTTTGTTTTTTTGGATTGCTCCAAAGACTTTAGATGCAACACCTATTGTACCTCGCATACCTAAACCAATTAGCGCAATAATTGCGACATCAGTAGTTACTTCTAGTTTTTTAATTATTTTTCCTAAAAGTTCCATTTCTAATGCATTAACTGCTTTATCTAAATCAGTATTTTTGACTACAATAGTAATACTAGATTCAGATGGATTTTGAGATATCATCATCACATTTATGCCAGCTTTAGCAAGAGTTGCAAAGATTTTTGCGGCAGTTCCAGGAGTACCAACCATACTACCTCCACGTATATCGATTAATCCATTATTACGAATACTACTGACACATTTTACAGTATTTTTCGTAGAAATTGAGGGGGAGTCAGTTACAAGTGTTCCTTCATTTTTTACATTAAAGGAATTTCTGATCTTCATTGGAATTTTTTTTGTCAATAATGGCTCAAATGTGCGTGGATGGATTTGTTTAGCTCCAAACAATGCCATCTCAATTGCTTCTACATAAGAAACCTCTTTGAGTAATTTTGCATTTTTAACAATTTTTGGATCTGCAGTCATCAATCCATCTATATCACTCATTAACCAAATTTCATCAGCTTTTATGCAAGTACCAATAATCGTAGCTGTATAATCTGAACCGCCCCTACCGAATGTAGTTACGTGTCCATGTTGATCTGCTCCTGTGAAACCACCTATTACCGGAATTACTTTCTTAGAAAATTGTTGATCAATAGTTTTTGAAACTCTTAGTCTTGTAGTATCCATTAACGGTACAGATTCTCCAAAATTTGAATCGGTGACAATTCCAACTTCTTTGCCGGTTAGAGATATTGATTTTTTATTCATATCATTAATTGCAAAAGAAATTAATTTTATTGAAAGACGTTCGCCAAATGAGATCAAATAATCCATTGATCTGGTAGTTACTTCTCCCAACAATACCATTCCTTCAATTAATGCAACAAGTTCTCTAAAATCTACATCTAATTTCTCTAATAATTTTTTTCGGATTTCTGATTTTTTTATTGTTTGTTTTGCAAGCTGTTTATGCCTATTGATAATTTTTGATGCTAGTTGTTCAGTCTTGTCTTTGTTTTCATTTTTTATAGATTGGGATATCTCGATTAAATCATCAGTGGTGCCACTAGTTGCAGAACAAACTATTACTATTTCATTATGTTTGGATAGTGAACTAACATAGTTTGCTACAGTTTGAATATCTTTTGCGGACGAGATTGATGTTCCACCGTATTTTATGACAAGTCTCAATTCAAAGTACCTGAATCAGTTAATCTTTAAATGCTTTAACTTTCTACTCGTGGAGCCAGATAAAAGTGAATTCTGCCTATGTTTGCTACTTTGAATTCAATTCTTAGAGGTTTTGCACTAGAAAATTCACATGTAATCTGGCCTGCAGTTGTACCTACTGCTTTAACAACTGGATTAAGATATTCGAGACTATATGTACCAACACTGTCCTCTTTTGAAGAGATTTCACCAATTTCATCGGTATCTTTTTCAAGATCAATTACAACTTCGCCTGAATCGCCTTTTCCAGAAAAATCAGCTTTAGAATCAGATGTATGAATAGTCAAATAATCAGATACAACTTGAACATCACCCAAAATCTTATCAAATTTAGAAGAGGATAAAGTAATTTTAGAATCATATGGAATTTTTGGTAATGGTGTATCAGTTGCAGAACTTTCAATTAAACGCATTTTGTATTTTTTATTTTTACCAACTGTTACAAGTAACATGTTTTGTTCAGAAATACTAATTTCAATACTATCTTTTTTATCAGCTCTTTTAATTAATTTAGAAAATTCATCTATTCTAACTCCAAATTTTATATCGCTATCACATTCATATTTTTCAAATGCAGAATTAGGCCATGATATATCAATTAAAGCTACGTGAGAAGGATCCATACCTCGAAAAGTAATTCCCTCAGCAGTTGCAACAAAAGTAGCTTCCTCTACAAGTGTAGATATAGCTGAAATGATAGCTTTAAGATCATCTGAACCACTTGTTTTTGCTTCGAAAGTCAAACTAAATCTTTTGGGTTTTATGTTCCAGTTAAACGTTATGCGTAATTACGCCAAGTGTATCTGCATTTGGAACATCGATAGAATTGAGTTGTAGGTTCATCTGCACTTCTGGTTTGTAACATCCACCAAACTGCTTCATCGTTACCACATTTTTCACATTCAATTTTTATTGTAGGTAATGTCTCGACGGTTTCATTTTCTGATAATACATTAAATTGTGATTCATGTTCTTCAATTACAGTCTTTGTTGATATAGTTTCATTTCCTTCAACATAATCACATTTTGGACATTGGAGACCAGAATCGCCTTTTTTTAATTTGACCTCACAATTGGGGCAAAATTTCATCTAATTTACCTTAATTTTTGAATTAAATAATTGTTTAAATTCATTAGCCATTTTTATTGCGGAATCTGTTGCTTTTTTGATTTCTTGCATGGGTTTTGTGTTTGAATTAATTCTCATCCAGCACTCATTAGTGAGAGGGTGTTTCACAATAACGCCTGCAAAATCAATATTTGATTCCTTTAAAAGCTCATGTTGAATTATGTATAGAATTCCTATATCAGTTTCTGTAATAGAAAGGCTAATTTCCTTAGGTTCTGAACTGATTACTTGAGCATTCATGTATTCGGAAAAAGCACTTATTGTGGATATAAATCATTATGAGCGGATATAATGACAGAAAGTAAGATTTCAGATATCGGGATAATAAAAACCAAGAATGAATACGCTATAAACGACAGTATAGAAGTAAATGTCAGTTTTAAAGTTGAAGGAGGACTAAGAGATGCCTTCAATGAGGCAAATTGGACTAAAGCATACAACAATAATGACGTGTCATTTAAGATGAAATACGGCATAAAATTGACTTCTGGAGGATTTAGGAAAAAGGAGGTTGGAAAAACTATTGACACTTATAGAAAGGCAGCAATATTTTGGACACGCAATCCCAAATTGGTTAATCCCCATAAGGATAGAAGAATCTGGGTTCAAGTAGCCAAAAACTTCGAGCCGTTTATTCGACTATCAGAAGAAGAGGTAAGGCAGGAATTGTTTGATTTTAATGAAAAAATTGTCATTAAAGCATCTGAGTTAGGAAAAGGTAAGCATAAAATCGGTGCTGAGGTATTTGCTTCTTGGCAAAAACATGACTATACGGAGCCAGGAAATGTTAAAAGTAATTCTGAGGAAATTGAGATCACAATCAATTAGGGTTAGGCTCAAGATTTACTAAAAATAACGACTAGGGCTTTTTAACAGTCAGATTATCTAGATGATCTGATGTCAAATCGTATCAATTACAAAGATGCTGAATTAGCTTTGGAGGAATTTTTAGACTCTTGTTATTCAGTATCTCACAGTAATGCAACTGTACGTGGTTATAGAAGTGCAATAATCAGTAATACTAATGGCTTTAGAAAATTTCTCAGAGAGAAATGTAATTGCGATGAAATTCAATTATGTGAAAAAATAGCCAAAGGAGAAGCAGATGTTTATCAGATTCTGAAAAGTTATTTGATATTTCTTGACAAGGCAAATCTAAAGCCAAATTCAGTTAAACAATTCTTTCATGCAGTAAAGGGCTATCTAATTCACCTAGGAATTGAGATCTATTCAGAAAAATGCAAACAGTATGTAAAACTTCCAAAGATCCAGAGAGTTAGAAAAGATCCGCTAACCAAAGAGATCTTAGTTAGAGTTTTTAGTGTTCTTTCACTCAAGCTAAAAACGGTATTTTTAGTTGCGTTATCATCAGGGATGCGTATTGGAGAGATAGGCGGACTACAGTTATCAGATATTGATTTTTCTTGTACGCCAACTAAGATTAGAATTAGAGCAGAAACAACAAAGACAAGAGAGGAAAGAGAGACATATCTTTCGTCTGAGGCTACTGTTATTCTGAAAGACTATCTGAGGAAATATTTTGACTGGAAGGAAGGTC
>Ga0210009_1001858_pt1 | contig 16668 bp, 13 predicted proteins | sample CryGeyCG2114_065_FD_185457 | JGI IMG/M metagenome (GOLD analysis project Ga0210009, IMG submission 185457) | Groundwater microbial communities from aquifer - Crystal Geyser CG12_big_fil_rev_8/21/14_0.65 (SPAdes) (version 2) | ecosystem: Environmental > Aquatic > Deep subsurface > Groundwater ... | reverse complement strand
AGCGCCGAGCCCCTTTCGTTCTGGGGCGGCTACAGCGGTCAGACAGGCGAGATCATTGACCGCAGGCATCCACTCTCGGGACGAAATGCGGCCGGCAAAATCCTGGTGCTGCCGTTTACGCGGGGATCGAGCACGACGACCGCCATTTTCCTGGAAGCCGTACGGGCAGGCGTGGCTCCTGCGGGGATCGTGACTGACCGGCCGGACGTCTTCCTTACGCTCGCGAGCATCGTTGCCGACGAAATGTACGGGCGCCCCGTGCCCATTGTGGCCATTGGTGGCGACGATTTCCGCGCGCTGGCATCGGCGCGCGAGCTGCGCATCGACCAGAACATACTTTCAGTGATATATTAATAATATATCATAAATATATCAGGCACTGATACGCCTGACGCCATGCATAACGAACAGCACGATCTGGATCTGTATTTCCTCGGGCCCAAGTCCGAGCAGCGGCAGTTCCTGGTCGAGGTGTTGCAGCTGGTCTTGAATGACCACGTGTTCTGGCGGCGCAACTACTACCCGAAAGATCCGCCGTCCATTCCGTACAGCAAGGTGCACGGCGAGCAGGCGAGGCATTTCCGGGAGGAGTTCTATACGGAGTTGTTTCGGCTCATATCGGAGCTCAAACTGGATGTGCCCATTTTCTCGCCACGCTATGCGGCGCACATGATTTCGGAAATGAATCTGCCGTCGCTCGTGTCCTATTTCGCGGCGCTGCTCTACAATCCGAACAACGTATCGAGCGAGGCGAGTCCCGTCACCATCCGCTACGAACTGCAGGTGGGGCAGCAGTTTGCCGCGCTGTTCGGGTTCGACACCGACCGATCGTTCGGGCACCTGACATCCGGCGGCACGGTCGCCAATTACGAGAGCCTCTGGTATACGATGGCGGGCCGCACGCTGCCCGTATCGATTGCCATGGCGGGCGGGCAGGGCGCGGAGGCGCGCAGCGCAGACGGCCTCTGGGCGCTCATGAACGTGCCGCTCGCCGAAGTCGAAGAGCGACTGGCCGTATTCCTGGCACCCGATCCGGAAGCGCGGTTCGAGGCGCTGCGGCCCGTGATGCAGTCCCATCTGGGCCTCGTCGGCTTCGCCCGCCGCGTGGAAGCGCATTTCGGCGCTGAATGGGTGCCGCCTGCTGTGGTGGCGCCCCGCACAGCGCACTACTCCTGGGCCCGCGCGCTGCCGCTTCTCGGTCTCGGCAAAGGGGCGGTCCGTACGGTGGCTGTCGACGCCGATCTGCGCGCGAAGCCGGACGACTTCGAACGGGTGCTCCGCGCCTGCCAGGCCGAGCGGCGTCCCGTTTGGCAGACCGTAAGCATTGTCGGCACGACCGAGTTCGGCACCATCGATCCCGTCCACGCACTCGCCGACGTACGCGACCGCCTGGCCGCCGAGGGCCTCTACACGCCCATTCATGTGGATGCGGCGTACGGCGGGTATTTCGCGACCATGTACCGGGAAGGGGAGGGCGCGTGGGATCCGAGCGGCGAGCCGATGGATGCGGCCCCGAGCGGCGAGCCGACGGATGCGCCGCCGGGCGGAGAAACAGAAGCGGCGTTCCGCGCCCTGTCCCGCGTTGACTCGGTGACGGTAGATCCCCACAAGGCCGGATATACTCCCTACGGCGCGGGATCGATCGTGATCAAACACGGGTTCTTGAAGGATCTGGTGGCCGAAACGGCGCCTTACTGCCTGGACCGGCACGATACGACGGAGGCGGAATCGCCCCGCCCGCAGCTGGGCAAGTTCATTCTCGAGGGTTCAAAGCCAGGTGCGGCGGCGGCAAGTGTCTGGTTCGCACACAGGCTCATTCCGCTCAACCTGGATGGCTATGGGCGCCAGCTGGCAACGCTCTGCCGGCTCACGCGGGATGTGCACGCGCGCGTTTCAGAGCGGGGGAAGGCGGCTGACGTACAGGCCGACTCGCGGCCGCTGTCCAGCCCGCGAATCGTATCGCTCTACCGCCCCCAGCTGAATCTGCTCTGCCTGCTGGCCGTACCACCGGGCGCACCGGTCGACGCACGACCGAGCGACGCATCTCCCCGAAAATGGAAGCTTTCCGATGTCAACGCGCTGAATGAGGCGCTGGCGGCGCGTTTCGGGGTGCGCGAAGTGATGAGTATCCAGAGTTATGACTACCTCGTTTCGCGGACCACGGTCGCGGTGGACATGCCGGCCATCGCGGAGTGCGAGGAGCTCCGGCATGTGGAGCGCGACGAAGCGGCCGTGACTGTGCTGCGGCTCGTGTTTATGAACCGGTGGTTCGAGGGGCTCAATGAGCACGGCCAATCGTACCGCGAAAACTTTCTCGATGTGCTCGGCGCCGAGGCGGCCCGGCTGTGGGCCGAACAGCCTGATTGATGTTGCATGATTGTAGCGTTTACGGTAAAAAGCAGCTGAATTATCCCTTCGTGCCTTATCTGAGCCGCATAGTAGACCACGAGCTGAATGAGCTCCTTCCTACCCTTCCAGCCGTATCGCTTGAAGGAGCAGAAGGCGTAGGGAAAACGGAAACGGCGCTGCAACGGGCCAGGACCGTGTATCGACTTGACGATCCAGCCAGACTGGAAATTGCCCAAGCCGATCCCGATCTGCTGCTGAGCGGCGATCGTCCCATTCTGCTCGATGAGTGGCAGCGCCTGCCTCCGGTCTGGGACAAGGTTCGGCGGGCGGTCGATGCGGGCGCACAACCGGGTTCTTTTCTGTTGACGGGCTCTGCCAGCCCGAAGCAGCCAGCAACGCACTCCGGTGCGGGGCGCATTGTGACCGTGCGCATGCGGCCACCCGGAAATTGGCGGGGAAACGGGGGTCAGGCTGGCCGACTACACGCGGGAAATAGTGGTTTCCGGGTTTCCAGGACTCCGGTCTTTTGAAGGACGCGCGCTTCGCGCCCAACTGGATGGATACATCCGCCGCGTTGTCGACGTCGACGTGGAGGCCGCAACTCCCGGCGAAGCGGATAAACCAGCGCGGTCAACCACGACTCCGTATCGGGATGCCCTGGAACGACTGTGGATTGTAGACGCGGTCCCGGCATGGGCACCAACGCGGAATCCGATTTCCCGGCTCATCCGATCGCCCAAACATCATCTGGCCGATCCCGCCCTCGCGGCCCGTCTGCTGCGTGTCGGTGCGGATGCCCTGATTGCGGGCCGCAGCACCGGGTATGCCATACCGCGGGACGGATCGTCGCTTGGACACCTTTTTGAATCCCTCGTGGCACTCTCCGTCCGCGTGTATGCCCAGGCGTCCGAGGCTGCAGTGGGACACATGCAGACGGCCGGGGGAGCGCATGAGGTCGATCTCATTGTGGAGCGGGATGACCACCGAGTGGTTGCCATCGAGGTCAAGCTGAGCCAAGCGTATCGCCGCAGGGACGGCATCGCCGTTGTACCGGCTGCTCTACTGGGCCCTTGAGTGGCACTGAGTGCGGCCATGGCGTTACTCGCGGCCATCGGCTACCTTTCGGTGAGAGGTCCCGAATGTCCATGAAACGCGCATATCCATGAAAAAAGCCCCGCTCCTTGCCATGCTGCTGCTGATGGCGCCCGTTCTTTCCGGCTGCCAGACGTCGGCCACGAATGAATTTGGGTTCGATGTCCAGCTTTCGGAGAGTGCCTTCGCTGAAATCGAGGCGCTGGGCCTTGAAACGCCCATCCACGGCCGCCTCTTCGTAATCGTATCGCGAAACGATGAGCGCGAGCCGCGCCTGCAGACGGGCGTCAGCGGCGTGCCGTTCTGGGGCGTCGACGTGGCTGACGTCACGCCCGGTGACGTGATCCGGGTTTCTTCGGGAGATGCGGCGGTTCGCGGCTATCCATTCGAATCGCTCACTGATTTACCGGCGGGATCGTACCACGTACAGGCGCTTCTGAGCGTCTACACGACATTCGAGCGGGCTGACGGCCATACTGTCTCCATGCATCTCAACTCGGGAGCGGGCCAGGATCAGTGGGAAGCACCCGGCAATGCGGTGAGCGGCGTCGTCCCGCTCGATGTGGACCCGGCGTCGGGGAGGACGCATGCGCTCGTGCTGGACCGGGTCATACCGCCCCGGCACCCGGTTCCGACGGGCGGGACTCTTCAGCAGGGCAATCCGCCCGATACGGAGCGCGTCAAATATGTCAAAATCCGGAGCGAGCTGCTCTCGGCCTTCTGGGGACGCGACATGTATATCGGTGCCAACGTGCTGCTTCCGGAGGGGTACGGGGAGTCCAGCGTGCGCTACCCTGTCATGTACATGCAGGGGCATTTTCCGGGCGACAGGGCGCCGCTCGGGTTTACCGAAGAGGGGCAGGCGACGGGCCGCGGACGCGGGTTGACCGGGTTCTGGCTCTCGGACGAATCGCCCAAAGTGATTGCCGTCACAATCCGGGATGCCAATCCCTACTATGACACGTCCTATTCGGTCAATTCCGAAAACATCGGGCCGTATGGCGATGCCATCACCGAGGAACTCGTGCCGCATCTGGAGTCGCAGTTCCGGATCATCGCCGAGCCCTGGGCGCGTGTTGTCGCCGGTGGATCGACCGGAGGATGGGAGGCCATTGCCATGCAGGTGTTTCAGCCCGATTTCTGGGGCGGCGCCTGGGGGTGGTGTCCGGATCCAGTAGATTTCAATTACCACCAGATCGTGAACGTCTATGAGGACGAAAATGCATACTTCGCGGCTGGCGAGTGGCACCGCGTGGAGCGGCCGAATGCGCGCGCGTTCGACGGCAACGTGCGATCTACCGTGCGCCAGGAGAACCACATGGAGCTTGCAACGGGATCGCGCTCGCGTTCAGGCGGCCAATGGGCCATCTGGGAGGCGGTATTCGGGCCCGTCGGTGAAAACGGGTATCCGCGACCCATCTGGGATCCGGTATCCGGCGTTATTGACAAGGAAACCGCGGCCTGGTGGCGGTCACATTTCGATATCAACCATCATCTACAGACGAACTGGGAGACGCTGGCTGGAAAGCTCGACGGCAAACTCCACGTGGCGACGGGCGACATGGATTCCTACTACCTGGACAATGCGGTCTATCTGCTCGATGAGTTCCTGAACGGGAAGGCGCAGCCCCGCATTGATGTTGACATCCAGTACGGACGGCGCAAGCCGCACTGCTGGACCGGCTATTCGCCAGTAAATCCGGGCGAGGACATGACCACCGCCGAGTTCGTCCGGATAGCCGCCGACCACATGGCCCGGCACGCGCCCGGCGGGGCCGAGATGGGGTGGTACAGGCGGTGACGGTGCAGGCGGGGAAGCACTACTCGGTGCAGGCCGGTCACGCAGGCTGAGCCTGCCCGCGCTCAGGATGCAAAACACCGAATGTTAACGGTGCAAAACACCGAATAGCATGCCGTCTTCCGCAGAATACATCCCCAGGCTGGTTGATCGTGAGCTGAAGGATATGCTCAAAACGATGGGCGGAGTCGTGATTGAGGGTCCCCGGGCATGCGGCAAGACGGTGACGGGCCGACATCATTCACAATCCGAGGTTTTGCTGGATGTCGACGCGAACGCGAGGAGGTTGATTGGCCTGAATCCGCGCCTCGTGCTGCAGAGCCCCGCGCCGCGTCTCATTGACGAGTGGCAGCTGGAACCTGAAGTATGGAATCACATTCGTCGAGAGATCGATGAGCGACAGGATGCCGGACAATTCATCCTGTAGTGTGAACACGCCCTGGTCCTGACACGCCCCCGCTTAATAGCCTTCCAGGCCTTGGCGCTCAGACGTGGACCTGGACGAATTCCCTCAGCAAGGGCGTCGCGCGGACCTCAAGAGGTGTCCTGAAGTCGCCGCCGGGCTCACGGGTTTCATGAACAAGCCCCATCAGGTGCCCGAACCGGGAGAACGTGCGGTGATTGTACGCTCGCGTCAGAATGCCGACAGGCGTATCCCATCGGTGCTCACTCGCCTCCCACGCCTCTTCCAGCATGGCGGGAAAAGCATCGATGAAGGCACTGGAGTAGAACGTATCGGGCCGCGTCTCATGACCGTACCGTAGAAGCAGGCGCAGCGTATATCCGACAAACGTCTGAATACGGGGCAGAGACACCATGCTGTCTCCATAGGCCCAGTTGTACTTGGTGACGGCCGCCTGGAAGAGTGCCGGATAGACGCCGCCCACACCGTGCTTTTTGACAACAGGGCGAAAGGCACGGCCAATGATGAACCGGCCTTTGTATTTGCGCACTACGCCGGCGAGTTCCAGAACAATGCGCGCCGATTCGAGCGTCGGGACATCCGATTCCTTCAGTATTCGGGATCTGTACGATGCCCAGTATTCCTCCTGGGCTGAGCGGACGCGCGGGCCGACGGCCTGTGCGAAAGCGCGCGGCAGGGCGCCGGTTTTGGTGGCCTTCAGCCCTCCCTGTTCAATGGCGTTCAGAATTTCCTGGAGTACAATCAGGATGGGCGCCACATCACCACTCGTCGCGTCGGCGTCCACCACGTTGACATCCACCACGTCGGCAAAAGAAATGACGGACGGAGAATCGAAGGGCGCATAGATGAGCGCATGCATGGATGCCGGCGACAGGCCATCAAAGTCCGGAACGTCGTGCTGCGGCGAAGCGTCGAGCCATTCGTCCGGAAACTGGACGAGTTCATGAAGTAGGGGGCGGACCGTGATCCTGTGGTTGAAAAAGTCACCTGCCTGAATATCGACGAGTCCCAGTACGCACCAGAAGCTGTAGATGACGCTGATGACATAGGCCAACGCGGCCAGTTCTTCGTTGAACTCTTCGTCGTTCTGATGGCCTCCGGTAGCCGCCAGGAGGTGGACGGAGGGAAAGGCATCGTAGAAGATTTCGACGAACGAGCTGAATGGGGCGGAAGATGGGCCTTGGCGGGCCAGCTGGACAAGCGTGTAACCGAAGAGTTCTTCGAATACGTCCTGCATGGTCGTCACGCTCCAGTACACGTCTTCGGCCAGCGTACGGAACAACAGCGGGTACATGCGGCTGTAGTCGCGCTTTTCGACCTCACTGCGAAACGCGGCACTGGTCACCAGGCGTCCATTCCGGCGCGTTACAACACCCGCCTCCAGCAGCGTGAAGAGCGCGATGTTTGCACTCCGCAGTGCAACGCCGCGCTCCGGGTGCGCAGGAACGTCCGGATATTCGGACGGATCGGGACCGGCGACAACTTTCATGTCGTCGAAAAGATGTTCGAATTCCGGGAGTGCCAGGACACGGTCCACGACCAAGTCCTCCATGGACCCGGGGAGTCCGACCGCTTCCCCGTCCCATCCGGGCTCCATTTCATGGATGGCCTCCAGCACGACCGTAAGCGTACTCGTCGGATTCGATTCAATGCGAGACGCCACCTGGATAATGCCCGGATGCTTGAAAAACGGCACGAGCACGTCCTCGAATTCCTCCCTGCTCATGCCGAGGGGCCCGTACACGTCGAAGTCCTCGAACGGATCTCCCTCCTCGAACGGATCTCCCTCCCCGAACGGATCGGGATCCGGTTCTTCCGGCTGCTTCGGGAAGTTCAGACAGCAGTACTTGTACTTCCGTCCGCTGCCACACGGGCATGGTTCGTTGCGTCCAGGCATGGGGGAATCTACATATGGGCGGTCGTTAACTCAATGGCCTCTGCTTCCGTATGTTGACCGTCCACCGAGTGCCGCCGCCATGTCCGACCATCTCCGTTCTGCGCATCTCTCCAAATCCGATTTCAAAATCGGGCGCACGTGCCCCACGAAGCTCTACTACAGGAAAAAGGGCTACCCGTCGGCGACGGACCATGACGCCTATCTGAAGCTCCTGGCCGAGGGCGGGTACATGGTCGAGGAAATCGCCCGGCTTCTTCACCCGGCGGGCGTCGAGGTCGCGCACGCGGGCGGCACGGCGGAGGCCATTGCTCAAACCGAGCGGCTGCTGGCCGGCGGGCATACCGAGCTCTTCGAGCCCACATTCGTCCACGACGGCCGTCTGGTGCGCATTGACGTGCTTCGCCTCATGCCCCGGACGCGGACCATCGAACTTATTGAGGTGAAGGCCAAATCCTGGGATTCATCGCTGGTGGAGCGGCCGTTCCAGACGAAGCGGGGCGGCCCGGGCATCCGTGCCGAGTGGGACGAATACATTGCCGATGTCGCCTTCCAGACCCTCGTCCTGCGCGACGTCTTCCCGGATTACGACATCATTCCCTACCTCATGATGCCGGACAAAGCCAAAACGACATCGATCGATCTGCTTTACCGGCACTTCCGGGTCCACCGGCAGGACGTCCCGCGCCCGGATGGCCGCACCTTCACGACGTATGACATATCTTTTACGGGAGATGCGGCGGCCCTGCGCAGGGACCACTTTCTGGCCAAAGTGAACGTCGAGGAGGAGGTCGCCATCGTGGAGGAGGACGTGGGCCAGGCGACTCAACTGCTGTCCCGATCGCTGCAGCCCGCTCTGGTGCGCGTGCGCGCGCCCCTCGGCGCACATTGCAGTGGCTGCGAATTCCAGACGACTCCCTACGCCGAGTCCGGATTCGGCCAGTGCTGGGGGGCGCTTGGCGCGCACGACCACCACATTTTCGACCTCCGGCGCGGCACGCAGATTCCCGGCGTCGACGGCGCATTGTTCGACGAAATGATTGCCCGCGGAGAGACGAGCCTCTTCGACGTGGATGAGGCACGGGTGTGCGGCAAAAACGGCACCGTCGGCACACGAAACGTGCGCCAGCTCATCCAACTCAGGCACACGCGGCAGGGGACGGAATTCGTGGATGCGGCGCTCGGGCGTGAACTGATGAGCGCTGCAGGTCCCCTCCATTTCATAGACTTCGAGACGTCGAGTCTCGCCGTGCCGTACCACGCCGGCATGCGGCCCTACGAATCGATCGCGTTCCAGTGGAGCTGCCACACGGTGGCGGACGTGGGCGCATGTGCCGCGGGGCCCACGGATTGGCTCGATCATGCGGCCTGGCTTCACGGCGAGGCCGATGCGTCCTTCCCGAATTTCGAGTTCGCGCGCACGCTCCGTGCACAGATTGGCGACACGGGAACAGTCTTTATCTGGAGCCATCACGAGAGGACCATCCTGGGGCATATCCAGCGGCAGATCCGTGAGGGGCAGGTTGTTTCGGCGGCGGGGCGGGAACTGGCCGACCTGGCGGACTTGGCCGCCTGGATTGGTGCGCTGCTGGCATCGGACCGCATCGTGGACATGGAAAAACTGTGCGAGCAGTACTACTTCCACCCGCTCATGAAGGGCAAAACATCCATCAAGAACGTGTGCGATGCCATCTGGCAGACGAACGCTGCCGTTCGAGCGGCCTTTCCGGACTATATCGTGCCGGACGGGCGGGGCGGTTACCTGTCGCCGTACGCCGGTCTACCGCCGGCCCGGTTCGGGGATGTGGAATTCGATGTCGCTGTCGGCACGGACGCCGTCCGCGCCTACGAATCGACCATGTTTGGACTCCACAGGGACGACGCCGACGCGCGCGCCGCCATCCGGAAGGCCCTGCTCCGCTACTGCGAACTCGACACGGCCGCCATGGTCATGATCTGGCAGCACTGGACGCAGGAGGGGCGGGGTTGATGGGGGTGGGGCAGAATCGAGGCTCAGCGCTTAAAACACTCTGGTGCCTGCGCGATGTGGGGAAAGAGTTTGGCCAGCTTTGCATCCGGGTTGTGATGATGCCCACCAACAGGTGTTCGCAGAGTACGCTCCTCAATTCGCTGCGGAATGTTTCGGCACTTCATTCGAGACTGATATACTCCAGGTTGAGCGTATGAATATTGTCGGCACGCAGATAGAGATAGTGTCCGTCTACGTCGTAGTACCGGGGATCATTGGAATAACCGGCATCGGTCGGATCCCTCTGCTCGTCCTGGCTCCGGTCATCGGAGAGCATTCGCCGGTGCGTTCCCCTCATCAGAAAGGACTGGAGCTCGCCACTGGGGTATAATACCCAGTCTGAGACAATCCCGCGGTAAATGTAATCGCCACCCGCATGATGGATGACAGCGGACAGATAGACACCCTCAATTTTCTTGGCGTCGTACGGAGAGTCTGGGAAATCAAGAACTTCGCCTGTCAGCAGATAGTGCCAATTATTTTGGAATCGGAGCAGAGGAAACTTCCTGTCCCATGCTTGGCGCCGAACGATTTTGTGACCTGCAAGGCCAATGACGGCAGAATACTGTACGATACGGCGTCGGTCAATCTCAGGGCAGATGTAGCACTGCTCCAGCGCCAAAAACCTCGCGCATAGGTATAGTGGGTAATAATTCCGGGCAAAACCAGCAGGAAAATCACCAAGGCCGGAAATGCAATGTTCATCTGTGCTTGCAGGCTACAGGCTACCGGCTACCGGAGGACTGATGCAGTTTATCCGAAGGAGTTGTTCTCGGTTCAATACGCCGAACAGTGTAAGACTTGCCATCGAGGTGTACAGTAGGAGCTCCCGGCTCCGTAAGTGCACGACGGAGTTGGATGCGGGACTCTGGATTCTGAAGAATCTTTTCCAGTCTCGGCGAAATTTTTCCTTTCATCTGGCTTCCTCTCGTGTTATCGGAACAACGCTCCCGGGTACGTAAGACACATAATGGTACGAAACGTAACTCGTTTTATCTATCAGTCTGTTCGCGCAATATCGCCGCAAGGGTCAGCCGACGCCCGAGAGGAGACCGGACGCCGACATATTCAGCGATGCGGCTATTCTCTTGATGGTATCGATTCGTGGGCGAACCTTGCCTTTTTCAATCCTCGAAATGACGGCTTGATCCAGGTTTGACTTCATGCCCAACTGGGCCTGGGTCAGATTTCTGGTGGTCCGTGCCCGCCTCAGCCTGTCGCCGAACGACATACGGCTTTTTGCCGCCTCCATGACGAGATGGACTCGATACTCCGTGTCGAAAAACGAGCGGATTACGCCAGAATCGATGTCGTAAATACCGCCATCGTTTTGAAGCAGTTCGAGAGATGCACCGGACAGGGAAGGAGTCCCAACTGCATGTCGTCCAACGGCCATGTTCCACTCAGACCATCTCCGAACTGAACCCGGAAGCTCTTCTCCAGCCAACTGTATTGGGCGTCGGTAATGCAGTCCGGCTCAAGATGTCGCAATGCCGAAAAAAGACGGCGCGACAGGGCACCGAGATCATCAAGATCAAGGCAGACATAGAGTCGCGAGTCGCTGACCTTGATGATATCGTCGAGCCAGTCCACATACTTCCGGTCCGTGTTCGTTCGGATAAGCGCAAGGAAAAAGGGGCGAAGTGTCCTGACGGAGGCTCGCCATCTTCGCGTATCCGTATGTCTGAATTGACGAACTACGGTCGAGAGATCGCACAGAACCACTGTGCAAGGGCTGGATTCGGCCGGGCCCTCGACCTGGAACCTGGACCAGAAGTCCGACTCGATCTGGACGGGCTGACGGATGGGAGGTTTCTTGATCGCCTCTTCAACCCCTGTTCAGGGTGCAGCCATCCCAAATCCAGATTGTGACGACAGAGTTAACTTATAAGTATATTATTCAGCACTACGAAAACGGAGAAGCGAAAGGACGAGCAGCCGTATGAAATCGAAGCTTCCTGCCTTTATTCAGGAACTGGCTCCCTGTGAACGCCGGTTCAGCCGCAAGTACAGAGTGGAACTTGTGCACCGCATGAATGAGGTGCTGGAGGAGAGAAACCTGTCCCAGAAAGAGGTCGCCATGCGTGCCGGCTGGAAAGAAGCGTACCTGAGCCGCGTCCTGGGTGGAGAGCAGAACCTGACGCTCAAGACTATTGCCCGGTTTGAGGAAGCGGTCGGTGAGGATGTGCTCACCATTTCACTTCCGGAGGAGTAGCGTCGTGAGGCGTCAGATCCCGCGTAGGCGAGATACATGATGGCAAAGCGGACATTGGCTGCTGTGAGATCGCGGATGGCAATATGGAGTTTGTTCTGTACAGGCAGGGGCTCAGCGGTACAAGTATCCTCGCGGCGACCCTCGGTCCGAACTATTCGGAATTTCCGGATGGTTGCCAAGGGGGCGTCACCCCCCGTACATCTCTTCCAGCCCGAATCGGACAATCTGCGGCTCGGCGCCCGTCGTATCGCCGCCGATCAGGGCGGCAGAGAAATCGGGCGCAAAGCCGCCGGCCGCGACGTACACCACCACGGCGCCCGGCTCCAGCGCACGGTGCGCCCATTTGCGCCCGGCATGAGCCGCCCGCTGCAGCATATCCATGTGATCCCAATGCAGTTTGCCCGACACCGGCTCCCGGTTCCACTTGACGGCGCCCGACAGCATGCGCCCATCTACAAGTTCGGCCAGAAGATCAATTTCGAGGGACCGCCCGGCCCGGTCCGTGCCTTCCCATCGTCCCCACGTGCGGACCAGGGGCAGGCCGAGCCGCTCCGCCAGGTGATCGTACGCCTGACGAGCCATATCTTCGAACGCGAGCCCCATGTACGCATCAATGCGGCCAGCGATGGCGGTCTCCCACGCCTTTTCGGGCCCGTATCTCTCAATTATGGATGCCGCGGGCTCGACAAATTGCTGATGGAACCGGAATGCCGGGTCGGATACGGCATATCGAATCGGATCCCGTGGGCGCGCATCGATATTCCGGCGTATTTCGATGTATCCCAAGTCAATGAGTCCGTTGAGCTTGTGGATGAGGCCAGTATCGTTCTTGAGTCCCACCATCTGCGCAATCTCGTTCCGTTCGGTCCGTCCATTGGCAATGGCGTGCACAATGGCCCGGTACTTGGACACATTCCGAAGGCCATCTTCCTGATCCAGGGCGGTTTCCACGGACTGCCGGATTTCGCCTCCCGGCCGGATCATGAGTGTGATCACGTTGGATGCGAACGTTTCGTCCTCGCGGAGCGCGGCGAGGTATCGGGGCGTCCCACCGAACACGCCGTAGGCCAACGCCCGATCCCGAAGATCCGGAAATGGAGCCATCTCGGCTGCGTTCACGTAGCCGAATGGGCGCAGCTCGTGGTGCCAGCTGAACCGGCCGTATAGCGCCCCGCCGCCACCGGCAAGCGCCTCCATGGTACCCACTGAACTGCCTGCCAGAACCAGGAGAATGGGAGGCGTTCCCTGCCGGCTTTCCCAGGCCGCGTTCAGTTCGGAAGCCAGCATGCCGGCATCGTCGGGTGCATCGGCAAGATATTGGAACTCGTCCAGGACGATGACGACAGGACTCTTGTCCCGAAGTGGGCCAGCCACGGCGAGCAGTACGTTGAACACGCTCCTCCACGTCGGGTGATCTTCCGGGCGGATGTCTGTTTCAGCCCACGCCGAGAAGTCGTTCAGCAACTGACGCCGATTGATGGCTGCGGTCGTACGCGATGCCGTGTAGAGGAACAGCCGTTCGGATTCCCAGGCGTGCGTCAGTAAATACGTCTTGCCAAGGCGTCGTCGGCCGGTGAGCAGCGCCAGTTCCGGCGCGTTCGACCGCGCGAGCCGGCGAAGCTCCCGGACTTCTACCTTTCGATCGACAAGGGGCGCAGACATTTACGTTGCAATCGTGTTTGTATACAAATATATTTGTTATTAACCACGATTGAAAATGATGCCTATATGTGTTTGACCGCGTAATCCCATTCCGGAAGTCTTTGGAGTGCATTCGCGACGCGACTTCTGTGGCACCGCGTGTGGCACGCTTCAAAACACGTCAGCGCAACACGCTTGTGTTCGCGGACAAGTTTGCCAAGTGACAACAACTCATTTTCACAGCCAGGCAGCGTATCTCGCTCGTATTCGTCGAAGAGGAGGTTGTATGCACTTGGGGTATCAAGGTCTTTTCGTTTTCCGGAAACGATTCCAAGTTCCGGAATGTGGATATAGCGCAGACCAAGTCCCTCAACCGCGCCGCGCAGCTGCCGCTTTGAAAATCCATACTTTCGGCTGATGGGATTCTTCCGTACGTCACAGAGGACCGCCACATCGTTCTGGAGGAGCCGATTGAGATAGGCCTCCAGACTGAGTCCTTCGTATCCAATCGTGTAAACTCCCATCTCGGGCTCTGAGAGTATGTCGGGGGCGATTCTACTGCGAATGGCATAATACGGATACGACGTGTAGACTTCCCGGATGAGAGCCTGTTTTCGCAGATGGCCGTAACGGGCTCGGTGCCGCTGCACCGCCGATTGGTCGGACGCCTTCAGCTCAGCTACGAAATCCGCTCGCGTCTTCATTTTCCAGTGGTCGGTGTCGTCCAGAAGGCCGGCCCGGATGAGTGGACCACGATCGGCATCAGCCCCGAACGAAAAGCAACCGTAGTGGTGGGGGACAAAGTCGTAGGACGGCGCGTCCTGCAACCGTGTCAACAGGAAAAGGTGCTTTTGAAAGTCCGTTTTTGACAGCTCTCCACCAAGGGACTGCAGGAGCGAGAGAATGACTTTCCGGCGATAGAACATGGATTGACGATGAGGGTGGGAAGGTATATCACTGACACACGACGTGGATCAATATAACCTTCGCGGTATGAAGCCGTCTCGCATACCGACGGGTGTAGGTTGGTCGCAGACACCAACCGAGAGGACCTATGTTGCAGAAAATCCGCGCCGCCGCCAGTGCCGCCATTACCATCGTCACACTGCTCACTCTGACAAGTGATATTGCCACAGGACAGGATTTGGCGCGAATTACGCTCAGCGCCGAAGAGAGCCCGGGTTTCCAAATGGAAATGGCCAAGGCGCAACAGGCCACACTGCCAGCCATCCCCGACACACTGGTGGCAGCATTCACGGGAGGCGTGTTCATTGGTGATCTTGTTTTCCAATCGAGCGTCTCTCTCTCGAACCAGCTGGCGGTTCCTGTGACCATCGTATTCGTACGCCAACGAGATCATCTGGGCAATCTGAATGCCCAATCTGCCTTCAACAAGGCGCTCGAGCCCGGAGAATCGAACGGATTCACCATCTCGTACAATGCCATTCAGCCGACGCAGCAGCAACTCGCCCAGTTCGAAATCGAGTTTACGGTGGCTACGCCCACAGGGCAGATCGTGCACGCCTACAAGAACAACACGCTGCAGTCGCTCGGCCTTCGGGACATCGCTATGTCGGTGGGCCAGCCCGACACGCTCAGCCTTCAGGGCGTATTCCGTTCTGGCACAACGCCGTACACCTTCGGCATCCAGAAAAGCAATCCGGCAGCGGTCAGCCACGCGTTCAACGGAAATCAGCTAGAATTGAATCCAACGACGAGCGGCGAAACCGGTATCACGATTGTCGCGACCGATGCCTCGGGCGACTCCGAAACCGCACATTTCGTGCTCCGAGCGCAGTCCGTGCCGATTGCGCGCTCGGACAACGCGGCGGTCAATGAAGACGAAACCACAGACATACCCGTACTCCAGAACGATACCGACCCGGACGGCGCCGTGCTGTCCATCTCCCGTATTCTGACGCAGCCCCGCCGCGGCGCGGCCACAATCGCAGGCGCAGCCATCTCGTACGCGCCTGAAACCAACTTCAACGGGGCGGACAGTCTCCAGTACGAAATCACGAACGGAGTGCTGACGGCCGACGCATGGGCGCTCATCCAGGTCACGCCTGTTAATGATCCTCCCGAGATAACGACATCGGCGCTACCGGGCGCCCAGGTGGAGGAACCCTATTCATTCCAACTCGCGGCGACGGACGTCGACGGTGATGCCTTGGTTTATCAGGCATCGGGACTGCCGGCCGGGCTTTCCGCCACGACATCCGGACTCATATCGGGCGCGCCACTGGCTGGCACAGAGGGCGTACACGACGTGCTGGTGTCGGCTATGGATGCGGCTGAAACAGCGTCCCGGTCGCTTACGCTCACCGTGAGCCCGCCGCGCCCCAAACCGGAGGCCGTTGCCGACACGGTTACGACGCAGGAGGACCTCACCATCTTCTTCAATGTGCTGGACAACGACATCAATCCCAACAATGAGACGCTGACGACGACCATTGTCCGCCACCCGGCGCACGGGACGCTCCTTCAGACGGGGACAGGCACCATGCAGTACACGCCGAGCGCGGAATTCAGCGGGACGGACGGCTTGTCGTACCACCTCGAGGATCCGCGCGGCCACACAGACACAACGGACGTAGTCCTTATTGTCACGTTCGTAAACGATCCGCCCATCGCCGCTGATGACGTGGCACAGGTTATTTCGGGAGATACGACGCATATCGATGTGCTCTCAAACGACAGTGACCCTGAGAACGATTTGCTCATGATTACTATCACGGATCCGCCCGTAATCGGGCAGGCGTCGATCGATACCAGTCAGCGCATTGCATTTGTCGCCCCCGATCCGTTCGAAGGGGTCATCCAGATGACCTACACCGTCAACGATCCAGGTGGCCTCACCGATACCGGCCTCGTCCGCGTAACCGTCACGCAGGCCAACCGGCCGCCCACGGAGTCTGAAATGTTCATTCCACAGCCCGGGCAGCCGCTCGTTCTTTCCGGTTCGGAGACGTCCCGCCTGGTTTTCGCGTGGACGGAATCGGTAGATCCGGACGGGGACGATGTCCGCTACCGCTGGCGCCTGTTCGAGAGTGAGGCGGCGGCCGAGCCGCTTCGCTCGCGTCACGAACTTTTTCCGTTCTTTGAGACCGACATGTCGTTCCTGCTGGCCGTTGTCGACTCGCTGAACGGGGGCACGGGCGCCGACGTTACGCTCTACCAGTCGGTCGATGCCATTTCCAGGGCCGATACGACGGCATCCGAGCGG
>Ga0210009_1001857_pt1 | contig 16669 bp, 11 predicted proteins | sample CryGeyCG2114_065_FD_185457 | JGI IMG/M metagenome (GOLD analysis project Ga0210009, IMG submission 185457) | Groundwater microbial communities from aquifer - Crystal Geyser CG12_big_fil_rev_8/21/14_0.65 (SPAdes) (version 2) | ecosystem: Environmental > Aquatic > Deep subsurface > Groundwater ... | reverse complement strand
CTGTCGTGTTCGCAGTTATTTATCAACGGCACGTAAACAAGGTGTCAGTGGCTCACAGGCCATGGCATCGCTTTTTAAAGGGGAGCCGTTAGCTTTTATGACGGATGACATCGCCCTTCATCAGGTTGATTAGTCGTGGGGGGGGGGGAGTGAATAGTTACTATAATTTTTGCATAAATGCAATTGAGTGTATTTATTAAGGGTATAAGCGATTTTTGTTCCTCATCCTTTTGCATAACAGCTAGAATAATCGCTATTGTTAATCTCATAGAGGTATTGTAGCTATCTGGTGCAATGCCTTTCGTAATAAGCAGGAGATAGGAATGTCTAATAACATTGAATCGATTTTACAAGAAAATCGTGTTTTCAAACCGTCAGAATCCTTTAAAAAACAAGCCAATCTGTCTGAATCTGATTACCAAGCCCTGATAACAAAAGCCGAAAATGATTATGAGGGGTTTTGGTGCGATTTAGCCAAAGAAAAACTTACCTGGTCAAAACCTTTTACAGAGGGGTTGGATGACAGCAATCCGCCATTTTATAAGTGGTTCAGTGACGGTGAGCTGAATGCGTCTTATAACTGTATTGATCGTCATTTAACGAACAAGGAAGACAAGCTGGCGATTATTTTTGAAGCCGATGATGGAGCCGTTGAACACTATACTTATAAAGATTTACATGATGAAGTTTGTCGATTAGCCAATGCCCTGACAGCACAAGGTATTACCAAAGGCGATAGAGTCGTCATTTACATGCCGATGATTCCCCAAGCGGTTTTTGCCATGCAGGCCTGCGCGCGAATTGGCGCGATTCACTCCATCGTCTTTGGGGGGTTTTCAGCAGAAGCCTTGCGTGATCGAATTGAAGATGCCAGTGCCAAAATGGTGATTACCGCCAATGCAGGCCGTCGGGGTGGTAAATCTGTTCCTTTGAAAGCCGCTGTGGACGAAGCCTTAGAAAAAGGGGGCGATTCTGTTCGTAAGGTATTGGTATATAAGCATACTGATGATGCGGTAAAGCTAAAAGAAGGCCGAGATGTTAGCTGGCATGATGCCATTGCCGGCATGAGTAATTATCATGATGCGGTCATGGTGAATGCCGAGCATCCCTTATTTTTACTTTATACCTCAGGCTCAACCGGAAAACCCAAAGGCATACAGCACAGCACTGGCGGTTATTTACTCAATGCCCACATTACCAATGAATGGGTGTTTGATTTAAAAGACAGTGATGTCTTTTGGTGTACGGCGGATATCGGCTGGATTACCGGACATACTTATGTCGCCTATGGCCCTTTATCACTGGGGATGACCATGGTGATGTTTGAAGGCGTTCCGACCTATCCTGATGCGGGTCGTTTTTGGCAAGTCTGTCAAGATCATGGCGTGACGGTTTTCTATACTGCGCCAACCGCCATTCGTGCGCTAATGAAGTTTGGCAACAACTTACCTGAACAATATGATTTGTCAAAATTGCGCTTACTGGGAACCGTCGGCGAACCCATTAACCCTGAAGCCTGGATGTGGTATCACCAAGTGATTGGGCGAGGCGAGTGTCCAATTATGGATACTTGGTGGCAAACAGAAACAGGCGCACACATGATTGCCCCGATTCCGGGGGTTACAGATTTAAAACCCGGGTCTTGCACCAAGCCGCTACCGGGCATTGATGCGCATATCGTCGATGAAAATGGCGTTGAACTCACGCATGGAGAAGGGGGCTACTTAGTGATTCGTAAGCCTTGGCCCTCCATGGTCAGAACCATTTGGAATGATGATGCGCGTTTTGTAGAGACTTACTTCGCCATGTTTAACAATAAATATTATGTGGTTGGCGACAGTGCCCATTTAGATCTGGATGGCAATTTCTGGATTATGGGACGAATCGATGATGTGTTAAATGTTTCCGGACACCGACTGGGGACGATGGAAATCGAATCGGCACTGGTTTCACATGAATGGGTTTCTGAAGCGGCGGTGGTGGGTAAACCCCATGATATCAAAGGCGAATCTATCTTTGCATTTGTGGTATTAAATATAGAAATTCCGGATGAAGGAAGTGAGCGAATGGAATTGGTGCAAGCCTTACGAAATCATGTTGCCAAAGAAATTGGCCCAATTGCTAAACCAGATGATATTCGTTTTGGATCGAATTTGCCGAAAACCCGTTCCGGTAAAATTATGCGTCGCTTACTGCGCAGTATCGCCAAGGGAGAAGAAATTACTTCTGATATCTCTACCCTTGAAGATCCAAGCATTCTCGATCAATTTATGCAACCTAATAAATAATAAACGAAGTTGCAGTACTGAAATAAAGAACTAGCTGGGATGGGCATAAAACGCCCAGGCCTGGCTATTTTTTTATCCGTTGTGCTACTTTTAGCACATTTTTTTCTTTAAGTCAGGTCTGAAAATCTGATTATTAAAGGTTACCTTTAGGAGGGAAGACGATGGAAACGTCTAAAATTGAGAAGATAAAAAATCTTCCGGAATATCAACAATTGGTTCGGGAACGCACCGGCCTTGCTTGGAAATTGTCCATTCTGATGTTAGGGGTTTATTACGGCTATATTTTGCTGTTAGCCTTTAACCCGGAATTTTTCACGACTATTGTGATGGGGGATTATATATCGATTGGATTCCCGGTCGGTGTGGCCATTATCGTGTTTGCATTTTTGCTAACGGGCTACTATGTTCAACGGGCCAATTCAGTCTTTGATGATTTAACTGCAAAAATTAAAAAAGAGGTCGAATAATGAAATCGTTTTTCACCTTAAAAATCACGGCCTTTTTTGCCATGGCGCTGATGCCGTTGTCCATTTTGGCAGCAGGCATTGATATGGCGGCACCCACTGAAAAAGTTACTAACTGGCCTGCCATTTCGATGTTTGTGGTGTTTGTGGGTTTTACGTTGTTTATTACCTATTGGGCGGCACAAAGAACCAAATCAGCAAAAGACTTTTATGCAGCTGGGGGCGGGATTACCGGTATGCAGAATGGTTTGGCAATTGCAGGGGACTATATGTCGGCCGCGTCTTTCTTAGGAATCACCGGCATGGTTTACCTCAAAGGCTATGATGGTTTGATATTTGCCATTGGCTTCTTGGTCGGTTGGCCGATTATCTTGTTCTTAATGTCAGAACGCTTAAGAAACTTGGGTAAATTTACGTTTGCCGATGTTGCTTCTTATCGCTTTCAACAAACGCCGATTCGAGTGCTGTCTGCTTTTGGTGGGATCGCAGTGGTGATCTTGTATTTGATTGCGCAAATGGTGGGCGCCGGTAAATTGATTGAATTGCTCTTCGGTCTGGATTTTAACTACGCCGTTGTGATGGTCGGTATTTTGATTATTGCTTACGTGACCTTTGGGGGTATGTTGGCCACGACTTGGGTGCAAATTATTAAAGCAGTGTTATTGTTGTCCGGCGCGACTTTTATTGCACTGGCCGTCATGTATAACATGGATTTCAGTTTTGAAATGCTCTTTAAATCTGCGGTTGAAACTCGAGATGGCGATATGAATATTCTATTTTCGGGTGGATTTGTTTCTGATCCGGTGAATGCCATTTCTTTAGGGATTGCCTTAATGTTTGGTACCGCCGGGTTACCCCATATCCTGATGCGCTTTTTTACCGTTCCGGATGCAAAAGAAGCGCGTAAATCGGTGTTTTTTGCGACCGGCTTTATTGGTTATTTCTACATTTTAGCCTTTATTATTGGGTTTGGGGCGATTGCAATGGTGGTTGCCTCTGAATATATGGATGGCGCCAAGCTGATTGGCGGGAATAATATGGCAGCCATTCATTTATCGCATGTTGTTGGTGGCGATTTCTTCCTAGGCTTTATTTCAGCGGTGGCGTTTGCAACCATCCTGGCCGTGGTATCAGGCCTAACCCTTGCGGGCGCTTCAGCCATTTCACATGATATTTATGCGAATGTCATTAATAAGATTGCAACCGATGCGCAAGAAACCAAAGTGGCGCGTTATTCAACCTTAGTGATTGGCGCTTTAGCCATCCTATTTGGGATTGGATTCAAAGATCAAAATATTGCATTTGTAGTGGCACTGGCCTTTACCATAGCGGCATCAGCAAACTTCCCGGTATTGATTATGTCGATGTTCTGGGGCAATATGACTACGCGTGGCGCTGTGATTGGCGGCTGGTCAGGGCTGGTGTCTGCGGTGGTGATGGTGGTTCTTGGCCCGGTCGTTTGGACGCAAATCCTGGCAATGGGCGATCCAATTGTACCTTATAAGTTCCCAGCGTTATTTACGGTGGCGATTGCCTTTATTGGGATTTGGTTCTTTTCCATTACCGACAAATCGGCAAGAGCTCAACAAGATCGAGACGGTTTTGAAGCACAGTTTATTCGCTCTCAAACCGGAATCGGTGCAGAAGGTGCTTCTGAACACTAAAGCACTTAAATAAAACGTATAAAAAAGGAGGATCATCCTCCTTTTTTATAGCCGGTTATTTGCATGGGTTGTTCACAGAAGGAAGTCTTTGGATGTCATATCAGCAAGCCCTTAATTTTTTACACCAAGTAACGCCTTTCTCATCGTTGGACGATCAATCGCTATTGCAAATCGCCCAAGCCTTAGATGTGGTGTATTTTGCTTTGGGCACTCAGTTAGAAATCACACAAACTGAGTCTTCAAAGCAAAATGCATATTTGTATTTTGTAATCAAAGGCCATATTGCCGAGTATGATGCCGATCAGCGTCAGCGTGCGGTTTATGGCCATAATACTTTTTTTGGCGATGCCATCTTATTAAAAAAAGAACGTTTTTTACGGTATGAAGTGCTTGAAGAAGCCATTTTATATCGACTGCCACAAGCGGTATTTTTAGCGTTTATCCAACAGCCTGAAATTGAAGGCTATTTTGTAGACGACATTGTTACCAAACTTAATCGTCTGCAAGCACAGGTTCAGGCAGAAGCGTCTAGTGATGCGTTGATGGGCGGGGTAACCGATGCACCTTGGCAGACATTGGTTGAGGTCTCATCTGAAACCACTATTCGCAGCTGTGTAGAGCAAATGAATGCACAGCAAACCGACGCTTGTGTGGTGCATTTTGAGACAGAAACACCCGGTATTGTGACGGCTATTGACTTGTTGAATGCTTTAGCTTTGTCCGCTCAGGATGTCGAATCTCCTGTTGGCGTTTTAGCCAATTGTCCCTTAATCACGGTGCACCAATTTGATTATCTGTTTAATGCCTTGCTCAAAATGACCAAATATCGTTTGAACCGGTTGGTGGTTCGTTCGGATGACGGTTTAGTGGGTATCTTGCATCAAAAAGATTTAATGAATGTGTTCGCCAATCAATCCGGGCTTGCGGTGATTAAAATTGAACAAGCGCAAACGGTCTCCGACTTGCAAGCGGTGGTTAAAGAAATTGATCGTTTGGTGATTCATCTGAATAATAGAGGTGTCAAAACGCATTATATTGCCAAATTGGTGAATGAACTGCATCGCAAGTTGATACAGAAAGTCTTTGAACTATTAGCGGTTGAACAGCCGGAATTACATCAAGGTTGCTTATTGGTCATGGGCAGTGAAGGTCGCGCTGAACAAGTGATTCGTACCGATCAAGATAATGCCTTTATATGGCCGGATTCCATCCCAAAACCACCAGGCCTGGGCGTTTTTATGGATAACTTCAGTCAGACGTTAATCGCATTAGGCTTTCCGCCTTGTCCCGGCAATATTATGGTTTCAAACTCGCAATGGTGTTTGAACTTATCTGACTTTAAACAACAGTTGCGAGATTGGCTAAATCAGCCTACACCAGAGCGTTTAATGAAGGTGTCGATTTTATTCGATGCTGAAGCGGTGGTTGGAGAGGTGAGCTTATTACAGGCACTCAAGCAAACTTTATTTAACTGGGTGGATGCCAATCAACACTTTTTGCCGCATTTCGCTAAACCCGTTTTAATGTTTGATGCCCCGGTCAATTTTTTAGGCCATTGGGTCAAAGACAAACCTTCCGGTCAGGCAAAAATAGACATCAAGAAAACAGGGATATTTCCAATCGTTCAGGGTGTGCGTTGCTTGGCTTTAAAATATGGCATTACCAAAACTAATACCCACTGGCGCATTAAAGCTTTAATGGATAAAAAGGTTTTGGATGAGACCTTCGGATTTGAATTGGGTGAAGTGCTGAATTATATGAACACCTTGCGTTTAGAAGCGATGATTGTGCAGCTAAATTGTGAAAAAACACCCGATAACTTTATTCAAGTGACGCAACTGTCATCGCTACAACAAGATTTATTAAAAGAGGGGTTTAAGGTGGTTGCTCGTTTTAAACAACTGATTGATCATCAATTTAAAGTCAGTTCGGTGCTTTGATGTTTAAACAATGGCGGTTAAGCCGGCAGAAAAAACGTTTAAAAGATCCCGCGTTTCAGTTTTTATTTGAAACGCCTTTGGATGAGGATTTGGTGTGTTTCGACTGTGAAACCACCGGATTAAATCCTAAGAAAGACCGTTTGGTTTCGCTCAGCGCCGTTAAAATTCGCGGGCAGTGTATTTTGACCAGCCAAGCGTTAAACTTAACGTTTGCCCAAGATCAAGCGATTCCTGAAGGCAGCATTAAAGTACACATGATTCGCAATCTGGATACCCAAATGGGGCTATCTCCACAAGAAGCCATCTCTCAATTTTTGCAATTTATTGGTGGGCGACCATTGGTGGGGTACTATTTAGAATTTGATATTGCCATGGTTAATCGGATTATTCAGCCTTGGTTGGGGATTCAATTGCCCAATCCAACCATCGAGATTTCTGAACGCTATTATGATCAAAAATGGGCACAACAATCAAAAACCATGATGCATCCCTCCATCGATTTGTCGTTTCAAGCCATTTTAGAAGATTTGGCCATTCCCAATTTTGGCCAACATGATGCGTTTAATGATGCCTTAATGACGGCATTGATCTATTTGAAACTGACTGAGCCTAACCGGAAATCTTAAAATCTTAATACGCATAACCATTTTTACCCTTATATTTGGCTTCATAGAGTTTTTCATCTGCTAAACCAATGGTTTTATCATAGTCAGGGTGGCCGTCAAATTCTGAAAGGCCGATGGACACAGTGACTTGTAATTGCCGGCCGCTTTTTATGGTTACTTTGGTGTTTTGAATTTTCTTAAGAATTTTTTGAGCAGCTAACAAAGCATTATTTAAGGGTGTTTCGGGTAATAAAATCAGAAACTCTTCTCCGCCATAACGAAAGGCATAGTCGGTAACGCGTAGGGAATTTCTTAACACACGCCCTATTGTGGATAAAACCTCGTCTCCTGCTTGATGTCCATGTAAGTCATTAATGTTTTTAAAATCATCAATATCAATCATCATTAAACTGAAAGGTTCTTCAGTTTGCATCGCCATGTGTACTTCATTTTGCAAAATCGGGTTAATAAAGCGGCGTTCAATCAATGAGGTTAATGGGTCTTCACGCGTTGAAGTTTCTATGTTGGCATCGGCAATTTGTGACAACATCCAACCTGATTCTTTGGTAAGGTCGCTGATATTTTTAAGTAATTCATTTCGTTGTTCAATAGAGCTGTCTTTGATTAAATCGAGTTGAGTTTGTATGGTGGCGATATTGGCTCTGATTTGTTGAGAGCTATGCGTTTCGGTGCAGACAAAATTTAATTTATGTCGAATCCAAAGCGCAAAATCTTGTTGATAAATATTGAGAAGGGTCGTGGTGCGGTGTTCAAATAACAGTGCCCCCATTAACTGGGTTAACCAATTGTAAAAATCGCCTTTGATACGTTCAATTTCAATGGCTAACTCATGGGCTGTAGAACGGCTTCTAAATTCTTGTGCCGTACGTTCATTTTCTAAATGCCCTTCTACATAGGATTCATTAATTAAACTTAAACTGGCATCCAAAAGCTGATCCATTAGCGGAATATATCTTAATTTTTCACTGTCTGTATACTCAGTCGTGGCACTTAACGCTTGATAAAGTACTTGTTTGATCATGTTCATTGCGCAATTTACCAGCGCCATAGGAACGTCAACTCGTGTATGAACCGCTCCGACATGACGTTGTGTTTGTTCTATCTCTAATCGTGCTGCTGGGGTGGTTTTAGGCGTCAGGGTTTGATAAATCCATTTCTGTAATTCGGCTTTGAGTTTGTCTTCAACTAATTGATTCGAAATATACGGTTGGCTGTTTGGGTCTGAAAGCAAAATTTTATAAAAATGATCTGCACATTTCTCAGTCGTGGATGCGATAAGGGGGGCAAATAACGACAGTAACGCATTATTGTCATCTGTGTAGAGATTACCAATGAAGAATTGCTTAAGTGTGTTCATAGCAGAGTGCCTTTTGCTGATCCATATCGTGAAAATGGGTGCGGAAATGTTCGATAGGGTAAAAGTTATTGTACCGTAATCGTCGTAAGGTTTCTTTGCATAAGCTGATGTTGTGATGCTGGGGGGGGGGAGGATGTTTTGTCTTTCGGCAATAACGATTGACTGTGGTAAAATAGCTTCAAATGTTTTTTTAAAAGAGGATATAAAAACGATGTTAGAAGCTTATCGCCAACAGGTTGCTGAACGTGAAGCAGAGGGCATTCCGCCATTACCCATGGATGCAAAACAAACTGCGAAATTGGTGGAATTGATTAAAACCCCGCCTGCCGGCGAGGCTGATTTTGTGCTTGATTTGTTTGAAAACCGTGTTCCCCCCGGCGTGGACGAAGCTTCTTATGTCAAGGCCAGCTTTTTAGCCGATGTCGCTGCCGAAAAGGTCAGTGTTGAATTGATTTCTCCGGTGAGAGCCACGTTTTTACTGGGGACAATGTTAGGGGGTTACAACGTCCAGCCATTAATTCAGTTACTGGATAGTCAAAATATCGATGTCGCTCAAGAAGCCGTCATAGCACTATCGAAAACCTTATTAGTCTATGAGGCATATCACGACGTTGTTGAAAAATCTAAAACCAACGATTATGCGCTGCAAGTTCTGAAATCTTGGGCTGAAGCAGAGTGGTTTTTGGCCAAGCCCAAAATGCCTGAGCAAATGACGGTTTCGGTCTTTAAAGTTGAAGGGGAAACCAACACCGATGATTTGTCTCCGGCCACTGCCGCTTGGTCTCGTCCGGATATGCCATTGCACGCGAAAGAAATGTTGAAATCGCGTATGGAAGACATTGATGAAGTGGTTGCGAGACTAGAAGCCAAGGGGCATCCTGTTGCTTATGTGGGGGATGTGGTTGGCACCGGTTCTTCTCGTAAATCAGCCATGAACTCAGTGATGTGGTTTTTTGGCAATGATATTCCCTATGTTCCCAATAAGCGTCAAGGTGGAATCGTATTAGGCGGCAAGATTGCGCCGATCTTTTTTAATACCGCCGAAGATTCGGGGGCATTGCCAATTGAATGTGATGTTGAACAGCTGAATACCGGTGATGTGATTACCATTCACCCTTATGATGGAAAAATTACCAATGCAGCAGGTGAAACCCTTTCGACCTTTACGCTGGCACCTGAAACGCTGCCAGATGAAGTTCGTGCAGGCGGGCGCGTGCCTTTAATTATCGGTCGCGGTTTAACCGATAAAGCCCGTCAAGCCTTAGGATTAGCGCCTTCAGAGGTCTTTATTCGTCCAACCGATAAGTCTCAGGCAGATCATGGTTACACCTTAGCGCAAAAAATGGTCGGCCAAGCTTGTGGCATCGCGGGGGTGCGTCCAGGCATGTATTGTGAACCACGCATGACAACCGTGGGGTCGCAAGACACCACTGGCGCCATGACGCGGGATGAAATGAAGGAATTAGCCTGTTTAGGGTTTTCGGCAGACTTGGTGATGCAGTCATTTTGTCATACCGCAGCCTATCCAAAACCAGTCGATATTAAGTTGCAACATTCGTTACCGGATTTTATGACACAACGAGGCGGGGTGGCATTACGCCCGGGCGATGGGGTTATTCATTCATGGTTAAATCGTTTGCTGTTACCCGATACCGTCGGGACAGGGGGAGATTCACATACCCGCTTTCCAATTGGGATTTCCTTCCCCGCCGGGTCAGGCCTGGTCGCTTTTGCCGCGACTTTAGGGGTGATGCCGTTAAATATGCCAGAATCGGTATTGGTGCGTTTTAAAGGGGAAATGCAACCCGGGATTACTTTAAGGGACTTGGTGAATGCCATTCCTTATCAAGCCATTCAAGAAGGGTTGTTGACCGTTGAGAAGAAAGGTAAGAAAAATATCTTCAGTGGTCGAGTTTTAGAGATAGAAGGGTTAGAACATTTGAAAGCTGAACAGGCCTTTGAGTTATCTGATGCTTCAGCGGAAAGATCTGCAAATGGTTGTGTGGTTAAATTAGATAAAGCACCCATTATTGAATATTTACAATCCAATATCGCCTTGATTAATTGGATGGTCGAAAATGGCTATGAATCCGCCAAAACCTTATTACGTCGTCGGGATGAAATGCAGGCATGGATTGATAATCCATCTTTGTTAGCAGCAGATGCCGATGCAGATTACGCAGCAGTGATTGAGATTGACTTAAATACCATTAAGGAACCGATTGTTGCTTGCCCAAATGATCCGGATGATGTGAAGCTTTTGTCTGAGGTGGAAAACACCCATATTGATGAGGTATTCATTGGATCTTGTATGACCAATATTGGCCATTACCGCGCTGCCGGAAAAGTGTTAGAACAAATGGGTAATGTGCCAACGCGTTTATGGATTGCCCCGCCTACCAAAATGGATGAACATCAGTTAATCGAAGAAGGCTATTACAGCATCTTTGGTAAAGTTGGCGCGCGCACTGAAATGCCCGGCTGTTCGTTATGTATGGGAAATCAGGCGCGTGTTGCAGATGGGGCAACGGTCTTTTCAACCTCAACCCGTAACTTCCCGAATCGATTGGGGAATGGTGCCAATGTGTATTTAGGGTCTGCGGAATTAGCCGCCGTCTGCTCCGTTCTGGGTCGAATTCCGACATTGGCAGAATATTTAGACGCCGTGAATATGTTAGATACCCTGTCCGGTGAAGTGTATCGTTATTTACAGTTTGATCAACTGCCTGACTATCAAGTAGAGTCCCCTAAGACGTTATCAGAAATTGGTGTGGCCGTTGCCTAAAGTGAGCTAAAACCACCAGGCCTGGCCGTTTTGAGGGGGGTAAGTTGTTTAACGCCACCTCAATCGGCCAAGTTCCTCAATCCATTTTTTCAGGGTTGTCTGAGTTTATTTTAGTGAATTCAAATAAAGGCCTAGCTGTGTCGCTGTTTGAGCAGCAAAGTCGCCCATAAATTGTTCGAGCAGACTCTTTTCGGCTTCATAAACCCGGGTGTTGGTTTGTTTTAGAATGTCTCTTTTGACATAGCCAATATCGCCTAGCCCATCTATGAGTCCTATTTCAGTGGCTTCATCTCCCAGCCAAACCAAGCCGGTGTAAGTGTCTTCGGTTTCAATCAGTCTTTCGCCTCGGCCTTGTCTGACGGTTTCGATAAACTGTTGATGGGTTTTCTCCAAAACACGTTCTTTAAAGAATTTTCGGCCGGCTTCATCTTTCGGCCCGAGCGGGTTTATAAAAGTTTTATGATCGCCTGCATGCATAGAGCGGTTTTCAATACCGAGTTTTTCCATTAGTCCCGTAAACCCTAACACATCCATGCGAACCCCGATGGAACCAATAATGGAACCTTTATTGGCATAGATTTGATCCGCTGCGACTGCAATGTAATAACAGCCTGATGCGCACATATCTTGAACCACTACATATACAGGTTTGTTATAGCGTTGTTTTAGACGGGTGATTTCATCATTGATTAAAGCCGATTGTACGGGGCTGCCACCGGGAGAGTTGGCCTTAATAATAACGGCTTCAGAGTCCGGGTTTTTAAAAGCTTTTTGCAGTAAGGGATTAATAGTGTCAGCACTGGTTTGACTCCCCGGCATAATGGTGCCTTGCAAATTGACAATTGCCACATGTTTGGTTGAGCTGGTCGGTGCATCATCGACAAACTGTCCGGTAAATATCGCAATCGAACCCACCAGATAAACAATAACTGCCAGTTTTAATAAATTTGACCAACGTCGGCTCCAACGTTCTTGTTTAATAAAGGTTTCAGCTGCGCCTGCAAGGCGGTCTAAGCCGTCATTTTGATCTCTCACCTGATTCTCCATTGACAAACGATTATAATAACTGAGCACTTTGTTTTGTTGGCACGATGACGTGATCACAAAGGCAACAGTATTCAGTCTTTAAAAAGAGATTTATTTTACCTTATATGTCCGACCAAACGACAAACCAATTTGATATAGATGCTTTTTTAAAACATTTAACCGAGCGACCTGGGGTCTATCGGATGTTAGATTCTGAGGGGCAGATTATTTATGTTGGTAAGGCTAAAAACTTAAAGCGTCGGGTTTCGAGCTATTTTAAAAAACGTCATGCTGAAATCAAAACCGAGGCCTTAGTTGCTCAGATTGCCCGTATTGACGTGACGGTAACCGATACTGAATCCGAAGCCCTAATCTTAGAAAACACTTTAATCAAACGTTACAAACCAAAATATAATATCCTCTTTCGGGATGATAAGTCCTACCCGTATATCTTTGTTTCTACAGGTAAAAAATACCCATCTTTAAGTTATCATCGCGGCGCAAAACGACGAGTCGGGCGCTATTTTGGTCCCTTTCCGAATGCCTCAGCGGTTCACCAAACGTTACATGCGTTGCAAAAAATCTTTGCGGTTCGCCAGTGTGCCGAGAGTGTTTTTAATCATCGTTCTCGCCCTTGTTTACAATATCAAATCAAACGCTGTTCCGGACCCTGCGTGCCGGGATTTGTAACAGATGAAGATTATGCAGAAGAGGTTCGTCATACGCTGGCATTTTTAGAAGGAAAGAGTTTTGAGGTTATCGAATCCTTGGGCAAAAAAATGCAAAAAGCAGCTGAAGATATGGCCTTTGAAAAGGCAGCGGCGTATCGAGATAAGATTTCGGCGCTCAGAGCCATTCAGAGCCAACATTTAATCAATCAGCCGGGGAATAAAGATTTGGATGTGATTGCGGTATCGGAAGAAGCCAATATGGTGTGTGTGTCTTTAATGATGTACCGGGGTGGAAATCTGTGGGGCAGTCAAAATGAGTTTCCAAAACAGATTACCGAATCGACACTAGATGAAATTTTAACAGCCTTTATCAGCCAACACTATACCGATTTCCCGATACCCAATCGCGTGCTCATTTGTGCTGAAGTTTCCGATCATACCGCTCTTCAAAATTGGTTAAGTGAGAAAAAACAGCAAAAAGTGCAGCTACGACAAGCGGCCTCTCAAACGGATAAGGGACTGATGAGATTGGCTATGACCAATGCCAATTCCGGACTCAAGCAACAATTAACCCAAAAAGCCTCTCAAGCGCAAAGGGTTTTAGCATTACAGGACGTTCTCTCAATGGCATCACCGCCGAATTGGATGGAATGTTTTGATATTAGCCATACCCAAGGCAGCCAAACGGTTGGAAGTTGTGTGGTTTTTAAAGACGGCATCCCCGATAGTAACGCCTACCGAAAGTTTAATATCGAAGGGATACAACCCGGGGATGATTATGCCGCCATGCATCAAGTGCTGACACGCCGCTATCAGCGCCTGAAAAAAGAGGGCGATGCCTTGCCGGATCTCATCGTGATAGATGGCGGTAAAGGGCAGTTAAATCAAGCGATAGATGTTCTAAAACAGTTGGATTTGGATTACCTGCCTTTGGTTTCGGTTGCCAAGGGAGAAGGGCGCAAGGCAGGCCTGGAGATTTTATATACGCCGACAAATGATGAGGGGATTGATTTAGAAGCAGATGATATTGCGTTGCATTTAATCAATCATATTCGCGATGAAGCCCACCGATTTGCCATTACCAGCCATCGAAGCCGTCGCCAAAAAGCACAAACACACTCACGTATGGAAGATATTCCCGGGGTGGGTTCAAAGACGCGCCAAAAACTATTAACCCATTTTGGAGGCTTGGCAGATGTTAAAAATGCAGCCGTTTCAGAATTGCAAAAAGTGCCTGGAATCAGTTTAAAAATAGCGCAAGCCATTTATGACTTCTTTCATGGCGAACTTTAACCCCATCATTGCAAGCACTATGGTAATATTTTGCACTGAATTCGAATGTTGCCCCTGACAACCAAAAAAGATAAATTTATGACGTTACAATCACTTCCTATGTTAATGACCTGGTCACGGGTTCTACTCATCCCCGTATTTCTAATATGCTATTACGCGCCCATTGAAGACGCACGTTTTTGGGCAGGCCTGGCATTTATGATCGCCGCCATCACCGACTGGTTTGATGGCTATTTAGCGCGAAAATTAAATGTCAGCAGTAAGCTGGGCGCTTTTTTAGACCCCGTAGCCGACAAACTGATCGTCGCTGCGGCTGTCGTCGTGGTCGCGGTGGAATATCAAAATCTATGGATAACCTTATCCGCCATTGTCATTATGATGCGGGAAATAAGCATTTCTGCATTACGTGAATGGATGGCAGAAAACAACGCCAGAGACGTGGTAGCCGTTTCCAAACTCGGCAAAGTTAAAACGGCGTCCCAACTGGCGGCATTAACATGGTTACTTTATGGTGGTGAATTATGGGGAGTGAACTGGGGGGTTTTAGGGTTTCCAATGCTCTATTTCGCAGCGATATTAACCGTCATTACATGGGTTCAATATGCAAAAGCCGCCTATCCCGTTTTACTAGAAACGATTTCATTGCAAAAAAAGTAAACCAACGCAATCTGCACCTTTTAGCGAAAGATTCATAGAATCATAATCTTAACTTCCCATACAGATTGATTCGCAAAAATTGCAGCAAAAAGACATTAAATATGTCACAAAAAACTTGTATTTTTTCTGCTACACCCTATAATACGGCCTCATTATGTTATGCGGGAATAGCTCAGCGGTAGAGCACAACCTTGCCAAGGTTGGGGTCGCGAGTTCGATCCTCGTTTCCCGCTCCATAAGGCGGAATGGCAGAGTGGCTATGCAGCGGATTGCAAATCCGTGGACCTCGGTTCGACTCCGGGTTCCGCCTCCATTATGGTTTTATAACGTAATATCAAACAGACTCTGATTCTTATCAGAACACCTTGCCCAGGTGGCGAAATAGGTAGACGCAAGGGACTTAAAATCCCTCGGTAGCAATACCGTGCCGGTTCGATTCCGGCCCTGGGCACCATTTACTTTTTTTCATATCTTTTTAAATTCTATTCATTCGCTTCAAAACCAGTCCTATAGCGGCTTTCACCATCCTTCCGCATACCTTGATTTTTTTAAACACTTGCTTATTTATGTTAGTTACTGCTAAAGTTTGCACACAAACTGCACACAAACTGCACACAAACTGCACACAAACTGCACACAAACTGCACACACTTTTGCACACGAACTTTAAATAAATGGCATCTTTTTATAAGCATCGAAATAGTTGGCGCGCCCAGATTAGATATAAGGGCGTAAACAAAAGTAAAACCGGTTTTAAGACTAAGCGTGAAGAGCAAGCGTGGGCGATGAATATCGAGAATGAAATCGATGAGTCGCATTCTCGTGACATTCCAGATAGACCATTTGGCGATGCATTACGTCGCTATCTTGAGCAAGTGAGTGTCCAGCACCGAGGGTTTGAGTTTGAGCAGCGCCGCATTAAGAGATGGATCGGCGAGAGCAATGATGCCGCTGATCCGCTTTGTTTTGTGCCCCTTGACGATTTGCAGCCTAAGCATTTTGCAGATTGGCGCGATAGGCGTTTGCAGCAAGTGTCCGCTGGCACGGTTTTAAGAGAGTGGGTGATTTTTTCAGCCGTGTGCAATAGCTGTGCGCGTGAGTGGGGTTGGCTCAAAGATAATCCAATGAGCAAGGTTAAAAGGCCGGCTGAACCTGATTCAAGAACGAGACGCCCCGCTAATAATGAAATTAATCAGCTGTTGTTATCGACTGATTATGATATTGATGACGTGCCAGAATTAAAAATTAATCGTGTCGGTGCGGCAATGGTGTTTAGCATCGAGACTGCTATGCGTGCGGGTGAAATATGCGCGATGACTTGGGATAACGTTAACCTTGATAAGCGCACGGTTTTTCTGCCCAAGACTAAGAATGGCTCGAGTAGAGTGGTGCCATTGTCGACGACGGCAATCAAGGTGCTTGAGGGGTTAAAGCAGGTTAAAGATTGTCGACGGCTTTGCTTTGGCCTGACTGGGCGAAGGCTTGATGCTTTATTCCGAAAATGCAGATCAAGATGCACGATTGATGATTTGCATTTTCACGACTTCAGGCGCGAGGCGTGTACTCGATTGGCTAAAAAAGTGGATGTGATGACGTTGGCAAAAATCTCCGGTCACCGCGATTTGCGAATTTTGCAAAAAGTATATTATGAGTCGGATATGGCCGATGTGGCCATGCGGCTAGATTAACTGACTTTTTGCGCGTTAGCCCATGCCATAACTTCACCGGCCAGCCAGCGTTTGTTGGTGGCGTTAAAGGTGTTTGGATCGATATTAGTGGCAGTGTATTGCTGCTGGGAGCGGTGATCTTGCATGGATTGGTGGGCACCCCTGATTTTACGCCTGGTGGTTATCTGGCAGATCAAGGGGTGGCGACGCTTTGGTTGTGGGTGGTGTTTG
>Ga0210009_1001856_pt1 | contig 16672 bp, 14 predicted proteins | sample CryGeyCG2114_065_FD_185457 | JGI IMG/M metagenome (GOLD analysis project Ga0210009, IMG submission 185457) | Groundwater microbial communities from aquifer - Crystal Geyser CG12_big_fil_rev_8/21/14_0.65 (SPAdes) (version 2) | ecosystem: Environmental > Aquatic > Deep subsurface > Groundwater ... | reverse complement strand
CAATGGATCAATTGAATTCCACCGATCAAGATTAGTATCATATTGCCTAAATACGCAGTTATATGTCACACCATCTTGATTAGTCTGCGCACCAATCCAGCTGTAATCTATATTTGTGCCATTTCCCCTTAGGTCGCCTCCATATGCGTAATAGTCACGACTCCAGTAAGTTCCACCACTTTCATCGGTTACCAACCGAGCCGATCCAAGATAATCATTATGAAAATAGTGGCTGGTAAACGATTCTTCAGTTACAAACATATGATCCCAATCAACAGAAAATTTGTGCGCTCACAAAACCATCTCATCGTGCTTTCGGCGTTTATAACTTGAGTCAAATTTCTATACTTAATTTTAGACCATTTCATTGTTTTTGGCAAACAATATCTGGTCCCTGGATCAAATTCGGGGGTGAAAGGCAGGGTATAATTCTTTTATTGGATATAATCTCTGTGTCCTCAGTGCCTGCTCTTAGAACTCCCTGGTTATTGCCTTTGTAATTCGTGTTTTTCATGTCCCTGGGGGAACCCTTCGGGGGAATTCGTGGATATAAAAAATCTTCAGCTCAGGTCACTCACCCGCTTCTGTCCCTTTAAAAAATACTGAAAAAAAACCGAGCCTGGATACATTCGTCCCGTGACTTTGTGCAGCGCATTCGCATCCCGCAGGATTTTAATGGCCATATGTTTTTTGATCAGCGTGCGCGGATGAACGAGCACCCACAACGCCGCATGGACGATCGCTACCATGCGTTTCCAGTCCCGAATCAGGGCGCTGAAAACAAAGGCAACTCCTTCCAGGGCGATACGAAGCGGAAATACCAGCGCTAGATAACGCCAGGGATAATTTTTGATCAGCATGATCAGGTTGTTGCGATGATTCAGGTATTTTTTCCGATAGCGATCTGGCGGTAATGTCCAACCCGAATGGTGCCAGACAACCGCTTGAGGAGCATTTTTAATAATCCAACCTGCATTCTGCATCCGCCAGCAGAGGTCTATCTCTTCCATGTGGGCAAAAAAATCCTCGTCAAACCCACCCACCTGATCAATCACCTCCCGACGAACCAAAAAGGCTGTTCCGCTAGCCCAGAAAATCTCACGAACCTCGTCGTATTGACCTTGATCAACTTCCATGTTCGAAAAAATCCGTCCAATGGCAAACGGATAACCGATAAAATCGATTAACCCGCCACCACCACCGGAATAATCGAAATGATCGGGTTGTTGCGCCGATAAAAGCTTAGGCTGGACAGCACCAATATCGGAGCTCGACTGGATGATATTGACCAGGGTGTCAATCCAACCGGGTTTGTGTGTGGTATCATTATTGAGAATGAGGTAATACTCGCCGGTTGCCTGGGCCATACCATTGTTACAACCGCCGGCGAATCCACGATTCTCCCTGTTCCGAACCAATTGAACCGACGGGTATTTCTGCGCAACAAAATCCGGACTGCCATCGCTCGAACCGTTATCCACGACGACAATTTCCAACGCCGGATACGGATCGGTGTAGAGCGAAGTGAGGCAGGCATCCAGAATTTCAATGCCATTAAAATGGGGAATAATGACAGAGACTACTGGTTGAACCGGGGAGATTGAGCTTTTTTTAGTATGGTTGGTCATCTTGATCCGGAATAAAATAAGGCCACTCCTGCGAGTGGCCCATTTTTTTATTCAAACTTTACAGCGTGTTTAATTACCCTGTTGGGATCGCAGCATTGTCAATTGTCGTTTGAGTTGCTGGGTTTCTTGAGCATTGGGCGCCAGTGACGCCAGACTGTTGATCCATTCCTCCGCTTTTTCAAGATCGCCCTCTTTCAGATAAAGACGAGAGAGTTCATAGCTTACATAGGCATTTTGCTGTAACCCGGTTGTCAGCGGCAGCAGGATTGAGAGAGCTCTATCATTTTCATCGAAAATATCACTCCAATAACCGGCGACACGTGCGTTCACCACCGGATCACCTTCGCCACGACCGTGCTCGAAGAAGTTTTCGAGATAATGACGCGCCATGGTTGAATCCCCGTATTGGGCGTACAACTGCGCGATTTGCAGGTAGAGCTCAGCGTATGTATTGGGGATGACGGCATCCGGAAGATGCTCGTCCATAAATTTCAATACTTCCAATGCCTTCTCATTGTCGTGCTGTTGTTGACCATAGTAATAGACCAATTGCAGGAACCCACTGCGGTAATTCTGTAGCAGCCGCCGCACATTCTCAGAATAGTTCACATTGGGATCGTTCAGGTTTGTGTAGCGATACTTATTGATCATGTTGTCATACAGAAGGGGGGCATCAATCGCATTCCCCACTTTATACGGCAGCACTTTGAATACCTGACCATCCATTCGCAGGTAATCATCCAAGCCCAATTTATTGCTGGGCGCGATGGTCACCGCAAAATAGACCGATTTTTGCCAGCGATTGGCCTGGAGAATCTCCAGAATCATCAGGTCCTGAACCTTAAGACCACCCGTTAATTTCCCGGTATTTGGGTTGCGGCGACGAGCAATGGTTGGCTTCAGATCAAACCGGATGCCGGCATATTCCGTGTCTGCTGGAGCGACTGCCGACGTCTGAGGTTTGTCGGTTTGCATCCCGGGATCGGGTCCGGGAATGGAATATTCCCGTTCTTCCCAGGGTACGAGACCAATATTGGCAATAACATCATCAGACAATCGAATCTTGACCTTGGGTTCCTGCGTCTTCAATTGCATGATATACCACGGGGTATTAAGCAAACTCAGGTTCACGACCCGGACATCTTTGCGGACGCCTTCGACCTCCTGCAAATACCATAAGGGGAAGGTGTCGTTATCGCCGTTGGTGAACAGAATACCATCCTGTTCACAGGAATTCAGCAGATTGTAGGAATATTCCCAGGCAACGTAATTACCCGTGCGATTATGTTCGTGATAATTGGCTAAAAGCAAATTCAGAGGGACAGCGAGAAATAATACCACCATCGTCATCGCCAGATACGGCTTAGGCTTTTTGAACCACTCCGTCATTTTTTCCAGCAGCGCGGAGGCTCCGATTCCGATCCAAATCGCAAATGCGAAGAACGACCCGACATAGGAATAATCTCGCTCTCTGGGCTGTGGATCATCCTGATTAAGGTAGATGATGATCGCCAGTCCGGTCATTATAAACAAGGCTGTCACACCAAATGCGCGCTTGGGATCTTTGTAAAAATGATGTCCCAATCCTGCCAATCCCAACAGGAATGGAAGCGCCCACAATTGCCTGAAGTCGGCGTTATTCCCAATGCGTCCCCAGAACTGCCATTTGAAATATCGGATATACATGTGATTGACCTGATAGCGCCAGAAAAAGTCTGATTCGCTGGTGTATTGACCCTCCTGGGACCAGCGATCCCGATAAAACATGGGATAGCTTCCATACTGCTCACGCTCGAGGTAAGCAACCGCCTGACGCGTGGTTTCCGGATCATTCTCATCAATAATTGGGTTCTGGGAGGAACGGATAAAAATGGTTTCGTAGGATGTATAGCCAATGAGGACCAGAAATAGTGCGATCAGTCCGAGACGAACTTCGTTCCGGTACCGGGGTAGTAATTTGGCCAAATAGGCCAATCCGGCCAAAATGCCACCCATCAAGACCAATGCGACAGAAACGGCTTTTACGGCGCGATCGGTGTTCAGGGCAACGGCAACGATTTCCGCAATTTTAGGTACACCTTTGATGATTCCGGCGAAAATGATGATAAATGCACCGGCCGAGCCTATCACCACGAACAGGTGCTGCCAAAACCGTTTACGCCTGTCACCTTTGAAAATTTGAGCCAGACCAAACATGCCACCCACGCCCAAAACCAACCACAGTACTGCAAGGGAAATCATTTTACTCTGCAATTGTGTATCTGTAAGTCGAAGATATTCGGTGGAGGTGGCAGGCATGATCATGTTGACGGCGATCAATGTCACGACCAACAAAACAGCCAGCATACTCAGCACGTGCACCATAAACTCAGTCCCGTCCTGCTTGGGGTAGAGTTTGTAATACATGATGAGACCGACAAAAGGAATGGCCAGCAAGTTCAACATGTGGACCGAAATGGCCAATCCCATCATATATGAAATAATGAGGATGTAGCGAGCGCCCACATGACCCTCGTCCACCTTTTCACTCCATTTCAGGATTAACCAGACCACGATCGCCGTGAAGAAAATACTCATGGCATAGACTTCTGCTTCCACGGCATTAAACCAGTGGCTATCCGAAAAAGCCAGGGCAAGTGAACCGATTACACCACCACCGTAGGCGATCCACCGGTCGGTTCCATCTTTGATTTTGCCGCGATATTCCACAACCAGTCGAACGATAATTAAATATAAAAAGAGATTCGCAAATGCCGTTGCAAGCGGTGAAAGCATATTCACACGGTAGGCGATCTGATGAAACGTCCCCTCCATCATAGCCGGGTCATTGGCACCGCCACCGTGAAATGGCAGCATTGAAAAAAACCGGCCCAAAAGGAGGAAAAATGGTGATCCCGGCGGGTGGGGAACGCCCAGTGTGTAGCTGGTAGCGATAAACTCACCACAATCCCAGAACGATACACTGGGTGCAAGTGTGTCTACATAAATAAAAAACGAAAACAGGAACACAAAAAGTCCCAATAAAATTTTAACCGAATCACGTGACTTTGTCATGGATGCCTCTAATACAAATTGTCTTAATAGCCAATGGTTCTTGTCATTCTGGCGCGATGCCGGCGAATATACTTCGTTGCCTATGCGATGCCAATATTTGTTCGGTTAACCAAATCAACGCGTTAACTGCCACAATCCAATGCTGGTGGCGATCGCCGCGTTGAGCGATTCCCCGGTCCCCCGGGGTACAATGGTCAATGGTGTACCCAATTTTTCAACTTCAGGATCAACACCGTGGGCTTCACTCCCCGTTATCAACATTAACCCGGTGTCAGGACGATGGAATGATTCCAAAGAATTTCCGACCATGGACAAAACAGCGATTTTGCCATTTTGTTCCTGCCAATGGCTGGCGAATGATTGCAGATTAACCTGCCGATGGAGGCGCAGGAAACACACAGCGCCCATACTGCTCCGGACCACTTTGGGAGCGAATACGTCCACACAATCCTCACTCAGAATCACATCCTGAACACCAAACCACCGGGCGGAACGCAAAATTGTACCCACATTTCCCGGGTCTGCCAGTCGGTCCAATGCCAGGATCAATTGCGAGGAATTTCCCGGTATCGGCCATTCAGAATCAGTCGGAATTTTCGCCACCACAGCTAAACCCTGGGGTGTCTGACTATCGCAAAACTGCTCGAATTGAGTTTTATTAGCCTGAAACGATGGAATAGCGCGTCTTCGGGCCTGGGTAACGATTGGATTCTCGGCGTGCTCCCGGGAGAAAATACACTGGGTGATCACCAGCGGTGATGCGAGCGCTTCTTCGCATAACCGCACCCCTTCCAATAAAAATTCTCCGGCAGATTCGCGGTATTTTTTTTGTCCTAAGCTGCGCAAATCCCCGACCTGATTTCGACTCAGTTGCTCCATTAAATTATTTGCCCCAGATCATCACCCCGGCGCAGCTTTCGATTCATCAGGTCCGTTTCTCAGGTCAGAATACCGCATTGATTCCAGATAGGGAATTCGGATGAGATCGCGATAGGTATCATATTCCGAGCGGGAAATGACCACCACCAACCGATCCCAGGGTTCCAACACGGTTTCGCCATCGGGTATCAGGAAATTTTCTTTCCGAAGAATGGACATAATGAGTAGATGTCCCTTGCCCTGGAATATTTCTTTTAATGACTTACCCACATGATGCGAGGCTTTCCGTACAGTTCCGAGATAGACCGACCGCCCATTGTCATCAATCGTTACCGGCATGCCTACCCGGAGTAAATCTTTCATATTGATGGGCGTCAGATTATCCGACAGCTTAATTTTGGAACCCTTCACGATGCTTAATGCCGTATTCAGATATTCTGTATGGTGCACCGGAGATTGACTGCGGTTCCTGACCTGGGCTTGATAAAGTGTTGGATATTTTGCATTCCTGGTCAACCAGGATTGTATCATGTAGCTCAATACCACCGCTAACATCGTGGGAACCATCAACTTATATCCGCCGGTCATTTCCGATACCATCAGGAGCGTGGCGATGGGCACCCGGGCAGCGCCGGCAAAAAATGCTGCCATGCCCACCACGGCGAAGGCAGCAACACTTAAATGGGTATACGGAAAAAGCGTATTGGCTGCCGTTGCGACAAATGCCCCCAGCATCGTTCCGCTAAAGAGCGTCGGTGCGAACACACCACCTGAACCACCGGAGCTGATGGTGAAGGATAAGGCGACGATTTTGGCAACAGAAAGTATCGCCAACATGCCGATGGCCAGCTTCCCTTCGATAGCCATTTGCATCCAACCATACCCACCGCCCAATACTTGCGGCAGAGCCATTGCCATCAACCCTAATAACAGTCCGCCCAGTGCTGGTTTCAGCTTTTTGGGCATGGTTAATTTTTGGAAGAAATCGCGGGTATAGTAAAAAACTGACGGCAGCACTGCCCCCAGAACACCAGCGATAATTCCCAAAACCGAGTACCACAACAGATGAATCGGGTCGTGAAAACTGGTCCCCTCGGAGAGCGTGAAAATGGGTTCCCACCCCATGAATGCGCCATTCACGGCGTAAGCAACCACCGCTGCGATGACCGTATAAACCAGCATCCGCGCTTCAAATTCCATATCAGTATAGAGTATTTCGATGGCAAAAATGGCCGTGCCTAAAGGCGATCGGAAAATGGCCGATAAACCAGCCGCGATACCAGCCAGAACCATTAATCGTCGCGTTCGGTCATCCAAACCAAGCCAGCCTGCAACTACAGATCCCACACCAGCGGTAATCTGTGCCGTGGGACCTTCACGACCGGCAGCGCCACCCGATCCGATGGTGATCGCGGATGCGAATGTTTTTACCAAGGGTACCCGCCCGCGAATCCGACCACCATGCTGATGATAAGCTTTTACCGCGGCATCTGTACCGTGTCCCTCAGCCTCCGGAGCGAATGTATAAACCAGCCAGCCGGAGACGAGTCCCCCCAACGTCGTGACAACGGGAATGAGCCACCGCCCGTATTTCCCGAAAGACTCCACCAGATTACCACCTTCACGCGGCAATCCCGGCGGCGAATAGCCAGCAATTCCGGTAATCAGATATTTGGTAGCCAGATGGACACATTCAGAAAAAAACTGGGCAGCCAACCCTCCCACAACTCCAATCAAGACCGAATAAAAAACCAGTTTCGTGCTGGAAAGTGTGTACCACTTCTGCTTCAAATTCTGGTAGCCATTTTTACTCTGGATCAAAAAAGATTCAATAGACTTCGGCGTATTCATGACTTCTTCAGGTTTCCGATCCTGGTTTCATCGAATTTTTTATGAATCATGTCCGTCAAAATTTTCAGGCTTGTCCCAGCATCATTTTCAGAGCGGCGGCAATTGACATTTCGGATTGTGCACCGGTCTCCATGGATTTGAGTTGCACCGAACCATTTTTCCGCTCCGATTCGCCTAGGATAACGACAAACCGGGCATTTTGACGATTGGCCTCCCGCATCTGAGCTTTCAGGCTCCGGCGCTGCAAATCCGTATCACAGCTCAGTCCAGCCCGGCGCCATTCCCTTATAAGGGTCGTTGCGGTGGGTCTCTGCTCGTCACCTGGAACGGCCAGGTAACAATCCAAACCGGTGAGTGACTGTGATTTTTCGAGCGCTTCCATCACCAACAATAGTCGCTCGGTTCCCGAAGCCCATCCAATGGCCGGAACCTTGCCGCCGCCCAGTTCTTCAATGAGTCCATCGTAACGACCACCGCCACACACAGCATCCTGAGCGCCCAACACATCACTGGTAAATTCAAAAGCCGTATGGGTGTAATAATCAAGCCCACGAACCAATCGGTCGTCCTGCTCATAAGGAATTTCAAGCGAACTCAGCAATTCGAGGACGCTTTTATAATGTCGCTCGGATGACTCATTCAGGTAGTCAACTAATTTTGGAGCATGGTCGGTCATGGCTTTATCACCGGGGTCTTTGCTGTCCAGGATGCGCAGTGGATTTGTTTCAAAGCGACGCTGACTGGTTTCGCTCATTTCACCGAGGTTGGGGCGCAGAAATTCTCGCAAAACCTGACGGTAGGTCTCACGACTGGCCTCATCCCCGACACTGTTAATTTTTAAAACCACCGCGTCAGAAATTCCCAATTCGGTGAGGATTTCCCAGTAAAGTCCGATCGTTTCCACGTCAGTTTCCGGGAAGGGCGAGCCAATGGTTTCAGCACCGAACTGATAAAATTGGCGGTAACGACCTTTTTGCGGACGCTCCTGACGGAACAACGGACCGTGATACCAAACCTTCGTTGTGGGCGCAATTTGCTGGAGATTGTTTTGAATATAACTGCGCACCACGGGTGCCGTGAGTTCCGGACGGAGCGTGATACTGGTGCCGCCTTTATCTTCGAAGGAGTACATCTCTTTAGAGACAATATCGGTGTCTTCACCCACACCACGGGCAAAGAGTTCGGTTTTTTCAAAAATCGGTGTGCGAATTTCACTGTAGGCGCTGCGCATCATGACGGTTTGAATCACCCGCTCCAACGCCTGCCATTTTTCCGTCTCGCCGGGAAGAATGTCATTCGTTCCTTTAATTCGCTGTATCTTATCCGGCATATTTTTTCCTGATTTAGATATATTTAAAAACGCAATATTTTTTCACGAATTGCAGGGCTGCAATGTCTTGAGACGCTTTTTCACCTGGGAAAACTGCGGGGACTAGCCCTCAACCTCACCAACAATACCTTCGATACATACCAACGCTGCTTCAGCCAAGTCCGCCGGCACTAATACCATAACCTCATTCAGAAGGGTCTGGGAGTGTGTGCCAAATGTCGTGGAAAGATCACTGCGTTGCAGCGTACATGGAATTTCGGCATTTTCCAGAGCCTCTTTTACCATCTCAGCATAAGTATCCCCCGTCAACGTATATACGGATACCCAATCTTCCGATTCTGGTGTCTGCATGTCTGTCATATTGCCTCCATTGATTTTTTCATTACGCCTTAATTTAGTGTTTAAATAACCAATTTGAAAATTGACAGTCAGAATAATTCCCCATCCGGGTCAGAAATAAAATTGCATCCTGAAGGCACTGCTTTCATATTCAGGGTTCATGAGAAGCAATCTCCATTTTATGCGTATCCAGCTCCTGGTGTTGTTGTCACTGCTATCTTTAACCAATCTTATAAATGCCCGACCGTTCAACCTGGAGTACGAATATCGTGCGTTTAGGGCTCGGGGTGACGCCAAACAAATTACAACGAAGGCATTAAAATCGTACGAGTTGGTGCTCACAAGCGATTCTCTCGCCGGGCGGGAAACAACCAAACCGGGGATGTGGAAAGCAGCGCATTACCTGGCCAACCACCTCGAAGCTGCTGGCGCTTCGCCGCTTGAAAGCGCCCCAGGCTTCCTTAACCAATACCCGGTTCGGGTGAAAAACATCACACAGACTCCTGTTCTCGAACTTTCCACGGAGAGTGACACGCTCCGACTTTCTGACTCTGAGCAATTCAGATTTTTACCGATGTGGATTGATTCCGAAACAAAAGGGACGGACACACTCCTTTTTGTCGGGTATGGTATTAACGCCGATTCTCTGGGTTATAATGATTTTTCAAACATTTCAGTTAAAAATAAAATTCTGGTGTTCTTCAGCAATGAACCGGTTGATTCGCTCGGTGTTTCGCGGATTACAGGTCAATCGAAATCACCTTATGGCAGTGGTCGGGCTAAGCGCAACCGGATGCGCGAACTGGGCGCCAAGGGAACCATCGAAATTTTACAGGCCGACACGGCTCAGACCTTTACCGAGCAGACCGAATGGTTGACCCGATTTGCCAAAAGGGATCAGATGAGTCTTCCGGTTGATTCTGCGATAACACCGTTCCTGAGCTTTACCGTGAGTTGGGCTGCCATTGATTCATTTTTAATGTCGCACCGGGTCAATTTATCAGAGATCAAACGAAAGATTGATGGTACACTGAAACCGCATTCATTTATTATGTCACAACGGGCGTTTTACGACATTCATGTTGTGACAAAAATTGATACGGCAGTGAATGTCATCGGTGTGATACCCGGAAATGATCCATCACGAGCACATGAAGCGGTCATGATCACCGCACATTTTGACCATCTCGGAGAACATGACGGTAAAATATATCGTGGTGCTGACGACAATGCTTCGGGCACATCAGTGGTTATGGCTCTGGCGTCAGCTTTCTCAAAAGCCGGTCCGGGACCCAGAACCCAAATTTTTCTGTTTTTTTCCGGCGAGGAAAAAGGTTTGCTGGGGAGCAAGTATTACAGTGACCATCCCCTTTGGCCTTTAGCTGATGTGGTGGCAGAGGTAAATGTCGATATGATTGGTCGAAATGCTCCCGACTCGATTTTTGTCATCGGTTCTGATATGCTAAGCCATGATTTGGATGCAGTCGTACATACAGCCGCGCGCTGGACGAAGGGCATTCACCTAAACCTGAGGTACAATGCCAAGGACGATCCCAACCGCTTTTATTATCGCAGCGACCACTACAGTCTGGCTAAACACGATATTCCCTCGGTGTTTTATTTCTCTGGTATTCACGACGATTACCATCAAGTTACCGACACTATGGACAAACTTGATTTTGAAAAAATGGAGCGGGTTTCCCGGATGATCTATCTGGCGACCCGGACTCTCAACGCAATGAAAAACCGTCCGAGTCTTTATACGACGGACGCTGAAGTACATTGACTTTGACGAAAGGACATGAGAGAAATGGAAAAAATAATTGCTGAACTCGAACGCACTGAAACTGAAAAATTGGTGATTCAGGCAAAGGATTTCAAAGGTCATCAATACATTGATTTCCGGATTTATTATCTGGCGGATGAAGATCAATGGCGTCCCACCCAAAAAGGTGTTACGGTTGCACCTAAACTCTGGGAGGATTTTAAAAAGGGCGTGGAAGAGGCGGAATTGCTGCTGAAAGCTGAGAATCTGCTGTAACTCCCTGAGCTACAAACACGACATCAAAAAGGCTTCCCAACCGAGAAGCCTTTTTTTTATTTCTATTGCGCTGAAAAATCAGGTTTAGCTGATTAATTGCGCTTCCATGGTAATATCAGCTTTCAACAGACGCGAAATCGGACAACCCGCTTTTGCATTTTTCGCCGCTTCCTGAAATTTCCCGGCATCAGCGCCCGGAATTTTCGCTTCAACTGCCAGATGAATCGCAGTCACCGTCCAACCGGCATCCAGTTTATCCATCGTCAATGTGGCGGTCGTATTCAGGGCTTCCGGTGTGATGTCGGCTTTGCCCAATTCGGCTGAAAGTGCCATGGTGAAACAACCGGCATGAGCAGCGGCAATCAACTCCTCCGGGTTGGTTCCAATACCATCTTCAAAGCGTGTGCTGAACGAATATTGCGTGTTTGACAGAACCCCACTTTTCGTGGAAATCAACCCTTTGCCATCCTTCAGACTTCCCTTCCAAATGGCTGATGCGGTGCGTTTCATAAAATTTATTCCTTTCGATTGATGTTGAAATTCGGCAATAAGGTAATGAAAAATGAATGGAAGACATTAGTTATTGGACATTGAAAACGCCGCGTGTCTAGCTGAGGCGAGCGAAAGGGAGATCGAAGCTCGCACGGCGTTTTGTTCTTTGAGCTTTGAACTTTGTTATTCCCCTCCCTCGGAGGGGTGGCCGAAGGCCAGGGTGGGTAAATTTTGAGTTGTGAGCTTTGAGCTTGGTCTCGTACGCATTCTCGGCTCTTTCATCTTTCTCTCGATTTCGAAAACCAGGTTGGCTGCGCGAAACCTGGTTATAACGCAATTACTCCGCCTGCCGCAACAGTTTAAGTCGCAATTGGCTCGCCGGTGTAAAGAACTGCCGATAAATAAACGCCAGTGAAATGACATTGGCCAGAGTCGCCGTTGTGATCCACATGTACATAATCATGATCTGATACCGCACAGCGATCAACGGATCAATTCCCGCCAGGATCTGACCCGTCATCATACCCGGTAATTGCACCAAACCCACTGTCATCAATCCGTTGATATTGGGAATTAATGCTGCCCGAATCGCCTCCACCAAACAGTTATGAACAGCGATCCGAACGGGTGCCCCCAGACTCAAAAGTGTCTCGATTTCATTCTCGCGATGCTTCATTTCAGCGATAAACCGGTTGGCCGTAAGGGTCATGGAATTCAATCCGTTGCCGATGATCATCCCGGCGATGGGTATCATGGCAAAGGGATAGAACCACGGCTGCACATCCATGATAAATTTCAAAATCGTTCCCAGGACGATCACCACCGTCACACCCAATGACCCGGTAAGAATCAGGTAATAGTACGGAATGGGCAATTTTTGGCGATGATAACCTTCATAACTGGCGATGAGAATCATCAGCACCAGCAAGCCCACCATGAAATACCAGTGCTCCTGTTTGAAGATGAAGGAGAGAATAAACCCCATCAAGGTCAATTGGATAAATGTCCGGGCGGTACCGATGAGCAATGTTTTTTCCAGCCCAATTTTCCAATAACGCATGACGCCAAATGTCACCGCAATGAAAACCAGCGAAACGAGAACGTCCGGCCAGGTGATCACATAAAAATGGTTCTGCATGACCTAGTCCTCCGCTCCGTTTAAAAAAGATCGAACGACAGGCTGCTGAGGATTTTCAATTACGCTAATGTCTCCATCTTCCACCACTTCACCATCGATCAGAATGATGAACCGTTGGGCGAATTTTGCGGCCAACTGATGATCATGTGACACCATAATCACCGTTAATCCCAGCTCTTCCTGGACCTTTTTAATGCGCCGCAGGATGCGTTGCGCCAATTGCGGATCAAGATTTGAAGTCGGTTCGTCAAGTAACAGGACATTCGGATTATTCATGAGCGTCCGCGCCAGGGCCAACCGCTGTTTTTCACCACCGGAAAGTGATTTTGCCTCCCGGTTCAGGTCGTCAGCACTCAGACCAACCCGTAGAAGGTGCTCAACGAGTTCCTCGTCTGTGGCATTAAAATCCTTCCGCCATTTTTGAAAAATGAACAAATTTTCACGCACCGTACCAGCCAGAATAGCCGGTGTTTGAAAGACCATGCCCACACTGCGGCGCAATTCTGTGATGGGAAGCTCTAAGATATTTTCACCACGATAGCGGATTTCACCGGCCGAAGGTGAGTCCAGGCCATTAAACAATCTCAGGATAGTGGTTTTCCCGGCACCGGAGGGTCCCAGCAACGCAACAAATTCACCCGGATGAAACACCAGCGAGACATTTTTTAATATTTCCCGGTCATTCTCAATCCGGGTCGTATGGTCTAATTCAAAAATGGGAGTCTTTGTCATGAGTGGCCGAAAATAACCCAAAATTCCGAAAAAATGAGTCCGATCTACACCTGAACCAGCACGTGTTTTCCATCTGGTTCATCTTAATTTTCGCGACAAAAAAATAGAAACCGTCGAAACGAGGTTGAGCATAATGAGACATTTAAATACAACTGATTTCATGAATTGGTCCGGGCTATTCGATGAGGAGGAAATTCTCATCCAAAACACTGCTCACGATTGGGTGCAGGAAAGATTTTTACCAAACATTCGGAAGCATTATCAGGCCGGGACTTTTCCCATGGAATTGGTTCCTGAAATGGCTGAACTGGGATTTTTTGGTGCCAACCTGCCCGAGGAATTCGGTTGCGCTGGCGTGAATAATGTCGCTTATGGACTGATTATGCACGAGTTGGAGCGCGGCGATTCGGGACTGCGCAGCTTCGCTTCCGTGCAGGGCGCTTTGGTGATGTGGCCCATCTGGCAGTACGGCTCCGATGAACAGAAGCAGAAATGGCTGCCCAAGCTGGCCTCGGGTGAAATCATCGGCTGCTTCGGACTCACGGAGCCTGATCACGGCTCCGACCCCGGTGGTATGGTGACCCGAGCAAAAAAAGAGGGCGACAGCTACGTCCTCAATGGCGCTAAAATGTGGATTACCAATTCGCCTCTGGCTCACTTGGCACTGGTCTGGGCCAAGGATGAAACTGATGTGGTTCGCGGCTTTCTGGTGGAGCGGGGTACACCAGGATTCGAAACACCGGAAATTACCGGCAAACTGTCCCTGCGTGCCTCTGTAACGGGGGAGATCGTCCTGCAAAACTGTCGCATCCCGGCGGAGAATATGTTACCGAAAATTCACGGACTGCGTGGTCCGTTATCCTGTCTCACTCAAGCCAGGTATGGCATCAACTGGGGTGTTGTGGGAGCTGCTACGGCTTGTTATGAAGAGGCTTTGGATTATGCCAAATCTCGCATCCAATTCGATAAGCCCATCGCCGGATTCCAACTCACACAGCAAAAATTGGCCGAAATGGTGAACGAAATTACCAAGGCGCAATTCCTAACCCTGCAATTGGGTCGCCTCAAAGACCGTGGTGAAATGCAGCACTGGCAAGTGAGTCTGGCCAAGATGAATAATGTTCGTATGGCGATGGAAATTGCCCGGAGCGCCCGGACGATTTTGGGTGCCAGTGGCATTGTCGACGAATATTCCTGCCTCCGTCACGCCAACAATCTAGAGTCGGTGCTGACCTACGAAGGGACGCACGAAATTCATACTTTGGTGGTGGGAAATCAGATTACCGGAATTGAAGCATTTAGGTAGACGGAGCCTGGATATTTGATACTTGAGCTTAGAAAGTCCCCTCCTTGGAGGGGTGGCTCGATAATCGAGCCGGGGTGGGTTTAATCAGGATTTCTTGCGTAAAATCCTTCCGATTCTATCGATCACTAGTGGCGATTCAGGAAAATCTTCCAACGAGAGTTTTCGCATTTCATTGATTGCCCTGCCAGTCGGATCCAAGACCGGACCACCGCTTCCCGGTTGTTTTATACCGATGACCTGCCCGGCTAAAAACCGACCGTTTTTATCAACCTCAATTTTCAACAAGGGTCCGTGATTGCCTTTGTCCCTCAGGTTGAAGCGGGCATATGTGCAAAAATTTCCCAGGCTGTAGGCAATCAATCGATCGTTGTAGAGTTCAATCGCTCTGGTAACATGCGGGCCGGAACCAAAGATCACATCCGCACCGGCATCAATCATGGCATGGGCAAATTGGTACACATTTCCCCGATTCTCACCTAAAAACCATTCTGTTTCACGCGTGACATGATCCGCGGAATCACCTTCGGCGCCACCGTGCATGGAGACGATCACGATGTCAACTTTCGCTGCCAGCTTCCGGACAATTTTTTGTGCCGCAGCAATATTGTGGATACTCAGCGTACCCTTGTTCGGTGAGAAAGCGCAAAAACCATAACGGACGCCATTTTTAGTAAATATCGTGTCCGGCCAACTGGCATAACCCGCGTGATAAATTCCCACCCGACTAAGGTTGTACATCGTACTCGTACGACCTTTATCGCCAAAATCCCCGGAATGATTGTTTGCCAAGCTCATTAGATCAAATCCGGCATCAGCCAAATAATCGGCAAAAATGGTTGGTTGTCGGAAGGCGTAACACCGGGTGGAGTCATCACATGTCTTAGCAATGCCGCCTCTGTCAAGGAATGTACCCTCGGAATTTCCGAATGTCACATCGGCATTCCGTGTGATCGCCTGTAAAGGTTCAAGCAGATTGCGTCCGGCAGGTGGTAAATAGCTCGCGTTGGGGAAATTCGTCCCCTGCATAATGTCGCCCACAGCGATGAGGGTAATGGTGTCATTGTGGGCAGATTGGGCATTCAGGCTTGACGACAACAAAGCCCATAAAAAAATAATAGTTTGCGTTTTCACAGTAGGCCAAGTTTAGAGTGATTCGGGTGACAAACAAGGAGTTTGAATAGGTATTGGAGGCTGTGTATTATGTTGGTTGTACGCTCAGGGGAACCGTCTTTGTACAACTATTTACGGAACCCAATTTATTCCGCTTCGCGTCCGGAAATTGGTTTCAATTCGGCTGCGTATGGTCTGAATGCCCTTCGATCGTCGCTGCGCTCCGCCTCAGGGCGGCCATTTTCCTTCACGAAATTCATTATCCGATTAAATCCGCTGAATCCGTGGTTGAAAATGACTTTTGATTTGTCCGCGTTAATTCGCGGCAGATGTAATTATTCCTGTTCTTTTTTCTTGATCCGTCAGTAGCCGGAGACACAAAAAAAGAACCAAAAAATCAAGTCTGTAAAAGCCTTCTCCGGTCGCTGTCACAACCTTTACTACAGCAAATCGAACTCAGACCGCAGAACGGTCTTCAAACATGATTTGCTGTTTAGCGTTGCGGTTGTTCCAGCTTTATTCCGGAAAGTCTTTTAATGACATTTATTAAGTAGGCTTTGGCCTCTTAAAATATCGTCGTACGATCCATTGACCTCGGCGTTCTCGTATGTTGCTCTCCCATCCGCCGGATCCGCATCAGCTGCGGCTAATTATAAATCTTGTCTGTGTTTGTCCGCGTTTACCTGTGGCAAAAAATCTTAAATCTGAATCCGCTCCAATAACCACGATTTGAGCTGACTGACATTGACCCGGATTTGCTCCATGGAATCGC
>Ga0210009_1001854_pt1 | contig 16679 bp, 14 predicted proteins | sample CryGeyCG2114_065_FD_185457 | JGI IMG/M metagenome (GOLD analysis project Ga0210009, IMG submission 185457) | Groundwater microbial communities from aquifer - Crystal Geyser CG12_big_fil_rev_8/21/14_0.65 (SPAdes) (version 2) | ecosystem: Environmental > Aquatic > Deep subsurface > Groundwater ... | reverse complement strand
CGACCGCTTACGTAATTCTCGAACACTTTGCAGATAACAGTGAAGAAGTAGTGTTATCAAACTATGGTATGATGCTCTGGGGCAATATGAATTACAATTATAACGAAGCAACAATGGGTTATAACAGCAATTCTAACTTAACATGGGGTTCATACAAAGCCCGCGGCTGGCTTTATCCGCATCTTGTTACCTACATGGAAAGCCATGATGAAGAAAGATTGATGTTCAAAAATTTACAATATGGAAATTCGAGCGGAAGTTATAATATTAAAGATTTGCCTGTCGCTCTAAACCGTGTAAAACTTGCTTCGGCATTTTTCTATACAATCCCCGGACCAAAAATGCTGTGGCAGTTTGGCGAGCTTGGATACGATGTCTCAATTAATGACCCATGCCGTGTTTGTAACAAACCAATTAAGTGGGTGTATTACAGCGATGTTAACCGACGCAATCTTTATAAAGTAACGCAGGCTTTAATAGACTTGAAGAAAAATTACGAAGCTTTTGAAACAACAGATTATACGCTTGATGTAACCGGCGCGGTTAAAAGAATAAATTTATATCATTCAACCATGGATGTTTCTGTAGTTGGTAACTTTAATGTTATAACAAAAACAGCCAATCCTAATTTCTCCAACACCGGCTGGTGGTATGATTTCTTCAGCGGTGATAGTTCAAACGTAACAAACACTACAGATCCTATTTCACTTGAACCGGGAGAGTTTCACATTTATTCAAACGTAAGATTGCCGGCGCCGGAACCAGGAATTTTACTCGATGTTGAAAACGAAAATTATACAAATATTGCAGTTCAAGATTATCTGCTTGAGCAGAACTATCCAAACCCATTTAATCCAACGACAAAAATTCGTTATACAATTCCTTTTGGAGAGACACACAGAAGTGCGGATGTGCAATTCGTTTCATTGAAAGTGTATGACGTTTTGGGTAATGAAATCGCCACACTCATAAACGAAGAAAAAGCGCCGGGAGTTTATGAGGTTGAATTTTCCTCCGAAGCCGGAGGCAGAAAACTTTCCAGCGGCGTTTATTTTTACAAATTGCATGCGGGCAATTTTACGGCGGTTAAAAAACTTGTATTAATGAAATAAAACAGAACCTTGAAAAACCGGGTATAAAATATGAGCGTAGCAGAATAAATAGAAAAACTAAAACAAATGCCACAAGATGTTTTGGTGTTTGCCGAAGGTCATGAGGATGGCTACGACAGCATAAAATCTGTATCCGAAATCACTTTGGTGGAAGCCGAAAAGAAGGAATGGTACTTGGGCAAATACGAACTGCTCTGGACTGATACCGAGAAAGGATTTAAAGCTGTCTTACTTTTTGCTAATACAAAATCAGAAAACAAATAACTAAAAAACATGGATATACAACGCATACATCATTTAAAATCGATTTTCTATACAGTTGTTCATTTTATTAATATGAAGATTATAGCCAGCAAGTAGAAGTGTGGTTTTCCCGTGAATTACATGAATTACCAGGGTATGTCCGATGGGAAAATTTTACGGCAGCTATCAACCGCGCAGCAGATTCGTGCAATACACAGAATATCAACGTGGACGACCATTTTCGCGAGGTCACGAAAATGGTCTGTATTTAAAATTGAACAGAAAAGAAATGACATATAACCCATTCATACATAATCGTAAATCTATTCGATTAAAAGGATACGATTATTCGCAGGCAGGATTGTATTTTATTACCATTTGCGTACAAAACCGTGAATGTTTGTTTGGAAAAATTGGAAACGATAAAATTAAATTGAATGATGCCGGAAAAATGATTGAAACACAATGGTTAAATTTAAAGAATCGTTTCCCAAACATTGAATTGCATGAATACATTGTCATGCCCAACCATTTCCACGGAATATTGGAAATCGTCGTATTGGGGCGACCCTTGTGGTCGCCCCAAACAATTCGGACGCCCCAAACAATTCGGACGCCCCAAACAACCCGGGTATTCAAGAAAAAGGGCAACCACAAGGGATTGCCCCTACGGTCAACGTTTCGATGGGAAAAACCATTGGCGATATGATGGACGCGTTCAAATCAATTACCACCGTTGAATATATTCGTGGGGTGAAAAATTTGGATTGGCTGCCGTTCGACGGAAAATTATGGCAACGCAATTATTACGAACACATTATTCGTAACGAACAATCGTATCAAACAATTTCAAATTATATTCTAAATAATAATACTAATTGGCAAAAAGATAAATTTCACGAACAATGAGAAACAGCTGCATGCTTTGAAATTCTGTGATCCACGGGATTCATTAGGTTAAAATATCTTAGTCCTTTTTATCTCCGAATAGATTAACTCCGAATAATCTGAATGAGGGAGCTTTATATTCTTTTGGTAAATGTTCTGGCGGAATAGTTGTTTGATTGCCATCCCTCATTGCGCCGTAGTGAGGCGACATAATTTCCACACTCGCCTCGTTAAACTTATCCTGTATTTTTGAATGAAGCTGTGAATAAATTCCCGCCATTTGCTGGGGGTTATTAGTAAACACATTCAACTCGTAAGAAACATAAAAATCATCCAGACTTGTTTGTAACACAAATGGCTTCGGTTCTGCAAGAAGATATTCAGTTTCGTTTGCCGCAGAAATAAGAAGCTCGTGAACTTGTTTCCAGGGCACATCATATCCAATCGTTACTGTGGTGTTTAATATCAATCCTTTATCTGCAGCAGAGGAACTATAATTAATGATGTGGCTTCCCAATACCATTGCGTTTGGTACTGTTATATCAACATTTTTATTTGTTCGAATGCGCGTAACTAACAATGTTTTTTCTACTACATCACCCATCGTCTCGGCAATTTTTACCCTGTCGCCAATTTTGAATGGACGCATGTACGTCAAAACAATACCCGCAACCATATTTGATATTGCCGACGAAGAGCCTAACGAAAAAAGAATACCAAGAAAAACGGAAATGCCCTGGAAGAACGGAGAGCTAGACCCGGGCAAATAAGGGAAAATAACTATTGCCGCTAAAACTAAAATTAAAAACCGGACTATCTTAAAAGTTGGCACTGCCCACTCTTTATGAAAACCAGGAAATTCAATATTGCCGTTATCTATTTCCATAAAGAAGAACTTAACTGCGCGTATTATATAATTGAAAACAAAGAGCAGGACGATTATAAAAAACAAGTCGGGTAAAAAGTTAATGAAAGCCATCCCAACAGAGTTTAGAGGATTCAACACGTAACCTAATAATTTTTCAGCCCATGTTTCGCTAAATGTGAAAAGATTAAAAACGACCGTTATATAAGTATAGATGAGTGTAGCCTGTATTGCAAAACGTAAAACCTTGTTCACCAGAGTTAAAAACTCTACGCTTCTATCCGCCGATAAAATTTCAACAGTTTTTATTTTTACAGGTTTTATTTTTTCCCCTTTCCAGTTTACATACTTTTGATTAAGTACATCGATAGCTGAGTTGATGCTTTTAAATAGCGCTACGAATAAAGCTGTATAAAAAACAAGCAGCGCAATGCTTTTTATGATCGGCTGAAAATCCAACTTGCGGGTGTAAGGCCAAACATGAAGAACTTGTGTAATAAAAAAGTAGATTGCAATAACAGCTAAAACAAATCGAATTCCTTTTGCGGTGATGATTAATAATTTAACGATAGTTGATGATTGAATTACATCTTGATCCTTGAATTTTAGATTGCGAATCTTTGACTTATCAAGCCGCTCTATTTTTTTGTAAAGCCATGGGAACGTTTTAGTAGTTAGCCAAATGAAAAGCATAAGCAGTACAATATAAAGCAGAGAGAATAAACCATTTCTAATTAGACTTTTCTGGCTATAAGTTTCTCTCCTTTCTTTTAATTTTTTTATAAGCAATTCCTTGTAACAATCCGCCAGTGCAGATTGAGAAGTATCTGCATAAAGGGCGTCAGTTTTGGTTATCGCCATTATCGGCTCATTAAAAATTTGAAGCAGGAAATAATCTAATTGTTCAATTGTTTTTATTGAATCATAAATTAAGGTGTCATTCTTAGCAAGAATTTTAAGCTTTGAATTTATTTCCGAAGTTCGTCTTTCTGCATTGAAAGTTCCTAAACTGGCGTGAATAAAGAATAGCGTATCAGAGTCTAAAATTACCGGATGCTTGGGCTCTGATCCAACTTCGTTCTGAGCAAAGGCAGGCGCAACCGTAAAAAGAATAATTGAAACCATATTAAGAAAGAAAGCAAAATTTTTTTCCACATTCATATTATCTCCTAAAATTATTACCGCAGAAATTTAACAAAATAATACAAGAGCTGCTTGAGGAAAATCGGCGGAAGATTGATTAGTTATGAGCAAACGGATTTGGGGTGACTTGTTATCAAACGCTTCCATAATTCTTTTTTCGCTGCGCTGAACTGAGATCAGAACTGTTTAAAAATTGTGGGATTTTATAAATGAGTCCACTCTTAAAAGCGAATATTGTTTATTTGTAATTCCTCCGTTGGCTAAAGGATTAGCTAAAGGGCGGGAACGTGCTATTTAAAGTGAGCTCATAAATGAATATTAAAAACAAATCCCAGTTTTAGCATCGTGCCCATTCGTGATGTAGTTACTTTTCGAATATCCGTTGAATAAAAATCTAACGAGTATTCCAATCCTTTTTCTCCTATTGGAATATAAAATATCAAGTCTAAACCAAATAGTTTGGTTAACTTTGCCTCCATTCCAATTCCAATAAATTCAATCTCATTATTATATATGCCCCCAAAAGTTCTCGAATCACCCGCGTTAAAATGTTTTAAATAAGTTATGAGAGGTAAAATATTTTTCCATAAATTATACTTTACTGCTAATGCATATTCAGGACCATTAAATATTTCTCCCAATTGAACTCCGCCCTTTAATTCAACTTCATATTTGTCATAAAGAGAGATACTTGCTTTTACATAACCACTTAGTGGAACAAGAATTATCGTAAGTTCAGAAGTATTTTGAAAGGTATTCTGAGTAAAATATCCAAATGATTCCAATTTAACACCAAGGCTCACTTTTTGAGATAGCGTTTGTGATGAACTTAAGAATAATAATAGCAGAATAATACTCTGTTTCATTTTTCCCTTTCAATCACTCAACTTAACCGCTTTAATTTTACGCGGCATTCAATGGTAAATTCTGCGTAAGATGAAATTGTGATTTCCAATTGCCTGATTGGCTTTGTGCATGGCTTATCTGGCTATTTGAGAAGTATAATAAAAAAAGCGGCGTCTCTTTTTAGAAACGCCGCTTCATCTTTTTTAATTTAAGATATTAAAGAGCAAACTTGTAAAGTGCTGTCAAACCAACGTAGCTTGCATCGCTTGCGAAACTGCCATATTTTACTGACAAATCGAAAGTGCCCATATCGTAACCAACACCAAAAGCATAACCGAATTTGGTTTCATTAAATGTTTGTTCTGGAATTACAAAACCAAAACCCAAATTCTGTGCAGGGATTGTGTACGATACCATGTTCAACCCAAACTGAGCTAATCCGTAAAGCTCGTCAGCAAAATAATATTTTGCTCCAGCCATCAACGGAATAACTGACCAGTCGCCGTATTTGATAGTAACGCCGGAAATGGTTTCTTCTTTACCGGTAAAAATTAAATACCCGGTAGTGAATGTACCGACAAGTTTGTCACCAAAATCATATTCACCTTGAACAACGCCGCCAAAACCAAGGCTGGTGATGTCACCAAAGGTTCCCATAGGCATACCGACAAAACCGCCAACACCAAGCTTCATTGGGCTTTGTGCACTGGTTAAGCCAGCCATAAGAATAAATACGACAAGAACTGCGAACAATTTTTTCATTTTGACTCTCCTAAAATGATTGTTGTGTGATTTATTTATAGTTAATTAAATGAGCAATTTTTCTCATCTAAAATTTATGATCTTTATTTTCTTCGGCAACAGACGTAAAACCAAGTAAAGAAGCATTTCCCAGGACATATTCAAATTTAAGATGCCGGCTTAATTCTAATGCGGTTTCTTTATCTGCGGCTGTAATTATATTAAAACCTTCTCTTGTTAATATCTCCCGCAGTTTTCTTAATTTCTGCGCATCTTCATCTAATACTAATATTCTATTGCTTGTCAGATTCATAAAATTCCTAAATAATAGCAAGAGAATTACAATTGCCGTACCAATAATTTAAAGAACAATAGTTTTGAAATTATTGTCAAAAGCAACTTTGAAAAACAACATCAAAGAACTATGGTATTAAGACAACATTACCACCAGTTTTTCTGTCGTGTAAAAACGACACAAAACTTGGCGTGAAATTAGTAAGTTTATTTGTCATTGTCCACAATAAATTAAAAAAAAATTAATTTTCAATCCCTAATTGTGATAAAAGTTTATAGAAATGGGTTCTATTGATACCAAGAAGCTGCGCCGCTTCCGATTTGGAATTTGTTTTTCTTAAAGTACGAAGAATATACATTCTTCTAAATTCTGTTTCGGCACCAAGTAAAGTTTTTCCCGTTTTTATTACCGGATCATTAGATATTTTTTCCAACAATTCTGGCGGAAGATCACCCAATTCAATTTCATTATTTTTTGAAAGGACAACACATCTTAAAATTACATTTTCAAGTTCGCGTATATTTCCGGGCCAAAGATATTCTTCCAGCACTTCGAGAGCTTCCTCTGCCATTGTAAAACTGTGGCTTTCGGAATGTTTAGTTAAAAAATATTCGCTTAGTTCTTTTATGTCTTCTCTTCTTTCCCGCAGCGGTGGCATAGTAAGTTCAATAACTTTTAATCTATAATAAAGGTCTTCTCTAAATTTTCCCTGAGCGATCATTTCGTTAATATTGCGGTTGGTTGCGCAAAGAATCCTTACATCTATTTTGCGTGTCTGCACCGAGCCAAGCCGCTCAAACTCACGTGTTTGCAAAACTCTTAAAATTTTAGCTTGAAGATTAATACTCATTTCACCTATCTCATCAAAGAAGAGTGTGCCTCCATCAGCCATTTCGAGCTTGCCGGGCTTTGGTTTTACGGCTCCCGTAAATGCGCCGCTTTCGTAACCGAACAATTCTGATTCTAGAAGGTCGGCGGGTATTGATCCGCAGTCAATTGTAACGAACGGTTTTTCTGCGCGCCGGCTGTTTTCGTGAATAGCGCGAGCAAGCAAATCTTTCCCCGTACCATTTTCACCAAGCAGTACAACCGATGCATCTGTTGCAGAAATTTTTGCGGCGATCTTTAAAACATCAAATAGTTTTTTACTCGTGCCAATAATTTTTTCACTCTTAAATTCTTTTCGGAGGTCATCAAATTTTAAGATTGCTTCGGATAAAAGTTTTTTCTCGAGGGAGGATATTTCGAGAGATATTTCAAGCCCGCGGACAATTTGTTTTGCAAAGGATAATAGAAAAACCAAATCTCTATCTCTAAAGGCATTGTCTTTATTTCTTCGGTCGAGATATACTGCGCCGAGCACCTTATTACCGGAAGTTAAAGGAACGCATAGCACAGAAGAAATTCCGAGACGAATTATACTTTTGGAAGCGGGATAATTATTGCCGTCTTTGATGTTGTCCGCCTGCATGGGCGTTGAATCTTTAATTGTGTTTTTTATAACAGATGTACTCATCTCCATAGCTTCGGGAGCTTCATCGGGATTCATGTTTTTTGCAAATGTCAAATCCGGCTCCCCTTTTTCATTTGATAAAATTATAAACCCGGCATCCGCTTTTAATTCTTTTACAACAGTATTGATGGCAATTTCCATTAATGTTTTCATTTCGGTTTCGGAAGTAAACAAAATTCCGGAAGAGTATAAAACTTCAAGTTTGCTTTTTGCTTCTTTTAACCCTTCAAAATCGCCTTCAAGTTTGCTTAGATAATCCCAAAGTTTATTCATTTCTGAAGTTAAACTCTGGTTTGATTCGATCAGTTGTTTAAATATTTTTTCAACTTTTTTAAGCACATCGGCAGATGCTCCGTCATTTTTCAAATCCGCATTCAACTCCATAAAAGAAGTTGAAAGTTTGCTCAAAGTATCGCCAAATTTTTTTTGAAACTGCTGCTGTGCTTCGGTCCAGTTTGACATAATAAATCTCATTTGGAAAATTAATAGGTGAGAAAATACGCATTAAATAATTGCTATTCAAAAAATCTTTCTGTTTGAATAATTCCCGGTTCCAATTGTTCACCATGCAACCCTGGAAAGCACACAAGCAGGGCGAGAATCGTGTGAAGCCAGAAGACAGAAAAAATTATTTGATGAGTTCCTCCATCCAACCAACAGACCTTTGGCAAATTCTTTACTACTTCTTGCCGCACTGTGGTTTTATCTTTAATTTTGTTTATCTTTAAAAAGAAAACAACATTAAGAAAATTTTTGATATTTGATAGACCAAACAAACAGAGTAAATGAATGAAATATAATTTTATACAGGCTTCAACCGATACTCTCGAAATTCTTTTAACTATGATGAAAGAATTTTATGAGTTTGAGCAGTTGAACTTTAACGAACCAAAATTAAGGGATACAGTCGCATTGTTAAACGACAACCAGTCTTTGGGAAGGATCTATTTAATTAAATGTGACAATGAGTATGTTGGTTATTCTGTTCTGACATTCGGTTTCAGTCTCGAGTATTTTGGAAGGGATGCTCTTATCGATGAGTTATACATTCGCGCAGATTATAGAGGGAAAGGTATAGGAAGCAGATATCTTAAATTCATTGAAAATATCTGCAAAGACGAAAATATTTTCGCTCTCCATTTAGAAGTAAGCAAAATAAACACTAAGGCTCAGGAGTTATACCGAAGGATGGGCTATAAAGACCACAACCGCTACCTCCTTACTAAGTGGCTACAGTAGGAAAGCGGAGACAATTTACTGCCTCCGCAAAATTGTTTGAAAAACTATACCCTCGGAACCATTGAGTTTACCATTGAAGCAACCTGGCGGGCTACTTTCTGATTAAACTCAAATGTTAGTTTTTTATGATTAACGAGGTCTACAATAGTGCCTATAAAACACAACCCGCCTGTTAAAAGATACAAAATGCCCATCCCCACCTGGTCAAGCACAAACCGCTGAACGCCGTTTACACCGAGAAATCCGATTAGTGTAAGAAGAAGAATTGTTTGCGGATCTTTCCTTTTTGCATTATACAAAGTTGCAAATTGATTAACCTGCACATCCGAAAAATCACGAACCAACGAGTCAATATAATGAAGTTCTTCGGCTTCAAGGTTGGGCATAAGTAATAAAATATTAGCCATAAAAACAGCTCCTTTCAATAGTTTGTAACTATTGTTTTATATCTGATGAATGACGATTTTGTAAGAACGTATATCCGCTGTAATAAGAGAGGCAGCGCGATTATTCCTAAAGGGTGCGCCGCAAATGAGCTTTGTAAATCAAAATGAAAAAGATGATGAATTGAATATCCCAAACCACAGCCGGGACAAAAATCGAAGCCGAGATTTTTTATGGGGCAAATAGTAAAGTGACTTTCGCCGCCAAACTGCATCAATGCAAGTAATAATAATCCTGTTGCCCAAATCGTTGCTTCAAGATCAACACACTTCAACAATATGTATATCTTCTTTTTCACGCCGGTAAAATAAAACAAATTAATTAGGCAATCAAAAATTATTGGGATAAAAGGAAAGAATGAATTGCGGGCTGTATATAATTATATACCATCGGACTGTGAAGAGGAAATTTGATATTGAGGTTTGCTATCCAACCTTTCCGGCAATTAAAGGGAATGAATTTTACAAACTTTAAAACCTTTATAAAAAAAACCATTGCAGTAAACTTTATTAATGGAGCTTTCCGCAATGGTTAAGGAGTGCTTACTTAGAAATACTATTTATAAGAATGCAAAACTTTCATATAGTTAACGCGCTCAAATTGAGATGGGTCGGCTACATTTTTATAACTCATACTGCCTCTCATCTGATCGAGCGATTCGTACTCATTTACTTCCATCCAGTATTTTAGATTGCCGAGCACTTCTGTAATATGCCCGATACCGAACTTCAATAAACAGGATAACATTTGTGTAACTTTGGCGCCTGCCATAATCATCTTTATTACATCTTTTTCGTTATAGATTCCGCTGGTAGCTGCAAGATCTGCTTTTACTTTATCGTAGAGAATGGCAATCCATCTTAACGGAAGACGCATCGCCATAGGAGTGCTTAACAAAACATTGGGGACAACTTCAAGCGTTTCGAGGTCAATATCCGGTTGATAAAAACGGTTAAATAAAACAAGTCCGTCTGCACCTGCTTTATCAAGCTGTTTGCTAATATTTGCAACCGAAGTAAAGAAAGGATGCATTTTTACTGCAACCGGAATGGTTACGTTTTGTTTTACTGATGAGACGATATTGACATATTCTTTTTCAACCAGTCCGCCGGGTTTTTCCAAACCGGTTGCAAGAAGATAAATATTAAGTTCAAGTGCGTCAGCTCCGGCTTCCTGCATCTTCTTTGCATAATCAATCCAGCCGCCGGATGATTTTCCGTTTAAGCTTGCGATGATAGGAATATCAACAGCCTCTTTTGCTTTACGGATGTGTTCGAGATATTCCTCAGGTCCGATTTTAAATTTGAACGGCTCCGGGAAGTACGATGTAGCTTCTGGAAAACTTTCGGAATGCGCCGTTGTGTGATGTTCTAATTCGAGTGAGTCGTGCTCAATTTGTTCTTCGAACAAAGAATATAAAACAACCGCTGCAGCTCCGGCATCTTCCAATGCTTTAATGTTTGCAATATCTTCCGATAAAGGACTTGCAGATGCAACCAATGGATTTTTTAATTCTAATCCTAAATAGTTTGTTGATAGATTCATTTTGCTACCTTAATGTTTTTTTTCAATATTTATAAAAGTAAACGTACAATCCGTTAGCTAACGGATGAACAATGTTTTAAAGCAGAGAGCGAAATATAGAAGTTAAAGAGCCACGCGATTTTTTTATACCATCAACTTAAAATATAATCGCATGTGACATTCGTGTATTGTAAGACTGATTAATCCGTTACTAAACAATCCATGACACGAATTTCTTCAATTTCAAAAGAATACCTTTTATATCTCGACTTCTTATTTCTTATTTCTTATTTTCTTCCGGTTTTTCAGATTCAAGAAATTCGTACTGCTTCCAACGTTTAACTACATCCTCCTGAGCCTCGGTCATTAGTTCCTCTGCAAGTTCGGGATGAGTTTTGGTTAACATCTTGTATCTGGTTTCCATGTATGCATATTCTTTCAAAGGAATTTTTAATCCTTTGGAATCTAACTTAAACGGATTTTTACCTTCAGCCGCTAAACCCGGATTGTAGCGGTACAGAGGCCAGTAACCGGAATCAACAGCAGCTTTTTGATTTTGCATTGCCGTGCCCATGTTAATTCCGTGAGCAATACAATGACTATAAGCAATAATGAGTGAAGGACCTTCATAAGCTTCTGCCTCAAGGAATGCCCTTACAGTATGCTGATCGTTGGCGCCCATTGCAACCTTGGCAACGTAAACATTGCCGTAGCTCATTGCCATCAAACCAATGTCTTTTTTAGCAGATGTTTTACCTGCCGCAGCAAATTTTGCAACAGCCCCGCGCGGTGTGGATTTAGAACACTGCCCTCCGGTGTTTGAGTAAACTTCGGTATCAAGTATAAGAACGTTTACATTTTTACCGGAAGCTAAAACGTGATCTAATCCGCCGTAACCAATATCGTAAGCCCAACCGTCGCCGCCCATAATCCAAACGGATTTTTTGACTAAGTAGGCGCTTAAACTTTGTAGCTGAATTATATCATCCTTATTACCCGCGCCGGATTTAAGCATTTCGTTAAGTTTAGCGTCTAATGCTTCAACTCTTAAACGCTGCTCGTAAATGCCAGGCTCATCTTTCTGGTCTGCGTTTAGAATATCGTTAACAAGCTGTTCGCCTATTTCACCGGCAAGTTTTTTTAAGAAAATTTCAGCTTGCCCTTTATGTTTGTCGAGCGCAAGTCTAAATCCGAAACCGAATTCGGCGTTATCTTCAAACAATGAATTTGACCATGCGGGTCCTCGACCGTCTATGTTTGTAGTCCAGGGAGTTGTAGGTAAATTTCCACCATAAATTGATGAGCAGCCGGTTGCATTTGCAACAACCATTCTGTCGCCAAATAACTGGCTGGCAAGTTTAACATATGGAGTTTCGCCGCATCCAGAGCATGCGCCGGAGAATTCAAACAACGGTTCGAGGAACTGTGAGTCTTTAACTTTTTCTATTTTAATAATTTTTCTATCAAGGTCAGGAATTTGCAGGAAGAAATCCCAGTTTGCTCTTTCCTGTTCTCTTATTGGCATTTGTTCCGCCATATTAATTGCTTTTAAGCGGGTCTCTTTTTTATTCTTTGCAGGGCATACATCTACACAGATGCCGCACCCCGTGCAATCTTCAACGGCAACCTGAAGCGAATACATCATCCCTTCGCCGTAATCTTTTGATTTGAACTTTGTAACTTTAAATGCTGAAGGAGCGTTTTCAAGAAGTTTTTCATCATAAACTTTTGCTCTTATTGAAGCATGAGGACATACGATAACACACTTATTACATTGAATACATGTGTCCATATCCCAAACCGGAACATCAAGCGCAATATTTCTTTTTTCCCATTTGGTAGTTCCAAGCGGATAGGTGCCATCTATCGGCATTTTGCTTACCGGGATAGAGTCGCCTTTGCCAGCGATCATTTGCGCGGTAACTTGATGAACAAACTCCGGTGCATCAGCCGAAACAGGCGGCTGTAACTGCATTTTGCTTGTTACTTCTTTCGGCACTTTTACTTCATGAAGATTTGCAAGTGTTTGATCTACTGCGGCAAAGTTCATCTGAACAATTTTATCACCTTTGGCGCCGTAAGTTTTCTTTATAGATTTTTTAATCATCTCAATTGCCACTTCTTTGGGGAAGATGTTCGAAATTGCAAAGAAGCAGGTTTGCATTATTGTATTTATTCTTACCCCCATGCCGTTTTCATTAGCAACCTTATAAGCATCGATGATATAAAATTTCATTTTTTTGTTTATGAGGTCTTTCTGAACCTTCTCCGGCAGAGTGTCCCAAACTTCTTCTGTGGAAGCTTTAGTGTTCAGCAAAAATGTAGCGCCCTCTTTTGCGTCTTCAAGCATATCCATTTTTTCTAAGAATCCGCTTTGATGAGATGCAATGAAATGAGCTTTATTAATTAAATAGGTAGATTTAATTTCTTTCGGACCGAATCTTAAGTGAGATATAGTAGTGGAGCCGGATTTTTTAGAATCGTAAACAAAATAACCCTGTGCGTAATAATCGGTACCTTCGCCTATAATTTTAATTGAATTTTTATTTGCGCCAACCGTACCATCTGCGCCGAGACCGTAGAACTTTCCTCTAAATGTTTCGTCGGATTCAACCGAGAAGTCGGGGTCGTATTCTAAACTTGAATGAGTTACATCTTCAATGATACCAACGGTAAAATGATTTTTAGGTTTGTCTTTTTTTAATTCATCAAACACGGCTTTTACCATTGCGGGTGTAAATTCTTTTGAAGACAGACCGTAACGTCCGCCGATAATTTTAGGATAAGCGAAAGGAAGTTCGCCGTCAATGTGCATTTCGGAAACTGAATTAACTACATCAAGATGAAGCGGTTCTGCTGATGCTCCAGGTTCTTTTGTTCTGTCGAGCACGGCAATTGATTTTGTTGTAACAGGCAGAGCTTCAATAAAATGTTTGATCGAGAATGGTCTGTATAACCGTACTTTAAGCACGCCCACTTTTTCTTTTTGATTAACAAGATAGTTTACAGTTTCTTCAGCGGCTTCTGCGCCCGAGCCCATTAAAACTACAATTCTTTCAGCATCAGGTGCGCCAACATATTCGAACAAACGGTATTGACGTCCAACTATACCGGCGAATTTATCCATTTGTTTCTGAACGATTTCGGGGCAGGCGTTATAAAATGGATTAACAGTTTCTCTTCCCTGGAAATAAACATCCGGGTTTTGTGCAGTGCCTCGCATAAAAGGTTTATCCGGTGTAAGCCCTCTCTTCCGATGTGCGATAACAAGTTTGTTATCAATCATCGCTTTCATATCATCAATCGTTAATTGTTCAATTTTCATTACTTCGTGGCTTGTGCGGAAACCATCAAAAAAGTGAACGAAAGGAATCCGGGATTCGAGAGTAGCAGCCTGTGAAATAAGAGCTAAATCCATTACCTCCTGCGCCGTGTTCGAAGCCAAAAGAGCAAAACCGGTTGAACGGGTTGCCATCACATCGCTGTGGTCGCCAAAGATTGAGAGCGCCTGCGCAGCTATCGACCTGGCAGAAACATGAAACACTGTTGAAGTTAATTCACCCGCAATTTTAAACATGTTTGGGATCATTAAAAGGAGACCCTGCGAAGCTGTGAATGTTGTTGTTAAAGCGCCTGTCTGCAGCGCCCCGTGTACGGAACCTGAAGCTCCGCCTTCACTCTGCAGCTCACTTACAGAGGGAATCATCCCCCAGATATTTTCTTTTTTAACGGCAGCCCAGTCATCGCACCACTCTCCCATATTTGAAGAAGGGGTAATGGGATATATAGCTATAACTTCATTAGTATTAAACGCTACATACGCTGCGGCTTCATTTCCATCAATAGTTACTTTTTTTCTTTCCATTTTTTTACCAATTATTTAAATAAACAAACTTTTGCCCACAATAAGCTATCGTATTTAGCCAAAAACTATACCAAGTGCAAATCTGTTAAAAAGATTAGTTTTCTAACTTTATTTATCAAAAAAGATAAAATAATTAAGCGCATCTTTTCTATATTCTTGATTGTGAGAATGGGGGATTATTTCATTTTTCTTAACTATTTTTATTTATAAAAATTTTCAATCTAATTTTATCGGTTATATAATGAAAAAACACTTTTTGATATTGTTAATAGTTTTAACTTCCTCATTCGTTTCAACTCTTTTAGCTCAAAATTTTAAGTTCGCCGTAATGTCCGACAGCCGCGGTAGATTTACAGGCGTAAACGAACCTGTTCTTTCGGCGCTTGCAAATCATCTTGTAGAAAATCACCCGGACGCCAGGTTTTTATTTTTCCCGGGCGATATGGTAGACGGCAGCAAAACTAATCCGGCACAAACCGTAAAAGAATTACTATACTGGAAAGAGGTAATGAGCCCTGTTTATAATAATCCGAAAATGGTTTGGCCCAAAATCTGGACGACCGTTGGCAATCATGAAATTCAACATCGTGATGACGAAAAAAACTTTAAGAATATTTTTAACAATGTTTTTATGAATGGTCCTGAAGACGAACTTGGTTTAACTTATTCATTCGATTATGAAGATGTTCACTTTACAGTTATTAACAGCGATCGATGGTACTACGGTGATTTACAAGACACAACCGATGACCGCCGCAATTGGCATTATATTAAACATTTAGACTGGATTGAAAAGGACCTTGAAACAGCACGAGCGCGGGGCGTTAAATGGATTTTTGTTATTAGTCACGAAGTTGTTTTTCCTTCCGGCGGACATTTGCGCGACGGACTTCCGAATCTCGGATTGAATTTAACTTTACCCCCTGATTCAGCAAAACAATACTCTTTAAAACAGCGGAATAAATTTTGGCAATTGTTGGGCAAGTACGATGTTGCTGCTTATTTTTGTGGTCACGAGCATCTTTATTCACGACAGTCAGTAGATGGAGTTTATCAAATAACCGCAGGAAGCTGCGGTGCGCCTGTATATTATTTTAATCCTACTTTTGATGAAAAACGTGATACTATCATTGCTGGCATGGAAATGACATACGAAAAATCAGTCCCCTATTACGAAGTACTAAATTACAATTACGGACCCGGGAAAAACTCTCAGGCTTCGGAGGATTTTGTCGGCAAACGCGCTTTTCACTATGTTACTCTTGATATCCAAAACGATGAAGTGACGGTTAAGACATTTGGCGCTTATGTTAAGAAAGACAACTTAAGTGAAATGGACAGCGACATTCAGTTGATTGATGAGTTTGTTATTAAATCATCTTACACAAAAAAGTAAGTTGAATAGAGATGACATCTTTCTTAGAAAAGATTTCATCTCTTAGTGTCAGGTCAACTCTGTAAAGTCGGATAAAGACGCAAGAGCTTTATCCGGGCATCTTTTGTCGTAAATTGCCAATTAATTTTTGCATTCATATTATTTCGATGCTTCTGCCAAGCAGTGGTCTGTTTGATAACGGTTTCAATATTAGCTATCCTTCTATTCAAGCATTGTCCATTGAGGACATTTAATTCAATTTCCGCCATGTTTAACCAACTACCGTGTTTTGGTGTGTGTACAAACTGAAACCTATCCCATAATGCTTTTGCTTTTTCAGGTGCAAATGCTTCATAAATCGATCCCGGCTTATGAGTATTCAGATTGTCCATAACCAAAATGATCTTCTCGGCAGTTTCATAGCGCGGCAAGCCGCAAGTGAAAAGTGAAAAACATAAACCCAGATTTGTCAATAGCCAAAAATTTCTAATGGCTGCCATTAGAAAAAACATAGGCTAAGTTGTTTGAATTTAATAAGATAAACTTTTATTTTCTATTGAAATATTTCCTTTTTTTTAGTAAGAAA
>Ga0210009_1001853_pt1 | contig 16680 bp, 23 predicted proteins | sample CryGeyCG2114_065_FD_185457 | JGI IMG/M metagenome (GOLD analysis project Ga0210009, IMG submission 185457) | Groundwater microbial communities from aquifer - Crystal Geyser CG12_big_fil_rev_8/21/14_0.65 (SPAdes) (version 2) | ecosystem: Environmental > Aquatic > Deep subsurface > Groundwater ... | reverse complement strand
GCATTTATTACAAGTGTTTTTTTGTGTAAATCATACAAAGATAGATTAGAAACTAAGTGTTGCCAAGTCTATCAGATACAGTAGCTGAAAGCAAAGGATTTGTACCAACACATTTTAGGCTTATCTCAATAAAAACACCTCGATCGAGGTGTTTTTATTTTGGGATTTTTATAAAGCTTCTCGAAATTTTCGGAATTCATTCTCAATAAAAGTGGGATCCATATGCGAATTCAATTCTCCGAGTGTACCATGTTTCCCATCGCGTTTCGGATTAAAATGACAATCGCTTCAAAAAGTGAGCAAAAGATTGAATCTATTGCGAGTTTCAAGGATAGTTTGTATCCAATCGGGCGGAGTGGAGTAATGTATTTCCAAAGCATTTACTCCCCTCTCAACATAACTAGGAACAAGATTCTGAAATTCTTCAATACTCTTGAAAGAGTAATTCGGATGAGCGATGGAAAGTACAGCATCGTTTTCCTTCGCCAATTCTCCGCAGATCTCGACGGAGGGTTCGTACTCGGGGAGATTGTCGACAGAACCTATGTGTGCGAAGTCTCCAGTTCGAGAAAGTGCCTGACGGACGAAAGTCGCTTGCTCGTAAGTTTCTCCTATTTTTTCCCTCGCGATAGCCTCATTGAGCGGATTCTTGAACAGATATTCTTTAATGTTTCCGTTATTAAGATTAGCAATATTGGAACCGAGTTTCGTCCAATACTCGAGAAAAGCTTCTTCTTCTATGAGAAATCCTCCTTTTTGAAGTTTCTCAATCTGCTGGAGAACCTTTGAAGTTTTCGCTTCTTGTATATTATCGAGCACTGAGAGTATGCGACCTTGGAATTTTCGAGCATAACAAGTCAGATGTGCGGCTTTATTTTTATTACCGTAATCGGCGGAAGAAAGTTCCACTCATTCAAGTGTCTCGATTCCGTACATCCTCGCAAGTTCCGGAATCCGAGTATTGATAATATCGTGATCGGTACAAGCTATGAATCATAGACCGTTCTTTTTGGCGATTTGCACAGCTTCTTCCGGAGTTTTGTGTCCATCGGAAAATGTTGTATGGAAATGGAGATCGAATTTCATAGGAGAAAAAGTTATAGAGTAAACTTCCTGCTCCCACTATAGCGATAGAGTAAAAATTGAACGGAATATTTACATTTAGTGTAATAAAAACTCCAACTAAATTAAAATCTTTGCTTTTATAAAGGAATACTGTATATATAGAATATATGTATTTTTTCAGTACACTTACTATGCAATACACGAAAATACTCCAAAAAATCGGACTCGGAGAACGGGAAAGTGTTATCTATATAGACCTCCTGGAAAACAGAATCTCCACTATTTCGGATATAGCCAAACGAACTGGACTCCATCGTCCGGTTATCTACCAGACTCTCCCGATTCTCGAAGAATCGGGACTTGTTTCCCGAAGTTTCAAAGGGAAACGGATTTATTACATAGCCGAATCTCCGAACAAACTCCGTGCCATTATGGATAATCTCGCGAAAGGGTTTATGTCGACTATTAATGATCTCGAGGAACTCCATCATCAAAAAGAAAAGAAACCGACTATCAAGATTCTCGACGGGAAAAAAGGTATCCAGTTCGTATTCTACGATGTGCTCGATACCCTTAAAAAATGAGATACATATTACCGTTACAGTGCGCGAACCGATTTGGAAAAAACTCGATCATACCTCCCGAGCGATTACCGAGAACTCGTCGCTCTAAAAGAGATTCAGCGATGTGTCATAACGAGCGAAACTCTTGCAAAAACCAAGAGGCCGAGATTGGAACGCGAGATAGTTACTATCCCGAAACATTTTGATCTCTTCGACGACAATGTCAGTAAGATGATTTACGGCGATAAAATCGCCATTATTGACTATAACACCGAGATGGTTCTCATTGTCGAGAACCCGATGCTCGCGAGTTTCGAAGAGAAAATATTCAAATTTCTTTTCAAATTCCTCAAGGAGTACCACCGAGAAATGGGATAATATTTTGAAGTCAAAAGAAAACAAAAACTCCAGTCGATTCGACTGGAGTTTTTTGATTATTCCTCCACACCTTCCAAAACTTTCTTCACCACTCCGACGATGTGAGTTTCATCAAAAGGCGTAAGTTCGAGGTCTTTGTGCTCTTTGTTGAGCGAGAGAAGGAATCTCTGTTCTCCGACAGCCTTGATGCGTTTGATCTTGGGTTGTTGGTTCTGAACGACGAGAACCATATCTTCGGCTTGATAGCCGGACTGAATCTTGATAAGTACCAAATCTCCCGAATGGATAAACGGTTCCATAGAATCCCCTTTCGCTTTGGTAATGAAATAGTTCGCCGCGTCGTGCGCATCTACATATTCGCTCGGAACAGGAATCTGTTTGCGCGGATATTCGTCCTCGAGAATAGTTTTACCAGCATGTCCGCACTGAGCGAACCCAAAAAACGGAATATGAAGCTGATTCCCTTCTTCATAATGTTTGAGAACACGGTACATCCCCGAAGACATCTTGGTAAGATAACCGGCATTTTCGAGCTGATTTATCTTGTTCTGGACTTTCTGCGGATGATCGATACCGACATTTTCGCCTATATCCATAAGAGTATAGGTTTCATCTCCTCCGAATTCAAGGAAATCGAGAATCTTTTTCTGCTGGGAATCAAGACGTTTCATAAGAAGAAATTAGGAATTATAAACTCTGGAGAATATAGATTTTAAAATATATCTTTTCTCCCTTGCCTCTCGGAACTCGCCACTTATCTGATGGCTCGAACAGTCCTCGGGGCGTCCGAAAAATATATTTTAAAATCATCTCACAAATTTGGATGATACACGGGCATTATATAAAAATATTTTCCCTTTGCAAAAGATTTTTCATACTTTTACAGAAATATATATTTTCCGAAAAATAGAAGCATAGATATTGCATAAGAAATAACTTGATAAATTCAAAAAGGATGTATACTACAAGCATATGCCAAGTACCTAAATATATTAGTTTTCAGCTTTCTTTCGAAATGAAGCGAGGACTGCCCGAGCAATCACCAAGATGGCGAGTTCCGCAGCAAATGGAGAAAAAACTGAAAATTATTTAACGTAAATTAATTTAAATAGAATCTATTATTTTATCCCCCTGTTCTATGGAAAAAAAGGAATTTACTCTGTCCGAAGGACTTTCATCGCCTTCGCTTCGAGTTTTTAGTCAGAAAATCCTCATACTTCTCGCATTTCTCGGAGGTATTTATACTCTGTCCCTCCTCTCATCGGTACTCACTATCGTATTTTTCTCCGGATTTCTCACTATCCTTTTTTCGTCGTTTCTCGACAGTATGAACCGAAAACGAATTCCTGATTGGCTTGGGATTATTTTCATATTTTTAGGTGTTCTTTTCTTTTTCTTCATTGTTCTTTTTGCAATTGTTCCGATATTTGTACAACAGATAACAAGTCTGTTTTCCTATGTCAGCAATTCGTTTTCCGAATTGGAAATACTCTATAGAAAAGGTGGGGTTGATGCTCTCGGATTTCCTTCATTTTTAAAAACCTATATAGGAACCGTAGATTTTGGGATGCTTTTTGAATGGGTAAGGAACAATATTTCTTCGTTTTCTGGGATTGCAACATCACTTTCAACAAATCTCCTTCAGGGATCGTCTTCTATTATTTCCACCCTTTCCGGCGGTATTTTTCAAGGGATTATGATTTTGGTTTTCACCTTTTTTATGAGTTTGGAACGTCATTCTATCAAGAAATTCCTCTACAGAATTTTTCCGAAAAATATAAGCACTTATCTTCTTTTCCGGGAAGATTCTTTTCTGAGAGTTCTCAGATCTTGGCTTAAAGGACAACTCATTTTATGAGCTTCTATTTTTTTACTTACCCTCATAGGACTTTTTTGTCTTCAACTTTTTGGAATAAAAATAGATGGGATTTTTACGCTCGCTCTGATTGCGGGACTTATGGAATTCATTCCATATATCGGACCATTTATAGCCCTACTTCCGGCGCTCGCTCTCGTTGCAGGTATGGGCATTATTCCGATTGTTTCGGTTATTATTCTCTATATTCTTATCCAACAGGCAGAAAATAATATCCTTGTTCCAATGGTTATGAGTAAATCGCTTGATATTTCACCGTTTCTCATTCTCCTTATGATGACCGTTATGGCAAGTCTCTTTGGAGTGATTGGAATCCTTCTTGCTATCCCATTTACCGCAGTACTCCAGATTATAATAAATGACATACTTGAAAAACAAGAATGAAAGAAAAAGAAATAAAAACTATCTGCGAGTTATTTGTACTATATGTAATAATATTTTTTCATGATTCGAATTGGCTTTTTTTGAACCCCCCATCTTTCTGCAAGAGTTTTACAGGATTTTTTGAACGCTTCCGAGTTTGAAGTAAGCTTTGTTGTAACGGGCGAGGATAAGCTCGTAGGACGACATCAGGTTCTGACAACGAATGAGGTGAAAACTCTCGCGCTCGAGAATAGTATCCCTGTTTTGCAACCTACCAAAATCCGAGGAAATACGGAATTTCTCGAGGAGATAAAGACCTACGATGTCGATTATCTCATAGTCGTTGCGTATGGGAAGATACTTCCAATGGAAATTCTCCAAGTCCCAAGAAAATATCCGATTAATATTCATGGATCCATCCTTCCTAAATACCGTGGCGCTTCCCCTATTCAGGCGTCTCTCATCGCCGGAGAAACAGAAACTGGGGTAACTATCATGATGATGAGCGAAGGGATGGATGAGGGCGATATCATCGATATAAAGAAAATACAAATCAATACGGGCGAAACGGGCGAAACGCTTTTCGGAAAGTTCGCGGAAATATCAGGAGAATTTGCGATAGAAACCATAGAGAAACTCGACAGATGAGAGCTTTCTCCGAAAGTACAGAACGAAAACGAAGCAACCTATTGCAAGAAAATCACAAAAGAGGAAGGATTGCTCGATTTCACAAAAACTGCAAAAGAACTTTATCATCTCTATCAAGGGTTCGCACCTTGGCCATGAGTTTATACTCTCTACAAAGAGAAAAAACTTATCATCGAGAAATGTTTTTACGAAGAAACGACGGAAATACGATGAGTTCCCGGAACCGTGATACAAAAAGAAGACAAAACCATCGGGATTGTTTGTGGGAAATGACTATTGACTTTACAGCAAGTAAAGTTAGAATGAAAGAAATCACAGTCCGCAAAAGAGTTCCTGAATGGACAACAAGATTTTATTTCTTCAATACTATAAAATAATGGCGGAAATTTTTAAACAAGATTATCCCATGAGTGAAAAATTAGATCGAATGGAAACAAGTGAATGAATGCTCGAAATTATGTGTGCTCCTTTCGAACTCATAGAGAAAATCAAAGGAAAAATTGCAGGGATTTTGGAGAGAATCCAACAACCTTCTGTTGCAATTGTCGCGGAAACCGACAAGGATTTTAAATTGAAACTCGGGGATGAAGATCGTGGAATGTGTGAAATGGATAAAGAATCAGAAAAACCTTCTCTACCTTCTGAGTTTGTTTCTTTATTTTTCAAATTCTGAAAAAGGATTGGCGAAGAAATCCGAATATTTATCTCCTAGTTATTTTTTATGTTCAATATAGCTCTCAATACTTTTCGTGAACTTGCCCGAAACAAGATACTTTACATGATTGTTTTTTTCGGGATTGCACTTATCGGTTTTTCTCTCGTACTTGGAACGCTCTCACTCGGTCAATCCGATAAGATTGTCGTGGATTTCGGACTCGCTATGGTAGAGATTTTCGGAATTATTTCCGTTATTTTCATAGGAAGTCAGCTTCTTTTTAGAGAAATAGAAGGGAAAACTGTGTATCTTATCCTCTCAAAACCAGTAAAAAGAAGGGATTTTATTCTTGGGAAATTTTTCGGTTTCGCAGCGATTCTTTTCTTTATCATCTTCATACAATCTATCATATCAATGATAGTGTTTTTCATCGCAGAAACTCCGCTTTCTTTTCTCCTCTTTATATCAATCGGATTTATTTATATAAAACTTTTGCTTCTTTTTGCCATCATTCTTTTCTTCTCGACTTTCATTTCCCCGCTTCTTTCGATTCTGCTCGTTATGGGAGTATATATCATCGGTCATTCTATTACAACTATGACCGATATGGCGATTCGTTCCGGAAATCAGATTCTCCTCTATCTCAGCAAATTTCTTATGGTTATTTTCCCGAATTTTGAGGCTTTGAATATCAAGTCTATCATTGGAACACCTATTGTCCTAGGGTCCTCGTTTTTCGCAGTAAATATCGTTCATGCACTTCTCTATCTTGCACTTATTCTCACTTTCGCAGTGCTCATTTTCAACCGAAAAACTTTCGAAAATTAGAGAAACTTCTATAAAATGTGAATTTCGTATTCAAACCTTACGTTTCCTTTTTCGTCGTACTCCCTAGTACTTCTCATTCCGGTTCGCGGTTTTCATACAAATTTCATTATTTTCTAAAAGTTTCTAAACCTTTAGATTTTTATAAACCTTCTATGGATACCCACTACCCTTCCGAATACACTCGCTGATGGGTAGAGTTCTACTATCAAAAGTTTCAAGTAAATGAATATGTTCTCATTCCCCGATTCGAAACCGAAGACCTTGTTCGAGAAACTATTAAAATGGCGGAAAATACTCCATTTGATACTCTGATAGACGTCGGAACCGGTTCTGGAATCATTCCCATTTCCATCCTCACGAAAGTTGCCATAGAACAATCATTTGGCTTAGATATAAGTCCTAAAGCTCTGGAAGTAGCGAAAACAAACGCAGAAAATATTGGAGTGAAAAATATAGAGTTTCTGATATCGGATCTGCTCAGTATTTTTCTTTCTCCTACGAGCGTAACTTTTGGAAAAAACATTCTCATAACCGCCAATCTTCCCTATATCAAGGATGGCGACTGGGAAAATATGAGCGAGGATACGCAGCATGAACCAAAAATCGCTCTGTTTGGCGGAAGCGAAACCGGATTCGAGCTCTATGAAAAACTTTTTATTCAGATACCTGATTTCCTCGAGAAACACCGTCCCAAGAGACTTACGATCCTTACTGAAATGGGCGAAGATCAGGAGGAAATAGCAACGAGTACACTTGAATCACTTACTCAGAAACTGGAAGAAAATGGAAGAAAAATAAATTTCTCATTCTTCGCCGATTGCTTCGGAATACGCCGTTTTATGAAAATAGAAATTTTATAAAACCAGAAAAAAAGTTTATCAAATAATATTCTCGCTGTGGTACATCTCAATCTTACACAACATACCTCGAATCCTGTCGTCATATCCTCCCTCGCTTGGAATGCAGTTCGCGACAGTCTGACGAAACTCGGGAAATGAGAATTAGTAAACTATATAGAATCAGTGAAAGTGACCGACTCTCGGATTACTATAAAGACCGGAAAACCTATTGTAAATATGGATCTTTTAAATCATAAAGAAGCAATAAAGGAACGTATTGATGAAAGTTTTCAGATATTTGGAATAAAGAAAATAGAGAGAAAAATAGTTTTTATCTAACAAAAAATCTATGTTTTGCAAAAAAATATTATTTCTTGTTTTATTTCCAGTATTTTTATTTACCTCTTGTACAAACGAGTACTGGCAGTTTCATGAACAGAAACAGACACTCAAGACCGAGAAACAAAAAACAATCGAGTCCCTTCAGGATTTCTCGGTAGAAAAAATAGAATCCCGAGATATCGAGATTCTCGCGACTCCCGACAAGAAAGTGCTCGATAGAATCGTTTCCATGATTGAAGAGTCCGAGAAACAGGTTTTTGTCGAGGTATATATCTTTACTGAAAAACGCATCCTCCAGGCTCTAAAAGATGCCAAAAAACGCTGAGTTGACGTGCGGGTTGTCCTCGAAAAGAACGTTTTTGGTGCGACCGGAATCAATAGTAAAACTTTCAAGGAATTACAAAACGCCGGAGTATCTGTCACATATGACAATTCCAAACTCTATAATTTCGTCCATACGAAACTTCTTCTGATTGACGATACCTATATCATCACGACTGGAAATCTAAGTTATTCGAGTTTTACGACCAATCGCGAATTTTACATCATAGGACGTAATCCGACGGATTTGCAAACGCTTCAGAATATATTCCTCGCGGATTTCGAGGGAAAACAGACATTCGAAAGTACTCCGAATCTCGTTATCTCGCCTATAAATAGCCGAAAGAAAATAGAGATTTTACTCACAAGTGCGAAAAAAGACATTTTTCTCTACGCCGAGAATTTCTGAGACGAAAGCATTTTGAATATCCTCTCTCAAAAAGTAACGGACGGAATTCCTATCACTATCTGTATGGCAGATCCCACAAAAGTATCGTCCAATACTAAGGCAATAGCACTTCTTAAAAGCAGATGAATCGATGTGCGAACTTCCAAGAAACCTATGATCCACGCCAAAAGAGCACTCATAGACGATATCTACAGTTATATCGGAAGCGAGAATTTTAGTACGAATTCTCTCGATGAGAACCGTGAAATCGGTATTCTTACCAAAAGTTCTCCCGATACTTCCAAAACATTTCACACTCTTTTCGAATCGGATTGCCCGAAAATCACAAAATAGATGATTTTTTTGACAGAAAAGAGAATATGAGATATAGTAATCGTACTATTTAGATAAAATATGAATTATGCACAAAGAAGATATTATAAAAAAGGCTTTCGATATCATTCGATGAATCGAACAGGTAACGAACTACCACCCTGGAGATGATTATTACAAATCCATCTACCAACAGCTCAATTCATTGGACGAAGAAAAACTCCAAGAAGCTTTCGTCCAGATTGCAACAATAGCAACCGATAGTATTAATACTACTATAGATGGGGTAAAAAAAATAGAGCGTAATAATGTTATTGAAAAAGAAAAAAAAGAACATTTGGAAGAAGTGAAAGAAATGATAGATTTATTAAGTTTTTAATTTTTAATTTTTGAATATTATGGGAAACGAGAAATTTGCACAAGCAATGAATAAAGTTGAAAATACATGTTGACCAGAAATAGAAGATGAATACGGTTATCATGATGTACAGAAAGCTGGGGACCTTGCTAAAAAAGCTCTTGATAATGCTAGTTCATTTTTGAATAATCGCGTAGAATCTGCTACGACAAATATTAATAACTTAATTGCAACAGAGGGAAAAGGAGCATGTAATAAAATTTTAAAAGGACTTACAGCAGCTCAAACTCACGGGGATTTTAAGGTTATTCCAGAATCTGTTGCAACTACAGAAACACGAAAAGTTACTGAAAATATAGACACTCATGCACCTAAGAATCCAGGTATTCGATGATATGCACAAGGTAACACAGAAGAAATTAATCGAAAAATTAGAGAAGCAACTGGGGAAGAATAAGATAACTCAAATAATTCATATAAATTTATGTCTTCTGATACTTTTCTCGATGAACTTTCTGCTGATCTCATAGAAACCTCTGAGTATAAGGATTATCCAGAAGGAACACTTGGGGCGATTCAATATCTTTCGAAACAAAACCTTTCAAAGCTCCAGTCTGGAGTAGAAAAGAATATTCTGGAGAATGAAATAATAGCCATACAAAAGGCGGAGAAAAAAATTATTAAAGGATTTGAGAATTTTCTTCCTAAAGGTGGGGTAAGAATAACTCTCACAAAAGAAGAGAAAACAAAAAATATAGATTTTCTCATTGAACCTATAAGCTATCTGTTTACACTTCGAAATAAATATAATCCCGAAGAACTAAAGAAGCTAGATATACTTCAAAGTTCCGAAGATACTCCAGAATATATTCTTTCTCTCGATTTCAAGAAAAATATTAAAACTGAAATTTATTTCATCAAAAATATTCAGATTCTCAAGAAAGAGATTCCTAAGAAACACGATGAAGAATTAGATCAATATCTAAAAGATAATCTCACCGATTCTAGTCAATAAAATACTCCTCAAATCTGAGGAGTATTTTTAGCATTAGAATTTAGGTGCAAGTTTCTCTTTCGGAAGCAGCTGAAGTTTGTAGATTTCGCGTCCGACTGTTTGTCCTGGGCGACGATAGAGCAGACTCTGGTGCGGAGTTGTCCGGAACGGGATACTTTCTCCGAGGAGTTCTTTCCGTTCGAATCCGTATCGTTCGATAATAGGAAGTATATCTTCGAAGAATACGTCTTTTCCTCGATTGTCCCAGAATGGAAAACAGATAATGATAGTTCCTCGAAACCCAATAGTACGAAGATCTCGGAACATAGAATCGTAAATTCGAGCCAATTTTCGGCATTGTTCTGCAATCTTGTCGGGAGTAACGGTCTTCGCACCCATAACATCACCGAGATACCCTTCCGTCACGATTGATGTTGTCTTTGTATTCATATTTTCTGGGATAGTCGCTGCGATTTTTGAAGCATCGGCTTCAAAAATAAGTCCATCGATATCAATCTCGTTTTTCTTAGCAAATTCCCCCATACTTTTGTTCGCTGCGGTAACCATAGCAGGAGAAAGATCGCTTCCGTACACGGTATCGTACCCCATATTTGCCGCTTCGATCAATACTGTCCCTAATCCACAGAACGGGTCATATATAGCACTGAAAAACTCGTTCTTCGAGATTAAATTTCCGCTTCCTCATTCTCCGTACAGTCGTACGGTTCATTCCGGTCCTCAATTTGCACTCGAATTACTTCATTTTTGAGTACTATCGTTTCTTTTTCCTACTAAATTCACCATTATCTGTGCCAGCTTCGGTGGCAACATCCCGACTCCCATATCGCGGGTCTTGTCCATATCCCGAGCCGCGTACGCATCGACATCCTGGTAGGCAATCGTGATTCCCATATACGAGCTTTTCCCTACTTTTACATAATTCATTTCAGTATGAGATTCCGCGAGATGTTCTTTTTTATATACTGCAGAGTTAATATTTTTTGGTTCCTTGTTTACGAGCCGAAAAGATTTATCTTCGCAACTCTTGAGGAATTTCTTGATACGGAGTCCTGTGGCAAAATTATCGAATTTCTCTCCATAACTGGCGATAGCGAACGGAACTTTGTTCGTACGATCAAGTCATTCCAAGTACTGTTTCGCAGCCGTTGTAAAATCTGGAATATCTTTCACTTCTTCGAGTATTTTCACCACTTTAATAACTCCACCCATATGAGCGAAACGAGCACAGACCTCCTCTTCGGAAACCCCGGAAATAAGAGCTATCTGCTCAGAAGCAAACTCAAAAATCGCAGTCGGGAAAAGACTGTAGATTTCTGCAAGCGAGAGCCGAAATTCTCGACCGAGGATGAATACGAACATGAATTAAATTTTTCTAAAAAATAAAAACAATTCTAAATAAAAATATCTCTCAAAAACGAAGTAATTCGAGTGCAAATTGAGCACCGGAATGAACCGTACGACTGTACGGAGAATGAGGAAGCGGAAATTTAATCTCGAAGAACGAGTTTTTCAGAGATATTTCTTATTCTGCGATAATTCTCTCGAGACCTACTCGTCCTTTCTCTTTATCAACAGCGATAATCTTCACTTGTACAACATCGCCCATCTTGAGGAAATCCTCGATGTTTGTTACTCGTTCTTTGGCAATCTTGGAAATATGAATCATCCCAGATTTTCCTTTTGCCCATTCGACAATCGCTCCGACTCCTTCGATAATCTTTACAACCTTCCCTTCCAACGCATCCCCTACTTCATCGTCCTTAAGGATTCCTTTGATGATATCGAGAGCTGCCTGTCCAGTTGCTTGATTTTTAGCCGTGATCGAACATTGTCCATCGTCGGAGAGATTCACTTCCACTCCATATGTTTTTTCGATTCCTTGAATCGTTTCACCACCTTTTCCTATAACTTCACGCATTTTCTCCTGAGGAACAAAAACAGAGAGGATAAACGGTGCAAATGGTGAGATATTTGAGCGTGGTGAACTCAGTTCCCGACTCATTTCTGTTCGAATATGATTGAGTGATCCTTTTGCTTGAGCGAATACTTTTCCAACAACTTCCATAGAAAGTCCGGCGATTTTACAATCCATCTGGAGAGCGGTAATTCCTTTCGGTGTTCGGGCTATCTTGAAATCGAGATCTCCGAGGAAATCCTCTTGTGCCTGGATATCGGAAAGTACGATGTATTTTCCTGTTTCATCGTCGTAAATCATCCCCATTGCAACTCCGGAAACGAGTGCAGTAATAGGAACTCCCGCATCCATCATCGCCATAGTCGATCCGCAAACCGATGCCATAGAAGAAGACCCGTTACAAGTCGTGATTTCTGAAACCATTCGGATGAAATATGGGAACTTTTCGAGAGACGGAAGAACTGGTTCAAGCGCTTTTTCAGCGAGTCGTCCGTGTCCAACTTCACGACGTCCAACTCCACGAAGCGGACGAACTTCTCCAACGGAGAACGGAGGAAAATTATAGTGGTGAATGTATCGTTTCGTATTTTCTTCGAACATATCGTCGATAATCTGGATATCACCAGGACCACCGAGCGTCGCTACGGTAAGCGCCTGAGTAATACCTCGCTGGAAGAGTGCAGAACCGTGAACTCGTGGGAGAATCCCGAAAGTTCCGCGAACCGGACGAACTTCGTCGAATTTCCGACCATCAAGACGGAGTCCTCGTTCGAGAATGTTTTTTCGCATATGTTTCTTTACGATCGAATATACCGCACTTTCGATGTCTTTATCAGAATACGCTTCGGTTTCATCGGTTGGGGCAAGAGCGAGTTTTATCTCTTCTTCAAGGGTCACAAGTGCGTGATGAAAATCAGTTTTTCCAAGATGATAAAGTTTAGTGATTCGCTCATCAGTAATAAGAGCGTCGACTTTATTCTTGAGTTCTGTCTTATCGGCAACCGCAAAAAGTTTCTTTTCAGTAATAGGATGTGTACTGCTGTAGAAAGCAGCAAAGTCTTTCTGTGCAGCGATAAGATCACGAACAAGAGAGTGAGCAAATTCAAAAGCCCGAATCATTACGGATTCGTCCACTTCTTTTCCTTGGGATTCCACCATAGTAATCGCGTCGTCAGTTCCGGCAACCGTGAGATCGAGAAGAGCGGTCGCGAGTTCCGTGATACTCGGATCGAATTTGAACGTCGTACCATCTGCGAGAAGTGCGATACGAACTCCAGCAACCGGTCCTTCAAATTCACTGATTCCTGCAAGCTGAAGAGCGAGCGAAGCTCCGGTGATCCCGTAGAATCCATAATCGGAAGTTCCGGAAGAAGACATGATCGTAGAAATAATCTGGATATCGTTGATAGTTCCTTTCGGGAACATCGGACGAATTGGACGGTCAATCATTCGGCTATTGAGAATCGCCGCTTCAGAAGGTCGTCCTTCACGCTTCATAAATCGATTTCCGCCGATTTTTCCTGTCGCATAGTATTTTTCCTGAAATTCTACAGAAAGTGGGAAAAAATCCGCACTCATATTTACTTCCTCTTTAATTCCTGCTGTTGTCAGAAGATAATTCCCTTCTTCATCGCGAATTACGACTGCACCGTCGGCAAGAAGTGCAAGTCGTCCAGACTCAAAAGTAATCTTCTTTCCACCAATGTCGTATGTCTTGGTGACCATTGCCTTAGAAAAGGCATTCTGATCAGAGAGTCCTGCTATCATAATCTTAAAAATAAAAAGATAAAACTTCTTTTTAAGAAAATAGAAAGAGTGGAGAGATATGACCGGAAAATATTTTCAAGCCCTATCCCGCATCCCTTATTCTAAAAATCAAAAAAGAATCCGAAGGATTATATGGAAAAAATAGGAAAAAGAAAAAGAAAATACACCACCTCGTAAGGCAGTGTATTTTTTGTTTTTCAGGAGATTAGACTTTGGTATTTTTCATTCCATATACCGAGATTCCGAGTATCGTTACGATTATCGCGGAACATACGAGACAAAGCGGACAAAATGAACCGATATAGAAAGCTTCCTGATAGATGTAATATCCATTGAAACATATTCCAGCAGTTGCCATTCCAGCAAGAATAGGAAAGGATTTCCGGCAGATTCCGAGATATCCGAGAAGAGCTATAAGGAAGATAACCGGGTATACGAGCATAGCGAGAGCTGGAAATGGAAATCCAAAGAATTGCGCCCGCGGAGAAATAAGTACATTGGAACAGGAAAATGTACTATTAATGTCACAAAAAGTGGAATAAGATCCGGTAGATTCCGCTATTTTCGCTTTGAGTGTATATGCCTGATTTGTGAGATATACGGCATTTCCAAAAGCTATTGCCGCAAGCACCATAATAGCGATAAAAAGTTTTTTCATAAACAAGAATAGATAAAAATTACATCTTTAATACCGCGTCGATAATTCCGAAGAATTCTTCTTTAGAACTGAATTTCATGATATTTCCATTGAGATAGACGGATGGGGTTCCCTGGAGTCCCATCGCCTCTCCTTCTCTTTTTTCTCGAGCAATCTGGTTCAGATACCATCCTTCATCGAGACTTTTTTGCATCTCTATAGGATCGAGTCCGACTTTTTTTCCGAGAGCCACACGTTCTTTATCGGTAACTTTATCCCCCTTCTTTTGATCTTCCAAAGCATACATTTCCAGATTAAATTCCCAATACTTTCCTTGAGAAAGAGCGTAGAGTGCTGCAAGTGCATCACGTTCAGCATTTTGATGTTGAGTAAGTGGAAAGTTTTTATATGTTATAGTGATTTTATTTGTTTTCACATAGTTCTTATAGAGTTCTTCCCCTATGGTTTTTTCGAAATAAATACACGCGGGACATTCGTAATCAGCAAAAACGGTAAGTTGTACTTTGCTCGATGGAGCACCAAAAACAGCGCTTTCGATATTCTTGGAAATTTGAGGAACAATAGGAGTTGGCTCTCCGCAAGAAACGAGAAGAAGTGGAAGAAAAAGAGAAAGAAATATTTTTTTCATAAAAAATAACAAAGAAGAAATATACCAGAGAAATATACGAATAAAGAGTGGATTTGCAAAATATTTTGCTTTCTCCTCGAAAATAAATACAATTATCCGTTACCCAAAGACAAGCTCCTTTAAATTTCATGCTGATTTCTAAAAATTGGGTTTTCAGGGGGAAAACTGCCTGAGAGCGACGATAAACAGTTTATTTATTGCTCCCCGACGAGTTTTTTCCCCTTAAAAGCTTTTTATACTTTTGGCTACAAAAGTATAAAACATATTATTTCTTAACTTCTCATTTATTATGATTCACTCACTTCCTACGCTTCCGTATGCCCTTGACTGACTCGAACCGTATCTCTCTCAGGAAACACTCGAATACCATTATGGAAAACATCACAAAGCCTATGTGGACAATTTAAATAATCTTATTATAGGAACGGAATTCGAAAATATGTCATTGGAAGAGATTATCAAAACTGCTTCCAGCGGATCAATTTTCAATAATGCTGCGCAAGTATGGAATCATACTTTTTATTGGGAAGGACTTACTCTAGAAAAAAATATTATTGGGATAAGCAATATAGAAAAGCGGATTCTTGAGAAATGGGAATCAATGGAAATATTTCAAAAAACTTTCAATGATATCGCCATGAAAACTTTCGGTTCCGGATGGACTTGGCTCATAAAAAAACCAGATGGTTCACTTGATATCGTTTCGACGAGTAATGCTGCAACACCTCTAACAACCGAAAATATTCCTCTTCTTACCTGTGATGTCTGGGAACATGCTTATTATATCGACTATAGGAATGCTCGAGCAAAATACTTAGAAAATTTCTGGAATATCGCGGATTGGGAAAAAATAGAAATGAGATATAATGAAAATTAGACACTAAAAAAGAGTTCGCCGCAGCGAACTCTTTTTTAATTTTCAAAAGAAAATTAGATAGCTTGAACATCAACAGCCATAGGACCTTTTTGTCCATCTTGAACTTCGAAAGAAACTTCCATTCCTTCAGCAAGAGCATTGAAACCATCAACTTTATCTACACATCCTGAGAAGTGAAAGAAAAGATCTTTTTGTCCATCAACTGGAGTGATAAAACCAAAACCTTGCTGATCCTTCTTTACTTTAATAATACCATTCATAATAAAAATAATAAAAAAATATAAAAACCATGTAGGGGTAAAAATTCAAAAAACTTCTGTTTCCATACACTTGTGGGATATTGTATGGTAAAAAACAAGAAATGCAAAAGAAATTACAAAAAAGAAATTATTCTGGAAAATATGGACTTCCGCAAGCCCCATGAGGAAGTCATAAAACAGATATATATTCAATATTGTCATCACTTCTTATGATACGCAAAACTGCTCATTGTACAGAGGATACAAGCTTAAGATCTACTCTTTCTTTTTTATTATCAGAAGAAAAAGAAACAATATCTCTATTGTTGGTTAGTTCAACCTTTGACTTATATCGACTTATTATCGACATAAGCATTGATTCATCAACCGATTTAAGAGGAAATGGGGCGTTTCCTCATTCGCTTTTACCTGCAATTTCACACAAAAATTTTTTTTGTTTTGTAGAAAAAGAAATATTCATATTACATGATATTAAATGTAAAACTTAATCAGGTTGTGTAGAAAAGAATTACGAGTAAAATACGCAAGTCCAGTCGCGAATTTTAACTTCATAATCCTTTTCCAGTATGCACAGCCTAACGAAGATTACTCCTTTCATCAGAA
>Ga0210009_1001849_pt1 | contig 16701 bp, 17 predicted proteins | sample CryGeyCG2114_065_FD_185457 | JGI IMG/M metagenome (GOLD analysis project Ga0210009, IMG submission 185457) | Groundwater microbial communities from aquifer - Crystal Geyser CG12_big_fil_rev_8/21/14_0.65 (SPAdes) (version 2) | ecosystem: Environmental > Aquatic > Deep subsurface > Groundwater ... | reverse complement strand
ACAGTCAAGCTGCGCCTTGATTGACTTCCTTGACTTTTTTCTTTGATAAGAAGAAATATGTTAAATAAACTGCCTGCCACACCGTAAGCGAAACATAGGCCGTATTAAATGGTAACAAAAGTTTTAAATGGTCAATCACCGATCCAATAAAATCAATGAGATAAAAAGTAATAATTAAAGCTATAACAGCGTGCTTGCTCGTATTTCTTTTACTTCCTAATAAGAAATGATGTGCTACCGGTAACAATATACTGCCAAGAATCACAGCCACAGAGAGCGTTCCAAAAAAGAACTCGCTAACTGATCCATCATCAAATTTCCAATACTCTTTTATAACCATGAATGGGATTAATGCATAAATTAATGTGGACGCAGCAACAAATAAAATATGTTTACGGCTTAGAATCTGAGAAATATGATCCGAATCCCACAAAATAACCGTTAATCCAAAAACCGGACCCACCACCCAGTAGTCACTGATAAATTTGATGCCGATTCCCACATTTAAAATATAAACAAGAAGTTTAATAGTATTTTTCATTTTAATTTTTCTGATCAGCTATGTATCTGTTATTTCCTTTATGCACCATTTAATTTGCGAATGATAGATTGATAGATCAACAATATGCGAACAAAAAAAGCAACAAGTAAAAACAGAACTGCTTTGTCTAGGATATCTGTGCGCTGAAGTTTGAAAGCAAGGTACAAAAAGAGGGGAACAAGCACCAACAATACTACGCAAATACCGTTAACAAGCCAGAAATAGAATGGTGATTTTTTCCGTATAGCTCCTTCATATATTATTTTTTCAATCTTTGTAAAATTTTTCATACTTTAGCACCGTTTCTCTTGGTGACAAATGCCTCGCATCTACCCAACAAAGCTAATTACTTTTGACTGTTTGCAAAATAGTTTTTAGCTCTTCTTTGATAACGCCCGATTGAACTTCCAATTCTTTTTTACAAATCTCTAATACCTGCGGATATTGTTTTGCATGAGACATCAGCGACCATTTAGCTGCGCTACCAATCAGGCGGTTCTGAAGGTCTTTTGTTTGCGAGTCTGACCAGGCCAATGTATTAATAATTCGAATGACATACTTTTCATCACCCGTCGTCAAAAAAGCCTGCCACAGTTGATCAAGTTGTGCAGCGCTTACGATTTCAGCTGTAAGCAAATCAGCGGCGCTATCAGGTGGGTTCTCTTCTTTGAGGGTAATTTGATATTCGCCTGTTGCCGTTTTTCCCGAGACGTGATCTCTTACCACTATTTTAATCGTATAAACACCCGTTTTATCTTCATCGGTAAACGTGAGATCGATCGCAGGATCTAGCATGACGAATCCTGTGCGCTCATTCCCCTTAAACTTTTTCTGGTGGATCAGTATATTTTTTTCATCAGCCTGCACTGTTTTATCGGAATCTTCTAAAATAAAATCGCCCGATAAATTAGTCATCATGGAAGCATCAATCTCATAACCGGTAACAATTGCTGCTACATGAAACATCTTCTCCACCGATACCTCTTTTAAAGGCTTAACGTGTACATCATGGCTCGACGGAGTCGACACCCATTCGTCGATAAAGTTAGGCGAATCGCTGGCCATAACAACGACTCTTAATTCACCGGGAGGATTGGCAACGGGTGATGCGGCAAGAACATTTGAAGAAAGAATGAGAAGACAAATGAATAATAGCACTGTTTTCTTTTTCATAATCCCCCTTTTACCTAAATATAACTTTGATACCTGGTGGCACTTTTGTGCCTGGCACCACTTATTTTACCATTTACCGGACGCCGTCCACGCGGAAGGGGTTAGCAGTCTAATGCTTCCCCCCGGAGGACACAGTCCCGTTACAAATACTTATGCGTGCCCCCTTGCGAGGGACTGTTCCCGTTTTTCCGTTCGACTTTGGAGTTACTATAGGTAACCCCATTTCTTTAATTTTTTTCTCTCCAGAGACCACCTTGAACCAATATCGCTTCTGTAAAACATATGTGGAATCCGAATGTTCTTAATTTCTTGATACGCATTTGCTCTGGCTCTTCGGACAGTCTCCCCGGTTCCAGTAACAACGAGACACCAACCACTACAACCCGCTATCCGCCAAATGTCATTCTTATCTTTTTTAACATCACCGATGTGAATATTCTTTGAGATTCTTCCGTTCTTAAAATTAATGGATAGATCTCTATACATTCTCACCATTTCTGAATCGTCACCCTCCGAAAGTAGGGGCGGCGTGGCAACAACAACACCGATCTGGAAACCTTTCTTGGTAGACAATTGGAATCTGTCGCCTTTTACAAGCTTCCACAACCAATCTCCAGTTTTACTTAATATTCCTGACAACTGAATTTGAATTGTTGGGTATCCAAAACGTGAAGTAAATTCAAGTGGGAAAATCCCCTCCTCGTTGGCGATGCAATTTAAATCAATATACCCCACGTACGATGATTTCCTCAGTGCAGATTTCATTTTCAGCAACGTCAAACGAAAGATTTTATTTTTTCTCGACCAGAACATGAGAGTTCCCATTTCACCTGTCATAGGTCCAAGATTCTTGGGGAATAAGTGTTTGTGTTCAAAATTTATGTTAATGGGGTATATGAAATCAGCGCCATTGAAAAAAGCGCCAACTCCAACTTCAACACCGCTTATGAACTTTTGCAATACGAACTTGGGTGATTTTCTTGTAATAATTCTTTTGTTTTGTTGCAGAAATTCAATGAGGTCTGTCCCATCTTCTTTGTGAGATACAAGCACCTCCCTTTTATCCCCTGACTGAGCATCGCCGCTCGGCTTAAATACATACCTACTAGGATTTTTCTTGACAAAATCAATTGCCTTACCGGAATCGCTAAAATGCCATAATGACGCTACTTTGACACCGTTCTTCTCAAGCTCCACCTGGCCAAAATCTCTGTCAGTTTCAAGTCTATCCGTGTATTTACTTCCTCCTATGACCCGTTTGTTCTTCTTTCTCAGTTTATCAGCGAAATAACCAAAATTCTCATCATCAAAAATAATTACATCAGCCCAGCTCTGATACACTTTCCAATTACTGACTTTTTCGAGGAAACCGTCGTAAACATCCACGCTGTATCTATCCTCGAAATAAAATTTGACCTCGTGCCCTTCTCTCAACAACTGTATCGCTAGATCCCCACTTAAACTATCCTTAGAAACAAAGAGGAATTTTTTTGACTTCATAGCCTCTTGCAATCGCTAGAATTGTCAATACCGAATCTGGCAGCAAGATCATCCAAAAAACCATGTGCAAGCTCCTCGGAGAATCCTTCTTTGATCAATCTATTTCGGTAGTTACGTATTTCTTTGTTCAGATACGTTATGCAGACATAGTATTGAAACTGGTTAGCAATAACTTTATCCTTAGCCAGAGATTCTTCACCGTATGCATAAATGTCATAGAGAAGACCTAGGTAATCATCGATCTCATAGTCGCTAAAGCGTCCACCGTTATCTTCTAGTATCTGACCTGCTTTGGTCAAATACGCCTCTTCAATGGCGATGCTTACATCTCGATACTTTGGATTGTCAAAAAAAATCCGGCTGAAATTGAATATGAAATCGCGACTTGCTGAATCACGATCGATACGCTTGTTGAAAATGTAAGATATTGCCGAACTTATGAAGGCTGCAACAAAAATAGAGATAAGAATCTCTTTAACTATCGGCTTTGTGAAAAATATTGCTAGACGTTTCACAACACTGACGCTTTCTTTGGCAACTACCATACTCCACTTTATGACGCGAATTTGAAACCACTTTAATACTTATACGTGTCCCCTTTGTGAGGGACTGCCCCTTCCTCCACTGGGCTCAGTTTGAACCTGGCGCCTGCGGAAGGTATCGCTTAGCACTAATGATAATCAGTGATTATCTATTTTTTCTTCTGCGATCTTTTTGAATTTATCCCGTAACTTTTCTTTGAAATCTTTACCAACCTCGTCAAAAACTTGCAATAACTGTGAGAACGTATCGTCACCACCAATAAAATTCCAATATTCATCACCCACCAAAAAATCGTTGGGATGATTCATCATTCCAACTTCAGTAAAACGGGAATATGGTTGAGGATGATAAGGGTTATATGGAAAAGCCAGGAAAACTTTTATTGACGACCTTCTTCGAGCAATCCATTCCAATAACTTCGTTTTACTCTTTTCGAAAACATCGATGTTGGGCTTGACGGTTTTAATTTCAAAAAAGAATTCCTTTTGTTCTCGTTTCATATAAAAATCTGCGATATTACCCGATTTTTGAAATTTACCACCCGAAGAGGATGCGGCTAAAACTTCGCTAGTTTCCCTCCTGATATCAGATTTTCTTTTAGCTTCTCTTAATTCATTAATTATTTTAGAAATAACCGATCTTTGTGATGCGGATATTGCTCCGCCAACACCGTAATTTCTGAAAGCCTCCTCAGAATTTTCAGTTGCGATTATGACTGATATATCCTCATAAATTGACATACCTAAACTAGTGGCTAAAGAATGAATAAAGGAGTAAGCGGCTATTTTCTCATTGTCTTGAATGAGTCTCGCTAGAAACGGCATTGACGTTGTTTCACGCCCATATTTTTTGAGTTTACTTTCAATCTTTTTAGTTAAAAGTACTTTGATTTTACTTTTTTGCTTTTGCGATAAAGGCATGCACTACACCACTTTCAAATGAAAAATTGTTTCTGAATACGCATTCCGGTCGCGTTCGGTGCGATTTAAGACGGGACGTTTGAATTCATTAACAATTTTCATTCCTGAATTTTTTGCGATCGTTGGATATAAATTGTATTTGTCATTCGCCACAAGAAAAACGTCGGCATCTTTGGCAAGATATTGTTTACAGTTATTCAAAACAGCTGCAACCCCTTCAACATAAGAATCTCTGGCTTCTTTGCCTTGGCCTTTGAACAAATGCCCGATTTCCAATTCGTCCCGCCTTTCAAACTTAAATAAGTCATAGGCATACGCATGCTGCTCGTGATAGGCAATCAAGCCAACATACGGAGGGCTTGAGAAAATGCCTTGTATTTTCTGCCTTCTCACCAACTTGGCAAATTGAGAATTGGATTTCTCCAAAGCGTCAAAAATGTTGATGTTTCTTGAATCTCCGGTAAGGCAAACTTGGTGAGTGTCGCTTCTCAATTTATCGAACTGAGCAAGCCTTGTAATCGTATCTTCACCGTAGCGTTCCCACCAACTTAAAATTGAAAACAACGGCTTGCAAATTTTTCCATGTTTGGAACAATAATAAGTCGTTGTAATGGGCTCTTTCAAAGTCGCCAAATCGGAATGAGTGGTAGCGCGGCAAGAGCGGATGGTACGGCTCAAAATAACATTGGCGACTTTTCGTAGATTTTCATCTTTGACAGATTGAATCAAACGAAAAATAAAGTCTATTTCCGTACGCACATGCTGCAAATACCACTTATCTAAAAAGCTTTCCCCTTTTTGGTTATTAAGTTTTATTTTGTATTCGGTAACGAGTTTGCGATAAATTAGCAGGAATTCCTTCGCCTTTTCTTCGCCGTATTGATCTTCATCAATCTGACCACGTCTTACTTTGTACTTGAAATCAGGAACAGGGAAACATTGATCGTTAAACTTCTGCAAAGCTGCAAGCAACCGGCTCTCAAATACGACCGTATTCGAGTCTGAAATAAACGCCCGAAGCTGATCTGTAATTTTACGAATTTCATTGTATAAACTGCCTAAATCATATTTGCCAACCTTGATGTTACTAATCATGCTGTTAAACACCGAGACATCAATGCCAATTGCGTGCATTCCAAGTTCGCTGGCTTGAACCAACGTGGTTCCGCTACCGCAAAACGGATCGAGAACAATGTCGCCTTCATGAAAATACGCTTTCCGCTTAAAATCATCGGTATGACGATCAAGAAAATATTGAACCAGCTGAGGAATGAATTTGCCCTTATAAGGATGAAGACGATGGACGTGTTTGGTGGTATCGGCTTCTCTTAATTGGTCAAATGATAACTCCCAATTGAGGTCGTGGCCAAGTTGGTTTTTCCATTTGATTTCCCGCTTGCCAAGATAGGAGTCATAATATTTGACGAGATCTTGCTTTCGAACCAATAAGTCGCCATTCGTTCCGAATTTCTTAACGCGGCCATATTGAACTAGGTAGGAAATGTTGGAAGGTGTAACCTTCTTATTTAAATACTTGGTGGCCCAGTCGCTGGCTTGTTTGACGGTAAAAAGATCTACTGCTTTTTCATCATCTGCAAATAAAGTTGCACTTCCATGATGAATATTTTTTGCCACTATCTCGGCCTCTGCGGTGTGAAATTGCTGAATGTGATCAGAAACTTCTGAATTCTTATTTGTGCTGGTCATCGATTTACCCTCATGTTTGAAGGGTAAATCGTTTTTGCCGATCTTTACAAGGGACGATTCTAGGATCAGAAACGCCCACAACCCAATTAATAATTTAAATTTGCACTTAAGTTAATGGCAATTATTATATCAAAAGAAACAAATTTTGTATTGCCCGATTTCATCTTAATAAACAAATTCGGAACATTTCTAATTGTACCGGGTTCAATTTAAACCTGGCACTTTTGGAAATGTTCTGAATTCTCTGTTCTGAATTCTCACTTATTTCAATTTCACTTGAAGAATGATGTCCCCTTCGTGCCGGCAGGTAGGGCAAAGCCGTCCTTGCCTGGTCAGCTTTAGCTTTTGCCCTTCGCGCGTGTTGGGCGGAATCTTGACGGAAATGGTTTTGCCTTCCGGTATTCGGAAGGCAACCCGGCCGCCGCTCTTTGCCTTCTCTTTTGAAATCTGCAAGTTCACATAAATATCAACCTTGCTCCGCTCGCCTTCGGCGTCGGCCCCAAAATCCCCGGGTGAGGATGAATAAAATTGATACACCGTTTCGCCGGACCCGCGGCGTTGCGTAAACTCTCTGGGACTGCTGCCCGAGAAAAGGTCCTGAAAGATATCGCTAAATTCCGTGTACTGGCTCCCGGCAGACCGGGAACGGCCTCGCCCGCTGAACTGTTTTAAAAGCTCTTCGAAATCAAAACCCTGCGCGCCCGCAAAATCACTCGCAGCGGGGCCTCCCCGTTTACACATTTGGTCATATTCGGCTCTGCGCTTTGGGTCGCTTAAAACGTAGTAGGCCCCGGAGATTTTTTTAAACTTTGTTTCCGCCTCTTTGTTTCCCGGATTTTTGTCGGGGTGATATTGGAAAGCAAGCTTACGGTAAACCTTCTTGATGGTTTCTGATGCGGCTGTCTCGGGAACCCCTAGAATCTCATAATAGTTTTTCATCGCTCAATCCTGTCACCGTATCTGCTCCGACCCTAAAAGGGGCAATCACCCACATCACCTTTGCCGCGCGTGCCGAGCGATTCTTTCGCCCCGCATTTGGCGAGGTGCTGAAAAACCATTTTACTCCCGGAATCTTTGGAGACAAGACGTAAAATCAGCTAACACCTTATTCCGTGATTGCAAAACTAGGATGATGCAAATTCGGAACCAAATTCGGAACATTTCTAATTGTACCGGGTTCAATTTAAACCTGGCACTTTTGGAAATGTTCTGAATGCTCTAACACCTTATTCCGTGATTGCAAAACTCACATGATGGGCATAAAATAAAAAGAACGGAAGGAGACCTGATGGCATCTTTGTTTACGAAAATCATCCGGGGTGAGATTCCCTGCCACAAAATTTCAGAAAATGAGCGGTTTTTTGCTTTCCTTGACATTCGTCCCATTAACCCGGGACACACGCTGGTTATTCCCAAGAAAGAAATTGATTACGTGTTTGACGTCGAAGACGACTTATTAGCCGGGCTGTTTACTTTCTCTAAAAAAATAGCGCTTGCCATCCACAAAGCCGTGCCCTGCAAACGGGTCGGCGTCATGGTGGCGGGCCTTGAAGTGCCGCACGCGCACGTTCACCTGGTTCCGATTAATAGTGTGGGTGATTTGAATTTTGCAAAAGCCAAACCGGCGTCCAGCGAAGAACTGGCCGAGGTCGCCGGAAAAATAAGGGCGATCCTGTCCAAATAATTTGCTTATGAGCCGACTCGTTATTTTTGGCGACATTCACGGCTGCATTGACGAATGGGAAATGCTGCTTGAAAAAGTGAAGGCTTCCCCCAAAGACCGGCTGGTCTCCGTGGGGGACTTGATTTGCAAAGGCCCTGCATCCCGGCAAGTCTTGGACAAAGCGATGTCGATGAAAAACCTCCAATGCGTCATCGGTAATCATGAATACCGGCTGCTCCACGCCTGGAAAACCAAGACCTTAGACCAAGTGAAAGAACCCAAATATGCCGCCGCCTTGGATGAGTTCGGCGGGCGGGTCAATCACTACATGACTTTCATGAATCAGTGGCCTCTTTATTTGGAATTCCCCGAATGTTTGGTGGTGCACGCCGGCATCCGCGCCGAGAAACCGTTGGCCAAGCAAGACCCAAAGGATTTGGTAGCCATCCGGACCGTGGGTGAGCATCGCAAGCCGTGGTATGAATCCTACCAAGATAAAAAACTCATCGTGCACGGCCACTGGGCATCGCAAGGCCTGGTGGTGCGAGACAATGTCATCGGGCTCGACAGCGGTTGTGTGTACGGCCGTGAGTTAAGTGCCGTGATTTTGCCAGAGCGGAAGATTGTGAGCGTACAGGCTAAGCAGGCTTATTGCCCGATGGATTAGTGCGGCGGAAAAAAAACAGGGCGGCACCTGCTGCCATCATGACCATGCACAACACCTGCCCCATCGAAAAAGGCCCGGCCACGAGTCCCAAATGGGCATCAGGCTCGCGCGTAAACTCAATCATAAAGCGAATCAACCCGTAAGCCATTAAATAAACCGACAAAAGATACCCTTGAAAAGGCTGTTTGTGTCTTTGCTGCCACAAGAAAAGAAATAAAATGATTCCTTCAAAGAAAGCTTCGTATAACTGCGAGGGGTGTCTGAGCAAACCCGCTGCGTCACTCGGAAAATACATGCCCCACCAGCGGGCGGTGACCCGTCCAAACAGTTCCCCGTTTAAGAAATTGCCGATCCGGCCAAATGTGTAACCCGCCGGCACCGCCGGCATTACAAAATCAATCCATTTTAAAAACGGTATTTTTTCTTTCCGGGTGAAAAAATAACTCATCACAATCACGCCCAGCAAACCGCCGTGGTAGGACATGCCGCTGATGCCGATAAACCGGCCGGTTTGTAAATCAAAAGGCAGAATAATTTCCAACGGATTGTGCAAGTAATAATCAAAGTGATAAAACAGGACGTATCCCAAACGGCCTCCCAACAACACACCGATGGCCGCCCGCACAAAATAATCGTCGATTTTTTCCCGCGAATACGGCGACCCGGGCCTAAGCCCGTAGAGGGCCACCCAATAGGTGACGACAATCGAAAGCATAAACATCAAACCGTAATAACGAATGCTGAGAGGCCCTAAGGTGAGAAAAACGGGATTGATATGTTCGGGAATGTGCTGCCAGAATTCAATGAAGGGTGTCATCCGTTAATCCCGATGCGTTTGAAAGTGGTTTTGTCAATTTTCGTCACTGCAAAAAACGCTGCCGTTGTGGGAAGACACGCAACGACTGCAAAAAACGCTGCCGTTGTGGGAAGACACGCAACGACTGCAAAAAACGCTGTCATTGCGAGCGACCGCAGGAAGCGAAGCAATCTCTATCTTAAGAAGAGATTGCCACGTCGCCTCTTTGAGGCTCCTCGCAATGACAGATAAAAAAATTACGGCGACTGATGAAACCCCTGCTTAACTCAATTTATTTTTACGCGGCTTCATCTTCTAATTTCGGAAACAAAGCATCGCCCCGTTCTATGGAAACATCGTTCTTCACAAACATTTGTTCAAAATCGCTTTTGCTTTTGGCAGCCAAAGGGCTTTTTAATTGAAGCCGCGTAAGGATTTTTTGCGCCGTCCCGGGCAGAAAAGGCTGCAGTAAACAAGCCATGTGCGCCAGTGTATCTGCCAACACAAAAAGCACGTCGGCTAATTTTTGCTTGCCGCTTTCTTGCTTCGCCAATTGCCACGGCTTATTTTCTTCCACGTATTGATTGGCGCGTTTGACCACTTTCCAAATGAGCCCTAAAGCATCCCTCGGATTGTACGTTTCCATGGCTTCCCGGACCGGGCTAAAAAGCGCTTTGGCATCGCTGAGTAGCGCATCTGAGCCGGTGTCCGGACCGGGTTTGGGAATCTTGCCTCCAAAATAGCGGTCAATCATGGAAGCCGTCCGGAACCATAAGTTTCCCAAATCATTGGCAAGGTCGGTGCGGTAACGCTCCCGGATCAGATCTTCCGAATAAGCCCCGTCCAAACCTAGCGTCACCTCATTTAAAAGAAAATACCGGAAAGCATCGACGCCGTATTTTTCACTTAATCCGACGGGGTCCACAACATTGCCGCTTGATTTGGATACTTTGGCGCCTGAAAGCGTCCACCAGCCGTGCGCCAAAATCTTCTTGGGCATTTCAATGCCGCATGCTTTTAACATGATGGGCCAATAAACCGCATGATGACGTAAAATATCTTTTCCGATGACATGCACATCTGCCGGCCACCATTTCTTAAATTGCTCGGCATCCCGCGCATAGCCGACACCGCTTACGTAATTCACCAAAGCATCAAACCACACGTAAATCACGTACTCATCGGAACCCGGATAAGGAATGCCCCATGACAGGCGCTCGCGCGGGCGCGTGATGCAAAGATCTTCGAGCGGCTGCTTGAGAAACCCCAGAATTTCATTACGGCGCATGTCGGGTTGAATGAATCCGGGGGTCTTCTGAATGTAATCAATCAGCCAATCCCGGTATTTGGACATCTTGAAGAAATAATTTTCTTCTTCGATTCTTTGCACTTCCCCGCCCGTATCGGGACATTTGCCGTCAACGAGTTCGCTTTCGCTGTAGAAAGTTTCGCTTTTCACCGAATACCAGCCGACATATTTTGATTTGTAAATGTCGCCCTTGGCTTCCAGGTCTTTTAAGATTTGCTGCACCGCACCGCGATGCATTTGGCTGGTGGTCCTGAAAAAGAAATCATATTGAATGCCGAGCAGTTTCCAAAGCGATTCAAAATGCGGAATCATTTGGTCGGCATAAGCTTTTGGTTCCATGCCCTGATCTTTGGCCGCTTTTGCAATCTTGGTACCGTGTTCATCTGTGCCCGTCATGAAGAAAACGTCTTCATCCTTCAAGCGGTGAAACCGCGCAAAGGTATCGCACAAGATATTGGTGTAGGCATGCCCGATGTGCGGCTTGGCATTGACGTAATAAAGCGGCGTTGTGATGTAATATTTAGTTGCCATAAAATTCACCTAATCCTGGGGTCAGGTCCCGGACCTGACCCCAAGTTTATTTTCTACTTCAAAACACCGTTCGCAGAGCAAAGGGTCTTTCAGGGATCCGACTTCCGGCTCATATTTCCAGCACCGCGCACATTTTTCGCCCTTGGCTTTCAAAACTTGAACGGTCAATTTGTCCGTTCGCTGGGAGCCTTCCACCGGCTGCCAAGCGAGTTCAACCGCCTGCGCGGCCCCCGAAGCTTCGGGCGCGCCAAATTCAATGGCAGAGACCATTAAGCCCTGCTTGAGTTCGGCTTCGTGTGATTTCATGAACTTGAGCAGGATTTCAGACTCACTTTGGAAAATCAAACGGCAATCCAGAGAGCTCCCGATGGTTTTGGTTTCACGCAATTTTTCAATCATGAGATCCGTGTGCCGGCGGATTTCCCGGACGGCATTCCAGGTTCGATAGGGCTGTGCCGAGAACTCCTGCCATAATTTCTGCTCCCAATCGGTTTCGTGGATACTTTTTTCGTTTCCAAACTTAAAAGAACGCCAAACCTCATCGGCGGTAAAAACAAGGATGGGCGCCGCCAATTGACAAAGCCCTTTGGTAATCATAAAAAGCGCCGTTTGGGAAGACCGCCGCCTGGGGTCTTCGGGGTGATGGCAATAAAGCCTGTCTTTCAAAACATCCAAATAAAAAGCGCTTAAGTCATTAATGCAAAATTCATAGATGAGTTGGTAAATCCGGTGAAACTTAAATTGTTCGTAGCATTGAACCACCTCCGTTGCCGCCTCATGAAAGCGGCTGAGCACCCATTGGTCCACCGAATCCAATTTGGTAAAAGCAGCCACGTGCCGGGCCGGATCAAAATCGGCGATATTGCCCAGTAAATAACGAAATGTGTTTCTGATTTTCCGGTAGGCCTCTGACATGCGCTCCAGAATTTCGGGACTCATGCGGATATCGTTATTCGTATCACAAGAAGATACCCAAAGCCTCAGGATATCGGCGCCGTATTTTTTCATCACATCCTGCGGACTCACGACATTGCCCTGGCTTTTGGACATTTTCTTGCCTTGGCCGTCCACTACAAAACCATGCGTCAACACATGGCTAAACGGCGACCGGCCGCGGAGCGCCACGGCTGTGATGAGTGAGGTTTGGAACCAACCGCGGTGCTGGTCGGAACCTTCCAAATAAAGTTCGGAGGGAAAACCAAGTTCATACCCGTGTTCCAAAACCGCTTGGTGACTGACGCCCGAGTCAAACCAAACATCTAAGATGTCCGTTTCCAATTGGTAGGCTTCAGGGTCCTTCACTTCGCCTGCCAACCAATCTTTAACCGATTTTGAAAACCAAGCGTCCGCTCCCTCGGTTTCAAAAGTGTTAATCACCTTTTCTTTTAACCGGTCGTTTAAAAAAACCTCCCCGGTTTCTTTGTGATACACCACCGGAATCGGAACGCCCCAAAGCCTTTGGCGCGACAGGCACCAATCGGGCCTTGTTTCCATCATTTTCGAAATCCGGTTCTTGCCCCAATCGGGGAACCACCGGGTTTCTTTTTTGTCTTGGATGATCTGAATCACCCGGTCGCGCAGTTTTTCGTGGTCCACGTTTAAGAACCACTGCGGGGTTGAGCGCACAATGACGGGTGTTTGACACCGCCAGCAGAAAGGATATGAATGCCCGTGTTTCTCAAGCCCCCTTAATTGCCCGGCCGAACGCAAATGATCCACGATGGTTTGATTGGCATCAAACACATTGATGCCTTTTAGTTTGAGATCCTTACCAAAATCCTCGGTGAATTGGCCGCGGTAATTGACCGGTGAAATAATGTCCAGCTGGTTTTGAACGTGACCGCAAACATAATCCTCTTCCCCATGCCCCGGCGCAATGTGAACAATGCCCGTTCCGTCTTCACCCGACACGTAATCCGCTAAAATCACCCGCCCGGTGCGTTCAATGAAAGGATGCTGGTAATGGCCCAGGCGGTGCCGGAGTTCGCTGCCTTTTAACTGATGCAGTTTCTTAACCGTCTCAAGTTTTAATTTTTCTTTTAATTTTTCTTCCAAGACCGCCGCAAAAATCAAAATGCCGTCCCGGCCGGCATCGTAAATACCGTAATCCAAATCGCGATTGAGCGCGATCCCGACGTTGGCAGGCAGCGTCCAGGGTGTGGTGGTCCAAATAAGGAAAAAGCACGGCACATCTTTCTTGACCCCCAGACCGCTGAAGAAATCATGCACCGTCGTGTCATTGGCGGTCGGAAAAGCCGCAAAAATGGCTTGGGACGTTTTGTCTTGGTATTCCAACTCCGCTTCGGCCAAAGCCGTTTCGCAGCTCATGCACCAATAAACCGGTTTCTCGCCGCGGAAAATGTAGCCTTTGTCATAAAGTTCGTAAAAACTTCGGGCAATCGCAGCTTGATAAGGAAAACTCATGGTCAGATAAGGATGATCCCAATCGCCAAAAACACCCAGGCGCTGAAACTCTTTTTTCTGAATGTCAACGTACTTGCCGGCATATTCGCGCGCTTTCTTGCGGAACTCAAGCTGATCGACGTGGTCTTTCTTTTTGCCCATCTCTTTGAGCAAGGTGTGTTCGATGGGAAGCCCGTGACAATCCCAACCCGGGACATAAGTGGTTTGACATCCTTGATGCGTCTTAAACCGCACGATGATGTCTTTGAGTGTTTTATTGAGCGCATGCCCGATGTGGATGTGGCCGTTGGCATAAGGCGGTCCGTCATGCAGAATAAACTTCTTTTTCCCTTGTTTGGCTTTTTCGAGCACTCGTTTTTCAAGACCTTCGGATTCCCACAATTTAAGGCACTCGGGCTCACGCACCGCCAGTGACGCTTTCATCGGAAAAGAGGTTTGCGGCAAATTGACGCGATATTTCTTTTTTTTGGTTTGTTCGTTCATGATGATTTCACAAGACTTGGAACCGCTTTCAATAAATTATCTGCTTTTAAATCAGGCGTTAAGGCTTCCGTGAGCAATGGCTCTTCCTGGCCGCCGTGCCCTGTCCTCACAAAACATGTTTTTAAACCGAAGCGCTTCCCGGCTTCAATGTCTGTCACTTTATCTCCGACAAAAAAAGTTTTTGAGCGGTCAAAACCGATTTTTTGTGCCGCCTGTTCAAACAAACCTATTTTAGGCTTACGGCAACGGCAGTGGGGATCATTTTTTGCGTGCAAACAATAGAAACTCGCAAAAATGTGAACACCGGCATCCGTGAGTGCTTTTAACATCTTCTCATGTACTTCCCAAAGCGCTTTCTCCGGGAAAATGCCTTCACCGACCCCCGCTTGATTTGAAATGACAATGATTTTAAAACCGGCCTGTTCAAGCTGCCCCAGCGCTTCAACGGCGCCTGCTTCAAACTTAAACTCTTGCCACGATTTAACGTAATCGCCGATCAAATCGACGTTAATGACGCCGTCCCGGTCAATAAAAATGACTTTATCCATTGAAAAAAAGACTCCCGCTGGGTGAAAAGGAGAAATTATAAATGGAAGCACCCAAAAAAACCAGAACTGGTTTCATGGGTCATCCTCCTATGAAACCGCTTCTCATACTTCAACTCATTGAATTTTGTACGCTTCGCCCAGCACTGGTGACATCTTATCAACGGTTTGACGGCAATGTGAGACTGGATCAAGAGGACTTATTGGCAGTTTTTTTTCTGGCAATAGACATATAACCGATGATCATGATAAGCCAGTTTAAAACCATGCTCTTCTGCTATTTTTTCTTGGAGCGCTTCGATTTCTTTGCTGTGAAATTCAACAACTTTATCACAATCCAGGCAAATCATATGGTCGTGATGACCTTTTCCGCGCGTCCGTTCAAAAAATTCACGCTTGCCTGCCCCGACTGACTTCTGAATCACGCCGCTTTCTAACAAAAGCGGGAGTGTCCGGTAAACCGTGTCGCGGGAAATTCGCATTTGTTTACGCTTAAAGCGGTCATACAAACTATCGGCGTCGAAATGTTCCCGAAGCTGCATAATTTCTTCACAAATCTTCTGGCGCTCATAGGTATACTTTAACCCCTTGCGCTCGAGCAGCTTATGAAAATCATCTAATTCTTTTGTCTTCTTAATCATGCTTAACCTAATTTTTAAAATCAGCCTCTCTGAACATGGGACGAGCCTCGCTCCAATTGGTACCAAAGGCACCAATTGGAGCGGGTGGAGGGAATCGAACCCTCGTCTCCAGCTTGGAAGGCTGGGGCATTACCACTATGCAACACCCGCAACGGCCCTGCCCTCTCAAGAGAAGGGACACGCTCAACATCTTACCGATTTCTCAAGCAAAATCAAGGAATGGTGCGTGTCCGCTCGGGAGGTAGGACAAATAAAATCCCAAATATCAGATAAAAGACCGTTACGGCAAAAGACAGCCAAAGCGGCACGGGCATCTGTAAATTAAAGAAGACGATATTCGCTAATTGTAAAATAAAAACGGCTGTTAAAGAAAAACAAGAAAAATTGAGAAGCGTGGCATATGAAAACTTTTCTTCCCGGAAACGATTGAGCAGCAAAGCCGCCACAGAATACAGCAAGGCAGCGGTCATTTTCCAAACAAATACAAGAAATACAATGACGAAAAAGAAAATAACGGAAACCAAAGGTTTGATCGTTTGATAAATTTGACGGATCATTTGACCATCAAGCGATTGCGGTCCGTGCAATTGGTTTCCCGTTCGGTGCGCTTGTGCCCCCAAATCAAACATGCGGGTCTCGTTGCGAATGGGGTCGCTCGCATAAATCACATGGCTCGTCACGTAAAAATAAACATTCTGCAGATCTTCGGGTTTTATCTCTTTCTTTTTGGTATTAACGATCAGTAACGTGCCGAGCGTCGGATGGGTAACAGCATAAGGTTCTTTGACGTTCGTGGTAATGCGCCCTTCATTAAACGTGAAAGTAGGCGTTTGATAAGAGAACCAATCCACAAATTCATCCACGGCCGGTAACCAGCGAAGCGAAATCATCAGCATCAAAACGAAAGCACCCCAAACAGCCAGATAAAATAAATAGAGAAATCCCTCTCCCACCGAACGTTTTGGCAAGCTTTTGTAAAAACTGGGGCTAAATAAACTTAAAATCGGTGAGAAAACAAATGTAACAAATTGCCTCATTGCCTATTGCCTTCTGGGGGTCAAACACTGCTTTATTTTATGAGTCACCTTTGTAGCGTTAGACATTTGAAATGGCGTGCCTTTTACAACCCTTTTGCGGCAAATAACGAACCATGACACCTCCAAAACTCTCATCACAAATGTCTAACGGCATTAGTATATCACAGAGATCTTTATTTGGGAGCCACCCCAATGGCCGGCGTATTCAAAAGTCAGGCTTT
>Ga0210009_1001848_pt1 | contig 16704 bp, 12 predicted proteins | sample CryGeyCG2114_065_FD_185457 | JGI IMG/M metagenome (GOLD analysis project Ga0210009, IMG submission 185457) | Groundwater microbial communities from aquifer - Crystal Geyser CG12_big_fil_rev_8/21/14_0.65 (SPAdes) (version 2) | ecosystem: Environmental > Aquatic > Deep subsurface > Groundwater ... | reverse complement strand
GGATTTTCACCGTACCGCAAAATCGTTTCCATTTTAAAGGTTAAGCTCTGCTCTATGGGAAATTCATCCGAATTGAAGTAATTGGCGATCACTGTGTCATAAGCCGCCGTATGGGCATAGGCTTTCGCCGACAACCGCTTCCGTGTGCTAAAACTGAGACCATCGCCATTTTGTAATTCAGCCATCACGATGGCGTAATCGTCCGGGTCAACCACAACCCCAACCCAGCCAACATTTTTGGCGGCGCTTCGGATCATGGACGGTCCACCAATGTCAATATTTTCCAGTGCTTCATCAATCGTGACACCCGGTTTCTGGATCGTTGCCGCAAAAGGGTAGAGATTGCACACCACCAGGTCTATCCACTCCATCTCCTGTTCATGCGCCACGTCAGCATGCACATCCCGCAGCCCCAGAATACCACCATGAACTTTTGGATGCAGCGTCTTCACCCGTCCATCCATAATCTCCGGGAATCCGGTCACATCACTGATGCTGGTAACTTTCACGCCGGCTTCACTGAGGGTTTTTGCGGTTCCACCGGTTGAAATAATCTCAACACCATGATTGGCAAGTGCCTGTCCCAATTCCACAATGCCAGTCTTGTCTGAGACCGACACCAAAGCACGCTTAATGCTGATGGCTGCCGTATGCATGATTCTCCTGTTCAATTGAATTAACGAAAAAAGTGATCGAGTTCGTGTTTTTGATATTTTTGGATGGCTTCAACGAAAGCCTGACCTTCTAAATTCTGTACCTTCGACTTCAATGAATCGGCTGTCTCATTCGAATCGACTTTGCACCGTTTTTGAATGACGATCGGACCGCCGTCCACTTCAGCCGTAACAAAGTGGATCGTGCAGCCCGTCTCCTGAACGCCGGAATCCAGAACAGCCTGATGGACATCCAGATTAATGCCACCAGCAAAAGCCGGTAATAGTGATGGATGTACATTCAATATGCGATTTTTCCAGCGACTACAGAATTCCGCCGAAAGTATTCGCATAAAACCGATGAGCAATATCAGCTCAACCTGGGCGGACGCGAGTGTCGCTGTAACTTCACGATCGAATTCTTCACGAGATTTGTCTTTCGTACCGATAAACCTTGTCGGAATACCGCGTTTTTTAGCCCGCTCAAGGATGAAAGCTCCGCGTTTGTTACTGATGACGATCTCCACCGAGGCATTCAGCTCACCTCTATCAATTGCCTGGAAAATCGCAGCCAAATCAGTTCCTTTGGTGGAGCCCAGAATACCCATTTTCAAGGGTGACTCAGTCATTTGGACGCAATTCCCGCATATGGTTAATCCGGCGTTGGACCAGCTCCGCAGTCCCAATATCCTTCCGATGGAAAAGCGGTCCGCTCACCTGTGAAATTAATTTTTCAGCCTGAGCTTCCGCCATTTCCAGATCATCAGCAATGCCAACAACTGCCAGAGTACGAGAGCCGATTTCCTTCAAATTTTCACCATCGGTTTTTTCTACCGACCCAAAATAGAGTTGGCCCGTTGAACTAAGTCTTGAAATATCAATTAATTGGCCCTTTACCGGGTGGTTCGGGTAGCCTTCCGGCACCGCGTACTTACAAACCGTCGCCTGTGTTCCAAATCGAACGATGGTCTCATGTAAAGTCTGACCGACAATCGCCTGACAAATCTCCAGGAAGTCAGTTTCCAAAAGTGCCAGAACATTCATTGCTTCAGGGTCGCCAAAGCGGGCGTTGTACTCGATTAATTTCACACCCTGGGCTGTAGCGATGAAACCTCCGTATAAAATCCCCTGATAGGGCTGCCCAAACTCCCTCTTCAATGCCGAAATGGTGTCAACATTGAAACGCCGGGCTTCGTCAATGTCAGACGAACTCAGGAACGGCAGTTGACCATTTGCACAGGAATAACTCCCCATCCCGCCCGTATTGGGGCCGGTGTCACCTTCGTAAGCGCGTTTATGATCCTGCACCGGCGGCATGTGTCTCAACGTCCGGCCATCTGTAAAACTCATGAGGGAAAATTCCTCACCAATCAGTTTTTCCTCAACCACAAACTGTCCCGCTTCAGCCAGCAATTCACCCGCGTAGGTCAGGGCTTCCTGGTGTGAATGCAAATGATCACCGGCGACCTTGACACCCTTGCCACCCGTCAAGCCATCGGCTTTCACAACATAATATTCGCCCAGCTCGGACAGAAATTCTGACACGCCCTCCAATGTCTGAAAGACTTGAAATTTTGGACACGCCGGAATGTGATAATCGGTGAGTAATTGTCGCGCGAAAGCCTTACTGGTCTCAATTTGCGCCAGATCCTGACGCGGTCCTACCGTGGGGAAATCGGCTTCCCACAATGCATCGGCGACTCCTGCAGCCAGGGGCGCTTCAGGTCCGATAATGGCCAGGGTAATCCCGTTTTCCTTGGCAAAATTCAAGACGAAATCAGGGTCATTGATGTCCCCAATTTCAAATTGGGAACATGATGCCAGCAGACCAGGGTTACGATTGGTGCCTAATCCGTAGAGTTGTGGATTTTGGGGCGAGCGCTGCAATGCCCGGGCAATAGCGTGTTCCCGGGCACCGGAACCGATGATCAGGACTTTTTCGACCACTGCCATAAATCATCTCCGTTACGGTGCTTCTCACGCATGATTTCCATCTCATACATTTTGTCATCATCCACATCCTGCGTGATGTAATTGCCGTCGAGGCAAGCCATGCAGGGGCGGTCAATATGGTGATTGCCCTTACGCATCACCGCTTCCTGTAAGTCACTGATTTCCTGATACATGAGGATGTCAACACCGATGAACTGCTCAATGGCTGATTCATCCTGACTGGAGGCGATCAGTTCAGACTTGGTGGGCATATCAACACCATAAAAACAGGGAAACTTCACCGGCGGACAGGCGGAGACGAAGTATACCTCCTTCGCACCGAATTCCCGTACCATCTTGACAATTTCCTTGCTGGTCGTGCCCCGGACGATGCTGTCATCAACGATCATGACCTTCTTGTCACGAATCTCAATCTCCTGGGGGACCAGTTTATAACGCACAGATTTTTTACGCTGTTGCTGACCGGGCATGATAAATGTCCGGCCGATGAACGGGTTTTTGTACAAACCTTCTGAATACCGCACACCCAGTTTATGCGCCATGGAAAGCGCTGCCGTATTTGCGGTGGAGGGTGCGGGGATGACAATATCCGGGACCACGTCCGGGTGCTTTTTTAACCACGCTTCAGCCAGATTCTGTCCCATGCGTAAACGCGAGCGATAGACGCTTACATCATTCATCATGGTGTCCGGCCGGGAAAAATAGACATACTCAAAGATGCAGGGTGTGAACTGGACGGTTTTTACCCGTCGTGAGTAATACTTACCCGATTCCGAAACGAAAATCACTTCGCCGGGCAGAACATTGCCCGCCAATTCATATCCCAAGGCGTAAAACATGGTGGTTTCGGAGGAAAATATATAGTCAAGGGTACCATCCGGATTGTGCCGGATCCCTTTGGCTAGTGGCCGGATGCCGTTTGGATCACGAAACACCACCAAACCTTTACCCACGATGGACGACACGACGGAATAGGCGCCGGAGGCACGCTCGAAAACATGTTCAACTGCCTTGCAAACGCTCTCAAAAAAGCCGCCGTTGGCATCAACCGGATCGCTTTTTCCCAATGCCTCCGAAAAGAGGTAGAGCAAAACTTCCGTGTCGCTTTGGGTGTTGAGGTAACGCTTTTGCCGACCGGTAATTTCCTCAGCTAACGCTCTATAATTCACCAGGTTACCATTATGCGCCAGGGCGATTCCGTAGGGCACTTCTGTCCAAAATGGCTGAACTTCTTCGTGGCTGAATCCACCGTGTGTCGGGTACCGCGTGTGTCCGATGCCCGTATTTCCAGACAAGCGCAACATGTTGTGATCATTAAATATATCCCGCACAAACCCGTTGCCTTTGGTGGCATGCATGCGCTCATCGTACGTCATAATCCCGGCGGCATCCTGTCCCCGATGCTGGAGGTGAATGAGACTGTCGTAAATTTCCGTCGAAACGGGACCATTCGCCTTAATTCCCACGATTCCGCACATTAATGCAGCTCTCCCCTGGCGATTTTCCCGGCTAACCCGGTGTAATTTTCCGGACTCAACTTCAACAGCGTCTCCTTCTCAACATCGGGTAATTCCAGACTGAGAACAAAATTCCGAATTGATTCAGCGTTAATCGTCTGGCCCCGGGTCAATTCCTTCAGGGCTTCGTAGGGATTGGGATGTCCATTTTTCCGGAGCACAGTCTGAATGGCCTCTGCCAGCACTTCCCAATGTTTCGTGAGCTCGTCCTCAAGTTTGGAGTGATTTACCGAAACGCGCTCCAAACCCTTCAGAATATTTTTCAATGCCAATAAGCTGTGCGCCAGTGGCATTCCCTGATTGCGCAGGATTGTACTGTCCGTGAGATCGCGTTGCCATCGCGAAACCGGAAGTTTCTGAGCCAGGAAATCCAGGTAGGCATTGGCGAGTTTCAGGTTTCCTTCGGCATTTTCGAACTGAATGGGATTGATTTTGTGGGGCATGGTGCTGGAACCGACTTCGCCGGGTTTGGCTTTCTGCTGGAATATTTCACGGCTGATATAGAGCCACATATCCTGACATAAGTCGATAAGAATATTGTTGATGCGAATCAGATTGTGAAAACTCTCAGCCAGACTATCGTGACTTTCGATTTGGGTGACAATGAGGTTCACATCCAATCCGAGACCCGCTACAAATTTTTCTGTGAATGCTGGCCAGTTCACATTCGGATAGGCGACCTGATGGGCACCCCAGGTACCGGAAGCGCCCGCCAATTTTCCCATCAACCGATGTGATTTCAACGATGCGGTCTGACGGACCAGGCGCGCTACAAAGACCGTGATCTCCTTACCCAATGTGGTTGGAGTTGCCGGCTGACCGTGGGTCAGGGCTAATAAAGCGGTGTCTGCTGCTTGGTGTGCCAACTGTCTCAGCGTTTCCGTAACCATTTGTAATTCCGGCAGATAGACTTGCTGTATCGCCTCCTGCCACATCAAACTATAAGACAGATTATTCACATCCTCGGAGGTCAGCGCGAAGTGGATCCATTCGGAATTGATAGCAATAGAAATTCGTCCTAAGCGGTCTTTCAAAAAATACTCTACCGCCTTGACATCATGCCGAGTCGTGGCTTCGATCTGCTTGATTTCGGCGGCATCATCCTCTGAAAAGGATGCGTAGAGTTCACGCAGATTTTTTTGAGTCGCATCGTCGAATTCAGGTAATTCAGAGACACCGGGTTCCCGGCTCAGCGCGATAAGATATTCGATTTCGATCTTCAGCCGATACCGCAAGAGTGCCGCTTCCGAAAAGAAACTTGCCATTGATGCAACTTCGTCGCGGTAGCGGCCGTCAATAGGCGATATGGCATTCAAAGTATTGAGCATCAGGTTGCTATATCCAAAATGCGCTTCACCGCCAGGGCGGCATTTCCGGGATCCAGAACCGTGAGAACCGGCGCGTTGCTGGGCATTTGCAGTGTGGAGTGAATATTCACCATCATATCGACTTTGTCCGCAAAGGGTGGGCAGGCAATGGTTGGAAACCCGGAGTTGGCAGCGACAAACCCGCTGAGCGCGTTGGAGCGGCCGGCAATGGTCACGTAAACCAGCGCTTTTTGCCCTTCGTTCGCATGCAAAATTTCCAGCACCTTCAGCGGTTGCTTGTGAGCTGAGGCGACATGTTCCTCGAAGGGGATGCCGAATTCCGTCAAATTATCCGTGATTTTTTTCGCGTGGGGAGCATCACTGGTGGAGCCCATAATAATGACTGCTTTCATGATGATAATCCTGCCAAACTATGTTTAATGCGGTCTTCCACTGGAATTGCGACGTTCGGAAATTGGAACGATTCGCCGGTGATCATTTCATAAAGCTGAATATACCGTCGTGATAATTCCACCACCAACTCATCCGGCGCTGGCGGTAAGACCGCGTCATTATACGGATCACAGTGGTCCTTAAACCATAATCGCAAGAATTCCTTGTCAATATTCTGTGGCTCTTCACCGGCCGCGAACCGTTCATCGTAGCTTTCGGCGATCCAGTACCGACTTGAATCCGGGGTATGAATTTCATCAATCAGCGTGATCACGCCATTCTCATCTTTCCCCATTTCGTACTTGGTGTCTACCAAAATCAGTCCGTGTTTTTGAGCGATTTTCTGGCCATACTCAAACAATTCTTCTGCCTTCAGACTGGCATAATCCCAATCTTCCCGGCTCATCCAGCCTTCGGATACAATTTCCTCCGGCGAGATGGGTCGATCATGAACTGCGTCTTTGGTGGTGGGTGTGATGAGATTTTTTTCGAGTTTTTGATTTTTCACCAGCCCTTCCGGGAGTGCATTTCCACAATAATTCCGGTCGCCATTCTTATAGACCGTCCACAAGGAGGTGCTGGTAGACCCTGTGATATAACCTCGCATGACAAATTCGACGGGAAACACCTCGCAGCGCTTACCAACGGTAACATTAGGGTCAGGGATGCTTAATACATGGTTGGGAATTATGTGCCGGGTGCGGTCAAACCACCAGGCACTGGTCTGATTTAATACCTGACCCTTGAACGGGATGGAAGCCAGCACGCGATCAAATGCACTCTGACGATCGGTGGTAACGAACACCATTTTGTCTGGCAAAATATAGCTATCACGGACCTTACCCTGAATTCGCTCACCCATTCCAAGGTCCGTTTTTTCCAGACAATGACTCAGTTGATCTTGGATCAGTGATTTATAGATAGGCATCGAAACTCCTTGTGGATGGTGGACATTGGACTTTCATTGGACATAAGACATTTGACATTCAACCTTCATTCTTCATTCTTCAACCTTCAAACTTCTTTCCTCTTTCCTCTGTCTCTATCTCCGATACCAGCAACACTCATGCGCATACGGATTGTACAATATATGCGTGTTCAGGATGGCCTGTAAGGTTTGAGTCGGATTATCACCGGCAATTTCCAGTGTCCACAATATTCCGCGCCTGACCTGACGTAACCCCTTTATCCCAAACCATTCCTGCAATGCTTTTAATTTTTGTTGCCCAACCGCCCCCTCTTTATGCCGTACCAGAATCTGGAAAACATTCCCAGCCGACTGTACTGACAACGCCAATTTTTCTTTATTGGAATTGAATAACTCGCCAGAATCCAACAGTGACTTTCGATCAGATTCTGATGGTGCCTCACTGAACCCAAGCTCCCAGTGTGTCTGGCGTTTGACTTTCACCTGATGTCCAAGACCGGCCAACGCCTGTTCCACCGAAACCGCCTCCTTGTCAGTGATGATCAAATCCACCAGGAATGTCTCCGCACCTTCCGGCACCTCATAGTCTGAAAATGGTGGGATTGATGGCTCGAAATGAAGTTCACCAGAATTAATATTGGCAAACGGTGTGTGTAAATATTCCCTGAGACTGGAAAAAATCTTGTCACCATTCGTCGTGCGTTCCGGATGTGGCATCATGGCCATTACATTTCCGGCGGGATTACACACCGCTGCCAGATTTTCAACTGAACCATTGGGATTAACCGGAAAATTTGGATCTGCCTCACCCGTTTCATCCACATATCTGAACAGCAGTTGGTCATTGGCTTTGAGTTGGGATAATAGCGTTGGCGGCACGACAAATCGTCCTTCGGCATGAGCCACCGGGATATTCATCACTTCACCTGTTTCAAATGCACTGGTGAAGGCTGAGCGGCGCGTGTTAGCCGTCATTTTCACATTCACCCAGCCGTTGTAGAAGCCGGTTCCAACGACCTCACCATCACTCATGCGGCGATTCGCATCCAACGCCATGGCCAGGCGGTAATTTTCCAAACCCGGCACCATACCAGTCTCAACCAAGACCTGAGCACCGTTGCAAATTCCCAGGACGGGCTTACCCTTTTCACTTTCGCGCTTGAGAACCTGAATCAGCGGATCGAGGGAGGCGATGACGCCGGCCCGGGAACGGTCCTCGTAGCTGAATCCGCCCACGATGAAAAACCCATCACAAGCGGCCAAACTTTGATAATTCTGATTCCACAGAAAGGGTATCGGATCCAGTCCATTGCGCTTCAGCGCTAGCATGGATTCGCGCTCACAATTACTACCGGGGAACTGGATGACTGCAATTTTTTTCATTTTGAAATTCTAACCTGTGGGAAATTTCGCATAGACGCAATGAGTTTTAAGTGTATGGAAGTTCTGATCTTGGAGTGCCTAGGATAAATTAACACCAGGGTGCCCTTCCAGAATGGTTCCAAGCGTGTATGATTTCAGATCGCTCCGGCTACTGATAAAATCTCGAAGCAAATCGACTGCGTTTTTCGGGACTACAAAAACCAACCCGATGCCCATGTTGAAGGTTCGGTACATTTCAAGATGGGGAATTTCGCCCAATTGCTGCATGACCTTGAAAATCGCCGGAACCGGCCAACTTTTTGAATCAATCCAAGCTGCAGTGTTATCCGGTAAAATCCGGGGTAGGTTTTCCGGAATGCCACCGCCAGTGATGTGCGCCATCCCTTTGATGGGTATATCCGCATTTAAAGCTTCCAAGACCAACTTTGTATAATTCAAATGGGGTGTGAGCAATGCTTCACCCACCGTCATACCTAACTCGGGATGAAATTCGTCTGCCTGGAATTGACCAACTTCGAAGAAAAGCTTTCGAGCCAATGAATAGCCATTGGTGTGCAGCCCGCTTGAATTTACGCCAATCACCACGTCACCGGGCTGAATGGTCGCGCCGTTGATAATGTGCTCTTTCTCAACAACACCCGTGACGACACCCACGAGATCGTGTTCACCGGGCAAGTAAGTGCTGGGCATTTCTGCCGTCTCACCGCCCACCAACGCCACCCCAATGGCTGCGCAAGCTTCGGCCATGCCACCCACAATTTTTTCCACGATGTCTGGGTTCAATTTGTCATTGGCGACATAGTCCAAAAAGGTCAGTGGTTTAGCGCCATGAACGATAATGTCATTCACACACGCACTCACCAGGTCGTAGCCAATGGTGTCAAATTTCTGCATCATGCGCGCCACAATCATCTTGGTCCCAACGCCATCTATGCTCTGGACCAGAACCGGATTGCGGTAATCACGGACAATGTCAGACAGATCGAAAAAGGAGCCAAAACTGCCGATTCCAGTTAAAACGGCTGGCGAAAATGTCATCTTCACTTTGTTTTTGATGCGGTTTACGACTTCGTTACCTGCATCAATATTGACACCGGCGCTTTTGTAATCAATGCTCACGCTAATTTCTCCCGCAAACCGTTAGTCCATCGTTCTCGTGCCTGTGTCACCGAAATTTTAATGCAGTTATCAATCTCCAGCAGCCCGGATTCTGATGTTTTGCCGATCTGGTGAATCACCACATCACGATGTTTGAAAATTTCCAGAACGCCAGCCAGATTTCCAGGCGTTACCTCAAGAACAAAACCACCGGTTTCACCAAACAGTTTTTTGTCTGCCCGGGGGTCGCCGGGTACAAGCACACTGCAACCGATTCCGTTATGAAATGTCATCTCAGCCAGGGCGGTGGCGATTCCACCTTCAGAAATATCATGGCAGCTCGTCACCAAGCCCGCCTGAATGGCATCCGTTACGGAATTGATCTCACGCTCCACCTCTGAAATAATGGGGTGCGGGACATTTTCACCCAATTCCGATTGCAGGGCGTAATAAATACTGCCACCGCACTCATCTTTGCGCTCCCCCACCATCAAAACCCAGTTACCTGGTTTTTTGAATGACAGGTCCACCGCACAGCCGACATCGGGCATACTTCCCAGACAACTGATGATGGGACTGGGTGGAATTGCGGTCCCTTTCGACTCATTATAAAATGAGACATTTCCAGCGATAATTGGCAGTGGCGTATCCATGTGATGATGGAGATAAAAGCTTTTACACGCTTCCGCCACGCCGAGAGTCCCCTGAACAAATGCCCACATCTGTTCCGGTTTTTCAGGATTTCCGAAGCAGAGACAATCCGTGATTGCCTCCGGTTTTGCTCCCACTGCGGCGACATTTCGCAACGATTCCACCACCGCATTGACACCGCCCCAATACGGGTCAATCTTACCATAACTGGGATTTTGATCGGTGGTGAGGGCAATTCCGGTTTTGCGAATCTCTTCCGGATAATCATCAGAATTAAAGGGTTGCATCAATCCGGCATCACCGCGTCCCGCTTCAATGGTGGTGCGACCCTGAACCGTCTTGTCGTACGTTTCAAAAATGACTTCCCGGGAAGCGACATTTTCATGAGCCAGGATTTTCAACAAGATGGCGTTGTAATCCGTCGGCTCAGGAAAATCCGGTTCAGAAAAACTCATTTTGGGCTTTTGAACCGGACGATTGTACAAAAAGCCTTTGGTCACCTCTACGGCCGGCGCATTCACAATTTCGGTTGAACCTTTGCGGACGACAAACTGGCCGTCGGCTCGAATTTTTCCGATCTTGCTGGCTTTTGCGCCGACGCTGATGGTAGGCAAATCAAAGGTCACATTGTAATGGTCCAGAATGAAGGGCGTCAAATCCGGCGGACTCACCCACATGAATCGTTCCTGGGTTTCGGCGCAGAGGATGACGGATGGATGAAGCTCAGGCATGCTGGTGTGGATGGCGTCAATGTCAACATCGGCACCGTATCCTGCTGTTTCGGCCATTTCAACACTGGCGCAGGCAACGCCGCCGGCGCCTAAATCTTTGAATCCAACCCGATTAATATCACCATTCTGTTTCAATAACTCGAACAGGCCATAGGTCGCTTTTAAAATGTGCCGTTTCAGGAAAGCGTTGGGTTCCTGGACAGCACCTTTATTCTGATCTTTTTCCGCTTCATCCAGCTCGAATGAGGCGAAGCTGGCGCCACCGAAACCGCTATTGTCCGTGGGTTTACCAATTAAAATCAGATCGTGCCCATCCGCATTGTTCGGCGCAAAAGAGTGAATGATGTCCGATTCACGCACCGTTCCCAATGTCACCACGGTTACCAGACAATTATCATTATACCCGGCGTCGTAATAGACATCTCCGGCAATATTCGGAACACCAATGGGGTTTCCATAACCGGCGATTCCGGCAACGACACCTTCCTGAATCCATTTGGTTTTGGGTCGGTTGATGTCACCAAACCGCAATCCGTCCGCAACGGCAATCACCTCCGCACCCATGCAGGCGACATCACGAACATTACCACCAATCCCGGTTGCGGCACCTTCGTAAGGGACGATCTGACTGGGATGGTTATGTGATTCGTGACTCATCACAATGCCATATCGGGCACCGGTTTTATCAGTGGTAACAGCGACGATTCCTGCGTCTTCTTTGGCACCCAAAATTACATGTGGACCGTCGGTAATAAATTGTTTGAGATACGGCCGACTGGATTTGTAAGAGCAGTGTTCAGAACCTTCGATTGAAAACAGAATTGCTTCCGCCAGGGATGGTGCGCGTTTCAAAAACTCATTTTGAATTTTTAAGGCTTCTTCCGGGGTGAGGGCAATCCGGTAATCCTGGAGGAGTTTTTTTAACCCGGTCGCGTCCTGACTCGCGAAATCAAGGATCTCATTCGTGAACGCCATTGTTAATGCGCCTGCCGGAGGATAGTTTGGTTCCTCCCTGGTCCAAGTGAAATTATGGTGACCTGGCATTCCACATTTTTTTCGATAAAGGCGATATAATTTTGAAGTGCTGCCGGGAGGGCATTGAAACCTGCTTTGCAATAATTGGCGGCCTCCGCTTCACTCATATCCGGCCAGCCTTGAAGCGTTTCGTAAATGGGAATGGCCTTGCGCATCGCCGTGAGGCTGGCTGGCATTTCCTCAATGCGCTTACCGTCAATTTCGTAAGCCACGCAAACTTTGATGTCAGGACACCCGGACAGCGTATCAAGCTTGGTGAGCGCAATGTCAGTCATGCCATTGACACGCACAGCCTGTCGTAGCTGAACCAGGTCGAGAAAACCGATTCGTCGTGGCCGGCCGGTTGTTGTGCCATATTCATCACCCTTGTCCCGGAGTGTTTTTGCCAATTCATCGTCAATTTCGGTGACAAAAGGGCTTATTCCGACGCGTGTGACATAAGCTTTCGTCACGCCAATCACCTGACGCGAGGAATTAAATCCGACGCCGGCTCCAGCGCCAATGTGTCCGGCGATTGTTGTGGCACTGGTTGTATGCGGATAAAGGCCATGATCAACGTCCAGGGACATGCCTTGAGCCCCTTCAAAGAGAATGGCTTTCCCAGCTTTCCAGGCGCGATAAAGTTCCACCTCAGTATCGCCAATGTACTCGGCCAGTTCCTGACCATAAGCGAGGTATTCTGTGAGAATTGATTCCAATGAGAGATCGAATTGGGCTGCGAATACTTTCGTAATCAGATCCCTGTTAAATCCGTAGCCTTTTATCAATTTTTCCCGAAACATTTCCGGTTCCAGCAGATCCCCCATGCGGATGCCCTGACGATACATTTTGTCGGCATAAACCGGCGCAATACCGCGGCGGGTACTCCCGGCAGCGAGATTCCCCTGATGGCTGGAAAGACATTCGTCCAGGGCGATGTGGTACGGCATGATGACATGAGCGCGTTCACTGATACGAAGTTTGGGCGTGATGCCACGACCGCGCAACGATTCCAATTCCTTGATAAGCACGCCGGGATTTACCACGACGCCATTCCCGATTACGGCAACGGGTTTCGGGAAAACGATGCCGCTGGGCAGAAGGTGAAATTTGAAAATTTCGCCATCGAGGTTGATGGTATGACCCGCATTATTTCCGCCCTGAAAGCGGACGACGAAATCGACATTTTCAGCAAAATAATTGGTGATTTTGCCTTTGCCTTCATCGCCCCATTGAGCGCCGATGATGACCGTTAATGGAAGAGGTTGGGATGGGTGCTGCATGGGTAGTCTAACCTGCCTGACTTTGAGTTTGGGGGTTGGCTCACGCGAATATTTTTACTCGCAAATACCTGATCCTCAGCCGATTTGAGTACGAAAATGACCTGTCCGCGGGGAGGGATTTATAGGGTACAGTGAGGGTATAGGTATTTGGGTTTGAGTGGGGGAACGCGAATTGTTTCATGTATTTTTCGACATTCTCGGGGCAAAAGTAACCGGGGTCAACCTGCTCTGCAACGACATTCTGGGAGCGCAGATAATTAATTGAGTCCAACAATCACTGAAGCTTATAAATCATTGTTTATATTCCAACAAGCCGATTTCAGACATTCGACGACTCCGAATTTTTCAAATATTTCACAGGAGGGTTGTGAACATTGAAACGTGCGTTTTTTGCCAGTAAAATTGCCTGACCTCCTATTGCTGACAGTGTATATTTGCGCCACGCTATGGCAGGCCTACTCACCAGTACTTTTCGCATCCCCGGTTTTCATCAGTTGGCGGATTTATTCCCAAAGCATATCGCTTCATTGCGGGAGCGTTTGCATCGCGGTGACCAGCAAATCAAAACGACCATCATTAAGCTGAAATTTGAACCCGAAGACCATCAAAGGATTGATCTTTTACAGTGGCTGAATGGACAGGAAAACTTTCCTCGTGTCGCCTGGACGAACCGGGAAAATTCTTACCAAATGGCTGGAATTGGTTCTGCAGCACCTCAAATACAAATGGACACCTGTCAGGCAGGCGATTTTTCAGGTTTGGCCAGAGATCTTGCTAAAGATGGTTTCGAATATCTGCGATTTTTTGGTGGGATTGCCTTTGATCCCACAACAACCAGCGATGCTGAATGGCGGTCCTTCAACATTGGCCGGTTTGTGGCACCCATGTTCTCTTTCGAAGTGGAGCAAGGCCAAACACGCTTTATTGCCCAGATTGTTGCCATTGACAAACTCGCACCGGCGCTGGATCGGCTCTTGGCTGAATTCCTCATGTTGAATGAGTCATTTGTACATGATTCAATCTCAGAAGCAAATTTTCGGATAACCCAAGAAATCCCAAATCACTCCGGGTGGCTGGATATTCATCATCAGATCCTCACCGAAATTGACCAGAATCAGATTGAAAAAGTCGTTTTGGCTAAAAAATTGGTGGTCCGGTCTGATGGAAATCTGTCGCCGCTCAGGATTTTTCAGGAGCTTGATCGGACCAACCCGCATGCTTTCAAATATTATTTCGAGTTTGAGGAAGGTTCGGCATTTACAGGCGCTTCACCGGAACGACTTTTTTCGATTCATGAGCATGAGTTGACCTCCGAAGCCCTTGCCGGAACGCGACCACAAGGAACATCCGCCACGGAATCCCGGCAATTCGGTGATGCGCTGTTGACCAGTGAAAAAGATCAGCGTGAACATGGAATCGTGTTCGATGAACTCCGGAGGCGTTTCGAACTGCTCACCGACCAAATTCACGGTGATGATCACCCCGGTATCCTAAATCAGGTGTTCGTTCAGCATTTGCATCAAACCCTGTCTGGCAGACTTAAAACCGGAACAGGACCCGTGCGTGTGCTTGAAATACTCCACCCTACCCCAGCTCTGGGTGGGCATCCGCAAGCGGCTGCTTTGGGAGCAATTAAAAAATACGAACCGTTTTGCAGAGGTTGGTTTGGCGGACCGGTGGGGTGGATTCAGGGCAACCAGGCAGAATTTGCAGTCGGCATTCGATCAGCATTATGTATCGCCCAAAATCAGATTAATCTGTATGCAGGTGTCGGGATTGTTGCTGGCTCCGAAGCAAATGCGGAGTGGGCGGAAATGAACCAAAAATTGCGTGTGTGGGAAGGGAGTTTGGGCTTGTGACAACGACCATAAATATGGCAAATCCCAACACCATTTGGGCGTCCGTCTTAGTCGAGGCACTTGTGCGGTCCGGTGTCACTCATTTTGTGATCAGTCCGGGCTCTCGTTCGACACCATTAGCCATCGCGGCCGTTGAACACCCGAAAACAACGACAACCGTCCACTTCGATGAGCGTGGCGCGGGATATTTTGCCCTGGGATATGCCCGGGCAAACCAGTGTGCTGCGGCACTGATCTGTACCTCCGGGACGGCCGTTGCGAATTATTTGCCGGCAATCGTTGAGGCTTCCCAGGATTTTTTGCCGATGGTTGTTTTAACGGCAGACCGTCCACCAGAAACGTGGAATTCTGGCGCTAACCAAACCATCCTACAGGACGGTATTTATTCGCATTACACTCGCCTTAATCGCACCCTGCCAGTCCCCGGAACCCATATTCCGCTGGCATTTTTAATCGAAATGGTTGATCGGGCTTGTGATGCGATGCAAAATGTTGAAAATCCTGGTCCGGTCCATTTGAACTGTCCCTTCGAAAAACCCCTGGAACCCACTGGTGTAACGACAGATTTCGCACCATGGCTATTGCCGATTCGGTCGTGGTTGAACAATGATGTTTCATTAAGCCAAAATACCAACCGACCTGTCACCGATATTGATCCCCTCATTGTAGTACAAACTGCCGCTCGTCTGGCCAGAGCCACCCACGGACTTTTGGTTTTTGGACGTGAAAATGACCGCAAGCATGCCGAATCATATCTCAAGTTGGCCAGAATTCTGAAATGGCCGATTTGGATTGACATCCAGTCACCCCTGCGAAGCTCACTCACCTATTCTGAACTGCCTCTGCTCAACGCTGATATTTTGAGTCATTCCGAAGTTCAAAATCGTTGGCAACCCAATGTGATTCTTCAATTTGGCGGCCCGCTAACGTCGCAGTTAGCCCTCGATTATTTCACCGAAGTTCGACCGGATATTTACCTCCAGGTTCATCCACGCTCCCCAGCCATGGATCCCACCAAATGTGTCACACACCCGATACAGACGGAGGGGGGGAAATTCGCCGAAGCGTTATATCAGCGGCTGTCAGACTCAGAAATCGCACCTTCCTACTTCGATTCTGGCTGGAGCACTCAGACGCAAAATTTTCAGAATCAGTATTTTGGAGATGTAAAGAATGACCTCTTTGAAGCGCATTTAGCGCATATCATCTCTCAAAAAATATCGCGTGATTGCGTGCTATTTCTGGGGAATTCAATGCCAATCCGCGATTTCGACCGTTTTGCACGGTTACCGGCGAATTGCCAGGTTTACGCGAACCGCGGTGCCAGCGGGATTGACGGAAATATCGCGACGATGGCCGGCCTTGCCGAAGGAATGCACCGTCCGGTGATGGGTGTCATCGGTGACTTGGCTGCACTGCACGATCTGAATTCACTTCACCTGGTGAGACAGTCGCAATATCCCATCGTGCTGGTGATTATCAACAACCATGGCGGCGGAATTTTCTCGCACCTCCCCATCGCGCAACACAGCGCCGTTTTTGAACCCTATTTCGAGACGCCACATCCTTACGACTTTGAATCCGCCGCAAAACAATTTGGGCTGGAACGACGACTAGTTACCAAACTGGCCGACACCGAAAATTTGCCGGAATGGTTGTCTTCCAAATCCTCGCTTATTATCGAGATTCAGACCGAGCGCTCGATCCAGGCGGATTTTCGCCGACAGTTAACTGCCCGGATTCATCAGCTGCTCAGTGGAAATTTTCAATAAATGGGTCTGTCATTTAAAACCTGGGGTACACCCGATCACCCGGCACTCCTGATGTTGCATGGTCTGTTTGGTTTCGGAAGTGATTGGGAACAATTAGCCCTT
>Ga0210009_1001838_pt1 | contig 16766 bp, 12 predicted proteins | sample CryGeyCG2114_065_FD_185457 | JGI IMG/M metagenome (GOLD analysis project Ga0210009, IMG submission 185457) | Groundwater microbial communities from aquifer - Crystal Geyser CG12_big_fil_rev_8/21/14_0.65 (SPAdes) (version 2) | ecosystem: Environmental > Aquatic > Deep subsurface > Groundwater ... | reverse complement strand
GCTGCGCCATGTATACGAAAAAATCGAAAAAAAGAAAACAGAGCCGAAATAACGGCGATTGCATAAGACTAAACCATTTTGTGAACAATATTAATCGGTCGCCTGAAAGGTTTATGAATTATTCAGGCTAGGACAATGACTAGAGATTACTTAATGTATGTGCCATTAGTGTTGTTTGTGGTAATAAATCTGATATTTATGGTGTTTCCGATTTCTGCAACTCCATTGTATGACGCAATTAGAAGTATGCTTATTAGCTCAACTGGGCTGGGGTTTGTTATTTCACAATTGATATTACTAATTATGGTTGCATTTCCTATATATCGTAAGCTTTTTTTTGGCCCCATGTTTTTTACGGTATTATGTATATATTGTTTGATCAATTCAGAGTTAATATTTTCAATGTGGATGTTTGCTGAATTTATGGGGGTAAGTTTTAACTCTACTTTATCGGCATATACTATCCTTTCAGTATTCTTACTTACGAAAACACTAATAGTCGTTAGACATAGTAGAACAGAAGTTACTCTAATTCTTCTATCTACTTTTATGTCGTCAATGATTGCTGGATATTTATTGGCTCTTCAAGCGTCAGGTTGAGTCCCTATTAAAGCGGCAAGGGCCAGGCAAGGGCCAGGCTTTCACCATAGGGGTCAGGACTCGCTTTGCGCATTCCCTTCGGCCAATCGATGCACGATACGAGTCCTGACCCCGAAGCGCATGACCCCGAAGCGCAAAACCAGTAAAAACATCATCAAGATGAGTGCAATCAGGGCTTTATTCAGTAGATCCGGGACTGTCCAGGCAAGCCAGCAGACCGTTGGCCAGCTCACGCAGTTGCTCCCTGGACGCATCGTGCTCCGCCTTCAGGTGCACCTGCTCCAGCGACATTTCCGCGTGGCGCACCTCTGCCAGAGTGTGCATCGCCAGCAAAGCGTCGTAACACGGCGGCTCACAACCGTTGCAACGGGAAGCACTGGCTGCGCGCAGCGTCTCCAAGGCTGAGTCGCACTGCTCATCCAGTACATCCGCACGGGTCTGCGCAAAACCACGCGCATACACTTCAAGCAGACGCTCATGCTCTATCACCATCTTTCGGAAGCGATCCAGGCGGTTGCGATGCGCGGGCAAGGCGGCTTCCAGCTCGAATATAATGCCCACCACTCTCTGTTCACACGCCTGCCAGCGTTTCAGATCCTCCAGCCATGCATGATGGTCACCATGCCACTGCTCCCGCTGCTGCTCATACCCCTGCAGAGCCGCCTCACAAACGTCAATCATCAGCCCCTCCCTGTTGGGGCGCCTGCAAACGCTGTTCCACCGCCAGCACATGCCGTATCGATGCCAGCACCGTGTCCGGGTTCAGACTGATCGAATCGATACCGATACCAATCAGAAATTCGGCCATTTCCGGGTAATCCGAGGGTGCCTGGCCACAGATACCGGAGTGCCTGCCGTTACGTCTGGCTCCCTCCACTGCCATGCGGATCATGGTCAGCACACCCGCATCCCGCTCATCAAAATCAAAGGCGACGATCTCCGAATCGCGATCCACCCCCAGTGTCAGCTGGGTCAGATCATTGGAACCGATGGATATGCCGTCGAACAGCCGGGTAAAAGCATCGATCTGGATGACATTATTGGGAATCTCGCACATCACATAGACTTCCAGCCCGTTTACGCCGCGCGTTAAACCATGTGCCGCCATGGCTGCCAGTACCTGCTCCCCCTCCTCTACCCTGCGGCAGAAGGGGATCATCAGCTTGACGTTGTCAAAGCCCATCTCATCGCGCACCCGCTTCATCGCGGCACACTCCAGCGCAAAGCCATCGGCATAGGCCGGGTGCACATAACGGGAGGCCCCCCGAAAGCCGATCATCGGATTCTCTTCCTGCGGCTCAAATACGCTGCCGCCCAGCAGCGTGGCGTACTCATTACTCTTGAAGTCGGACATGCGCACAATACAGGGTTTGGGGTAAACCGAGGCGGCAATCGTTGCCACGCCTTCGGAGAGGGTACGGATAAAAAAGTCCTGCGGGGAGTCAAAAGGCGCGCTCATGGCGGCGATCTGGCGGCGCGTGATCTCATCCAGTTTCTCGGGATGGCTGATCGCCATCGGGTGGGCCTTGATAAACTGGTTGATAATGAATTCAAGGCGCGCCAGACCGATCCCGTCTACCGGCAGCGAGGCAAAACTGAAGGCCCTGTCCGGGTCACCCAGATTCATCATGATCTGCGTATGCGGATGGCCCAGCTCCCCCAGATCAGTCTGTTCAATGGTAAAGGGCAGTGCGCCGGCATAGACAACACCGAGCTCGCCTTCGGCACAGCAGATGGTGACCTCCTGCCCGTCAGGCAGCGCCTCTGTCGCATTACCCACGCCAACAATAGCCGGCACCCCTAGCTCCCGCGCCACAATCGCTGCATGGCAGGTGCGCCCGCCCCGGTTGGTGACTATTGCTGCCGCCCGCTTCATCACCGGCTCCCAGTCGGGGCTGGTGGTATCGGCCACCAGCACTTCACCGGTCTGAAATGTCGATAGCAGACTGGCATCATCAATCACCCGCACTCGCCCTGCCCCGATGCGCTCACCCACAGCACTGCCCCGGGCCAGCACCGGGCCGTGCTGCTGCAGGTGATAAATCTCCAGCATATTAACCTGTCGGTGCGACGCGACCGTCTCCGGTCGTGCCTGCACCATATAGAGGCACCCATCCAGACCGTCTTTAGCCCACTCCATATCCATGGGTCTGGATACCCCGGCCTGAGCGGTATAGTGCGCTTCAACCTTGATGGCATAATCGGCCAGCGTCAGGACATCCGCATCCGTAATACAGAATCGGCCCTGCTCCGCTGAGTCGGTATCCACATTGCCGATATGACCGCTCACCACACCACCGGCAGCATCGATATACACCATCTTTTGCTTTTTACTGCCCAGCCGCCGCTTGAGCACGCTACGATATCCCTCAAGAAACGTCGGCTTATGCACGTAAAAACTGTCCGGATCGATCACTCCCTGCACAATATTTTCACCCAGACCCCAGGCGGCATTGATAAACACCACATCATGGAAACCCGTTTCGGTATCCAGCGAAAACATCACACCGCTAGTGCCGATGTCGCTGCGCACCATCTTCATGACCACCACGGAGAGATAGACCTTCGACCAGTCAAAACCGTTGTCATATTTATAGTGGATCGAGCGGTCGGTAAAATTGGACGCCAGGCAGCTTTTGTACGCCTCAATCAGGGCCTCTTCACCGCTGATATTCAGGAAGGATTCATTCTGGCCGGCAAACGAAGCCTCGGGAGAATCTTCCGCTGTTGCCGATGAGCGCACGGCCAGCGACAGATTCTCGCCGTATTCGGCCTTCAATGTTGCATAGGCGGCTACGATCTCGGCGCGCAGTGCGCCAGGCAACTCACATGCGTAGACAATCGCCCTGGCCTTACTGCCGCGCAGCTGCAGCTCCCCGACATCATCGGGATCCAGCCCATCGAGCAGTTCGTGCAGCGCCTGCCAGGCGCCTGCATGGCTCAGCGCATCCCGATATGCAGTGGCCGTAATGGCAAAGCCGTTGGGCACGCGCACGCCGGCGGATGAGAGGTGCTGATACATCTCGCCGAGGCTGGCATTCTTGCCGCCCACCTCAGGCACATCTGCAAGACTGATCTCATCAAACCAGCGGATGTAATCCGGCCTGTTGCCCATCTCCTTATCTCCTTGTCTGAACAGACATTTTCTGCGGCCATGCCCAACATCGACATGCCCTGCCAGCATAGCATATTTGACACTATTCTGCTGCTGTTATTCAGCGATGCCAGGTTGCCGGCGGCCTTCACCCATGCAGATGGCCCGCTCCTGTTTGATCTGCTACTATATTGCACGCACGGAGGGTGCAGGCATGAAACAGAGCAGCAAGAGCCGCCAACATCAGATCATCAGGGGTCAGGTGGTCGATCTGGTCGCAGGCCGGATATTTCCGGGCAGCATCGAGATGCGCGACGGTCGTATCATTGCTGTCAGCCATAGCGACAGCGCACCCGATCGATACATCGTGCCGGGGCTGGTTGATGCCCATATCCATATCGAAAGCTCCATGCTGCCGCCATCCGAATTTGCCCGTCTGGCCTCTGTCCACGGCACAATCGCCACCGTTTCCGACCCGCATGAAATTGCCAATGTGCTGGGCGTGGAGGGCATACGCTATATGATCGCAAACGGCAGACAGGTACCGTTGAAGTTTTATTTCGGTGCCCCGTCTTGCGTGCCGGCAACCGGTTTTGAAACTGCCGGTGCAGCACTGCATGCCAATGATATTGCCCTGCTGCTGCGGCAGGCGGATATTCACTACCTCAGCGAAATGATGAATTATCCGGGTGTGCTTGCAGGTGATGATGATGTCATGGAAAAAATCCGGCTGGCGCTGCAGCATCACAAGCCGGTCGACGGTCATGCACCGGGAGTGCATAAAGAGGCAGCTGCGGCATATGCACAGGCCGGCATCAGCACCGACCATGAGTGTACCACCATCGAAGAGGCTCGCGAGAAGATCGCCCTTGGCATGCATATCCTGATACGGGAAGGCTCAGCCGCTAAAAATTTCGCAGCTCTGGCCCCATTGATCATGGAGCACCCTGGACGCTGCATGCTCTGTAGCGATGATCTGCACCCTGATGATCTCCTGCGCGGCCATATCAATCTGCTGGTCAGCAGAGCCATCAAACTGGGTTATGATCCGCTCTCCGTCCTGCGTTGCGCAAGCCTCAATCCCGTGCGTCATTACAAGCTGGATGTCGGCATGCTGCAGCCGGGGGATGCGGCTGACTTTCTGCTGGTGGATAACCTGAATGATTTTCATATCCACTCCACCTGGATCGACGGCATCATGGTTGCCGAGCATGGCCGCACCCTGATCCCCCGCTACCACCCGCTGCCGATCAATCGCTTTGACACCGGAGCCAAAACCCCGGCCGATTTCCGCGTGCAAGCCGAAGGTAATTCCATCCGGGTGATCGAGGCTGCGGAAAGTCAGTTGGTGACCGGCAGCGCTATCGCCACAGCGCGCATTGCGGGTAATGCGGTGATCGCCGATACCGGTCGTGACCTGCTTAAAATCGCCGTCATCAACCGCTATCGTGATGCCACCCCTGCCACCGCATTTATCAGAGGTTTCGGACTACAGCGAGGCGCCATCGCCTCAAGTGTTGCGCACGACTCTCACAATATCATTGCCGTCGGCACAACCGATGCGCAGATCTGCCGGGCGGTCAATCTGCTCATCACCGAACAGGGCGGTATATGTGCCGTATGCGAGGATGAGCTGATACTTCTACCGCTACCCATCGCAGGCCTGATGAGCGATCTGGATGGTTATCAACTTGCACAGCGCTATGCCGAAATCAACCGCTTCGTCCGTCAGCTCGGCTGCCCCATGCATGCGCCGTTTATGACCCTCTCCTTCATGGCCCTGCTGGTGATTCCCAGCCTCAAGTTGAGCGATCAGGGGCTGTTTGATGGTGACAAATTTGCATTCACATCGCTGTTTTCAACGGAGGCAGAAGCTGATGCAGCAGCAACTTGAAGAGATCAGGCTTATTGAAGCGAACGCCGAGCTGATCTATTCGCAAGCGGAAGTAGAGCAATCGCTGGATCGCATGGCCGCTGAAATCACCGCCCGTCTTGCAGGATCAAATCCTCTCATCCTCTGTGCCATGATCGGCGGCCTTGTCACCTGCGGCAAGCTGCTTACCCGCCTGCACTTCCCGCTGCAGGTGGACTATATCCATGTCAGCCGCTATCAAAACCGGACTCATGGTGGCGATATCGTCTGGCTGGGCCGAAAACCGGAGAATCTGGCCGGGCGCAACATACTGATTGTCGATGATATTCTCGATCAGGGCTACACCATGCAGGCGATCGTGGCATTCTGTTATCAGGCAAAGGCTGCGCAGGTACTGACATCGGTACTGCTCGACAAGGCAGCCGCCCGCAAGATCGACATCAGCCCTGACTTTGCCGGCTTCTCTGTTGCCGATCGCTATCTCTTCGGCTGCGGGATGGATTACAAATCGTACCTGCGCAATGCCCCCGGCATCTACGCAGTCATGCCCTGACCGCCACCTCCATTGGCACGCCCAAAGCGTAAAATCACTCCCTTCAACAACATCTGACGACAAACGGCCATCTTTTGCCTATCATGCGCGACCTTTGACATGATGATCTGGAGTATGACTGTGGCCAACGATACCGCACAATCAGACAAGTTTGATTACCGACCAACCGTTTTCCTGCCGAAAACCGATTTCCCGATGCGCGCAGGTTTGCCGCAGAGCGAGCCGAAGCGGCTGGCGGCCTGGACTGAACAGGACATTTACGCGCAACTGCGCGAGGCACGCAAAGGTGCGCCGAAATTCATCCTGCATGACGGCCCGCCCTATGCCAACGGCAGCATTCATATCGGTCACGCACTCAACAAGGTGCTCAAAGACATCGTGATTCGTTCACGTTCCATGCTCGGCTTTGATGCCCCCTACGTGCCCGGCTGGGACTGTCACGGCCTGCCGATCGAGCTGAAGGTTGAGGAGCAGTTCAAAAAGAAGAAGCAGAAGAAGGAAGATATCAGCGATGCTGAATTCCGCAGTGCCTGCCGTGACTATGCCAAAGGCCAGATCGATGTGCAGCGCGAAGAGTTCAAACGCCTGGGCGTGATCGGCGACTGGGATCATCCCTATGTGACCATGGACTACCGCTTCGAAGCCAATACCGTGCGCGAGATCGGTCGTTTTCTGGAGAATGGCGGCCTGTTCAAGGGAGCCAAACCGGTACACTGGTGCGTCTCCTGCGCCACAGCACTGGCCGAAGCGGAAGTGGAGCATGAAGACCACACCTCGCATTCGATCTATGTGAAATTCGCCGCCGGCGAAGATTTGAGCGATATTGATGCGGCCCTCAGCGGTGATGTCTCTATCGTCATCTGGACCACAACGCCATGGACCATCCCGGCCAATCTGGCTGTATCGGTCGGCCCCGTCATCGAATATTCGGCAGTCAGAGTCAGCAGTGCCGGCAACAATGCCAACCTCAAAGCCGGTGAGATCCTGATCCTGGCTGAAGATCTGCGTGCAGGCGTGCTTTCAGCCATCGGCGCCGAGGGCGATGTTATTGCCCGCTTCAGCGGCGAAAAACTCGATCGCCGCCGCTTTCGTCACCCCTATCTGGAGCAGGACGCACCCATTCTGGTTGGCACGCATGTGACACTGGAAGCCGGTACGGGTGCCGTGCATACCGCGCCCGGCCACGGCCAGGAAGATTATCAAATCGGTCTGAAATACGGCCTGCCCGCCTTTAATCCGGTCGGCAGTACCGGCCTGTTTGAAGCCGGCACCCCGGTTGTTGAGGGGCGTCACGTCTATCAGGCCAATGCCATCATGGTCGAGCACCTGCAGAGCTGCGGTGCCCTGCTGGAGACATCTGAAATCAAACACGCCTACCCGCACTGCTGGCGTTGCCATAAACCGCTGATCTTCCGTGCCACACCGCAGTGGTTTATCTCCATGGAGACCAACAACCTGCGCGACAAGGCGCTGGCTGCGATCAAGCAGACAACATGGACACCGGAATGGGGCGAGAACCGCATCCGTGCCATGGTCGAGCAGCGCCCCGACTGGTGCGTATCGCGTCAGCGTAACTGGGGTGTACCGATTACCGCCATCCGCTGCGAAGCCTGCGGCTCGCACAAGGTGACCACGCCGGCAGTGGTGGAAGGTATCGCCAAAGCGGTGGAGCTTGGCGGCGCCGACATCTGGTTTGCCCATGATGCAGCCCACTTCCTGCCTGATGGCGCTACCTGCCCGGATTGCGGCGGCAGTGCCTTCGAGCGGGAGACCGATATTCTCGATGTCTGGTTCGATTCCGGCAGCACACATGCCTGCGTACTGGAACAGCGTGATGATCTGGCCAGCCCCGCCGATCTCTATCTGGAAGGATCCGATCAGCATCGCGGTTGGTTCCAGTCTTCACTGCTGGAGAGTGTCGGCACACGTGGCCGCGCCCCGTTCAAGGGCGTACTGACACACGGCTTTGTCGTGGACAAGAACGGTAACAAGATGTCCAAGTCGAAGGGTAATGTCATTGCACCGCAGAAGATCATCGAGCAGATGGGCGCGGATATCCTGCGCCTGTGGATTGCCTCGTCAGATTATTCTGCCGACATCCGCATCTCCGATGAAATCATTAAACAGCTGGCTGAAGCCTATCGCCGCATCCGCAATACCATCCGCTTCCTGCTCGGCAATGTGGACGGCTTTGACCCTGCGCGCGATGCAGTAGCGCTTAGTGAGCGTACGCCGCTGGATCAGTGGGCGATGCATCGCTTGTCGCGACTGGAGCGGCATGTACACGCCTGCAATGAAGGCTACCAGTTCCATCGTATTCATCAGGAGATCCACAACTTCTGCTCCGTTGATCTGGGCGGCTTCTATCTGGATATGATCAAGGATCGGCTGTACTGCGACGGGGCCGATTCCGCCCGTCGTCGCTCGGCCCGCGCCACACTCTACGATCTGGCCGATACGCTGACCCGCCTGATTGCGCCACTGCTGCCGTTTACGGCTGAAGAGGTCTGGGATCACCTGCCCGGCTCCGATGGAAAGAGCATTCACCTGCAGTCATTCAAGCCGGTTGCTGAGACCCGCTTTGACGAGGCCGCATGGGATCGCTTTTTTGCCCTGCGCGAACAGGTGCATACCGCCTTCGATCTGGCCAAAAAGGATAAGGTGATCGGCTCCTCGGTTGCAGCAGCAATCACCGTGCCTGGACTGGATGATGCCTTTGCCGCAAGCGTCGGTGAAAGCTGGGAACAGCTGTTCATCGTCGCCAAGGTTGAAGCGGGTGATGCCATCACAGTCAGGGCCGCCGACGGCATCAAGTGCCCGCGCTGCTGGAATGTCGGCACACCGGCTGATCCGACCCATGCCCTGCACAGTGAGCTCTGCCCGCGCTGCCTTGATGTAGTAGGCGCGTGATAGCAGCGACACTGAAACCATGCCCTGCCGCGCTTGTCGCAGACTGATCGGCGGCGTTGCAGGACTTGCTGATTCGCATCAAGTCGCTACCACGCTGTAGATGGGTACACCGGAGAGCCTGAAACCACAACCGGCCGATGCCTGCACACCCGGGCAGTGCTCCGCATGGTCCATGGATCAGCAGATATGGCGCTTGTGGGTCGTGTTGCATTTTTTACCGGTCGGGGTCACGCAGCAGCAGGTCTTGCGCAAAAATGAGATCAGGAAGATCGCCACTGTGCTGGGCAGCAGTGATCACGACATGATAACGTCGTTGATCACCACCATGCAGGGCACCGGCCTGCTCGCTCGCCATGAGGGGCTGCTGCAACCGGCATGCATCAACTGGCCGGCATGGTCGAAACGTATGCGTGCAGCCATCTATGCCGCCATTCACGGCTGGGAGCGCTGGAGCAGGGCAGAAGAGCATGACGCCATGGATCTGCTGGCCGATCTACCAGTCGATTGCTGGCTGAATCTGGATGAGGTGGTGGAGTGGCTGCGTATGCAATCGCATGGCAAGCTGGTCGGCGCACACTGGATGAGCCTGTTCACCGACCATCATGCTCTCTCCCTGCATCACCTGAGCAGCGACAGGCAGTGCATCTATCTGTTACCACTGTGGCGCACGGTACTGCTTGAGCAAGCCGTTACACTCCCTGCCCCCGGCTGGCATGGGGCCGACAAGGATGCCAAAAGCTGCGGCTTTATCTCCGCCTCGGGCGAGATCCTGCTGCCACCGGATTGCCATCATAGTGTACTCGCCAAACTGACAACCTGTTGCAACATCACCGCTATCGAGCAGATGATCACCCTGCAACTGGATCTGAAAGCTATCCAGCGTATGGGAGCCGACAAAACCGCCCTGCAAGCCACCAGAGCCCTGCTCGAATGCGTGCAGTCGCCACTGCCGCAGGCCATTGCCTATCTGTTTGACAAGCAACTCGCACAGCAGGCTGTGGCATCTGTTGCCGCCACTTCGCTGGTGGTCGTGTTAAATGAGCCCTCCGCCATCCATCACCTGCAGAAAACCGGATTCCCCTTCTCCCAGCCGTTCAGCGACAAGCCTGAAATCCTGTTGCTGGATACATCTGCCGATGCGCTTGCCTTTATCAGAACATGCGCCGAAAGCGGCATCATGCTGGAGACATTGATCAAACCGGTGCAGTGGATCAGCGGCACGGCCTCGATCAAGGCATGGATGGAGATGCATGCCGACAGAGCAGGCCGCTGGCTGGAGATCTGCTATCAGAAGGCGCGCAGCAGCAAACCCAAACAGCTGTTTGCCTGCATCACGGATGATTACTACGGTAGAATAGAGGTACGCCCGACCCGCAGGAGCAGGCAGGGCTATCTGTGGGGAAGCAGCATCATCGCACTGGAGCCCAGGCATCTGTTGCGCCTGCGCCAGCTGGAGATCGATGAGATCACAGAGACAGGGCTGGATCAACTGTGAGCTATCACCCGGAACGCCCGTTAATTGTACAGGGTGATCACTCGCTGCTGCTGGAGACGCATAACCCGCAATTTGCCGCGGCGCGTGATGCCATCGCCCCGTTTGCAGAACTGGAAAAATCGCCCGAGCATATTCACAGCTATCGACTGCACCCGTTAAGCCTGTGGAATGCAGCTGCTGCCGGCCATACGCTGCAGCAGGCAGAAGCCGCCCTGCATCGTTTCAGCAAATACAGTATACCTGAGAATGTACTGGAGGAGATGCGTCGTACCTATGCCCGCTACGGGCAACTGATACTGACAAAGGATGATGAGTCCACCCTGCGCCTGACTGTCACTGATGCCTTTATTGCCGCCCGCATCGCCCGTGAAAAAACCGTCACCGCCCTGCTCAAACAGCAGCCGGCCGATGATGTTTTCCTGATTGATCCGGTAACCCGGGGCAGCCTCAAACATGCACTGATCACACTGGGCTTTCCGGTCGATGATCAGGCCGGCTTTAACGATACACCGGTGTTCGAGCTTGCCCTGCGCGAGCATGCACTGAGCGATCAGCGCCCGTTTGCCCTGCGCGATTACCAGCAGCAGGCTGTTGATGCCTTTGTCGCCTCGGGCAGCCATGGTGTGGTTGTGCTGGCCTGCGGGGCGGGTAAAACGCTGGTCGGCATGGCCACCATGGCACGCATTGGCATGCAGACGCTGATCATCACCCCGAACACGGCGGCAGCCCATCAGTGGCGGGCTGAACTGCTCGATAAAACACAAGTGGATGCAAAGGATCTCGGCGAATACACAGGCTTACGCAAGGAGATTCAGCCGATCACCATTGCCACCTACCAGATGCTCACCTACAGGCCGGAGCAAGGCGGCGATATGCCGCATATAGAGCTGATCACCAAACATGAGTGGGGACTGATTATTTTTGATGAGGTGCATGTGCTGCCGGCACCGGTATTCCGGGCTGTATCGGAGATTCAGGCACGCCGCAGGCTGGGGCTGACCGCCACGCTGATCCGGGAGGATGGTCTGGAGAGGGATGTATTCTCACTGATCGGCCCCAAACGCTTTGATCTGCCCTGGCGCCAGCTGGAACAGTCAGGCCACATTGCCAAGGCCCACTGTATCGAGATCCGCATACCGATGTCGCAGCATGACCAGATGGCCCATGCCACAGCCGATGATGCCCGCAAATCCTATCGTATCGCCGCTGAAAACAGCATCAAGGATCTGGTCGCCACAGCCCTGATTAAAAAACATGCCGGTCAGGGTATTCTGGTGATCGGCCAGTATATCAAGCAGCTGGAGCGCATCGCCGCTCATCTGGGCGCACCACTGATCAGCGGACGCATGAGCTCGGGCGAACGGGAGCGCTTATATGCCGCATTCCGCGCCGGTGATCTGCGTCTGCTGGTGGTCTCCAAAGTCGCCAATTACGCCATTGACCTGCCCGATGCCTCTATCGCCATCCAGATCTCCGGTGCCTTCGGTTCGCGTCAGGAAGAGGCGCAGCGGCTCGGGCGCATCCTGCGCCCCCAGGGGGGGCCGGCCTTTTTCTACACCCTGGTCTCCGATCACAGCGAGGAGCTGAAATTCGCCGTCAATCGCCAGCGTTTTCTGGCCGAGCAGGGTTATGATTATCTGATTGAGGACTGGAAACCCTGATCCGGTCAGCTTTATTAAGCACGCGGACAGCATAACTCCCCTCCAGCATGGCCCGGTGCTATTCAGGCTGGCGGCTTGCTCACATCTGACGGCACATCCTGCTCAGCATCGCCACCCTCAGCTGCATCTGTATCGTCTTCACTCTGCACGACTTCCACAAGCTGCTCGCGCAGCTGCTCAATCTGCGCTTCAATCTGTTTTTTGGCCTCGCCGTCACTCTCTTTGACCTGTTCCTGAAGCTTGCTGATCTGCTCCTTCAGGTCGAACTCGGCTTTTTCCTGCTGTTCTGCCAACTCAGCCTTGTCGAACACCATATCCTCTGAGCTGGGGGTGTCAGGCTGTAGCTCATCGTCTCCCATCACCGGCAATATCTTCATATCATTGTCCTGACGACGCTGGTTCATGAAGCTCGGTGACACAATCTCAACACCGGCAGCGTGCAGGGCGTCGAGGATCGATTCAAACAGATGGGATCGGCACGTCAGCATACCTTTGACTTCGGTAAGCAATCCACTGACACGGTAGGTAATGGCGTAGTTACCCAGCTCGACAATTTTCACGAATGGCTCTTCCAGACCGGCATTTCGCGCAGCCTCAAGTAGCAGCCCTTTGATGCGCGCATGATGAACATCATAACCCAGCGATAACGTAGCCGTGATAATCGTGCCTGATGAACGGACAACCGTAACCGGGGTCGAAAGCATGTGTGCATTAGAGAGGTAGACAAGCTCCCTGAGCTCGGTTTGCAGCTCGGTATTGAACAGGCCGCGTCCGACCACCCGGCCAAAGTATTCGCCTACACGTATAAAATCACCCGTGCGAAATGGCCTGTTCAGGTGAAGCACCAGTCCGGCCATCAGGTTTGAAACAATAGTCGCGGACGAAAAGGCAATAAGACCGGAGAGCAGAACACCGATAAGGGCAATCACCTGATTACGCGTGCTTTCACTGACAGGGAGGGCCAGAGAGATCGCTATAGCTCCGGCCGCAGTCAGGCCGAACATGGCTAGCTGACGGTAGAGCCTGTGTTCATTGGCCAGATCAGGGCGACGCCCCAGCAGAAACCAGTAGGCAAAAATAAGTAGCAGCAGCACAGCCGTTCCCGTCGCAACCAACGGGATCAGGGAGAACAGCAAATCAACGATGCGATTCATGGCAGGCCAGACACAAAACTCTCTTTGACCCTCGGCATGCAGCTATGACTGATTCAGGTTCTAACTCGCGCATCTTCCCCCCCCCCTTCGCTGTAGCAACAGTAAAAATCACTCTAGTCCAGTTGCCATGCAGGGACAATACGGATGCCACAAAAATCCGTAATCAGCTGCCCGCAGGGTGCATATCAGCCCGATTTTGGCTGATCCAGTGTGATAAAGCGGTAATGATATGGCGTTGAATCAGAGCCTACGGCAATGATATCGCCATCGACAAGTGCACAGCGACCACCGGCATCCTGTCCCCCCATACGCCTGCCGTTGATACCCGAGCCGCAAGCGCTGACCCGATCCACCAGTTGATAGCCGGTGGCATTGCGCTCAATCTGACAGTGTTCACGCGACACATTCAACGGGTGCACGGTATCGATCAGGTAGAGGTCATTATTCGGCTCCCGCCCGCACAGCTTTGGCCGTTCAAACAGCTTCTCCCGCCCGTCAGCCATCCGTACTCTTGATTCCCGACCAATCCTGAATGGGAAACTCCTGATACAGATATAACCACCCGTCAGCAGGTGGTAGGGTACAGCCTCTGCTGCCTCCGCTGACATCGGCTTGAGTACAGCCTGCGGTCTTACCGCGTTAAGAATATCCTGTTTATCTTCCATGGCATTGCGCACCTCATCTGATCATCCATCTGTTACCGGCTAGCAAATATCTCGCCAGAAGAGGGTCAAAACGACTGCAGGCCGGCACCCTCACGGGTACCGGCCTGCATTTAAAGCCTGTTAACAGTTCAGTTTATTCCACTGCAGCCTTGGCCTGATCTTCAATCCCCAACAACTCCACTTCGAATATCAGTGTGCTGTTCGGCGCAATCGTTGAACCCGCACCGCGCTCACCATAAGCCAGCTCGGCCGGAATCACGAACTTGTACTTTGAGCCGACATTCATCAGCTGCACGCCTTCGGTCCAGCCACTGATTACGCCATTGAGCGGGAAGGTGATCGGCTGACCACGCTTGTAGGAGGAGTCGAATTCGGTGCCATCGAGCAGTGTGCCGCGATAGTGAACCTTGACGCTGTCGCTTTCAGCCGGTTTCGGGCCATCTGCTGCGGTCAGCACCTCATACTGCAAACCGCTTGCGGTGACTGTTACGCCCGGTTTCTTGGCATTTTCAGCCAGGAAAGCCGCGCCATCAATCTTGTTCTTTTCAGCCAGTGCCTTCTGCTCGGCCACACGCTTTTCAGCCTGCAGCTTGAAGAAAGCCTGCTTTACGGCTGTCGCTTCTTCATCCTTGAGCTTGAGCTCTTTGCTGTCGAGCCGGTCATTGATTGCAGCTATCAGCACAGCACGATCGAATTCGGTCGACAGCGACTGCAGTGATGCACCGATATCCATTCCGATCGCGTAACTGAGCTTCGCTTTATCATTATCCAGCTTGACCTCAGCCGGCTGTGAACAGGCTGCCAGCATGGCTACGCATACCGATGCAATAATTGTTTTTTTCATCGTTCCCCCTACATGGTTTTCTATCATCTGATTCAACTCTATTCCCACTCAATGGTGGCGGGCGGCTTGCCGGAGACATCGTAGACCACCCGGTTTATACCACGCACTTCATTGATGATGCGGTTGGATACCTTGCCCAACAGCGCATGCGGCAACTCGGCCCAGCGTGCCGTCATGAAATCCTGTGTCTGCACGGCACGCAATGCCACCACCCACTCATAGGTACGTCCATCGCCCATCACACCGACCGACTTGACCGGCAGAAAGACAACAAAAGCCTGCGAAGTCTTCTCATACCAGCCTGAAGCATGCAACTCTTCGATAAAAATTGCATCAGCATAGCGCAGCAGATCGGCATACTCCTTCTTCACTTCACCGAGAATACGTACACCCAGACCGGGTCCCGGAAACGGATGGCGATAGACCATCTCGCGCGGCAGGCCAAGGGCAACCCCCAGCTCACGCACCTCATCTTTGAACAGCTCGCGCAGCGGCTCCAGCAGCTTCAGGTGCAGTGTATCCGGCAGACCGCCGACATTATGATGACTCTTGATCGTATGTGCCTTGTTGGTTTTGGAGCCGGCAGATTCAATAACATCGGGATAGATCGTACCCTGCGCCAGCCACTTCGCCTGCGGCAGTTTCGCCGACTCCTGCTGAAACACTTCGACAAATTCACGGCCGATAATCTTGCGCTTGGCCTCGGGATCGCTCACCCCGGCCAGATGTTTGAGAAACTCATCCCCTGCATCGACATGAATCACCTTGACGCCGAGGTTGTCAGCGAAGGTCTGCATCACCTGCTCCGCTTCATGCAGGCGCAGCAGTCCGTTATCCACAAATACGCAGGTCAGCTGCTTACCGATTGCACGGTGTAGCAGAGCTGCCGCAACCGATGAATCCACACCGCCGGAGAGCCCCAGAATCACCTCTTCCTCGCCTACCTGCTCGCGTATATGGGCTACAGCTTCATCAATATAATTCGGCATTGTCCACGCTGCACCGCAGCCACAGATCTGATGCACAAAGCGGGAGAGGATCGCCTTACCCTGATGCGTATGCGTTACTTCCGGATGGAACTGCAGTGCGTAAAAGTGACGCGATTCATCGGCCATGCCGGCAATCGGGGTAGAGTCATTACTGCAGATGACATGAAAACCATCGGGCAACATGGTGACCTTGTCGCCATGGCTCATCCATACTTCCAGACCGCCGCACTCCTTGTCTTCAATACCACTGAGCAGCGCGGAGTTGCCGGAGGTAACCACCTCGGCATAGCCGAATTCACGCACATGCCCGGTTTCCACGGTACCACCCAGCTGAGCGGCCATGGTCTGCATGCCGTAACAGATGCCCAGCACCGGCACACCCAACTCAAACACGACCTGTGCGGCAATTGGCGTCTGTTCATCATACACCGAGTTTGGGCCGCCGGAGAGGATGATGCCGGAGGGCTGAAACGCACGAATCGCTTCAGCAGCCATGTCCCACGGATGCAGTTCACTGAACACGCCGGCTTCACGCACACGCCGTGCTATCAACTGCGTGTACTGCGATCCAAAATCGAGAATGAGTATCTTGTCCATATTGTAAAATTCCTTGGGTGTTATCAGAGATCAGAGTGAGGAGGCAGAAGCCTGTGAAAAAGCGTTGGAGCGCAAGGTCTGTTTCGCCCTACGCTCCAATACCTGTGCTTCAATGATCGACGCGATAATTCGGCGCTTCTTCAGTAATCGTTACATCATGCACATGCGACTCACGCAGACCGGCACCGGTAATACGCACAAAGCGCGCACGCTCGTGCAGCTCAATGATTGAGGCCGCACCGGTATAACCCATGGCCGCACGCAGGCCACCAACCAGCTGATGCAGAATATCGCCCAGCGGCCCTTTATAGGAGACGCGCCCTTCAATACC
>Ga0210009_1001821_pt1 | contig 16830 bp, 14 predicted proteins | sample CryGeyCG2114_065_FD_185457 | JGI IMG/M metagenome (GOLD analysis project Ga0210009, IMG submission 185457) | Groundwater microbial communities from aquifer - Crystal Geyser CG12_big_fil_rev_8/21/14_0.65 (SPAdes) (version 2) | ecosystem: Environmental > Aquatic > Deep subsurface > Groundwater ... | reverse complement strand
TCGACCCAGGTTTGGATGGGATTGAACAGCGCCGGTTTGGCCATATGAACTCGGAATCACGCGATCTTCCGGGTAATCGCTTTGACGACGAAGGTCGGTTCATGAAATATGTGTTGGGTAATTTCGCGACGGTTAAAGAGGTGGATAACTACCTCAAATCCACCAACAGCCAGGGTCGCGCCGTGACCAGCAATTTTGGTGTCATTGATGGCCAGGGTGGTGCCGGATTTTTCGAAACCGGCAATCATTCCTACACCTATTTTGATGCCAACACGGCTCCGGATGGCTTTTTGGTGCGAGCGAATTTCGCCGAAACCGGTAATGGTGATGGCTACGGCTATTATCGTTGCGATCGCGCCAAGGAGCTGATCCAGCCAATAGCGCGCAAACACCAAATGACCTATCGCTACCTCTTGCAAAATGTCAGTCGTGATATTCAAGCCGCTACCTGCAATCCTTATCCGTTAGCCACGACCAGAATAGACACCGTCCCAACACGAGGCACCGTTAATCGGCATCGCACGGTTTCCGTGGCAGTGTTTCACGGTGTGAAATCGGGTGAAAATCCCTATTTCGCCACCATGTGGACGGTTTTGGGTGAGCCCGTCGCCGGGTTGGCAGTACCACTGTGGGTTGCCACAGCGGAACCAGGTAAACTGATGCATGGGAAAAAAGGCGCCGCAATGAATCACGCCATCCAACGCATTGAGGGTCAGGTTTATACCGAAGTTGCAGACTCCACCGTGATCAGTCCGCGCGATATTTTCCGTGTAACGGCAGGGTTTCAGGCTGTGGAAACAGGATTTTTTGATCTCACAGATCAGGCACTGGCAGAATGGCGTTTACGCTATGATTACGCCAGGGGAATGGAACGATTGCAGGACCTGATTCAAACCACCGCATATAATGTCCTGACCTACCGCTCCAAAGCAGTGGAATCGCAGTAATTTCTCTCAGGTATTGCCCGCAAAAAAAAATATTGGATGATGAAAAAAATGGCAGCTTATTCAGCCGCCATTTTTTCCGGAAGTGAATTGAATTTCCTATTCTGCGATAGTCTCGAATCCCCGGGAGCGCAAATCGAGATAGATTATCGCGGCGGCGATGGCGCCGATGAAAAGGTAGCTGAAAGCCGCCAAATATTCCGCGAAAAGCAGCTTCCTAATCCCGAAAAGGGAAGCATAAACCAGGACGACAATAAAAAAATATCGAAAAATTCAATTCTCGCATCTTTTCGTATGTGAAGGTAAACTTTCCCTGGTTTTTAACCAGGATACATACATAGAATAAATGGATCGCACATGCTGAAAAAAATGCCTCTATTTCAACTTTATCCGGGTTTACAGGTTCATCGGGTGGTTCACCTGCTTTTTCCAGTTATTCTGCTCCTGAGCCTGATGACGACCTGCCAAGATCCCCCGTCTGAAAAAGCACAGTGCGATCCCGGGTATCACCCCTGTGGACCCGATTCTCAGGATTGTTGCCTGGACACAACCAGCAGTGATTTCTACTGGGAAATTGATACATTGGGAGAGTATGGCTCTATCATTTATGATGCTGCAATAATCAATGAAAATAACATCTGGGCTGTAGGACAAATCTATTTCCCTGAGTACGACTCGCTTGCCGGTGGAATCGTAGATGTCCTATATAATGTGGCCCATTGGAACGGTTCTACTTGGGAGTATTCACGTGCACATGATGGCGAATGGCTTGCGCCACGCCTTGTTGGTATACATATCTTCGATGCCAATGATATATGGATGACTACTGGCGGCAAAATTCTCCACTATGTTGGAAATGAATACTCAATGATTTGGCAAGCTGATTATATCAATTTCGGAATCCAGCAAGTGAACCATATATGGGGAAGCTCACCAACAAATTTATACTTTGCGGGACTTAATGGGAATGTTGTGCATTATGATGGGAATGAATTCCAGCATATTAATACAGGTATCGACACTGATTTTCTAAGCATAAGTGGTACCCCGGATGGTAATCATGTTTTTATCGTTGGTAATCCCATCTCCAGGTACGGTGAGAAGGTAGTCCTTCATTTTCAGGATAAGACCATGAATTGGGAAGAACTATACTTACCATATAATCTGACCCTTGATCAGGACGAAAATGTTGAACTCCTAAGCTGTGGTGTTTACGGAGACAGTCTCATCGTCTCTGCAGTTGAAGGACTATATATTTATCACATTCATCCTGGTGTTTCTGAGCTTGTTCCTGCTGCATCGTTGCCGTATGGACGGGCAGTTTATCGTTTAACGGCTATTGCTTCATTGAATGATATGTTTTTTGGTGGGACTAATATGTTTTATCTGCATTACAATGGAATTCGTTATACCTATAAAGATGAAATCCGCTTTCAATATCCGGGCGCTGTCATGAAAGGAGGGGATTATAAAGACGGCATAGCAATAATGACCGGATATTATGGCTCATTCACCCACGGGCTGGTTGCTCGAGGGTATCGTTAAAATGGGCCACCTGACCCGGTGGGCACTAGCGCTCTCCCTCAAGTGGCACACTTTGATTTAAATTTAGTGCCGGACAACACTTCTTCTTACACAACCACATAACTGACAGCAGATAATACCCGGTGTCACACGTTACGGCTCACTATTCTGCGATAGTCTCAAATCCCCGCGACCGCAAATCGAGATAGATTATCGCGGCGGCGATGGCGCCGATGAAAAGGTAGCTGAAAGCTGCCAGATAGTCACCGAACAGTAGTTTACCAATCCCGAAGAGCGAAGCATAAACCAGGACGACGCCAGCGGCCCAGTCTAGGAAAAGCCGACCAAAACCGGTGTCGGAAATGATCTCCGGATGTTTTGCCGCCAGGGCGCGCCAACCCATTCCACCCGGATGGGTGCGTTCATAGAACTTCGTGAGTACCTTTTCATCCGTAGGTTTCGTTAAAAAGGTGACGATCAACCAAACAATGGTTGTTCCAATCACGATGGGGAATAATGTGATGGGTGATTCAAGATGAAACTGATAACGCGCGATGGGATAAATGACCAGGGGCGCCAGCATGGCAGAAATTTCTGACCAGGCATTAATGCGCCACCAGAACCACCGCAAAATGAGTACAGCGCCAATTCCGGCAGAGGCATTAATGATAAATTCCCAGGCTCCGGAGATGGTGGTCAAAAAATAGCGCGTGATGACGAGCGAAAATGCCGTCATGAGGAAAATGCCAACTTTTGAGGCAAAGACATAGTGACGCTCATCCGCGTTTCGCCTGAAAAACCGACGGTAAAAATCATTGATGAGATAGGATGTTCCCCAGTTGAGTTGCGATGAAATGGTTGACATGTAGGCTGCCAGAAATACGGCTATCAACAGACCGAGCAACCCGGTTGGCAGGTAGCGCAGCATCAATTTGGGATACATGACCCCGGGATCTACCGTGTTCTCATATTTTTCGTAGAACGCCTTGAATTCGGGATTTTGGTAGGCAGGATTATCAGACCGTAATAATGATTTGTCTCCATACACGGTCACAACCTGTTGGTACAGACCGGGATTTTCCTGCTGAAGTACAGCTTCATTTTTTGCTCGGGGGAGAATGACCAATGCAGCCAGGGCGACAATAATCCACGGCCAGGGACGCAGCGTATAATGGGCAATTGTGAACCACAATGTGGCGAACAAACTGTGCTTTTCATCCTTGGCGGACATCATTCGCTGGGCGACATATCCGCCACCACCGGGATCAGAACCAGGATACCAGGAACTCCACCATTGCAGTCCGATGTGGGCGATGAATGCACCTACGGAGAGCGATAAAACGCCGCCAGTTATGCCACTGGCTGAGGCTTGTCCCACTTTCGGAAAAAAGTCCAATACCTGCGGTGCGAGTTTTTCTTTCAGCGCGACCATCCCACCAACTTCCGGTAATTTTACAACAATGATAGCCAGTACAATGCAACCCACCATGGCAAAGACGAATTGGATGCTGTCTGTCCGGGCTGTACCGAGTAATCCCGATGCAGAGGCATAAATGGCAATGATGATCGCGACAAGCGTGACGAGTAAAAATGGTTCAATACCTGGAATTGTAACCTGAAATATCTTCTCCATGGCTTTATTGACCCAACCCATGACGATGGCATTGGCAAACAACCCCAAATAGATCGCCCGAAACCCGCGTAAAACGGCGGCGGGTTTCCCTGAATATCGCAATTCGATAAATTCAACATCGGTCATGACACCCGACCGACGCCAGAGTCGGGAGAAGAAAAACACGGTGAGCATGCCGCCAATCAGCATATTCCACCATAACCAGTTACCGGCGATGCCATTTTTTGCTACGAGCTCAGTGACCGCCAGCGGCGTGTCCGCGGCAAACGTCGTTGCCACCATGGCAGTGCCAGCAACCCACCAGGGTAAGTCCCGACCGGAGAGGAAAAAACTTTCCGTGGTCTGCCCGGCTCGTTTGGAGTAATACGCTGCTACCCCAAAAATGATGATGAAAAAAACAACAATGACGGTGATGTCAAGCCAATGAAATGCGTGCATACAACTCCTGCTCCCCTGAACATCGAAAAGAAATCAATCGATGTCGCTCAAATATGTTTTGGAAACGCTCAAGTTTACGACACAACCCGGCGCATTTGGAAATTAAACCTTGAGAAAACGAACCAGCGCTATTTGCCGTTTCGTTCCATGCAGAATGCAGCCGCACCCAATATGGCGATGTGCTCGATCGCGGAACATGTGATTTGCAGTCTGGCTAGGGTGCGGGGAAAAATAAGTGAATTCAGGGAATCCAGCATGGTGGTTTTAAAGTAGGGAATAGCCTTGCTGATGGAACCACCCAAAACGATCATCTCCGGGTCAACCGCATAAACAACGGTTTTCAGCGCGGCACCAAGATGCTTTCCGAACTCAAAAAACAGGGCTTGAGCGTGACTGTCACCCCGTCCCGCCCGGTCGGCAGCTTCCTTGCCCGTTATACCGGCGTGCTGGGTAAAAAATTTGCCGCTACAATAGTCCTCCAGTATACCCCCTTCGTAGGGTAACATCCCGAATTCCCCGGCGCCGCCATTTGCACCGGTGTAAAGCTGGCCATTCATGAGCATTCCGGAACCCATGCCCGTCCCCAGAATCAACCCCACGACATTATTGAAATCCCGAGCCTGGCCGAAATGTTTTTCACCAATGACAAATGCATTCGCATCATTATTAATCTCGGTATCAATCTTGAATTCATTTTCAAACAGTGTTTTCAGCGGCACTTCGATCCAACTGGGAATATTATTCAGGTTATAGACGACACCACGTTCATGATCAACGGCACCGGGTACGGCAACACCGATGCCGTTAATTTCCGGCGTCATTGATTCCCGGATAAGTTGCACCAGGGCATCGTAAACGATGCGGCTATCGTTTGTTTGCGGAACGGGACGGGTCTTGACGCCCAGTAATGCATTTTGCCTGACAACCCCAACACGCATATTGGTGCCCCCAAGATCTATCCCCAACCAGGTTTTCATGCCTTAACACTCCGCTTATTTCGATTTTTCTGAGTCAAGGCGATATATAACCCCATTTAGGGTAGCATCACAAGTATTGGTCAGTAGAAATTCGGTCATTTTTGAGAAGCAAATAGTTCTTGTTTTGGGTTAACGGATTACTTAGAATCTTTACGGATAAAGGGAATAATTTCAATAATCGTAAACCAACTCAATATGGCAACCAAACCCCCACCTACACCCCCTCCAAGCCTCCGTCCTGAAGTTTCCACCAAACATGATCAGCTCCTGGCTACAGCTTTTGAATTGATTGCTAAACATGGCGTTCGCAGAATCACCATCGAAGAGATCTGCCGTACAGCCGGTGTCAGTAAAGTGACCTTCTACAAGTATTACCCCAACAAGCAGGCAATTGTAAAGAAAATCCTGGACGATCTCGTCCAGCATGGTATCCGTAAGTTTAATGAAATCATTGAGAAAGATATTTCATTTCAGGAAAAATTACGACTGATCATCCAGGTGAAAATGGAGGAAAGCGCGAAGTTGAGTGAGGAATTTCTGGAGGAATTAATCCAGGCTGATCCGAAACTCATGGACCATTTTTGGACACAAGCCGTGGATGCTCAACAATTGACGATGAATTTCTTCAGGCAAGCGCAAAAAACGGGTGAGCTACGACCTGACATGAATCTGGAATTCCTGCAATTCATGTTCAATCATGTTCAGGACTTGATCAAAGACCCCCGGTTGCACAAAATTATTCCCTCCAATCTGGAACTGATCCGTGAACTCATCAATTTCTGGTTTTATGGCATTCTGCCGGCATCAAAAGAGTCAGTCAAATGAAAAGACACGCCCGGTTAGGCTGGCTGTTGGTATTAGCGCTTGCGAATTGTCTCCGGGCGACCGATGGAAAACTCCAATTCAGTCTGATCAACATGATCAATGATGCCAATTACAGGGATGGCAGAATGTACCTGCGGATCATGCCGGAAAGTGTCACGCATTTTGGTCAGATTCTCAAAGGCCAGCTAGATACGGATGTAGGAGCCGATCTTCGATTCGATATACTAGGGCAATCAGCTTACACAAAATATCCCTTTACGGCTGACCTGTACCGGGCGTGGGTCCGCTGGTCAACACCCCAGTTAGAATTAAGATTCGGTCAGCAGGAACTCAATTTCGGACCGGCGCGCATCCTGCGCTCTCTGCGGTGGTTTGATGCCCGTGATCCATTGGACCCGCTATCACTCATCCAGGGGGTGAATGCCGTGGCCGTCAGATATTATTGGTTGAATAACACCAACATCTGGGGTTGGGGTATTTATGATGCAACTGGCAGTCAACTGGGTGTCGATCCATTTCGGTCACAACCCGGAGTCTGGCAATCTGGTGGCCGGTTCCAGCAACCGCTCGGGTCGGGAAATTTGGCTCTGACCATTCATGAAAGACAGATTAACCACTTTGAGGATATTGAATGGCGCTGGGCTTTGGATGGCCAATGGGATCTGGGAGTTGGCGTATGGTTCGAGGCGGTCAGGGTGCAGCTATCGGCAGAACCCATATCGTATACCATGGATCTGGCAACGCTGGGATGTGACTATACTTTTGGATGGGGAAATGGTCTGTACGCCATGGCAGAATATCAATATGTCTCAAGTTCGGCCACTGAATCCAAAGTTAATACGACGGCGGTTCAACTGAATTATCCCTTAAATCTCATGGATCAACTCTTTGTGCTGAGCCTTTACAACAATTATCTCCATTTTTCGGCGAACTACCTGGGTTGGCAGCGCCAATATGATCGATTAAGCTGGCAGCTCCTGGTGGGCTATGTTGACAAATCGTTGGGCAGTGCCGGATTAACGCCGATCGGTTTGGTCGGCAGCCAAAGTCTCCAATTAACTCTGATGTATTCTATTTGAGAGAATAAATACCACGAAAACCATTGATTAATCAAACACCATACAGCCACATCGCGCGGTATGCCCGGTAGGAGTGACGAATGAGTACAAACAACAATAACTCATTGATCAATCTGCAGCATGTTGTGAAACGCTATCCCATGGGTAACACAACATTTACGGCTTTGGAGGATATTACCCTCTCAATCGGGAAGGGTGAATTCACAGGTATTGTTGGTCCCAGCGGGTCTGGGAAAACGACGCTGTTGAATATCATTGGATCATTGGACTCACCCTCAGAAGGTTCGGCTGAAGTGCTGGGACAGTTCATCGAGAATTTGTCACACAAAGAGGCTGCCCGTCTGCGGAATCACCATTTGGGATTCATCTTCCAGACCTACAATCTACTACCGGTTTACACTGTTTTTGAAAATGTGGAATTTCCCCTGCTGCTCCTGGGATTATCCAGTGACGATCGCAAAAAAATGGTGATGGAGGCTCTGGAGTGGGTGGGCTTGACGGATAAGGTGAAAAGCAAACCTGCCCAACTTTCCGGCGGGGAGTCCCAGCGGGTGGCTATTGCCCGGGCTGTCGTGAAAAAGCCGGCGCTCGTGTTGGCTGATGAACCCACTGCCAACCTGGACGCAGAAAATTCCCATAATATTTTGCGGGCGATGGTGCGCTTGAATCAGGAATTGGGGACGACCTACCTCTTTTCAACCCACGACGAAAAGGTGATCAACTATCTGCGGCGCAAAATCACCCTATTGGATGGCAAAATTGTCTCAGATGAGACGATGACACCACAAGGGAGGTTAACATGATGATGATTTTAAAATTAGCCTTCCGTAATGTCATTGGCGCAGGTTTGAGAACCTGGCTCAATGTGATCGTCTTGTCCCTCTCTTTTGTTACCATCATCGGCATGCAGGGGCTTTATCGTGGTATGCAGGATCAGGCTGAAAATGCCATGATCCAAACGGAGTACGCCGGTGGCCAGTTTTGGCATCCGGCCTATGATCCATTTGACCCATTTTCATTGGAAGAAAGTCATCAAAAGATCGAAGGTGAAGCGCAAACCCAGGTAGCGGCAGGGAATCTGCTGCCCATACTGATCACCCGTTCAACCATTTATCCTCAGGGGCGAGTTACCTCTGCTCTTTTGAAGGGGATAGTGCCCGGACAGGATATTATCGATATGCCGACTCAGGTTTTAACGGCAAATGAAGAGGTGATTCCGGCGATGATTGGTACCCGTATGGCAAAAGCGAATCGGTTGTCCGAAGGCGATTTGTTGACAGTTCGGTGGCGTGATACCAACGGTACCTTCGACGCCCAGGATGTTCAAATCGTCCGGATTTTTTCAACCATCGCTGCATCCATAGATGTCGGTCAAATCTGGGTTCCTTTGGATCGGTTACAGGCTATGCTGAAAATGGCTGATGAGGCTACCCTCATGATTCAGAAAAAGAATGTCCCTCCTGTGGACCTAACCGGTTGGTCGTTTAAGGATTTAAGCTTTTTGTTGGTGGATTTCCGGGCCATGGTTGCCAGTAAGCAGATTGGCGGATCCATTATTTACACCATCTTGCTCAGTCTGGCGCTTCTAGCAATTTTCGATACCCAGGTACTATCCATCTGGCGACGAAAAAAAGAGATGGGAACGCTAATGGCCATGGGAATGACCCGGCAACAACTGATCGGATTGTTTACCACCGAGGGCGCGATGCATGGCATTCTGGCGGCAGCATTGGGAGCAATTTATGGAACACCGATGCTGTACAAGTTTGCGAAAGAAGGTTGGGCCATGCCGGATATGGTGGATAGTTTCGGCTTCACATTGGGTAGCAAACTGATCCCGTCCTATACACTCGGCTTGGTATTGACTTCGTCATTGTTGGTATTGATTACCGTTACCGTCGTCAGTTTTTTACCCACCCGAAAAATTGCCAAACTCCAGCCTACAGATGCACTTCGAGGAAAATTGACATGATACGCTTTTTATTTAAAGGGCTGATGCGTGACCGGTCCCGCAGTTTATTTCCCATTTTGACGGTCACGATTGGTGTATTTATTACGGTTTTGGGTCACTCATGGTTTATCGGTGCCCTGGGGGGAATGCTGGGAACCAGTGCAAATTTTGAAACCGGATATGTCAAAATCATGTCCCGGGCTTATGCAAAACTATCCCAGGAAATACCTAATGAGCTGGCTTTGGTGGGCGTTAATGCACTACTGGCTGACCTGGGGAAAGATTACCCGGCCTGGCAATTCACACCACGCATTCGATTCGGGGGATTGATTGACATCCCGGACTCAGCAGGGGAGACTCGCTCGCAAGGACCGGCGATGGGTTTGGCTGTGGACCTGCTCAGTGGGAAAAGTGGCGAATTGAAACGCTTAAATATTGCCCAGTCAATCCGCCGCGGCCGGGTACCTGAATCACCCGACGAGATTCTCATCGCTGACAAATTAGCCCAAAAATTAGATGTGAATCCGGGTGATGTTGCGACTCTGATCAGCAGCACCATGAACGGGAATATGGCCATTTATAATTTTAAGGTCGCCGGAACGGTCAGCTTCGGGATTCAAGCGCTGGATAAGGGTGCGATTCTGGCGGATATTCATGGAATGCAGGCAGCCCTGGATATGGAAAATGCCGCCGGCGAAATTGTGGGGTATCAGCCCGACATGCTGTATCAGGATGAGGCTGCTCACCAGGTGGCACGCACATTTAACCAGCAATATTCAACTGATATGGATGATTTCGCACCCACGATGATCACTCTGGCAGACCAGGCCGGTTTGGATTATCTGTTGAAAATGTCTGATAGCATGGGATTCATCCTGGTAACGGTATTCATTTTTGTCATGTCGCTGGTACTCTGGAATTCTGGTCTGATGGGAAGTCTCAGACGCTACGGTGAGATCGGTATCCGTCTGGCCATCGGTGAAGCGCATGGACACATTTACCGTTCTCTCCTGTGGGAATCCCTCATCATTGGCATCACCGGCTCGATAATCGGAACCATCATCGGTCTGTCAATCGCCTTTTGGATTCAGTCTCAGGGCATTGATATTGGCTCCATGATGCAGGGTAGTTCCATTATGATGGACAATGTCCTCCGGACACATGTTACGGCTGCGACATACTATATTGGTTTCATTCCCGGTATTTTGGCAACCTTGATCGGGACCGCCTTCGCCGGAGTAGGTATTTACCGCCGACAAACGGCATCATTATTCAAGGAATTGGAGGTCTGAGAATGACCTGTTATATCCATTCAAGTAAAGTCCTCCTCGCGATGACATTCATTTCGATTTGTCTTCCGGTATTTGTGCAGGCGCAATCTGGACCAACTGCTCAGGAACTGTTGGATGCGCTCGATAAAAATATGGTCGCCGAGAATCGAATCACCGTATCCACAATGGTCATACATGGCCGCAGGGGAACCCGATCCATTCAGTCTAAATCCTGGACGCAGGGCAATCGGAAATCCTATACGGAATATTTGGCGCCAGCCCGGGAAAAAGGTACGAAAATGCTTAAGGTGGATGATCAGTTATGGACCTACTCACCGGGTACGGATCGAACGATTCAGATTGCCGGACACATGTTGCGTCAGTCGGTTATGGGCTCTGATTTGAGTTACGAAGACATGATGGAGGATCAACTGCTCAGCAATATTTACACGCCGGAAATTTCAGGCAGCGACACCGTGAATGGCCGTGATTGCTGGGTTCTGGAATTGACCGCGAAAACACCGGACGTGACCTACCATTCCCGGAAAGTCTGGGTTGACAAAGAGCGCGATATTGCTTTGAAAGAATCGCGTTATGCCTCCAGTGGGAAACTGCTCAAAGAGACCCGGATCGATTCGGTTTTTCGTGTGGAAGGCCGATGGTATCCCAAACGAATGGTTTTCAAGGATATGCTGACCAGTGGTGATGGCACTGTGTTTATCCTGGAGTCGGTAGATTTTAATGCCGAAATCCCCGATTATATTTTTACCAAAGCAGTCTTGAGAAGGTAGATGGAGTATCTACCGCATGTCTTCCTGAGCTTTGCCTGTCCGGCTCTCGACGGATCGAAGGGCATGTGGGGATTTTTGCGTTGAGATAAGGCAATCCTTAACTAGTCTCCAGAATTTTCCACTTCAGATCCCACGACCACTGATCAAAATAGAGATTTCCGCCCCGCCATTCCACTTCACCGCGTTGTGAATCGATTGTTTCTGAACGCGGAAAAGTCTTGGCTGGGAAAAAGGGCTGACTGATTCCGTCATTGAAAATCAGGCGATAGCTGTCCATGCCGGACAGATAAAACCAATGGAGGGCGTCCTGGTTGGATTGACGGAGGCCGTAAGTAACATCCATGGGAACCCACCCATATGGCTCGAAATAGATCAATCCCCAGTCATGCATACTGTCATCCGGCGGTTGAAATTCCCAACCCGATTGCCATTTGGCCGGGATTCCATTCATCCGGCATAATGTCATAAACAGCAATGTCTGAATTCCGCAGTCACCGTGACCATTTTCATAAGCGTAACGAGAGATTTCACCAATGGTTGAATACTCTCTGGCGGACGCCCATGGGATGTTATTGTCAATCCATTCAAAAAGAATTTGCGCTTTCCGGTAGGGATTCTCCTCGCCTTCCAACAGGCGTTCGGAAAGGTCCCGAAGTTCCCGTGTGAAGACGATATGGGGTGGCTCTTCTTTTAAAAATAGCGCTAAAGCGGGTGTAATCTCCAGAGGTTGAACGGTTTCAGCGGTGACCGGCGCGTAAACGCCATAACTGGTGTATTCATATGTCACTTCAAAATGCGTGGGTCGATCACCTGCGGAGGTTTTTTGCATATAGATCGTGCGTTGGAGATTTGTGGAGTTGGGGGCGATTATGTGCTCGTCAGGTTCGGAGCCAAGGAAACTAATATCCATTTGGCGGTCGTTGATTGCTCTGGGGAATGGAATCCAACAACGGATCATTTCGCCGGCAGGAACGGCTCCGGAATCAACATCAATGCTTTGGGTAATGCGCATCCGCACCGGGTTCACATAGCGCAGCCCGGTTTCCAGTGTTGTCTGAATGATCCCGGCGTTATGCTTATCCAGTTCTAATTTGGCTCCGGAGCCCGAGGTTATTTCATCATCCGCGTGTTTCTCATCCCAAATGGCTTTCGCGGTTTTGTCAATCCGAAACAGATTTCGGGCGGCCCGGTTGAAATACCATTTCTCCCAATCAATGATGCGGAATTCCAGGGCTTTGCTCTCTTCCCAACGCCGGATGTCCTCGTCGGAGACTTCGGAGATGGTTTCCTTGATCTCTGCCACCACGATTTCACGCGATTTGGTAAAGTCCTTCTCGATACGGTTCATCCGTTCCACCAGAAATTCCAGCTCCAGCCGTTCCTGAGTCTGTAACGCCTGGTTGGAGGTGAAAATGTGGGTGATAGATTGACGCGCTTGGGTGAATTGTCCCGCTTCGAATAGCTCCTGATAATTTTTTTTCTCCACTGTGGATTCACAATTCATGAATACTCCTGCAAAAATCAAAACGACTATTGAAAACCGACCTGGTCTAAATATCAATTTCTTATCCATTGATTTCCCTCAATCCTGCGAATTGTCCCCCAACAACCCGGGGTGAACAATTTCTGCTCAATGTAAAACGTTTGTGGTGTTAATCTAGTTTGATAATGACCCGGGCCAATGGATTATGTCGTCGTCGTGTCCATGTTGTCGTAAGTACAATTACAGCCATAAAAAAAAATTTTGGGAAGCAGATGATCCGAATGACAAACGCCTTGATGAAACCACCACCGATCATTTAATGGTGCAGGACAATTTCAATCTGATCCGTCACAATCTTCACAAGCCTGTTCACAATCTGATGAAAAGGATTACATTTACGCATACATGACACCACCTAAAATATTCGATCTGATCATCATTGGCGGAGGCATCAACGGGACTGGAATCGCGCTGGAAGCAGCGTTGCGCGGACTTGCGGTGATTCTCGTAGAGAAGGAAGATATTGGACATGCAACCTCCACCTGGAATACACGCCTGATTCATGGTGGCTTACGATACCTTGAGTACCTTGAGTTCGGTCTGGTCCGGGAATCCTTGCGCGAGCGAGAACGCCTGCTTCACAATGCGCCACACCTGGTCCAGCCACTCACTTTTCGTGTACCCCTTTTTGAGCACAGCAAACGCGGACCGTTGCTGATCAAGGCTGGAATGGTCCTTTACGATTTCCTGTCTTATGACAAAACGATGCCAAACCATCAGATGAATTATCTCAGCAGTACCATATTGAAGGAGAACCCCTTTTTGCAGTCTGAAGGTTTGCACGGTATGGCGACCTATCAGGATTGTCAACTCACCTGGCCTGAACGACTTTGTATGGAGTTGGCACTCACGGCGAAATCCCGGGGTGCTACCATCATGACACACACGGAACTAACCGGATTGACCGATGCCACCAGCGACACGATTACCGTCCGGACAATGGATCGGATAACGGGTGAGGTGCAATCAATCTCCGGCCGCTATTTGGTGAATGCAGGTGGTCCCTGGGTGGATCATGTTTTAGGGCTGGTGGATCAGAACGTTGATCGCAAGATGGGAGTGACCAAAGGCAGTCATCTGGTCATCCGGCGGTTTCAAAATGGTCCGGAAGATGCGTTTTACATGGAGGCTCGGGCAGATGGCCGACCATTTTTTCTCATTCCCTGGCGTGATTATTATCTGGTCGGAACAACCGATCTATTTTTCGATGGCGATTTGGATGACATTACTGTAAGCGAAGCGGAAATTGAGTATTTGTTGAACGAACTGACATTTTTCTTCCCAACTCACGGGTTCACAAAAGAGGATATTCTTTACACGTACAGTGGTGTTCGTCCGTTGCCCTACGAGCCGGAAGCAAAAAAGGCCAGTCAGGTAACGCGGCGTCATATTATTTACGAGCATACACAGGCTCATGGTCACCAGCGGATGCTGTCCATTATCGGAGGAAAATTAACAACCTACCGCAATCTGGCGGAGGAGACCATTGATGTGGTTCAACGGCGTTTAGACAAACCCGTCACTGAATCGCCGTCACGCGATTTTCCCCTGCTCGGCGCTGAAAATGTCAAGAACTGGCCCATTTATTTCGAGCAAAAATCTCGATTGTCGGCGAATCGCTTCCGACTATCCCTGGACGTGGCCAGACACCTGGTCCATTTTTATGGCAGCCAGGCAGACAAAGTGACGGCTTTGACTGAGGATCATCACGAACTGGCGCAACAAATCCATCCCCATTACCCGGACATCGTTGCTCAGGTCATTTATGGCATTCAAAATGAACAAGCGCGCAGCCTCAGTGACATTATGCTCCGGCGAACAAGTCTGGGAACGCATGCCGGTTTGGGGCTGGAATGTCTGGATCGTGTCGTAGAATTAGCCGCCCCACTCTTGGATTGGGATGCTGATGAGCAGAGGCAACAGAAGCGGGATTATCAGAATTGGGTTGAAAAACATCATTTGATGGCTAATCTTAAACCCGCATAATCAGCACGGACTTCATGGAAAACGAAACACAACGAATTGACCAGGATATTGTCGCGATTCAATCAGCATTCGCCGGGGTGAAAGCATTAATTCTGGACCTGGATGGCACGCTCTATCTGGGAGAGGAGCTTTTTGAATCAACTCCGGCATTCCTGGCAGGACTTGATCAGCGCAATCTCAGGTATCTGTTCGTTTCAAACAACTCGTCGAAAACCACCGGAGATTATGCCCGAAAAATGCAACGGATGGGGTTGAATGTGACAGAGGAGATGATTTATACCTCCACCGAAGCTACGATTGAATACCTGTCACGATTAAAATCGAACGCCAATCTCTATCTCATTGGAACGCCAGCCATGGAGTCCCAATTTCGGTGTGCCGGGAATGTCATCACTGATGAAAGCCCGGATTTTGTCGTTCTGGGTTTCGACACCACGTTCAATTATGAAAAATTCAAGATAGGATGCCATTGGCTGAAGCGTGGCGTTCCGTTCATAGCGACGCATCCGGATTTGAACTGCCCCATCGCCAACGCTGAATCTCTCCCGGATGCCGGTGCTTTAGCAGCAGCATTTACAGCCGCCACAGGTGTTCACCCAAAATATATTGGAAAACCCTATCGGGAAATGCTGCACGGCATTACAACGCGATTAAAACTAAAAATATCAGATCTTTGCGTCGTGGGTGATCGGCTTTCGACAGACATTTCCATGGGATTTCAAAACCACATTCCCACTGCTTTGGTACTATCCGGAGGCACTTCACGCCAAAAAGCTGACTATTCCGATGTGACACCCACGGTCGTCATTGAACGGGCGGTAGACCTGCTTCCGTTTTTACCCATACGATAATTGTCAACAGGACGTTTACCGGGTAAGTGCAAGTGCGACCGCCGCACCCAGACGAATATTATTTAATGCCAATTGAATATTGGTAGCGAGACTCCGACCAGCCGTCAGTTCGACAATTTTCCCCAATAAATAGGGTGTCACGGCTTTCCCGCGAATCCCCAATTGTTCACATTCGTAGAGTGCTTTTTCAATTATGGGATTGAGCTCCGTCGCCGGAATCTCGAATTGCAGTGGAACCGGGTTGGTGACCAGGAGGCCGACGGTAAGACTCAATGTGAGTTGTTCTCGAAATATCGCAGCAATTTCTTCGGGTGAGTCAACGCGCCAGGCTACGGACAGGCCAGATTTCCGTGAGTAAAAGGCTGGGAATTCGTCCGTCTGATAACCAAGAACCGGCACTCCGGCAGTTTCCAGGTATTCCAGTGTCCGCGGCAGATCCAGGATGGCTTTGGCACCGGCGGAAATGACAATGACGGGCGTTTCACCTAGCTCTTTCAGGTCAAGGGAGATGTCGCCGGTTTGTTCTGCACCGCGATGGACACCACCGATTCCGCCCGTCGCAAACACCTGAATCCCGGCTAAATATGCCAACCGCATGGTGGCTGATACAGTTGTTGCGCCACTCTTACACCGGGCTATAATCAATCCCAGATCGCGTGTGGCCACCTTTTCAATACCATCACCACGGGCTAGTTTTTCCAAAGCACCTTCGTTCAAACCAATGTGAACTCTTCCATCCAGAATGGCGATGGTGGCCGGGGTTGCACCATATTCGCGGCATTCATGTTCAGCCAAACGGGCAAAATCGAGATTATCCGGATAAGGCATTCCGTGGCTAATAATGGTTGATTCCAACGCCAAAACGGGTCGGTGTTCGTTGAGTGCAGTCTGGACTTCGTCATGCATAATGAATGTGTTTGGTAGGTTCATAGTGGGGAAGTATAACGAATGTGGCCATTGAGGAAAATGAATTTGCGACAAGCTTGTTGTGGTGCAATAATCCTTCTAACGGCTTGT
>Ga0210009_1001817_pt1 | contig 16841 bp, 13 predicted proteins | sample CryGeyCG2114_065_FD_185457 | JGI IMG/M metagenome (GOLD analysis project Ga0210009, IMG submission 185457) | Groundwater microbial communities from aquifer - Crystal Geyser CG12_big_fil_rev_8/21/14_0.65 (SPAdes) (version 2) | ecosystem: Environmental > Aquatic > Deep subsurface > Groundwater ... | reverse complement strand
CTTGAAAAAGAAGTTTACAGGCAGGGGGAACCGATAATTTCATTACTATATTTAAAAAATGCTTCCAATACCGCCTATACATATACACATGATTGGAACGTGCATTGTGCTATCATAAGAAAAGACGGGGTAGAAATAAGAAATACCGGTTTTTGGGGACCCACCGGTCACTTAATTGACATAACTCTTAATCCTGGAGAATATGATATTTATCCGGACCCTATTAGTGCGATGTTAGGGAAAATAGAAATAGATGAATTAATGACAAAAATATTTTTACCGGGTAATTATTCTTTACAGGAAGGATATAGAAATTTACTAATAGACGGTAAGGACACATTACGAAACGAAGTATTCTGGTCAAATGAAATTTACTTCAAAGTAGTTGAACCGGACAGTGATTATATAAGTATATTCAATGATCTTAAAAACTTAATTCCTAAGAGATTCGAGATTGGGGCGGATGAATACAGTGCGCAACTTAAAAAGAGAGTTAAAGAGAAACCTGAAAAAGAAACGGATTATCTTTATGTATATTATTATTTAAGATCATTAGGGCTTAAGCCCCACGATTTAATATATAATTATCCGGATGTTTATTGTATTGCAAAAGAGGCTGAAGGTATGCTGCGAAAATATTGGGATACGGAAAAAACAAAAAATGGGACGGTTTTACACGATATAATTTTCAGCAACCTGATTGGTTTACGCGAATTAAAGAAATATTACGAAAAGAATAATCTTAAATGGATTGAGATAGATTTGGGAGAAGAAAAATGAAAAAGTTAGTAATTTTAATATTAGTATTAGCTGCTACAGTATTCCCTCAAATAATACAGGAAGAAATACATAATTTAACAGCAATAGGACTTGAAGAAAAAATAGACAATTTGTTCAACAAACTTGAAGCATTTTATTCGGATAAAAATATTTCTTCACTTGAAGGGCTTATATTTAAGGCAAACTTATCATCTAAAGAAGAGAAAAAGAAGGTGGATGGACTTAATGATAATATAAGTCAGGCTGATAGTGTATATGATTTTTTTACTTATAGTTTGAATAATATAAAGGTATTGAACGATTTCTCAATATTGGTTAATGCAGCTATCGTTCTGTACAACTCGAATGATAAAAAAGAAATTAGGTGTGACTTTTTAATTCATCGTTTCAAAGAATCGTTTTTCTTTGATGAAACAGGAATGATTAGAGAATTAAAAGGAATTATTAATAAGAGTAATGTTTCAAATAAATATACTGAAAGTTTGAACCGAATTAACAACACTTCTTTTATTCCGTATCCGCATACTACTGTGGGGCATTATGAAATTAATAAAAACTTAGCGCAAAGTACTTGCGATTGCGATATTTATAGTCACATAAATCCGATTGATATGGTAAAAATTCATTATGGTGAGGATAATGAAACAGATAAAGTTGCTGTATTTACAACGGACTTTTTTGGCAGAAGAATTGTTTACTCTAAAAAAAATCGACTGATCAAGAGATAACCCAGCCGATTTCAGAATATAAATTGTTCGAAAATTATCCTAATCCATTTAATCCTTCGACCATAATCTCATATCAGATTCCAAAAGACGGAATGGTTACATTGAAGGTTTATGATTTACTCGGACGGGAAGTAAAAACACTTGTAAATGAAGTTAAGACTAAAGGACGTTACGAAGTTACATTCAATGCCGGCAGCCTTGCAAGCGGTTTATACATTTACGAAATAAAAAGCGGAAGTTATAAAGCATCTAAGAAGATGACGCTGGTAAAATAAAATTGATGATGGCAGGTATTTGATAATATCAAATGCCTGCCATCGTGTATTAGCATTCACCCTGCAGAGGGCACCGGGAAAAAACAAGAAATAAGAGATAAAATGTTGATCCGGTAGTTTGCATAGGCAGCACACAAGTTTGGTTGGAAGTTATTAAAGTCTTTGAGTTTGTCGAAACAACTTGCGATTCTCCTTCCCGGATGCGCTCATTGTAACCTGTTCATCCGTCAACTAATGGATTCTAAATTCAATTTGTCAACAGATTTACACATAGTTATACAACATTTTGATAGTTGTCTTTAAATTGACAAAGAGGGAGATTTTGGATAACTTTGTTCATAAAAATTGAGAAAAAAAATCATGATTGAATCGTATATCCCGATATTTTTGGTAATTGGGTTTGCTATAGTTTTCGCATTTGGAGTGCTGCTGTCTTCTACAGCATTCGGACCTCAAAGACCCACAAGCGAAAAGTCTTCAACGTACGAAAGCGGTATGAAGCCTGTTGGGACAACCCGCGAAAGGGTATCCATAAAGTATTATATGGTTGCAATGCTTTTCATAATTTTTGATATAGAAGTAATTTTTGTTTATCCATGGGCAGTGCAGTTTAAAAAATTATTCAGCGAAGTTGGAATTTCTGTCTTCTATTCTATGTTAATCTTTTTAATAGTTTTAGAATTAGGATATTTATATGTTTATAAGAAAGGCGGCTTTAGATGGGATTAGAAGCAAAGCTTAAACAAGAAGGATTTTTTGCAACAAAATTGGATGCAATTATTGCATGGTCCCGAAAAAATTCTGTTTGGCCTATGCCAATGGGCATATCTTGCTGCGCAATTGAAATGATGGCAGTCGGCGATCCTAAATATGATATTGCGCGTTTCGGCTCCGAGGTAATGCGGTTTACCCCCCGGCAGTGCGATCTTATGATTGTAGCTGGAACTGTTACTTATAAAATGTCGCACGTTGTAAAAAAAATTTATGATCAAATGCCTGACCCCAAATGGGTTATCGCTATGGGCGCTTGCACTTCTTCAGGTGGTATGTACCGGTCGTATTCGGTGGTGCAGGGGATAGATCAGTTTTTACCGGTGGATATTTATCTTGCCGGATGCCCGCCGCGCCCGGATAATCTGTTAAATGCATTGATACAAATTCAAGAAAAAATTGGCAGAACAAAAGCATCTGATTTTCAGAACAAACCTTTGCCAGAATTAAATGTAATTCAGAATAATTAGATATGAACTTCAAAGAAATTATTCCGCAAAAACTTAAAGAAAAATTTCCTGAGCTTGATATTGAAGTGAGTGACTTTAGGAATGATCTAACTTTAAAGTTTGATAAAAAATTTATTCGCGATGTTTCTTTCTTCTTAAAAGAAGATGAGGAACTTCAATTTAACTTTTGCGAAGATGTAACAGCAATTGATTGGGCAGTTAGAAAAAACAGGTTCACTGTTGTTTACCATATCTTCTCAATGAAGCACAACTTCCGCTTACGTTTAAAGTGCGATGTTGACGAATCCGATTTAACAATTGACACAGTCTCTTCCGTTTGGAAAACAGCCAATTGGCTTGAGCGGGAAACCTACGATATGTATGGAGTAAAATTTAACAATCATCCGGATTTAAGAAGAATGTATATGCCCGAAGAGTTTGAATATCATCCGCTTCGTAAAGACTTTCCGTTGATGGGAATACCGGGCTCACTTTCACTTCCAAGGAAATAAAGAGATTTTATGGAAAGAATTCAATTACCCGACGATGTACATCCTAAAATAATTCAAGCGCTTCTTGATATGGAAACTGATATTAAGATAGAAGATGTACTTGACAATGAAATGATTTTAAATATGGGTCCGCAGCATCCCGCTACTCACGGTGTTTTGCGGCTTGTGCTTCGCCTTGATGGTGAAACCGTGATGGCTTGTGTTCCCGAGTTAGGCTATCTTCACAGAGGCTATGAAAAGATGGCTGAAAATATGAGCTACTACGAGTTTATCCCGCATACCGACAGGCTTGATTATATTGCGCCGATGTCGAATAATGTTGCATGGGTGCTTGCAGTTGAAAAACTTGCCGGCATTGAAGCTCCGCCAAGAGCGCAATACATAAGAATGATGATTGCAGAACTTGCGCGAATGGCGTCTCATCTTGTTGCTATAGGCTCCCTTGCGATGGACGTTGGCGCACTGACTATATTTTTATGGACTCTTAGAGAGCGCGAAAAAATATTGGATGTGTGGGATATACTTTGCGGCGCACGTTTTACAAACAGTTACACACGTATCGGCGGCGTTGCTAACGATGCGCAGCCCGAAGCGCTTGCTAAAGTAAAATGGTTTATCGATCAGTATGAAGAAAACATTGAAGAAGTTGAAAAGCTGATTAATACTAACCGCATTTTTGTGGATCGTATGGATGGCGTTGGCGTAATTTCAAAAGAAGATGCAATACAAATTGGTTTTACGGGTCCCAATTTAAGAGCAAGCGGCGCTGCATTCGATTTGCGCAGAGCGACTCCTTATCTTTTTTATAATGAGATTGATTTTGAAGTGCCTACTTACACCCAGGGCGATTGTCTTGCAAGATATTTTTTACGTGTTGATGAAACGCGTGAAAGTGCGAAGATAATTCGTCAGGTATTAGATAAAATGCCGCGGGGGGAAACTATATTAAACTCACCCAAAAAAGTTCTTCCGCATAAATCGGAAATTTATTCGAGTATGGAAGAATTAATTCATGATTTTATGATAGTAAATTTTGGTATCAACCCGCCCGTTGGCGAAAGCTATCATGCAATTGAAAATCCCAAAGGAGAATTAGGATTTTACTTTGTGAGTAAAGGTGAAGGACATCCATGGAAGTGTAAAATCCGTTCACCTTCTATGGTCAATATTCAGGCAATTCCACTATTAGTAAAAGGACAAATGATCTCGGATGTGGTTGCAATAGTCGGTAGTATCGATCCTATTATGGGTGAAGCCGATAAGTAATTATTAAACTTTAATGTGTAAAAAAGATGGAATTTAAATTCAACGAAGAAAATCAGAATAAACTTAACACTATCATAAGCCATTACCCTGTAAAAAAAGCTGCGGTAATGGGGGCTTTGTGGCTTGCACAGGAACAAAGCGGATGGATTTCCGGGGAAGTTATGAAAGAAATTGCCAGCCAACTTGATATTTCTCTCGAAGAAGTTCTTGGTGTTGTTACTTTTTATACAATGTATAATCAAAAGCCGATGGGAAAATTTCACCTTCAAGTTTGCACAAATGTTTCGTGTATGCTGCGCGGCGGTGCTTTAATTTTTGATCACATAAAATCAAAACTTGGAATTGACGATATGCACGTAACCGACGATAAAATGTTTTCGCTTGAAGAAGTTGAATGTATGGGTTCCTGCGGCACTGCGCCGATGATTGCAATTAACGAAGACTATTTCGAAAACTTAAACATTTCAGAAGTAGATAATATTTTAGAATCCTTAAAGAATAAAAATTAGATGGAAAAAATTGTTCTTCCCGATATAAAAGACCTTCATCTTATAGATATATATATTCATCACGGCGGTTTTGCTGCGGCAAAAAAAGCTTTTACAAAAACCACCGACGACATAATTGATGAAGTAAAAAAATCTGGTTTGCGCGGTAGAGGCGGAGCTGCATTTTTGGCTGGTCTAAAATGGAGTTTCATGCCTAAGTCAACCGATAAACCGAAATATCTTTGTATAAACGGGGACGAAAGCGAACCCGGTTCATTCAAAGACAGACAAATTTTTGAGTATAATCCTCATCAACTGATTGAAGGCATTTTGATAACGGCTTATGCTATTCAGGCTAAAATTGTCTATATCTATATTCGCGGTGAATATCATAAATGGATAAAACTTATGCAGAAAGCATTGGACGATGCTTATGCACAAGGTTTCATCGGCAAAAAGATGAAAGAAACTTTCGGCACTGATTTTTCTTGTGAGATTTTTATTCACAAAGGCGCCGGCGCTTATATATGCGGTGAGGAATCATCGTTGATGAATTCTTTAGAAGGGCAAAGAGGTTATCCAAGAGTAAAACCTCCGTTCCCGGCGCAAAATGGTTTATGGGGAAATCCTACGACAATAAATAATGTTGAAACTATCACTAATGTTCCTCCAATAATTAATAAAGGCTGGGAATGGTTTTCAAAAATTGGCGAGCCAAGACATCCCGGCACATTGTTATTTGGAGTGAGCGGGCATGTAAACAAACCTGGTGTATATGAATTGCCAACCGGTACATTATTAACAGATATTATTTACAAATATGCCGGAGGCGTTCCGGGTGATAAAAAGATTTTATGCGTTATTCCGGGCGGTTCTTCTATGCCGCCGTTGCGGGGCGATCAACTGGAAGGCGTAAAGATGGATGCCGAATCGCTTAAAAATGCTGGCTCGGCAATTGGTACGGGAGGAGTGATAGTGATGGATGAGGATACCGACTTAGTAAAAGTTCTTGCCCGCATTGCTCATTTTTATCATCACGAAAGCTGCGGGCAGTGCACCCCCTGCCGCGAAGGAACAGGCTGGCTTGAAAAAATTCTAAAGAGAATAGTTAGTGGAGAAGGTTCGCCGCGGGATCTTGATCTGCTGGTTAGCGTAGCAACAAATATTGAAGGCAATACAATCTGTGCGCTGGGAGAAGCAGCCGCATGGCCTGTAAGATTTATGGTTACAAGATTTAGAGACTATTTTGAAGAACGTGTAAGTAAAGAAGTAAGTCTATCGGTAAAAAACAAAGTGCATTCGATGCGGAACACATCTATACCGCTTGCCCCTGTCACGAGATAAAAGTTTTATTCCACATTAATAAAAATCCTCTTTGGTTTTTGAAAGAGGATTTTTTGTTTTAAATGAAAACTTTTGTTAGTTTCTTAAAGAATCGTTATTGACAATCCGTTAGTTAACGGATTGTGAGTTACCAAAAAAGATTGCTTCGTTCCTCGCAATGACCAAATGACTGTCATTGCGAACGAGTCTTCGAGTGAAGCAATCTCAAAATTCTACACTGGGATTGCTTTCCCCCATGCGGGATTAGCTTGCGGACAAACATTCAATCATTCAACTCCATTTATCCATGCCACTAAATTTTGAGAATCAAAATAGACTGACATTCAGAGATATTCATAAGACGACTACAGCTCCGCATTAAGTTGTTGATAGAGCGTCCTCAACTTTTTTATTTAACATTTTAGCGCCTTCCATTTATTTTAAAATACGGTCTCAAATATCGGAACTAAAAAAAAATCTTTTATCTAATTCCCTTTATATTTAACCAAGCCGCCATAAGTGGCTAACCACTTAATTCCATTTTTATCTATCGCAATTCCGTTAACGTAATTATTTTCGAGTCGGCTGTTAGAGGCATTAAAAGTCTTAAAAGTTGTTCCGTCAAATCTTGTTAATCCAGCGCCGCCGTTGCCTAACCAAACAATTCCGTCGGGTGAAAAAGTAATGCTGAAGACCTGGTTGCTTGGAGTAGCTACATAAGACACCCATTTATAGGCGCTAATATTAAAATAACAAAGCCCGCCTTTATCAAACTTTAAAGCGGCAACGCCAGCCCAAATATCACCGCCGGGATGAATTCCGATTGATTGAATGTTGTCGTTTAATATTCCACTGCGTATTGATCCCGGAGGCGCAGAGGCTCCCGCAGCACCGGCGGTATTTCGTTTGTTCCAATTTTTCCAGGTTCCGTCAACGCTGTAATATCTAACAACGCCCATTCCGAAAAGTGCAAACCAAGGCTCATCTGTAGATGGATGCACTGCAACGGCTGAGCAATATTGATGGGGGAAAGTTGAGTTGGAAGGGGAATAAACCGTCCAGTTTCCATTATCATTTAACGCTGCGCCGCCCCCCCAGGTAGCAATCCAAATTTTATTATCCGAAGTAAAAGCAATTCCTCTAACATCATTAGCAGGAAGGGGAGAGTTAGCCGTTGTATATGTTATCCAGCTTTCTCCATCTTTTACAGCCATTCCTCCATCGGTGCCAATCCAGAGCCGATTCAAATTATCGACAACTAAACAATTAACATAATTTCCGGGCAACGGAGAATTTGAAGCATCAAGATACTGCCACGTTTTTTCATCATAGCGTACAATTCCATAGCCCCACGAGCCAGCCCATTTAATCCCATTCCTGTCTATTGCCATGCATGTTAAATCGTTACTATGAATGTCAGTATTATTCATATTAAAATTTACCCACAAGGAAGTATCTTTTAATTTATAGTTTAGATAACTATCTCTCTGGCTTTGAATAACAATTTGCTGCCTACCTAACCAATGTCCGGGAAGATCAAAATTGATGTTGTATAAACCGGGGAGCATATTATTTATTTTAAAGGGAGTTTTAATATTTGTTAAAGAATCATTGATTATTACTTTTGCTCCTGAAGGCTCAGAATTGAGAGACAGAGTTCCGAGCATGTTTGGATTAGTTGTATAGTCTAAAAATTTAGATGGCACCGAGTTGTAATCAATCAAAACGACAACGTTAGTATCTTTAAAATATTCTTTTTTGAGAGTTACTTTGTACTCGCCCGCTAAAAGCCATTTTACCGTATCGGGCGTTATGTAACCGGTGTTTTTTCCGTCAAGATATATTTTTGCACCTTCCGGTTTTGAACTTATAAAAATCTTCGCGTGGTTCTCTGGTTCTTTTTCATTCGTAGAAACTGAAACTTCCTTTTCGCAGGCAGAAAGTGATAAACCTAAAATAAAAACTATAAGTATATAGCGACTTAAAATAAATTTCATAATTAACTCATTAAACTTTTTTCATTACTGATTAACATTAAGTGAATACCCAAACGATGTAATATATTCTTCTTTAAATCCAACAAATAATTCTTGCTTCAACATCGAGCCGAAAATGCCCAACCCGCCTTGAATGTTTGAATAATCGGCTTCATCAAGTCTAACTGTATAATCATCTAAAAAACCATTTTGACTTGAATAATACTTGGAAAGATTATCGTCAAAGATGATCAGTTCTAAAACGCCTCCTAATATTATATATTTTGCTTTATTGGGGTCGTTCCCCGACAAACTATAAAACGCAGAATCGAGCCCCTCACGTGCAAATTGAAGCCTTGTGTTCGTTGAGAATTTTGGGTAGAAAGGAGCTAATTTCCCGTCAGTTTTTATAAAGCTCATGGGAACTACTTTTTGTTTTGTTACAACAACATTATTTTCTGTCACTCTGTACCTTACGGAAAAGCGTGGAAGATAATTTGTGTAAATATGATTTCCCGTCCAGCCGAGAGCAAAATTATCCGATTCGGGAGAGGGAATACCTTTATCGCCGGTATATGTAACGTATTCCGGAAGTTTCGTTTCTCCAAATAAAATTTTACCGTCCGGCAAGATGACCTTTATCTCTAACAAATCACGTTCGGAAGGTTGAAATAAATTTGTCGAATAAAACTTAAAAGGTGTTTTGTAACGCGAAGTATCTTTCCGCGCCCTTTCTCCGCGTTGAAGTACGTAGACTTCATCTCCCTGCCACATGCGAACATCAGCCGCATAGATGAAAGGGTCGTCGGTATTTACCAAAGCATCGTAACCCGGAACGTCATAGCTTTTAAGAATAGTTAAAGTTTGAAAAGATGTGTCGCCGCGAACAATACAATTAACTATAAACTTTTCCTTAAAATCTGTTTTAGGTGTAAAATTTTCTTCGCAAGAAATAAATGCAATAGAAAATAATCCGAGTAAAATTAATGTAATTATCTTTTTCATATTTCAATTCTCAAAGTAGCAGATGGAAGAACTGGTAGCATATTTACACGTTCTCCGGTTTTCCTATCAAAGTAAAAAATGTTTTTTCTGTCGTATGCATTAAGTACGTTAAAACTAACCGAAGCATTTAAAAAACTCAGTTTAATATCTTTTGATATGCTTAAATCAAGCCGGTGATAGTTTGGCAATCTTCCGAGATTTCTGTCGCCAAGTATTGTAAACGGCTGATAATTTTCACTTGCTCCATTCCACGAAAATAAATCATCAAAATAAAGTTTATCGTAAAATCCGGCTATCTGAGTGAAAGGCAAACCGGAACCAAAAATCCAAGTGGCGGAAGCCGACCAGCCTGCGCCGAAATTGAAACCTATATTTAAATTTACACTATGCCGCGTATCGTATCTCGGATACGACACCCATCCATTAACAGTTTTATAAGACCAACTTAGTGAATACGAACCAGTAAATTGAACGACCGGATGAAGGTATTTTAGCAGCAATTCAAATCCGTACGATTCACCCTCGCCCTGAACAAAATCAGGATCCAATGCATCTGCTTTTAAATTATTTAGTTCGGCGGTTTTCATCAACTTTTTGTAATAACCTTCTATGTCAACCGATAAGTATTCGTACCTGCTCCACGAAATCCCGGCAATATAATGACTTGCTTGGGGAGTTTCTAAATAATCAGGTGAGATCAGCCACGGTTCAAATAATGAGATAACTTCATTTTCGTTAATCAGCGTTATTAGCTCTTGAGTATAAATACCCCACGCTGCTTTTACAGCAAAGCCTGGAAGCAGATTGTATGTAATGTTAATCCTTGGTTCGAAAATAGCCGCGTGTTTATTTGTTAATGAAAGAACGTTTACTCTTGTTCCTACATCAACTCCCAGGTCATCCCAGCGCAGAAAACGGTACTTACCATATAGGCTTAAATGCAATCCGCTCTGACTTGATGAAGTCGGTGTTCCCTGAAGACTTTCAAAATTTAATTCTGTTTTTACCGACTTAAATTTATATCCAACTTTCAATTCATCGCGTGTATCATAAATATTTGTAAAATCAGTTTGGAAAGTAATGTCATCAACTTTGTTGTATCTTCTTTTGGCGCTCGAAAGATTGGGATCAATTTTTCCTTCGAAACCTGAATAGGATAATTTCGATTCTGAAAATATCGGCACGTTTTCCCATGCTTGAAACCAGGAAGCTCCAAAAATATTGTTTACCCATCTGTAATTTGCTTTTGTCGGGTCCTCGTTGGTTAAATTATCCAGACTGTTGAAGCCGTGAACGGAAACTTTGGTTAAACTTTTATCGCTTGAGTTATTAAAGTTTGCTTTGAAAGAAATATCATGAAAATCAAAAGGCGCATCTTTATAATTGATAAATCTTCGTAATGTTTGGCTGAATAAACTTTTTCTTCCGGTTAGCATAAATGATCCGCCGGGCAAAGGACCCTCGAAGGCAGCCTTACCGGTTAAAAAACTTATATTGGCGTTACCGCTGTAACGATTTTTATTTCCATCTTTGGTTACGAGGTTTAGCACCGATGATAATCTTCCGCCAAACTCCGAGCTAAAACCGCCCCGGTAAAACTCTACTGCATTAATCATCTCCGGATCTATAATGCTAAACAACCCGAGCGCATGGAATGGATTGTAAACAGATACACCGTTCAATAAAACTAAATTTTCATTGCTGCTGCCGCCGCGAACATAGTATCTTGCAGAAACGTCACCTGTGGACTGCACGCCGGGTAGAGATTGAAGTGAACGTAAAATATCGGTTTCAATTCCTTTGGGAAGAAGTTCGATATCCCGAATGTTAAGTTTCTGTAATCCCAAATCAGTTTCGTTTGGTCTTGCCTGCTTTTCTCCAATTTTCTCAACGGTCTGAAGCATTACCGTCGTAGGAGATAAGTCTATTCTCATTTGGAGGAGCTGTCCTTTAGCAACCGACACTTTTATTTTTTTTTTCGTGTATGAAAGATAAGATACAATCAAAATATAATTCTTGCCGGCAGGAATTCCGCTGATAATAAAATTACCATTTAAATCAGCCGAGGCGCCGTAATTTGTTCCTTCCAAAACTACATTTGAAAATGGAAGCGCTTCACCGGTAAGAGAATCGGATACGGTGCCGCGTAATGCGCCTGTGTTTTGTGCAAAGAGACTTATTGACACCCCAAAACAAAACGCTGCGGTTTTTATAAATGACAAATTATAAATGTTTTTCATTTACAGAATTTCTAACTTTAATATTGGTAAAAGAGCTTTCGTAGATAATCTAAAAAAGTAAAGAAGTGCAGCTAAATCAAAGAAGATATTTACGATAATTCAATCGTGCTTTCCTTTTCTCCTATATTATTGCTATCACAAGAAAGCTGTAAAATTTTAATTTTACGGGGGCAACTTATGGCAATTAAAATAAAGTAACAAGTACTTGTTTTATTCCTTTTACGCAGTTAGGATGACTAAATATGGGTTGGAATTATAAATAAAAAAAACGTGCGGGGTTAATTTTTTCATACCTTTTAATTCGGAATTCATTTCCATATATTTGCAAATCAAAAATTGAAAATTAGTGGAACAACTCATTAAAACTTCAAAGGTTTATGATAAACTTAAAAGAATTAAATAAAGCGCAAAAACAAGCCGTAGAATACGACGATGGACCGCACATGGTTGTGGCGGGCGCCGGTTCCGGCAAGACCCGGGTTTTAACTTACAAAATTGCCTATTTAGTTGAGAAGGGTTATGAACCGGATGGACTGCTGGCACTAACTTTTACTAATAAAGCTGCAAATGAAATGAAAGAAAGAATTAAGCAGCTTGTAGGTCCCAAAGCGGATAGTATTTGGATGGGCACTTTTCATTCTATCTTTGCCAAGATTTTGCGTGTTGAAGCAAAAAATATAAACTTCCGAAGCAACTTTTCCATTTATGACACGGAAGATTCTTTGTCGCTGGTTTCTAACATAATGAGCGATTTTGAAATTGATATTGAAGGTGTTACTTCTCATAGCGTTCGGCACCGTATTAGTTTTTTGAAGAACCACATGATTCTTCCAAAAGAATTCCGTCAGCATCATATGCAAAGTTTTATTGATGAAAAAATTGCATCAGTTTTTGAGGAGTATCAAAAACGACTTGTTGAATTTAATGCAATGGATTTTGATGATCTTCTATTAAAACCAATCGAGTTGTTTGTTGAGAACAGCAAAATTCATCAGAAGTATAAAAAGAAGTTTTCATATTTGCTTGTTGATGAATTTCAGGATACAAATAAAGCTCAGTACGAATTATTAAAAATGCTCGTTACACGCGAGGGGAAAATTTGTGTAGTGGGCGATGACGCACAAAGCATTTATAGCTGGCGCGGCGCTAGTTTAAGCAATATGCTCGATTTTGAAAAAGATTTTAACAAATGCAAAATCTTTAAACTCGAACAAAATTATCGTTCAACAAAAACTATTCTTCTTGCTGCTGATTCGGTTATTAAACAAAATAAAGAACAGATAATTAAAACCCTTTGGACGGAAAACGACAACGGTGAACAGCTTACTTTAGTTAAGTGTACTGATGAAAAAGACGAAGGGTACCAGATAGCAAGATTTATTAAACATGAAATTTCAAAGAAAAAATTATCACTTAAAGATTTTGCCATTTTATACCGAACGAATGCTCAATCGCGTGTGCTTGAAGATATTTTCAGGCGTGAAAAAATTCCTTACCGAATTATTGGAGGTTTAGAATTTTATAAGCGAAAAGAAATAAAAGATATTGTTGCCTATTTAAGAATACTATCCAACCAGAACGATGAAGAAAGTTTGTTAAGAATAATGAACTTTCCGCAGCGTGGTATCGGCTCAACAACTATAAAACGAATGATAGCATTTGCACGCAGACACGAATTAAGCCTATTCGACACGATGGCAAGAGTGTTTGAGGTTATTAATATCAAAGAAAGAATTCAAAAAAACGTAAAATACTTTAAAGTTCTGCTTGATAAATATATAGGTCTTAAAGATAAATTATCTGTTGGCGAACTATCGCGGGCGCTTGTTGACGAACTTGGCGTGCTTAGAATGTTTAAAGAAGAAAATACGCCCGAGAGTATTGCGCGATGGGAAAATATAAACGAGCTTCTTTCCGCTTTAAGTGAATTTTCGGACTCGAACAAAGAAGCCAAACTTGAAGCATATTTGGAAGAAGTTTCTCTCATTTCTGATGTCGATAAATATGAAGGTGAACAGAACGTAATTACAATGTTAACTGTACATAGCGCTAAAGGTTTGGAGTTCCCGATTGTATTTGTTTCAGGATGCGAAGAAGAAGTGTTTCCTCTTTCCAACCGTTTCAGTACTGATGCTTCGGTCGAAGAGGAACGGCGTTTGTTTTATGTCGCAGTAACGCGCGCGAAACAAAAAGTGTATATCTCTCATGCCCGCTCCAGGTACCGTTTTGGTGAAGTAGCATATCAAAGCCGCTCAAGGTTTATTGATGAAATTATTCCGGAAGCTTTAGATGAAATTAATGGAACGTCGGGGCGTAAATCCGGTTCCAGAAAATCTAAAAAAGAAATGTACTACGAATACTTTGAAAACGTAGACTATGAAGATTTTAACCAGGATAATAAAGCACTTAAACCGGGCAGCCGGGTTATGCACGATAAATTTGGTCTTGGCAAAGTTACAGTGGTTACTGGAAGCGGCGAATTAACAAAAGCTACAGTAGTTTTTGAAGGAAATAACGTCAAACAGCTAATGATTAAATTTGCTAAACTAAAAGTACTTTAAAAAGAATAATAATGAGTAAATTTTTTGCTCTACTCTTCATCCTTTTAAACATCAGTTCTTCCTTTGCGCAAGAATTGAGGGGAACGTGGATAGCCCGAAATACTTTATCTTCAAAAGAATCTATAGCTCAGGCAATGGACAGCCTTGCAGCTAACAACTTTAACACAGTTTACATTAATGCGTGGAGCCGTGGTTATCCGCTATGGCAAAGCGAATTGTTTTTTAATGAAACAGGATATTCAATCGATCCAACTTATCAGGGGCGTGATATACTTGCAGAAGCAGTATCCGAAGCTCACCGGAAAGGTCTTCATGTGGAAGCTTGGTTTGAGTATGGTTTTGTCGGCGGGTGGTCGGGTAATCAGTCGCCAGGAGGAAAAGGACCGATATTTCAAACACATCCCGACTGGGTTGCCCAAAGACAGGACGGAAGCGAAATTGACAACAGCAATTTTTATTGGATGATCCATACTCACCCTGACGTTCAAAATTTTCTTATTGGATTGTGTACTGAAGTAACGCGCAAATATGATATTGACGGAATTGAACTTGATAGAATACGCTACAGCAGTCTTGAATATGGTTACGATTGGTACACTGATAGTTTATACAGAATTGAGCACAACGGAACTCCGCCGCCTCTCGATATAAACGATAGCGGCTGGCTTCGCTGGCGTGCAGATAAATTAAATGAGTTTATGCAGCGCGCTTACGACAGCATAAAATCTGTTAATCAGAATATCAATGTTTCCAATGCCCCGAGTTTATATAGTTCAAGTTCATACACTTCTTACAATCAATATGCGCAGGATTGGGTTTGGTGGCTTAACAACGGCGGAATGGTTGATAATGTGCAGGTACAATCTTACGTTGGCTCAGCTTCATCCTTCGGAAACATAATCGACTTTATGAGCACACTCATCAATGATAAAAGCCGTGCATATCCTTCTTTTGCAATTACACCGGGCGGCAATACATTAACCCCGAATGAACTTGTTAAATTTGTAAACATTACGAGGGCTAAAGGTTACAGCGGAAATTCTATCTGGTATTACCCGGAACTTCCAATTGTTTATTCCTTTTTCAAAGACAGCGTTTACAGAGAAAAAACTTATCCGCCACACTCAACTGCAGGTTGGAGAGAGTTTTTTAATATCACCGAAATTTCAAATCAAACGGATGTAAAAAAATACGGAAGCTGGCAGAACAGCAACATAGCTGGTTTTAGCGGAGCCTCTATTTACGCACCACCGGGAGATAGTAATTACGTTGAATATTTTATCGATGTTCCGGCAGGCGGATGGTACGAGGTTTATTCATTCATTGTTTCTGCTTCCAACAGAACAGATTCTGCAAAATATACTGTGTTTGACTCATCATCTACCGGTACAGAAGTTTTTGTTGATCAATCGACAAACAACAACAGACGATGGTATAAACTTGGCGATTATTATTTATCATCAGGGCGAAATAAAATTATTGAAGTCTCGGCAGGCAATGTAGACGCAGGTAAATATTTAAGCGCCGATGCAGTGATGATTTCTCTCAACCGCAGGCTTTCTCCTGATGTGATCAACTCTGTGAAGCATGGGAGCAATAATCAAAATAATCTTCCCGAAGGATTTGATTTACAAAATTTTCCCAATCCGTTTAACGGGCAGACCCGGGTGACATTTAATTTAAAAAGTCGTGAACCTTACTCACTCAAACTTTACAACATAATAGGGCAGGAAGTTTATAATGCAAAGGGTCATATTCCGCTTGTTGGATTAAATCACTTTGATATGAATTTTAACTCATTATCACTTGCCGCCGGAGTCTATCTGCTAAGGCTAAGACAGGCAGAGCGGTATGAGTCGCTAAAAATAGTTTATGCGAAATAATAATAAATAAAAAATCGAATTAAGGAGTTCTTCAGAATGTCAGCGACACCTAAAAAATTAGCTATACTCGTAGGAGGCGGACCTGCGCCAGGAATCAACAGTGTAATCGGGGCTGCAACGATCCGTGCTCAAGTAGAAGGTGTGGAAGTAATTGGAATAATAGATGGATTTAAATGGATAATGTTAGGGGATATTTCACACGTAAAAGAACTAACTATTGAAAACGTAAGCCGTATTCACTTTAGAGGCGGCTCTTACATTGGCATTGCGCGTAACAACCCGACAAAGGATAAAAAGCATTTAGAAAACACAGTCACTTCTTTATTAAGATTAAATGTGGATAAGCTTATAACCATTGGGGGAGACGATACTGCATTCAGTGCATTAAAAGTTGATGAAATGGCTGCCGGCAGAATTAAAGTTGTGCACGTACCTAAAACAATTGATAACGATTTAGATTTGCCTCACGGTATTCCAACATTCGGTTTTCAAACAGCCAGACACATTGGCGTTGAAGTAGTTAAAAACTTAATGGTTGATGCGCAGACAACTTCCCGCTGGTATTTTGTTATTTCTATGGGGCG
>Ga0210009_1001816_pt1 | contig 16842 bp, 11 predicted proteins | sample CryGeyCG2114_065_FD_185457 | JGI IMG/M metagenome (GOLD analysis project Ga0210009, IMG submission 185457) | Groundwater microbial communities from aquifer - Crystal Geyser CG12_big_fil_rev_8/21/14_0.65 (SPAdes) (version 2) | ecosystem: Environmental > Aquatic > Deep subsurface > Groundwater ... | reverse complement strand
ATGATGACTTGAAACCCAGTATGCTTTTCCAATACAATTTCCTGGGTGATCCGAGTTTGAGGCTCGCCAAGGCCACCCCGGACACAAGCTTCCAGTTGGATAAGTCTGTTTACACCCCTACGGAAAATATTGTGCTGGAATGCAGCGCAGCCTTCGAGGGTGAATGGCGCTACCAGGTTGTTGGGCCATCGAATGTATTAATCATTGATGAAACCGCTCACCTGAATATTGGCCCCGGCAACGATTTGGTCATTCCACTTCCGGCAGATCGTGCCAATGGATTGTACCGATTTAGCTATACGACGCAGAATAGTGCTGATGAGAATATCCGTAGTGGGGTCAGGACCTTCAGCATTAACGAAAATTGGTTTGAAGTTACTGAAATGACTGAACCTGTGTTGCCGGAGCAAGTTTATGGCTTTCCCACACACTTTCATTCTGCCACCACTCCGGACAGTATTCGGCTGAGCATCTGGGGTGATTATACGGAAACATCAATGCTGGCATTGGATGCGCAAAACAATTGGAGAAAACTGTCTGGATTGATGATCAATTCCGTCTGGCAGACCATTTATTATCGCTATACCGCGTTCCTGAATGGCAGCATTATCGCTAATTCGAATACGTACCAGTTACCCTTGTCCCAACATGAAAATCTGGCGTTGTTGGATGTGAAATGGGGATCGGTTGGCAATGAGGTTGGATTGTTCGCAACTGTATACAATTCAGGGACGGATGCGATTCCCAATATCGTTTTTCAGGTATCAGATTCATCTCGTTCTTCAGTAAATCATTTTACAAAACCCTTCTCTGCAATACAGCCCGGTACGAATGACTACCTCATTCCCATGAATCGTCCACCAGATTCGTTACACATTACTGTTACGATTAATTCACAGATGACGGAAGACACGACAGATAACTCAACAAGCACCTTAGTTATTCCTGATGCGTTTCAGATTTTACCAGGTGTCGGGTTGACCTTTTCCGGATCATCCACCGACACCATTCACGCATTTAACTATCATGTTTTTTTTAGCGACGCGACACTGGATAGTTCAATCCTGGGATTTAAGGTTTTGTCCTCCGGCCCAACTGGAAATTCCGCGGTGACAATCTGGCCGGATTCTGGCATGTTCAGTATAACGCCACCAACAGAGGGCATATTAATTTCGTCGTCAGGGCAGATTTTCGGTCAGAGTGGGGGATTACCGGTTTGGGAGCGATTGAGGACGGCAACTGGTTCGTCCGATCAATACATCGTTTTCAAAAAATTGATAATTGGCTGCGGCCTGGCGGTGGATCAAACTGCACCTGAAGTCGAAATGATGATAAGTGGCCAGCGTTTTTTCGACGGGAATTACATCGCACAGAATGCTGAATTGAATTTGGTTTGTGAAGATAACGCGGGCTTTGTGTGGGATTCGAGTTCAGTCGAGGTTTGGGTGGATGGTGTGTCTCAATCCGTTTTATTGGGTGACACCACCAGCACAGGTCAGATCATGACGGTGAGAAGCCTGTTAGACCTTGAACCAGATGAACACGAAATTCAATATCGTGTGAGGGACGCACTCCAAAATTGGACTGAAATGCAGACGATGAATGCCCGTGTGGCCTCAAGTGCTGAAATCATGGACTTCGGGAATTATCCCAATCCATTCCAGGGTCAGACCTATTTTGTGTATGAATTAACCCGGGATTTTGATGAGCTCGTGATAGAAATATTTACCCTGGCTGGCCATAAAATTCACCAAATTGATATTTACAATGCCCTGGAGGATATTCCGCTGAACCAGATTGGGTATCATGAAATCATGTGGCGGGGTGTTGACCGATATGGTGATTTTGTGGCAAATGGTGTCTATTTCTACCGAATCGCAGGTCGTATCGGAAAAAAATCAATTGATGGACCCATCGGGAAAATTGTGAAAATCCGATGATGAAAACCCGGACATTGCTGATCCTCCTGATCCTGCAAAACCTCGTATTTGCGGGGAGTTATGGTGATGCATTTATCCAGGCTTCTGCACCTGCAACGAGTTTTGCCCTGGGAGGGGCGACGGTGGCTTATCGTGCTGTTTATGGAATCGGACTGCTAAATCCTGCCGCTTCCGGTTGGGATAATAACATACGAACTTCCGCGGTCGGTTATCATTATCAGGGCGGCTTAATGTCAAACTACACACTCGATCAGCGTTTGAGATTGGGGACAAATTGGCAATTGGCCGCATTATGGGCTCACGTCGGGGTTGATGGCATTCAATTTCGGCCAGATCTCATTAATGAGCTCCCATCTGATATTCGACAGGATTCCATCCGCACGATGCAAGGACAGGGATGGGGTCAATTTTCCGACCAGGAAGATCTGGGTGTCCTGACATTAGCGACGAAGAAAAATTTTATGGTGGATCTGGGTTGGAAATATTTCAAAATCAAAACGGAAGTACCCTTCGCAGTCAATTTTAAATACATGCACAAATCTGTGTGGAATGCATCTGCGGACGGTTTTGGCGTTGACCTGGGGGTTCAGGTGGGAATGCGGGTGGTCGAAAATGACGAACCCATTTCAAACACTACCTACACACTTGGGGCTCAACTGAACGACATTTTAAACACCCCGATTTATTGGAATACCAAGCATCAGGATGTTGTGGCGCGGTCACTTCGATGGGGCTGGCAGATTAGTCATTATTATGAAAAACTGAATTGTACAGGGGCACTGCTTTACAGTAATTACAACGAAAATGGAAACCGGCACCATTTGGGTACGGAAATTGATATTGCTCACCGGTTGCAGTTAAGAACGGGCTACTTTGGCGGGCAATTTGGAATTGGGGTTGGCGTGGCTATCGAAAAGTGGCAGGTTGATTATACTTTTTCTACATCGGAACTTACCGCCGCCCATCGCGTAAATTTGGCCATTCGATATTAGTGCATTAAAAGATTTTGTGATTTAAAGGAGAAACGAGTGAAAATATTGAGAAAGAATTTTGGATTGTTCCTGGTCTTATTGATGACGATCCAACCATTGTGGGCTGTCCAGATGGAAACAGCGGGACAATCCCAGCAACCCGTTATCGATCGAGGTTCCGTTGATACGCGCTATATCATAGACCCGGAAAATGGTCAGCTATCCATGTACATTCGTGTCTGGGGGGAGGTTAATGACGCCGGAGTGAAAATCGTTCCCAGCGACACAGATTTGATTGCACTGCTGGGCTTTTTTGGGGGACCCACCAATTACGCCAGACTTGATCAGGTGCGGATCATTCGCTTCCAGCCCAAACCAGGCGAACCCAAAGTGGTGCTCGCGAATATCGAAAGATTCCTCGAGACAGGCAACGATGCCACCGTTCCTCCAATTTACCCGAACGACACAATCGTGCTGCGGTCATCATTCTGGAAAGTGTTCAGGGAGGTCACACCCTACCTGACACTCGCACTGCAAATCGCGCAGTTTGCTTATTATATAAATATTGTAAGGGCTCAATAGCAAAAATAATTAAATATTATTTGACATAAGACTTAAATAAATTAATCTAGGGCATGCAAACACATGCCCTAGATTACGTCGATCTCCAGTTACTCAATACGCTTCAGGAAAATGCCCGAACCAAACGCCAGGATTTGGCGCAAGTGGTAAAGCTAAGTATTCCCGCTGTTTCTGAGCGTCTCAGAAAACTCGAAGAGGCAGGCTACATTCGGGAATATTCCACTCATCTGGAATCCCACTTGTGCGGGCTGGACATTACCGCCTTCGTGATCGTGCAGAGTACGACCTCACTTCAGTATTTGGAATTTACCGAGCGTGTGAATGCATTTCCGGAGATATTGGAATGTCATTCGGTGACGGGGGACGGCTCCCATATTCTGAAGATCAGGACAGAAAACACCAGAAAACTGGAAAAAATATTGTCTGAGATTCAGAGTTGGCCCGGGGTCACACGAACAAAATCCAACATTGTCTTGTCCACTTACAAGGAAACATTGAGAATTCCTTTGGCCCATTTAAACCCCTAATCCGATTAAAGGAGCATTGCTAAGATGGAAGATAAACAGTTGTTTGAATTGGTTGAAAAACACCGCATTAAATTTATTGATCTACAGTTCACCGATCTCGCCGGAGTCGTGAAAGCTGTAACCATTCCTATTGAAAAATTGCCCACTGCACTGGATCAAAATGTTTGGTTTGATGGCTCTTCCATCGAGGGTTTTACCCGGATTACCGAAAGCGACATGTACCTCAAACTGGATTCAAAAACTTTCGCCATTTTACCCTGGACCGCCAACTCGGATTACCCCACGGCTCGCATCATTTGTGATGTGTACCTGCCGGATGGCACACTTTATCCCGGGAGTCCCCGGACCGTGCTGCGCAGGGAACTGGAAAAATTGGAGAAAATGGGTTTCACGCTGAATCTGGGTCCGGAGCTGGAATTTTTCCTTTTGCAGCGGACGAATGGTAAAATCTCGGCATTACCTCACGACGGGGCGGGATATTTTGATCAGAGTACCGATCTTGGAACGGCAATCAGGCAGGAAATCACCGAAGCGTTACAAGCGATGAATATTGAGGTAGAGGCTCTGCATCACGAAGTTGCTGCTGGTCAGCACGAGATTGATTTTCGATACAATGACGCGCTCACAGTCGCCGATCACGCCATGACATTTAAGTTCGTTGTGAAGTCCATCGCACACCGGCACGGCTTGCACGCGACCTTTATGCCCAAACCGATCGCGGGTATTAACGGATCAGGAATGCATGTCCACCAGAGCTTGTTCCGCAATGGTAAAAACGAATTTTTCTCTGCGACTTCAACCCATCATCTATCCGACCTGGCTTTGCACTGGATCGGTGGTTTAATCAAACACGCACGATCCATGACGGGCATTTTAAATCCGACTGTGAACTCGTACAAACGACTCGTAAAAGGGTACGAAGCGCCTGTGTATATTTGTTGGGCGACGCGTAACCGGTCCGCACTCATTCGAGTGCCGCGTTTCACCCAGGGGCGCGAAGCCTCATCCCGGGTTGAATTGCGTTCACCGGACCCATCAGCCAATCCCTATCTGGCTTTCGCGATTATGGCTGCGGCGGGCTTAGACGGCATTCTGAATAAAATCACCCCACCCGAACCGGCGGAGGAGAAAAACATTTTTGAGATTAGCGATGAAAATCTGATTCAACAGAATGTGCCGGTATTGCCAGCCTCCTTGCGGGAAGCCATCGGGGAATTGGAGCGTGACAGCGTATTAGTGGATGCTCTGGGCGAGGAACTGTTTCAGAAATTCAAACGCGCCAAAATGCAGGAATGGATGGCCTATTCAACGGCGGTTTCCCAATGGGAACTTGACACCTATTTGGAAGTCATTTAGCGTTATTAGTCCCATTTTAAAGAAAAAAAGAGCGGTTCCATGGCCGCTCTTTTTTTATGTCCAAAAATGTCCCGGGAAGCAGTGCTATTTCATCAGAATGACTTTCTGAGACTGGATCTGAGCGCCAGCAATCACCCGCACGATATACACACCTGACCCTACCAATTGATTTTCCTGATTCCGCCCATTCCAAAGTAATAAATGCTCACCTGCAGTTTGATTTTCATTCATCATGGTGCGAATCAATCGCCCGTTAATGCCATAAATCCTTATGGTTACAGCCTGATTTTCCGGAAGAAAATATGAAAGTGTTGTCGTTGGGTTAAATGGATTGGGATAGGCAGGGTAAAGTGTAAATGACTGTGGTGCTATCAGCTCGGAACCCGGCTCAATCGAGGTGATCATCTCATTATCAAAATAATTAAATGTCCCATCGTAATTGCCGATGGTGAGATCAAGATCGCCGTCATGATTGAGATCACCAAACGCCGGAGCGGCATTTTGTCCTGCGGTTAATCCAGCGACAATATCCGTATTTTCGGTCCATCCATCCCCAGTATTCTCAAAATACTGCAATTCATGGAAAAGATCGCCGGTGAGAATGTCAAAGTCACCATCACCATCATAATCCCCACAGGTTGGGACACAATTGGTACCCACATCAATATTGCCAAAATAGCCAGTGATTTCCTGCCAGTCAGGGACGGTTGAACTGCCGATATTTTCCAGGAAAAGCAGTTCTCCATCTTCATTACCCACAACCAAATCCAGGTCACGGTCACGGTCCATGTCCACCAGTCGCGGCACAGAAAATCCGCCGAAGTTGATGGTCGTGAAATAGCCAGTCTCAAAAGCGAATGTTGCGCCGATATTCCGGTGATAGAACAAATTACCAGACAGGTCGCCGACTATTGCGTCGGGTAATCCGTCTCCGTTCACATCACCCACCGCAATCGCGGAATAGATAGAATGATCAATGCTGACGAAACGACTGTGACTGGCTTCCCAGGCGGGCGCGGCAGATGTCCCAATATTTTTGTAATACTTGATGTCTCCCATCTGTGAACCACTGATAAGATCCAGATCACCATCCGCATCAAAATCAAATAACACCGGCGAGCTCGCACCACCAACATCAAGAACACCTCCAAATAAGGAGGTATTAAGCGTCCATGCCGGCGTGGAGGCCGTACCGGTATTCCGATAATAATTCAGCGGGCCGGAGGCAGTACCATAAACCAAATCAGGCTTTCCGTCACCGGTTAAATCAACCAAAGCTGGTGAATTCCAGTAGGTGGTCTGTCCCAGGTTTGCAAAAACGCTATTGGCAGATTGCCATTGCCACGCAGTTGGTGTGCCGCCATTTCGATAGTAATAAAATCCAACATTGTCTCGTCCGGTCAGCAGGTCTGTGTCGCCATCTGAGTCGAGGTCCGAGAAATAGGGATAGGCATACAATCCCACATCATACCAAACATCAGCATTTCCTTCGATAAATGTCGCCGCCATAGCCGTTCCCGTATTCTGGTAGTATTTCAGACTGCCGTCTTCGCTAAGCCCAACCAATAAATCAAAATCGGCATCATTATCCATATCAGCCAAAGTGGGAACTGGATTCATGCCAACATCCAATGCAGCGAAAAAATCGGTGATCTTTTGGAATTCCGGGGCTGTGGCAGATCCGATATTCTCGTAGAATTGTAGTCCCAGATACCCGCCACAAATAAAATCCAGGTCACCATCGTCGTCCAAATCCACACACACACCAAGTTCGGCTTCGATACCCGGAATGGCTCCAAACAGATCTGTCCCCTGGTGAAAAGCAGGATTTGTATTCGATCCGGTATTTTCAAAATAAAAGGGCGAGCGACTGGTAGATCCCAACATCATATCGAAGTCACCATCACCGTCAAGATCAGCAAAACGCGGTTGAGAGAAGGGGAGTGACGGAACCCCGCTGGGGTTGAAAATGGCATCATTTTGGGTCCAGAATTGACCTGCGACAGGCTGGATGATCATCATTAAAAAAATCAGGTTGCGCAGCGGTAAACGGCATTTTTTTTCAAACATGGCTAATGTCTCCAGCCGATGCAGATCGGCTTACTATTATTTATCAATCTTCATGATGTCGCAAATGTGTGAAATGTGCATGGATATTCCATTTCACGATTTCATTTCTGACGATGTAAACAAGCAACATTTCGGCCAGCAGATTATGCTATTGGCGACATCATCCTTGTGGAAGCAGGGTCGGCTGTTACATTATCGCGCAAATTTTGAGGAAAAACGAATATGTTTGAAGAACTAAAAGAACAACACATAAAATTAAAAGCGCGCCTCGATGCGCTACGGGGGCATCTTTGACCATGAGGCTTTAAACGCTGAAATGGTTGAATCGAAGAACAAATCACTTGCTTCCGATTTCTGGGATGATCAACTCCAAGCCCAGCAGATTTTGAGACGAATCCACATTTTAGAAACCAAAGTGAATGACTGGGAAAGTCTGGTGAGCAAAGAGGAGGACTGCAGTGTCCTTTTTGAATTGGCGGATGAGGAAAACGATGAAAGTTTAGCGTCAGACATCACGCAAGCTGTTGACCTTTTCCAGACAACACTCGACGATTTCGAATTGCGACAAATGCTCAGTAATGAAGACGATCCTTTGGATGCGATCCTGTCGATTCATCCCGGAGCGGGTGGTACAGAATCTCAGGATTGGGCGCTCATGCTGTTTCGCATGTATACGCATTATTTCGAAAACAAAGGTTTTGAGTACAAAGTGCTGGATTTCCAGCCGGGTGATGAGGCGGGTCTGAAGGATGCCACGATTGAAGTAAAGGGTGATTTCGCCTTCGGATTCTTAAAGGCTGAAAATGGCATTCACCGACTGGTTCGAATAAGCCCGTTTGACGCGAACAGTCGGCGGCATACCAGTTTTGCATCAGTATTTATCTATCCTCTTTTTGACAATGAAATAGAGGTGACGATTGATCCATCCGATTTACGGATTGATACCTACCGGGCCAGCGGAGCCGGTGGGCAGCATGTGAACAAGACGGACTCGGCGATTCGGATCACCCATGCACCCTCAGGAATCGTTGTGCAGTGTCAAAATGAGCGGTCACAACACAAAAACCGTGAAGTTGCCATGAAGATGTTAAAAAATCGGCTGTTCCAGCTTGAGCGGGAAAAAGAGTTAGCGAAAAAGCAGGAACGCGACGCCAGTAAGACGGATATTGCCTGGGGAAATCAGATACGATCCTATGTTTTCCATCCTTACACGATGGTAAAAGACCACCGCACAAAGGAAGAAACCGGGAATATTCAGGCGGTTATGGATGGCTATATCGACAATTTTATAAAAGCATATTTATTAAGCACGATGGGAAAGTTAGGCGGATGAGTCAGGAAAGCTTAAATGAGATCATGAGTTTGCGCCGGGAGAAGGTCGCACAACTTCAGGAGATGGGCGTTAATCCTTACCCGTATTCATTCAATCGCACGCACACGATTGAAGCAGCCACAAAAGATTTCGAGGCATTGGAAGAAAAGTTAACGGTCGTTGCGATGGCCGGACGACTGATGACCATCCGGGTCATGGGGAAAGCGAGTTTCGCCCATTTTATGGATGGTACCGGTAAACTTCAGTTTTACATCCGTTTGGACGATGTGGGTGAAGCGACCTACCAGATGTTCAAAATGCTGGATACCGGCGACTTTATTGGGCTGCGAGGGACACTGGTGAAGACGCGTACCGGTGAAAAAACATTAAAGACAGACGAACTGGTTTTGCTCTCCAAAAACTTGCGCCCCTTGCCAAATATCAAAGAAAAAGATGGTGAGGTCTTTGATGGTTTTGAAGACAAGGAACAGCGTTATCGTCGGCGCTATCTTGATCTGATCGTCAATCCCGACGTGAAAGAAACATTCGTTCTGCGAGCCAAAATATTTAAGGCTGTTCGTGAGTTTTTCGACAAGCAGGATTATCTGGAGGTTGAAACACCGATTCTCCAGCCCCTTTACGGTGGCGCTAATGCCCGCCCCTTCACGACGCATCACAATGCTCTGGACATGGATTTCTACCTCCGTATCGCCGATGAATTATATCTGAAGCGGCTCATCATTGGGGGATTCGAGAAGGTTTATGAATTTTCAAGGAATTTTCGCAACGAAGGTATGGATCGCACCCATAATCCGGAATTCACAGCCATTGAATGGTATGAAGCCTATGTCGATTACTACTATTTGATGGACCAACTGGAAGCACTGTTCAAGCACTTGATCACCGTCCTGGGGGAGAGTGTTTTTGAGTACAACGGTCACTCAGTTGATTTGAGCAAGCCATTTCGACGGGCTACGATGCAGGAATTGGTATCCGAGTATGTCAAAATTGACCTGAGTTCTGCCGACGAAGCTCTTTTACAGAAAGCCTGCAAAGACCACCAGATTCATACTGAAAAAAATGCGAATTACGGCCAATTGCTGGACGCTCTTTTTGATGCGTTGGTGCAGCCACACCTCATCGAGCCAACATTTGTCACGGAATATCCCAAGGCAATTTCGCCTCTGGCAAAAATGAAACGCGACAGCGATGGTACCTTCGTTGAACGGTATGAATTGTTCATCGCCGGGAGCGAATTTGCCAATGCATTCAGTGAGTTAAATGACCCACAGGAACAGCGCAACCGACTCGAAGCTCAGGCAGCATTACGCGCGGCTGGAGACGAGGAAGCGCAACCGGTGGATGAAGATTTTCTACAGGCTGTGGAGTATGGGATGCCACCAACCGGTGGGGTGGGTATGGGACTTGACCGGTTGGTCATGCTGCTCACCGGCAATCGCTCCATCCGGGATGTCTTGCTGTTTCCGCACATGCGTCCAGAACGCCATACCTAGAGAATTCGAGCGCCCTTTTGTCATTTGCCGCATACATCGCCCGGCGATATTTGTTTGGTCGGCACCGCATCAGGTTCATCGCCTTCATTGCCCGAACTTCCATCCTGGGTATCGCCTTGGGCGTCACAGCCCTCATCATTTCAGTTTCAATTCTGAATGGTTTTAAATCTGAAGTCACCCGGAAAATTATCGGTTTTGACGCTCACTTGCGGATCGAAAATCTGTATGGAGATAAGCTAGCCTTTCCGGCAAATCTCATGCGGCGAATTGATTCGGTAGAAACTGTAAAACAGTCATTTCCAATTTTGCGAGGAGAGGTGATGCTCAGGGCTGGTGAAGCCACAGATGGCGCTATCCTTGAAACGATGCCGGAAACTGCATTGGCTGATCTGTATTCCGTTGCCGGAACATTGGTTGCCGGGGATTTGAATTTGGGTGAAAATGGTTTGATCATGGGTCAGACCCTTGCAAAGCGACTTAACGCGACGGTTGGAACCCAGGTTTTGCTCTATAATTTGGAATCAATCACGGCGAATTCACCATTACCCTTCGTCCAGGCTGCGACGATTTCCGGAATATACGCTTCCGGGATGGTGGATTATGATAAAGCCTATATTTACGGTAGCTATGCACTGGGCGCATCGTTGTTCGAAGCACCAATGCAGGCTAGTTCAATCGGCGTCTCATTAAAGGATATTGCTGACACTGAAACGACGCTCTCAAAATTGGAAAATATTGTTCAATATCCCGCAATGGTTTTGAGTTGGGAGGAGCGACATCAGACCCTTTTCAACTGGATCCGCACCCAGCAGTTTCCCATAATTATCATTTTCAGCCTGATCATCCTCATCGCACTGGTGAATGTTTCCAGCACGCTGATTCTCATTATCCTGGAGAAAACTCAGGAAATCGGTATTCTGAAATCACTTGGAACTCCACGCTACCAGATCATGGTCATTTTCGGCTTAAAGGGTTTGTACATCGGCGGTATTGGTGCGGGGATTGGCTTGATTTTGAGTCTGGGTTTTGGCTGGCTGCAAATTCATTATCAAATGATCCCGCTACCGAGCGATGTCTATTTTATGAATGCTGTTCCGATCAAATTTCTCTGGCAGGATGTCGTTAGTATCAGTTTCGGGGCCGTGCTGTTTTCTGTTTTGGCAACGACCTTTCCAGCCTGGAAAGCGGGGCGGATTCAACCTGCCGACGCATTGAAGGTGGATTAATGCGTTTCGAATGGCATTTGGCGAGACGCTATCTGTTTTCGCACAAACAGAATCAATATATTTCACTCGTGTCAGTGATTTCCATTTTGGGGATGACCGTTGGTGTTGCAGCATTAATTATCGCCATGTCTGTTCTGAATGGTTTTGAGCAGGCGGTGACCGGCAGAATCATCAATTTTTTACCCCATGTGGTTTTACAGAATCATTTCGACCTGCCGGCGGGATTTGCGGAGGATCCGGATTACGATTTTGGATACCGCTACACGGAGCGTAAAGCGCTGTTGACTTTTGATGCTGGCCGCCAAATTGTTGATATTCAGGCGGTTGAATTACCTCACTGGCCCGGGCGTTCGAAGAACTTACCCTTCGATATTTATGGAGATGGCCGGCTACCACGAAAACCGGGAGAATTACCCGGCATAGTTTTGGGGTATGATCTGTCAGAAAAACTGATGATTTCCCTGGGTGATACGCTCCGATTGCTTTCGCCGTTGGACCTTGAACCGACTGGAGCGAGGATGCCGCAAACGGTTTTTGTCGTGACGGGGTTGTTCGATGCCAATGTATTTGATTACGATAAACTGTTGTGTTTTATTGATTACACTGAAGGACGAAGATTATTTCGTCAGAAATCGCAGCAGACTGGTTGGCAAATTTGGCTGAAGGACTATCGCCGGGCGGAAGATTTTTACGGTCGACATTCGGCGGCCGTGCCGAATACTGATCTACAAACCTGGTATCAGCGTAATCAAACGTTATTTGAAGCGATGACGCTCGAAAAATGGGGAACATTCGTCGGACTGAATTTCATCATTTTAGTGGCTGTATTTAATGTCGTAAGTGCGTTGATGATGTTGGTGCTGGAAAAAACCGGGGAAATTGGAATTTTACGAGTGCTCGGCGCGACATCCCTGAACATCCGGCGAATTTTTATTACCCAGGGAATGTTGGTGGCTGTGATTGGGATTTTGGCGGGAGCGGCTCTGGGCTTGGGATTCGTGTTGGGACAGACCGAATGGCAATGGGTGAAGTTACCCCAGGACATTTATTTCGTAGAATCTCTGCCGGTGGTGCTCTCTGTAACGGAGGTGATTGTCATTATAATCACCGCATTTATCATCACCTGGCTGGCAGCGAGGTATCCTGCCCGACGCGCTGCTGAATTGATTCCGGTGGACGCAATGAATTATAATCGATGAAAGCATTATGGAAAATCAGCTAATTCTCAAAGCTTCTGGCATTACCAAAACCTATCACTCCTCAGCGGAAGATATTCAGGTTTTGCGTGCACTTGATCTGGAAGTTAAGGCAGGCGAAATCATTGCCATCAGCGGACCATCCGGTATTGGCAAAACGACTTTGTTGAACATTTTCGGGACACTGGATCGTCCTGATAGTGGCAAATTAATAATTGCTGACCAGGAGCCGTTTACGCTTAACGACATTGCGCTGAGTACGTTTCGAGCCAGGCACCTGGGGTTTGTTTTTCAATTCCATTATTTGTTGCCAGAATTCAGTGCGCTCGAAAATGTGATGATCCCCGGTCGTATTCTCGATGCAAACCTACAGGAATTACGCATTCGCGGTGAGATGTTGCTGGATGCCGTGGGTGTTTCCCATCGCAAAACGCACAAACCCTCTCAGCTCTCTGGGGGAGAGCGTCAGCGAGTCGCGGTGGCGAGGGCATTAATGAATTCTCCAAAACTGATTCTGGCAGATGAACCAACGGGAAATCTTGATCCGGAGAATGGAGAGCGTTTGATGCGGCTGTTTTTGGAGCTGCGAAATGAGTTTAACCAGACATTTATGATAGCCACGCACAACCGGCAATTAGCCGACGCCGCAGATCGCACGGTTCGACTCACGCAAAACGGGCTTGAGATTAACGGTACAATTACTTCTTGATTCACGGCACTTTCCAAAGAGTTTATCGAATTGATGCGGTGTGATTGTTTCTTTACGGAACAATAGAACCTATATTTGATTGAAGCCGCTGAGTCGGATAGGATTTTTGACCGTTAGGTTGATGAAATTAATGGGATTATAAAGGATTCACTTTTGAAAAGTAATTTTAATAAACGACTGCAGTTAGTGATCCAGCTTGCCAAAGAGGAGGCGATTCGCCTCGGGCATGGCTATATCGGGTCTGAACATTTGTTTTTGGGCATTATTCGGCATCACGATAATCGGGCGGTTGAAATTTTGGAATCGCTGAATGTTGATGTCAACGATTTAAAGACCACCATGGAAGATTTAATTCGAACGACCGGTGGAACGATGGTGATGGGAACGTTGCCCTTCACGAAACGGGCTGAAAGAATTCTGAAAAATACTTATCAGGAAGCGCGTGATCTAAACACCGAAACCGTTGATGTGGAACATCTGTTACTGGCGATTGCCCGGGAACAGGAGGGCGTTGCTGCGGAGGTTTTGGCGCAGTTCAGTATTGATTATGAACTCATTCGTGACGAGTTGGAATTTTCCCCCGGGGCGGAACAGAAAGAGGCTGAGATCCCCAAGGGTAAGGGGAAGTCGAAGACACCGGCGTTGGATCATTTTGGTCGGGACATAACCTCATTGGCTCGGTCCGGGAAATTGGATCCTGTCATCGGGCGTGAGAAAGAAATTGAACGCGTTGCCCAGATATTATCACGCCGGAAGAAAAATAATCCGGTATTGATTGGTGAGCCGGGTGTGGGGAAAACAGCGATTGCTGAAGGTTTGGCGTTGCGTATTAATGGCCGCAAAGTTCCCAGAGTTTTATTTGATAAGCGCATCGTATCGTTGGATTTAGCCTCACTGGTGGCGGGCACAAAATATCGTGGCCAATTCGAGGAACGGATGAAAGCGGTTACGACTGAGCTCGAAAACAACGATAACATTATTCTGTTCATTGATGAATTGCACACGATTGTGGGTGCAGGTAGCGCAAGCGGTTCTTTGGATGCCAGCAACATGTTTAAACCGGCCTTGGCGCGGGGTGATATTCAGTGCATCGGAGCAACAACACTGGATGAATATCGCAAATATATTGAAAAGGATGGCGCACTGGAGCGACGGTTCCAAAAGGTTCAGGTTGAACCACCCTCAGCCACCGAAACGATTCAAATCCTGCATGGATTGAAAGATCGTTACGAGGCGCATCATAATGTTCAATATTCTGACGAAGTTTTGCAAGCGGCGGTGAGTTACTCCATTCGCTACATTTCAGACAAATTCCTTCCGGATAAAGCCATAGATGTCATGGACGAAAGTGGTGCCAGGGTCCATCTGGCAAATGTTGAAATTCCTACAAACATCACTCGGATCGAGAAAGAGCTGGAAGATTTGAGGAATGAGAAGGACGAGGTCGTCAAAGAACAAGAATTTGAAAGAGCTGCAGCTCTGCGGGATAATGAACGCAGACTGGTTCACGAATTACAGGTCGCAAACGATGACTGGATCAAGGAGATGAAGACCAATCCTCCTAAAGTGCTGGTGGAAGATGTGACCGCAGTTGTTTCTCTGATGACCGGAATTCCCCTTCAAAATGTCGCTGAGTCTGAAGCCGAGAGATTGCTCAAACTCGAATCGGAAATTGGTAAGTACCTCGTAGGTCAGGATCATGTGGTGAAGACCCTTGCGCGAACATTGCGCCGTGCCCGGAGTGGGTTGAAGGATCCGAAACGGCCGATTGGTTCATTTCTGTTTTTAGGTCCGACGGGAGTTGGTAAAACCGAGCTGGCAAAAGTTCTCGCCAAGTACATTTATCAGGATGAATCGGCCCTCGTAAAAATTGATATGTCGGAGTACATGGAGCGATTCAATGTGAGTCGTTTGATCGGTGCACCTCCCGGGTATGTGGGTTACGAAGAAGGTGGTGCTTTGACGGAAGCAGTGCGGCGGCGTCCTTATAGCGTAGTGCTTTTCGATGAAATTGAAAAAGCGCACCCTGAAGTCTATAACATGCTGCTCCAGATAATGGATGAGGGAACGCTCGCTGATAGTCTTGGACATAATGTTGACTTCAAAAATACGATCCTGATTATGACGTCCAACCTGGGTATGCGGAATCTTGGAAAACCCAACATCGGGTTTAGCGAGGATGGTGGTGATAAAACCGGTGTCTCAGCAGATGACAGCAAAATCCTGAAAGAGATGAAGGAAATCTTTAAACCTGAATTTTTGAATCGATTGTCTGAGACCCTTATTTTCAAACCACTGACCCGTGAGGAATTAGTCCAAATCGTTGATATTCTTTTACTTGAAGTGAGCGGGTACGCAGCTGACCAGCAAATTCATATCGAACTGGAACAACCAGCTAAAGAGTACCTTATCGAAAAAGATTACAACATCGAATATGGTGCTCGGCCATTAAGGCGTGAGATCCAAAAAAGGATCGAGGATCCTATCGCTGAACTCATGCTCAAAGGGAAAATTAAGCCAAATTCAAAAGTGGTCATCTCGGTTAAGAATGGTGAATTGAATTTCGCCCCGGAGCATCAGGATAATCAAGTCGCCAAACAATCGACCCAGGAGACAGTCGCTTAGATAATTTTGTTCTGGCATACCAATCATCGTCTTTCTTGTTAAGTTTCACCATTTTAGCGCCATATCAGCAGGTAACAATCCAAATGTCTGCTGATATGGCGCGTAAGTTTTAATGGCACAGCCTTTGAGCCAAATCACCTTACGAAAAATGCCAGCCGAAATGACTGGTAGATATTTGAGAGAATTTTGATTTGAATGCGTGGGTGACGAAAAGTCAGAACGGCGGTCACTCCCAGAGAAAAGGAACGGATATTATGGGAAAAGTAATTGGAATTGATTTAGGAACGACTAACAGTGTCGTTGCTGTAATGGAAGGCAAAGACCCTGTCGTCATAACGAACTCTGAGGGTGGTCGGACGACCCCTTCGGTTGTTGCGTTCACAAAAGATGGAAATCGATTGGTTGGTCAACCGGCGAAACGTCAGGCGATCACCAATCCGCACAATACGATCTATTCGATCAAGCGGTTCATGGGTCGTAAGTACAATGAAGTGAAACAAGAGTTATCGGAAATACCCTATAAAATTGAGAGTGGCGCGGGCAATCGTTGCCAGGTGAAAATTGACGATAAAACCTACACACCGCCAGAAGTCTCAGCAATGATTCTTCAAAAAATGAAGCAAACTGCTGAAGAGTACCTGGGTGAAAAAGTGACCGACGCCGTGGTTACTGTCCCTGCATATTTCAACGACGCACAGCGTCAAGCCACAAAAGATGCGGGTGAAATTGCCGGTTTGAATGTGTTACGAATTATCAATGAACCAACCGCCGCTTCTCTGGCATATGGCCTTGATCGGAAAAAAGATGAGACTGT